>Ga0335074_10000291_pt1 | contig 76672 bp, 70 predicted proteins | sample Lox_Sample_23_FD_206715 | JGI IMG/M metagenome (GOLD analysis project Ga0335074, IMG submission 206715) | Soil microbial communities from Loxahatchee National Wildlife Refuge, Florida, United States - Lox_Sample_2.3 | ecosystem: Environmental > Terrestrial > Soil > Wetlands | place: USA...
TTTTGCCTTCCGACAAAACATTTCTGGAAGGCATGGCGGCGGCACGGCAGACCGGGCGGAAAACTTTTCGCAAGGCAGCGCCGGTTTTACCTGAAGAGCCAGCGCCGGAAATCGCGCCGGCAGAAAGTTTGCCGCCACGCGCGCGTGCGCCCCTGCAAGCGCCAGAAGCGCGCACCCGCGCCGAAAATTTAGCCTCGTTGGTTGAGGCTTAACCAGCTTTTAATCCCGTCCAAAACGGGCATTAAACTACGGTTTCACACCGGCCCAAAACGGTGCGTTATTTCCCTGCCCACGATATTTGGAACTTGGAACTCTCACAAACCGAACATCTTCATCGCGGCTTTACAGGCAAGAGCACCATGAATAATTTGCGAAGACTGAAGCTCGGCCTGAAAGAAAATGGTCGGAGCGACAGGATTCGAACCTGCGACGTCTTGCTCCCAAAGCAAGTGCTCTAGCCAGGCTGAGCTACGCTCCGATCCGCGCACATCATCCCATGAATTTTTCGTGATGCAATTCCAATCTTAACCAGGCAAGATTAGGATTGCGAAGTTGCTAGACGCCCGCCGGTGCCGTGTTAAATTGTTTCTGGCATGTCAATGGAAGCACCCGTAGCGCAGAAAAAAATTAATCTTCGCCGCCCCGACATCATGGAGGCGGTTCAGGCGCAGGTGCTGTCGCATTACCGCAGCGAACTCGTCGAACGCATTCGCGCCGGCGGCGGCATGCTTTCCGCCGACGGACTGACGGTAAAGCTCGCGAAGGAATTCGGCTTTTGCTACGGAGTCGAGCGCGCGATTGACCTCGCCTACGCAGCGCGCAAATATTTTTCCGACGTTTCGCCGCACACGCCGATTTATCTGCTCGGCGAAATCATCCACAATCCCGAAGTCAACGACCAGATTCGCGCCATGGGCATCCAGATCATCGCGCCCAAGCCGACAGACGAGGAACTCGCGCAGTTGCAATCCGGCGACGCCGTCATCATTCCCGCGTTCGGCACGGAAGTCGGCACGCGGAAACAACTGGAGGCCAAAGGCTGCATCCTGGTGGACACGACCTGCGGCGACGTGATGAGCGTCTGGAAACGCGTCCGCCAATACTCCAAGGAAAACGTCACCAGCATCATTCACGGCAAGGCCAAGCACGAGGAAACCAAGGCCACGACTTCGCAGGCGCGCGCCTACGGCAGCGGGCATTATCTCGTCGTCTTCACGCTCGCGGAAACGGATTACGTCTGCAATTACATTTTACACGGCGGCGACAAGCGGGAATTTCTGGAAAAATTCAAGGGTGCATATTCGATCGGGTTTGATCCGGAAGTCCATTTGCAGGCCGTCGGCGTCGCCAACCAGACCACGATGCTGCGCGGCGAAACCGAGGAAGTCCAGCGGCGCATCAAAAACGCGATGACCCAAAAATACGGCGCGGCTGAAATTGAAAAACATTTCCGCTTTTTCGACACGATTTGCGGCGCGACGCAGGACCGCCAGGATGCGCTGGAAAAACTGTTGCACGAGCCGATGGATTTGCTGCTCGTCATCGGCGGTTACAATTCGTCGAACACCTCGCATCTCGCCGAAATGGGCGAGGAGAAGCTGCCGACGTTCTTCATCAAAAATGCGAGCAAGATGGTTTCGCACCAGCTCATCGTCCACTACGACCAGCATTTGCTCAAGGAAGTCGAAACGCGCGACTGGCTGCCCGCCGGCAAAATCACCGTCGGCGTCACCGCCGGCGCGAGCTGCCCGAACAATTTGATCGAAGACACAATCCGCCGGCTGTTTGAATTGCGCGGCATCTCCGTTCAGGAATTGCTGGCGAATTAAATTCATTTTCACTCATGCCGCGCACGCGACAGGAACTCGAACAAATCGAACGCCATATTTTCTCGCCGTGCGCGCAATTCAGCAGCGATACGCGCGGACGCGATTATCCCGAACCGCCACCGATTTGGCGCACGCAATATCAGCGGGACCGCGACCGAGTCATTCATTCGCGCGCGTTCCGCCGGCTCGAATACAAAACGCAGGTTTTTCTCAACGACGCCGGCGACCATTTTCGCACGCGGCTGACGCACACGATCGAAGTCGCCGCCGTTTCCCGCAACATCGCCAGCGCGCTGAAATTGAACACGGACCTCGCGGAAACCATTGCGCTCGCGCACGACCTCGGCCATTCGCCGTTCGGCCACAAGGGCGAGACCGTCCTTGCGCGTTTGATGAAAGGCCACGGCGGCTTCGAACACAATCAACACAGCCTGCGCATCGTCGAGCAATTGGAGCAAAAATATCCCGATTTTCCCGGCCTCAATCTTTCGTGGGAAGTCCGCGAAGGTTTGGCCAAACATCAAACGTCCTACGACCATCCCGACCGGCGCAAAGGTTTCGACGCAAAAAATTCCTCGCTCGAAGCGCAAATTGCCAACCTCGCCGACGAAATTACTTATTACAGCCACGATTTGGACGACGGCCTCGATTCCGGATTGCTTTCCGAAAAAAATCTCATCCGCGACGTCCGTATTTTCGCGCAGGCCGCGCGGCTCGTGAAAAAGGAGCACGGCGATTTGGCCGATGAATGCCGGCGCTATTTCACGATCCGCACCCTCATTGACATGCAAATTCACGACGTGGTGGAAAACAGCGAGCGCTTAATTCAAGCGGGGAAGGTCAATTCCGCCGACGACGTGCGCCGTTTCCCCAAGGCGCTGGTGCAGCACAGTCCCGAACGGCGCGAGCTGAACCTGGAATTGCGCGATTATCTTTACAGAAATTTGTATTACAATCCCGTCGTCCATCAACCGAACCGGCGCGCGGTGAAAATGCTTGAGGAGCTTTTCAATTATTATTTGAAGCATCCGGATGAAATCGGCGAAAGCTCGCGGAAGCGCGTCAAGAAAATTGGCCCGCACCGCGCCGTGTGCGATTACCTTGCCGGCATGACCGACCGCTACGTTATGCTCGAACATCAGCGCATCTTCGGTCAGAAGCCTAAAGTTTTGTAAGCGTTTCCTCGGAGGAAATTTCCGCGAGCAATTGCGAAACCGTTTTACTTTGGTTTGGCAAAATCATGTCTGGCGCAATTTCGCTCAACGGCTGAAGCACAAATTTTCGCAAATGCGCGCGCGGATGCGGCAAAACCAATTCCGGCGAATTCCGGATTTCGTTTCCAAAGGCAATCAAATCCAAATCCAGCGGACGCGGCTCGTTGGGAATTTTCTTTTTCGCGCGGCCAAATTCCTTTTCCAATTCGCGCAATTTTTTCAGCAACGATTCCGGCGTTTCATTTTTTCGCGGAACGAAGCCGGCAATCGCATTGACAAATTTCGGCGAAGCCGGCGGACAATTCACCGGTGACGTTTGCCACAGTGAAGATTTGAGAATTGGTCCGTCGGAAAAATTCCGCAACCGTGCCAGCGCGTCCAGAATGATTTTCCGCGAATCACCAAGATTGGAGCCAAGCGCTACCAAAACCAGTTTTGAGTTTTGAGTTTTCAGTTTTGAGTTCAAGACGCACCAAGAATTAACTCAAAATTAAGAATTCAAAATTCAAAACTATTTCAATCCCAGCACGTCCTGCATGTCATAAAGGCCCGGCTTTTGTTTCACCACCCAGAGCGCTGCGCGCAACGCGCCATTGGCAAAGGCTTCACGGCTTGACGCCTTGTGTATGAGTTCCAGCCGCTCGCCGTTGTTCGCGAAAACAACCGTGTGATCGCCGACCACGTCGCCGCCGCGCAGCGAATGAATTCCAATTTCACCCGGCGCGCGTTCGCCGATGCCCATACGGCCGTAACGCGCCGTTTTTTCGAGCGACTGCTTCCTCGCCGCCGCCAGAATTTCCGCGAGTGTTTTGGCGGTGCCGCTCGGCGCGTCTTTTTTCAGGCGATGGTGCATTTCGATGATTTCCAGGTCGAAATCCGGCCCCAAAATTTCCGCCGCCTTTTGGGTGAGCCAGAACAGCGTGTTGACGCCGGTGGAAAAGTTGGATGTCCAGACGATGGGAATTTTCGTCTTGGATTTCAAAATTTCCGCCTGCTCATTTTTAGAATGTCCCGTCGTGCCAATGACGATGGCTTTTTTGTGCCGCGCGCAAAGTCCGGTGATGCCCGCCGTCGCCGCGTGTTCGCTAAAATCAATGACGACGTCGGCGTCCGCAATGGTCGCGGGCAGGTCGTCGCCCATGTCAACTTGCGCCACGATTTCGACGCGGAAATTCTTCGCGCAGGCGGCCAGCGCCTGTCCCATGCGGCCTTTCGCTCCGGTGATGATTACGCGAGTCATGTTTATTCCAAAATGCCGCAGCGCTTCATTGTCGTGCGCAGCACGTCCCAATTTTTCGGGTTCATCGGCGCGAGCGGCAGGCGGTATTCCTCCTCGATCAATTTCATCATCGCGAGCGCGGCTTTCACCGGAATCGGATTGGTCTCGATGAACAAATCTTTGAACAGCGGATAAAATTTTTCATGCAGGCGCATTGCCGCCGCCGCCTTGCCCGCCAAAAATGATTTCACCATCTGCGAAACTTCGCGCGGAATGACATTGGACGCCACGCTGACAACGCCGTTTGCGCCGACGGCCATGAACGGCAGCGTCAGCGAATCATCGCCGCTCAAAATCGTGAATTTTGGGCCGAGCGCCGCGCGCAATTGCGAAACACGGTCGCAGCTCCCGCCGGATTCCTTGATGCCGACGATGTTTTTGCAATCGGTCGCGAGGCGTTTCACCGTCTCGACACCAATTTCCACGCCGCAACGGCCTGGAATACTGTAAAGCACGATGGGCAGTTTCGTTTCTCTCGCGATGGCTTTGAAATGCTGGTACAAGCCTTCCTGCGTCGGTTTGTTGTAATAGGGCGCGACTTGCAGCGAGCCATCCGCGCCGGCTTTTTCGGCGGCTTGCGTGAGTTCGATGGCTTCGCGTGTCGCGTTCGCGCCCGTGCCGGCGAGCACTTTGATTTTTCCGGCGGCAAATTTCACGGCGAGTTCAATGACGCGCACATGTTCGGCAAAATCCACCGTCGGCGATTCACCGGTGGTGCCGACGGGCGCAATGCCGTCCACACCGCCCTTGATTTGGAGTCGGATCAGATGTTCCAGCGCGTCCTCGTCAACCGCGCCGTCACGGAACGGTGTGACGATGGCGGTGTAAGTTCCGGTAAAATTCATTTTCGATGGTGGATAAAATTGCCGAAAAAAGGCGGCTTGGCGAGCGAAATTGAATCATTTCCAAAAGGGTTCGCCCGGCCAGCGCTGGCCGAACATCCGCAGCGCGCGATAAACGGCGGCGCATTGAAGGCTCGTCGCCGAAAGTTCCGGCATGGCCTCGTGAGCGAGAATTGAGTCGGCGTTCTTGCGCGACAGGTTCGTCTTGCTTTCATCTTCCAGCGTGACGATGCCGTGATTTTGATACAGCAAGTCGTGAACCCACGCGCCGAGTTCGATGCGCGGGTCGTCGCTGGCCATGAAAATGGTCCAGGCGAATTGCGGGATCGAGGCGAGGTCGGAAAGATAATTTTGCGGCACGACGATGATGCCCCCGGCGATGTCGCTGCGGAAACGCAACGGTATTTGCAATTGAAACAGCGCCGTTTTGACCGGCCGGTTCAATGCCTGCAATTTCCACGGTGCAAGTTCAATGGAAACGTCGCCATCAATGTCGAAAAAGCGGTTCATCTTCCGTCGCCATCCTAATCCCAATCGCGATCGCAATCCATTGTTTCCCGTGCTTGCGATTGCAATTAAGGTTATGATTACGATTAGAATTTGACATGGAACACTTGCGCGGCGCCGTCGCGTTGCTTAATTTGCCCGCGTCTTGAAAAGGAATGGACAGCCGGAAATCCCGCGCAAGACGATTTATCGCCTTTCGATTTATCTGCGCTGCCTCGCGCGGCTGCGCGAGAACGGCATCGGCACGGTTTCGAGCGAGGCGCTGGCCAAGGCCGCGGGCGTCAAGCCCACGCAATTGCGCAAAGACCTTGCCTACTTCGGCACGTTCGGCACGCGCGGGCTGGGCTATGAAGTCGCGGAGCTTTCGCAAAAAATTTCCGAGGAGCTGGGCACGTCGCGTTTGCAGCCGGTGATTTTGATCGGCGTCGGGCATTTGGGGCTTGCGCTGCTGTCGTATCGCGGATTTGAAAGGGAAGGATTTGAAATCGTTGCCGCGTTTGACGCCGAGCCGCGCCGCAAGCGCGACAAGGAAATCAAACAGCCGATTTACGGCATGGATGAATTGTCCGGGTTCGTCAAAAGGCAAAACATCAAAATGGCGATTCTCACCGTGCCCGCCGCCGTCGCGCAGGAAGTGGCGAACCATCTGATTGGCGCTGGCATCACGGGCATTTTGAATTTTTCCCCCATCGTGCTTTCCGTGCCGGAGGAAGTCATGGTCAATAACGTGAACCTCGCCATCGAGTTGGAAAATTTGAGCTATTTCACGCAGGAGTGAAGGCCACCGCCGTTGTGCGGCTTGAGTTTTTGCGTTGAGGCCTTGAGAAATTTCGGCGGCATTGGATAACGCGTCTTCATGTTCGCAATCAGCGATGCTGCTATTTTGCGACTTCGATTTTTATTTGCGATTTTGGATTGCCATTTGCCGTCGTTCGGCTATATTTTTTCAAACCCTATGTTTGTTGCCGGCGCGAATACAGTAATTGACAATTTGTGCAAAGGATAAACTTGAATTATGATAATCCAACCCAAACGAAAATCCGGCTTCACATTGATTGAGTTGCTGGTCGTCATCGCCATCATTGCCATTCTGGCGGCGATGCTGCTGCCGGCTCTGGCGGCGGCCAAACGCCGGGCGCAGGAAATCCAATGCACGAGCAATCTCAAGCAGATGGATTTGGCCTTGTTTATGTATTTGGGCGACTACAAATCAATTACCAGGGTTGCGGCCTCCGGCAACTGGGTGGACTCTCTTTTTAAGGTCCAAACCAATGTGATGGAATGCCGCTTTTGTCCCGTGGCGTCCACCAACAGTTCAGGATTTGCGCTTAATAGTGGTGATGGTAATGCCGTGCTGCCTTGGGTTGGGAATAATACTGCTGGCGGTGCGAGTGTTAACAACGCTGGTAGTTACATTCTCAACGGATGGATGTATACGCTCGACACGGCTGTGACTGGATATGAAAACGGAACCGCCATTACTTCGGCTGGAGCACTGACACAAGATTCTATCAAAAACTCTTCAGAAACCGTCATGTTTGCGGATGCCATATGGGAGGATGGTTGGCCGGATGGGGGATCCGCTACTACTGCCGGAGATGCTCCACCCAACAATTTATTCGCTGGCACGGGCAACGGCGCCGGCATGTTGGGGCGTGTCTGCATCGCGCGACATGGGATAAATCCCGCCAAGGCGCCTACAGCCGCTTCAACTGCCTCGCCGTTTCCCGGCGGAGTCAACGTGGCTTTTGCTGATGGTCGTGTGGATTATGTTCATCTCGACGACCTCTGGGATCAATGTTACTGGCACAAGCTTTCTGTGCCGAAAAAGCGTCCGGGCCTGCCGTGATGATTTTTGCATTAACTGCCAGGTGGTGCGCCGCGAATTGCCTATGAATAAAAAAGCCGCCTTTTTACACCACACAAAATAGGACTTGCGCGACGTGGCTTCTCCGGCTATTTTTTTTCATCCATGTTGCGCTGTCAACCTAGCACATTCATTTTCATTATTGACGTGGCGCGTGGACAAACTAAGTTGAACTATGACAAAGAACACCAAATCAAGCACAGGCTTTACATTAATTGAACTGCTGGTCGTCATCGCCATCATCGCCATTCTCGCGGCGCTGCTGCTGCCGGCACTGGCCGCCGCCAAACGCCGGGCGCATGATGCCAATTGCATCAGCAATCTCAAACAATTGACTTTGGCTTACACTTTGTATGACGGTGATTATGGAGTGGGTATTCCGGACACGGTAGGTAATGTAAACGGTGCATCAACCGGAGCGTGGATTGTCAATCTTTTTAAGTATTATAACAAAGCCACAAATTTGGTTAAGGATCCCACTTGCGACAACAATGATGGCTCCGGGGTCACGCCACCGGCGACCGGCTACAATCAAGACAACGGTGCCGCTGACAGGCTTTGGCATAAACAAATTACTGTTAATGGGGTTAACGAACAATTCTATGCCGGTTATGGGCTTAACGGCTGGCTTGATCCTTTAGATAGTAAAGGTGAATATCCTGGCGATGAATCAATAACCGCACCAGCTAGTTATCAAAGTTATGCTATTCTAAAGGGGTCGTCCATTAAATATTCCTCCGAAACTCCGGTGTTTTTTGATGCAAATTGGGCGGACACATGGCCGGACGCAGGGGACTCCCCGACCATAGACACTTACTTGGGCGCGGATCAAGGGAAAAAAGCGGGCAGGGAAATGGGACGCGTCGCTATTTCCCGGCATGGGAATGCCAATCCGAGCAGGCATTATCAATGGACACAAGCCACGCAGATACCGGTGGGGGCGGTCAATGTGGGAATGTATGATGGTCATGTTGAATCATCGTTGTTGCCAAATCTTTGGCAATATAAATGGCATCTTTACTGGGGCGTGAACCAGCCTGGCCCTCCTGTTATTAGTGATCTCATCAATATTGGCACTCCTGTTGCGGGACCTTGATAAATTTAATTGGTCTAGACAGACGTCAAACGATATTCTCAATTTTTTCAAGGCGATTCCTTCTTCACCGCCTTCACTTCAAGGTAAAGTTCGCGCAATTGGCGCGGGCTGACGGTGCTCGGCGAATCGGTCATCAAATCCACGCCCTTCGCCGTTTTCGGAAACGCAATCACGTCGCGGATGCTCGGCGTGCCGCAGAGAATCGCCATCAGCCGGTCAAAGCCCAACGCAATGCCGCCGTGCGGCGGCGCGCCGTATTTGAAGGCGTCGAGCATATAGCCGAAGCGCAGCTTCGTTTCCGCCGGCGGAATTTGCAGCACGTCTTCAAAAACGGTTTTTTGCACGTCCGGCTGGTGGATGCGAATTGAACCGCCGCCAAGTTCCACACCATTCACCACTACATCGTAATGCTGGCCGCGGACGCGCTTCGGTTCGGTTTTCAGAAATTGAATGTCCTCCGCCACCGGCGCGGTGAACGGATGATGACTCGAATACCAGCGGTTCTGCTCCTTGTCGAAGCTCAACAGCGGAAAATCCACGACCCAAAGAAAGTCAAACTGGTCGGCGGGAATCGCCAACTTCCCCTGCCCTTTCAAAACGTCGGCGCAATACAGCCGAATCTTGCCAAGAATTTCGCAGGCGTTCAGCCATTGGTCGGCGGCGAACAAAATCAAATCGCCTTCCTCGATTTTCAATTTCGTTGTGAGCACGGCTTTTTCCGCGTCGCTGAAAAATTTCACGATGGGTGATTTCCATTCGCCATTTTCCACCTTGATGTAGGCCAGCCCTTTCGCGCCAAAACTTTTGGCGTATTCGGTCATCGTTTCGATCTGGCCCTGCGTCGCGCCGGCCAGGCCCTTGGCGTTGAGCGCCTTCACCACGCCACCGTTGGCGATTGCGCCGGAAAAAACCTTGAACGAACTCGCGCGAAATTCCTCCGTGAAATCCGCCAGTTCCATCCCAAAGCGCGTGTCCGGCTTGTCAATGCCATAACGGTTCAACGCCTCCTCGAACCGCAGCCGCTTGAACGGCGTCGGCACGTCAATGTTCAGCGCGATTTTCCAAATCCGTTTCAGCAAACCTTCAATTAAATTATAAATGTCCTCGCGTTCGATGAACGACATTTCGATGTCCACCTGCGTGAACTCCGGCTGACGGTCGGCGCGCAAATCCTCGTCACGGTAACAACGCGCGAGCTGGAAATACTTTTCCACGCCGGCGACCATCAAAATCTGTTTGAACTGCTGCGGCGACTGCGGCAGCGCGTAGAACGTCCCCGGCTCGCGGCGATTGGGCACGAGAAATTCCCGCGCGCCTTCGGGCGTGGACTTGAACAGCGTGGGCGTCTCGACTTCGAGAAAGCCCTGCTCGTCCATGAACTGGCGCGTGGCGATGGCGACCTTGCTGCGCAGTTTCAAGTTGCGCGCCATTTCCGGCCGGCGCAGATCGAGGTAGCGATATTGCAGGCGCAATTCCTCGTTAACCTTGCTGGCGACTTCCGGATCGTCCACGGGAAATGGCAGGACTTCCGCCATGTTCAGCACGTCGAGCGATTGCGAGAGCACTTCGATTTCGCCGGTGGGAATTTTCGGGTTGTTCGTGCCGGCGGGCCGTTGCCGGACCTTGCCGCTGACGCTGACCACACATTCGCTGCGCAACGCGGCGGCACGTTCAAACAATTCCTTCGGCAAATCCGACGGGTCAAAAACCGTCTGCGTGCGGCCTTCGCGGTCGCGGATGTCAATGAAGATGAGGCCGCCGAGGTCGCGGCGCGAGTGGACCCAGCCGGTGAGCGTGACGGTCTGGCCGATATGCGCCGGGCGCAGTTCGTTGCAATGTTGCGTGCGTTTCATTTCAAGCGTGGAATTCAGAATCCAAAGCGAGCGTAGATTCTGGCGAAGAAAGCAGCGGATTTCAAAGCAAAAGTAAGTTGCCGCGCTAATCGAATTATTCCGGCAGAGAAATCCGCCAGACGTTGGTCGGGTCGCCGGAATTTTGCAGCGTGTCGCGCAGATCGGAATCTGAAGTTTCCTGCACACTGCCGTCCGACAGGCCGAGGTTGCCCTGATTGACGTGCATGGTTTCCGTCCAACTGGCGTTCTGGCCGGGGACAAGTCGGAGAATGCCATTTTCCGGTTTGTTGTCGCTGGTGATGTTGCGGTCGCCGTCGAGGAACCGCTGCGGAAATTCATCGCTCGCGTCCAGGCCGACGAAATAACTGACGTTTTGATTTTTTAAATGGTCAAAATTTCTGGCGGCAACGCGCGTGTCCGCGGGACAAATTAAAATTTTCGCCACGACCAATTCATTGGACATGGCTTGAAAATGGCGGAACGTGTCCGCGCTGCTGTTGAATTCCATCGTGCCGCCCTGGCTGCCGGGAACAGACATCGGATACTTGTCGTTGTTGTCGCCCGCCCAAATGCGAAAGGCGAGGCCGCATTGTTTCAGGTTGTTGACGCAATTGATGCGCTGCGCTTTTCTCTTCGCGCTCGCCAGCGCCGGCAGCAGCATGGCCGCGAGAATGGCCAGCACCGCGATGATGACCAGCAGGCCGACCAGGGTGAAGCCGTCTTTTTTGCGGGGTTGCGGTTCGGAGTTCATGATTGAACCATGAAGATTCACCTGCCGTTTTTAAGCAAGTAAAAAATAATGTTTTTCGCTTTACCTTTTTTCAAAAAGTGTTTGGCTTCTGATAAATCAACGCAGTTGCAAACCAAAAACTTTTATGAAAAATCCACGCTTCCTCATCTGTGCCACCGCCGCTTTAATCGGCCTCCTCGCCGCCGCCAGCTTCGGCTGCAAAAAAAAGGAGTCGCCATCTGCCGGACAAAACCCGCCGCAATCTCCAATGGCTGGCGGAGCAATGCCCGCCGCCGGAACGCCCTCCAGCCCGGCCTTTGTGTCGGTGGAGAAAACCAGTTTCAACGAAGTCACATCGCAGCTCGACCCGGGCGGCGATTTCTATCTTTATCTTAGCACCGCGCAATGGCTGGAAAACCTTTCCGCAAAAGTCTCGCATTGGCAGCAGGCTTTCGAGTCCATGCCGGACATGAACGGCGAAGACCGCGCCAACGTGGACAAGGCGTTCGGCGTCGCCGCCCGTCTCATCAAGGACAGCGGCATCGAGGACGTCACCGGCGTCGGCATGAGTTCGATTGAGATTGAACCCGGACTCTACCGCAACAAGGCGCTGCTGCATCATTATCCGGGTAAAGGCACGGGCTTCCTGTGGAATTTTTTGGGCAAGCAGCCGCATCCGCTCGCGGGACTGGATATGCTGCCGTCCAACACGGCGCTGGCGGTGTTTTCGGACATGGACGCGCCGCTGCTGTGGTCGGTCGCGCAACAGGAGGTGGCCGAGTCCGATTTTCCGCAGGCGCAGGAATTGATGCAAAAACTGCCGGCCAAATTTGAACAGCAGACGCAAATCAAATGGGACGATTTCCTGAACTCGCTCGGCGGCGAATTCGGCTTTGTGCTCACGCTGGACGATGACAACAAAATTCCCATTCCGTTGCCGCCTTCCGGCGCCGCGGAAATTCCCGAACCCGGCCTGCTCATCGTCATCAAGGTTAACGACGACACCATTTTCAACCGCCTCGACCAGGTGTTGAAACAAAATCCGCAGGTCATCAGCGTTGACAACGCCGGACTCAAAATGCGGACGATACCCGTGCCCATTCCGTTCATCGGCGAACTCCGTCCCACCGCCGCCACCGGCGGCGGCTATTTGTTCATCGCCTCGTCCGACGATCTTGTAAATGAAGTGCTCGCGGTGAAAAGCGGGAAAACCCCCGGCCTGCAAAGCACCGCTGAATTCAAACGCCTCTCGCAAAATATTCCCGACCAAGGAAACCAGTTCACCTTCGTCAGCCAGCGGTTCAGCCAGACTATGTTTCAAATTCAACAGCAGGCCATGAATGCCGCCGCCGCGCGCGATTCGTCTCCGGCGCAAGCCCAGTGGATGCAATCGCTCTTCAGCCAGAAGCCCATGTTTACCTATTCGGTCGGCATCAACACCGACAACGGTTGCCTGACCGTCGGCAACAGCAGCCAGAGCTACGCTTACACCGCCACCATCCTGCCTGCCGTCGCCGTGGTCGGAATGATGGCGGCCATCGCCATTCCCAATTTTGAGAAGGCGCGCGAAACCGCCCAGCGCAACGCCTGCATCAACAACCTCCGCCAGATTGATGCCGCCAAAGAACAGTGGGCCTTGGAAAACGGCAAGAAAGTCGGCGACGTTCCAACCAAGGACGACCTGTTGCCCTATCTTCCCAGTTGGCCGGTTTGCCCGTCCGGCGGCACTTACAGCATCAACGCCATCGGCGAAAATCCGACTTGCAGCATCCCCGGCCACGAACTGCCCTGATTCGGATTTTTCTTAATCTTAATCGTAATCCTAATTCGCGCCTCGCCATGCGCGCGAAATTGATTTATCCTGCCGCGATGGAGCCATTGCCAAAACCGGATGTCATTTTCACCCACGAAAGTGACCTCGACGGATTGCTTGCGGGTGCGCTACTGCAAAAGCTCGCCCGAAAACTTTTCGACAAGGACATCCCGCTCGAAGCGCATCATTACAATTACTGGAAACAGCGCGAACTCCGCGAATCCTCCGCCTGGGCCGCCGACTTCACCTTTGAACCGCGCATGGACAAGCCCGACTGGCTCATCCTCGACCATCACGTCACCGAATTTTCGCCCAAATACGCCCGGCTCATCCACGACGTCAACAAATCCGCCGCGTCGCTCTGCTACGAACTGTGCCGGGAAAATGGCATTCAATCGCCCGCGCTGGATCGTCTCGTCCATTTGAACAACGTCGCCGATTTGTTTCTCGAAGACGACCCCGACTTCGCGCTCGCCGGCGATTACGCGAACCTCGTCAAGACCTATCAATTCTGGAACCTCCACACCCTCATCGGAGGCGACGTGGAAAAATTGCTGGACCATCCGCTGCTTGAAGTCATGGCCGTCAAGCGCCGCGTCGAAAATCCGCTCGGCTTCGAGTGGAGCAAGGCGAACGTCGTGGAAATCAGCCCCACCGTCGGCTTCGTGGACACCGTCGTGGGCAACAACAACCTCATCGTCCATCAAATGCTCGAACAGGAGGCGGTGAAATACTCCGTGCTCGTCACGCTGTTTCGGCGCGGCAACGCCGTTTTTGCCAGCTTCCGCAGCCGCAACGGCGAGGCGCTGAAAGTCGCGGAAAAATTCCAAGGCGGCGGCCACGCCAACGCCGCCGGCGCGCTGCTGCCCAAATCCGTCCGCAATGTGCCCGACGCCGTGGATTATTTGCGGTTGATTTTGCAATCCAAAACGGCCCCGCCGCTGAACAACCTTGAAAGCCTGTTCGCCGGCATTGAAGCGGAGAAGAAATAAAGGGAGCTTATCTCCACCGCCTTCGCGCATGGATTTTCACTCCTGCGGAAGGACAGCGACCCGCGGGTTTTCGATTCAGTTCTGAAAATTCAGAGTCCAAATTACCGGCGTAATCCTGCAAATGCAGGATTGGGATCGTTAGACGACCTCGGAAGATATGAGATAGCAGCCTCATTACTTTTTATAGCAGCTTTGAGTTTTGGTTGTTCCATTGATAGAGCCTGCGGGTCTTGGCGACTTTCCAGTCGCCACTTTCGCACGGGCGGGGCACGGGACAAGAATGTCCCGCAAACTCGCAGACAAGAATGTCCGCGCTATCTGAAAAGGAAACCGGTCCAGACCGGAAATGTTCCCAGCTGGCCTGCGACAAAGAATCAGCCCGGACTTTTTCCGCCCAACCGAATGGTCATGCCTTCGCGCGCGGCGTCCACCTTGAGCTTCGCCTTTTGTTCCGCTGCCAGCCGGCGCGCGTGTTTCAGAAAGGAATCAATTTGCTTGTCGTCGTGCGCGGGGTCGTGGTGGAAGAGGCAGAGTTTTTTCACCCCGGCCTTCAGCGCGAGCGCCACGGAATCGTCCACGCAGCCGTGCCCCCAGCCGGTGTGCGCGCGGTATTCCGCACGGTCGTATTGCGAGTCAAGGATGAGTACGTCGGCGTCGCGGATGAATTCGATCATCTCGCGGTCATCGCCGCCGGGACGCGGCTCGGTGTCGGGAAAATAGGTGACAATGCCATCGGGCGAAAAGAGCCGGTAACCGACGCAAACGCCCGGATGGTTGGCGCGCTGCGCCCGCACGAGCACGGGGCCGATGTCGAAGTTGAAGTTTTCGAGTTCCTCGATTTCGATGTTGCCGGGCAGTTTGGAGAACGGCACGGGAAAGTAGGTGCTTTCCATCTGGCCGGTCAACGCGTTGAGCAGGCCTTCGCGCGAACCCTGGCAGCCCAGAATGCGCAGCCGGCAGCGCGGGTTGTAAATCGGCGCGAAGAACGGCAGTCCCTGGATGTGGTCCCAATGTGTGTGCGTGATGAGCAGGGTCAGGTTCAGCGGCCGGCCTTTGAATTCCTCCAGCAGCGCAAGGCCGAGCGGACGCAAGCCGGTGCCCGCGTCGAGGATGATGATTTCATCGCCGTTGCGGACTTCGATGCAGGAGGTGTTGCCACCATAACGCACGGTGGCCGGCCCGGGCGTCGGAATTGAGCCGCGCACACCCCAGAACTTGATGCGAGTGCCTGCTTTGATGGGACTAGTTTAGCGCGGCTCCGGCGAAAGACAAATGGCAAAACGAACGGGCGGCAGAGCGACGGCTGGTGGTTGCAAAAGGCCGTCAACGGATTGGGGCGGCTTTTTCGGCAAAGGCCGGCTGCAAATGCACACCCAGTTTCCTTTCCATCGCAACCAACACCAGTTCGGTGACGCTTTCAGCGTTGATTTCATCGGTGTTGACGAGCAGGTCGTGATTCAGGGTGGCGCCGACGTCTTTCTTGAAAATTTTCCAAACAAAGGCCGCGCGTTCCGTATCAACCCGCTTAATCTTCAATCGCGCTTGTTCGGGCGACAAATTCAGACGTTCCGTCAACCGATGAATCCGCGTTTCCAGCGGCGCAACCAGACGTACGCGCAACGCGCATTGTGAAGGAAGCAAAAATTGCGCGCCGCGTCCGACGAACACGACATTGCCGTGATGCGCCAGCGCCATGACCACTTGTTTGAGGTGGCGCAGGTATTTCTCGTCAGCCTGGTCGTCCAGCAAAATGTCGCGCCACGTCCGTTCCCAATGGGAGCGAACGCGCTCGTCCACACTTTGTACCAGCCGTTGATGGACGTTGGCAAGTTGGGCGATTTCGTCAACAATCCGGGCATCAAAGACGTTCCAACCCAGGCGTTCGCCGACTCGCTGCCCCAGCAGGCTGCCGCCACTGCCGCATTCGCGTGAAATTAGCAGACAGGGTCCGAAAGCCACGCCGTCTTCGGTGACATAACGGCCCGGTTGCGGAGCGGTTTCTTCCAGGCGATTCCGGATGTCCGACATCGCGATTTGCTTCTCAATCAACTTCAAGGTGGCGTTCATAACGTTCCCTTCCGGCGGTTCGTTCACCCGCCAACGCCGGCGTATTCTTCATCCACTTTCAGATCCATGCCCATGAGAATGTAGTCGTGGGAGATTGCTTTCATGTCGAGCACGTAATCTTCACGGCGCATGAGAAAATGAAAGCCGATGTCCTCCAGCGCGCGAATGGCGACCTTGCGTTCGCCGTTTAATTCGGATTCCAATTTGCCCAGCCCGAGGGCGCGGGCGATTTCGATTTGTTCGGTAACAAGGATTTTGGCCACGTCGCGTCCGCGATAATCGGGATGGGTCAAGACGGTGACCACGCCGATGTGGCGTTTCCAACCGCCGGGGCGCTGGCATAACGTCGCTTCGCCGATAATTTTTTGCCCGTGCAACATCAACAGCATCACGTTTTCCTTGAAATCGGGATGCCGCAGCCACTCGCGGAACATCGCGCGCTCAAAAATTGGACGCTTGATGAACAACCGCTCCTCCTCGGGCACGGCGGTGAGAAATTTGTGCAGGCGGGCTTCGTCGCGCGGGTAAAAGGAGCGCATGACCACGCCGGTGCCATCGCGGAGTTTCAGTGAAACGGGAAATTTTTCGAGCGCGTATTCCAGCTTGATGGCCGCGTCGCTCATTTTTTTATTCTTTTTCACTCCTGCAAATTATCCGCACCGGCCGTTTTTTGGCCAACCATGAATTGGTCAACTCCGACCCTTATTTGCCATTTATCCAGCATGGCGCCGAACTGCCGAGCCCGGTTGACGACGGCAAGAAATGAGCAATCACCGACAATTTAGGTGGAGCCTTGGAAAATTTCCGGTCGTATAAAATGACAACGACCAAATGCCAAGGCGCTTTGGTAAACAAACATTTATGCGGTCAAGCCATCCAGCTTTGTGGGCTGCAGTCGGTGCCATTGTTGTCCTTTTGGCATTGGGCGGGCTATACGCGCTTGCCCCGCTCAATGACAAATCGCCGCAGCTGGGATTTATCCTGTTCCTGCTTTTATTTATGTTGTTTTGGATTTGCTGGGCGATCTTCAAATTTTCCACGAAGCGCGGGCGGATGGATTCCAATGGCGAAACGATTGATTAGCGCCAAGATCGCGAAGGTCGCGAACCGCCGGCGGTGTTTTGTTGGTTGTCCTTCTGACCGAATTCAATAGCTCATCCGGTCCATTTTCACCTTGCCACGGAAAATCCAGTAGATGCAGACCGTGTAGGTGAGCACCACGGGAATGCCGATGCACGCGATGACAAGCATGATGCCGAGCGTTTTTTGCGACGACGCGGCGTTATAGATCGTCAGGCTGTTTTCGGGGTTTGGCTGGCTGTAAATGAGATACGGATAAGCATCCACGGCGAACAGCGCCATGAGCGTGAGCATCGCCCCGCACGATGAGAGAAAGGCAAATCCGTCGCGCTTGTGATGAAATTCACGCGGGATGTTCGCAATCGAGAGCATGTTGGCCAGCGCAATGCTGAAGAGCCACGGATATTCTTTCACGCGCGCGGCCATTTGCGGCACGTAAAGCAGCGTAGCCATTGTGAGTGTCACGGCGCAAATTACGAAGAAGATAATGCAGCGCATCGCCCAGACGCGCAGCTTGTCGTGCAGTCCGCCCTCGGTTTTCATCACGCCGTAAATCGCGCCATGCATCATGAACAGCGACACCGTGGTGATGCCGACCAGCAGCGGATAGGGCTTGAGCAGTCCCAAAAATGTTCCGGCGAATTCGCCGTTGGCGTCAACCGGCACGCCGCAGGCAATGTTGCCGAGCGCGACACCAATGAGCAGCGCGGACAAAACGCTGCCGACGGAAAAACTCACGTCCCACATCTGCCGCCACCAGTGTTCAGGCCGCTTGCTGCGGAATTCAATCGCCACCGCGCGGAAAATCAGCGCCACCAGCAGCAGTATCAGCGCGAGATAAAAACCGGAAAAGGCGGTTGCATAAACATTTGGAAACGCGGCGAAGAGCGCGCCGCCGCCGGTGACGAGCCAGACTTCGTTGCCGTCCCAAACCGGCCCGATGGAATTGATGAGGATGCGGCGTTCGGTGTCGTCTTTCGTGAACAAATGCAGCGCGCCGATGCCGAGGTCGAAGCCGTCGAGAATGGCGTAGCCGGTGAACAACACGCCGACGAGGGCGAACCAGATGGTGTTCAAATCGAGATTCATGATTTTTCGTGGCGCGTCAATTCATCCGGCAGGGTCAGTTTGCCGGACGGAATCAAATCCTGTTCGTCGGGGCCGTGCTGGATTTTGTCGTTGAGCAGATAAATGAAAACCGAGAACAGCAGGAAATAAATGAACGTGAACAAAATCAGCGACGTGAGCACGACGTTCGCCGTTAGAATTTTGGAAAGTCCTTCAGGCGTCCGCATCAGGCCATAAACGATCCATGGCTGGCGGCCCACTTCGGCGGCGAACCAGCCGAGCTGGTTGGCGATTTGCGGGCCGAGCACGGAAAAGACCAGAATCCACAGCAGCCAGCGTTTTTCGAACAACACCTTGCGCCACGAATAGAAGCAGCCCAGCATGGCGATGGCAATCATCGTGAACCCGACTCCCACCATGCCGTGAAAAAACACAAATGACGCCTCGACCGGCGGACGGTCATCCGGCGCGAAGGCGTCCAGTCCCGTCACCGTTGCCTGCGTGTTGTGGGCCACCAAAAAACTCAACAATCCCGGCCATTGCAGACCGACGACCTTTTGATCTTTTTCGTCCACGTAGCCGACCAGCGTGAGCGGCGCGTCGTTGGTGGTGTGGTAAAGTCCTTCAAACGCGGCGAGCTTGGCCGGCTGATATTTCGCCACTTCGCGCGCGCTGCTGTCGCCGCTGACGAGTTGCAACAGCGAGGCGATCAAACCGACCGTCAAGCCGACCCGCAGCGACGCCCGCGCAAAATCCAGGTGACGTTTCTTCAGCACATACCACGCACTGACGCTCACGACCAGAAATGCTCCGGTTTGCCAAGCGCCGCACAACACGTGAAACAGCCGATCCATCGAGGACGGGTTGAAAACCATCGCCCAGAAATTTGTGATTTCCGCGCGCGCCACACCGTCATGAGTCACGATGTGGTAGCCGGCCGGTGTTTGCATCCAGGAATTGGCGACGACAATCCATACCGCGCTGAAATGCGCGCCAAGGCAAACCATGCAGGTGGAAAAAAAATGCACTTTGCGGCTGACCTTGTCCCAGCCAAAAAGCAGCACGGCGAGAAAACCGGATTCGAGGAAAAACGCGAAAATGCCCTCCGCCGCCAGCGCACTGCCGAACACGTCGCCGACGAAACGTGAATAGGTTGCCCAATTCGTGCCGAATTCAAATTCCATCACGATGCCCGTCGCCACGCCGATGGCGAACGTGAGCGCAAACGCTTTTGTCCAGAACCGTGCCATCTGGTGATAGAGCGGATTTTTCGTTTTGAGCCACAGGCCCTCCATGATGACGAGCATCACGCCCAACCCAATGCTCAACGGCGGGTAAAGATAGTGGAAGCCTATAGTCAGCCCGAATTGGATGCGGGATAAAGTTAAGACATCCATACGCCGATTACGGTTTTCATGCTCGTGTCAGTTTGTGGACAATCTGCGATGCTGTCACGCATTTTTCAAAAAGTTCGTTTGATTTACTCGTTAATCTCCCAATGTTCCGGAGGATGGAAATCCAGAATTTCCTTGAGCAGCGGCGTCATGGTTTCCGCGCGAACATGAATTTCCTCAATGGAATAGAGCGAATCCGGCCCTGAATGTTCAGGCAAAATGTTGCCACTCGCATTGAAGCGGGCAGCAACATCGGCCAGCAATTTCGGTTCCGGCCTGACGCACGCCGCGTTCATACGCCTCAACTTAAGCGCCGGGTTCTTTTTGACTCCACTTTTTTTGCCAAACATCAACCATTTTTTGCCTCGTGATTTGGCTGCGCTCCCGCGACTTGCGATTCCGACCAACGCACCGCGAAGCGCATCAGCTCAGACGCGGACCCCAGCGTCAGTTTTTTCTTGATGTTCGCGCGATGAACTTCAACGGTCTTGACGCTCAAGTAAAGCTTGTCGGCGATCTCTTTCGCGCGCTTGCCCTGGCCGATGAGTTGAAAAATTTCAAATTCGCGGTCGCTTAATTTTTCGACGGGCGAACTTTCCCCGGTCGGGCGGTGGCCGGAAAACATTTCCAGAATTTCAGCCGATATTTTTTCGCTGACGTAAATTTTGCCGTCCAGCACCTGCCGGATCGCCTGCATCAATTTTTTGCCGCCTTCCTGTTTCATGATGTAGCCGCGTCCGCCGGCGCGCAGCACGCGTTCGGCATAAAGTGATTCGTCGTGCATGGAAATGACGAGCACGGGCAGGCCTGGCTGAACGGCCTGAAAATCCTTGATCAATTCGAGTCCGCTTTTGCCCGGCAACGAAATGTCCGCCAGCACGAGGTCGGGTTTCAAGGTGCCGATGACGTCGAGCGCTCTTTCGGCGTTTTCCGCCTCGCCACAAATGGCCAGATCGGACTCCGCGCCGATAAGCTGGACCAGTCCCTGCCGCATCATCGGATGATCATCCACGATCAAAATACGTTTCTTGTTTTTCGCCGCGGTTTTTCTGCTCATAAATTTTTCCGGAAAATACACGCGACCTCCGTGCCCACGCCGTCAACACCCGAACGCACTTCGAGCGCCGCATCCACGACGCTCGCGCGATATTTCATGATGTGCAGGCCGATGCCGCCGCTTTTTTTTGTTTCCTCGGAAAATCCCATGCCGTCATCGGTCACGGCCAGCGCGAACCGGTCGCCCGCCGGTTTCAGCGAAATGAGAATGTGTCCGGCCTTGCCGTGTTTGATGGCGTTGTTGATGGCTTCCTGGACGATGCGATACAAATGTGTCGCAAAAACATTGTTCCGAATCAAGACGGGCTCGGCACATTCAAAGCGGCATTCGATGCGGAACAATTTTTGCACGTGCGCCGCCAGCTCGTGCAGTGCCGACATCAGGCCGTTGGCTTCGAATTCAACCGGCGAAAGCCCGCGCGCCAGCTTGCGTGTGTGGGACACGGCATCGCGGATGTGTTGTCCGATTTCGCCGGCTTGTTTCGCCTCGGTCTTCGATTTTGCCTCCAGTTTTTGTTCGAGCGCCTGGCACATCAATTCGATGCCGGTCAATTCCTGTCCCAAACCGTCATGCAAATCCTGGCCGATGCGCTGTTGCTCGCGGTTGCTGATTTCGATGATTTCCCTTTCCAATTGTTTTCGCTCCGTGATGTCGCGCACAAAGCCGGTGAACATTTTTCGGTCCGCCAGCCGCATTTCGCTCACGGACAAATCCATCGGGAAAATCACGCCGCTCTTGCGCCGGCCAAACACTTCGCGTCCGATGCCGATGATTTTTGCGCGGCCGATGCGACGATAATTTTCAAGGTAGCCGTCGTGTTCCTGCCGATACGGCTCGGGCATGAGCAATTTGACATTTTGCCCGATGGCTTCGTCCGCGCTGTAGCCAAAAATTTTTTCCGCCGACGGGTTGAAGGATTCGATGGCCCCGCGCTCGTCAATCGTGATGATGCCCTCGACTGCCGTTTCCAAAATCGCCCGCAGCCGCTCTTCGCTGTCGCGCAAAGCGTCGGTCTGCCTGGCTTGCTGCGCCACGTTGGCCATTGCTTTTTTTTGCAATTCCTTGACGAGTTCGATCAATTCGGCGCGCGTCCACTGGCCGTAATTTTCCATTCGCCGGATAATAATAAAATCCGGCGCCGAAACACGCGAAAAGAGGCCGGCTCAAGCCCGCACCAGCTGGCCGCGGTAATCGGTTGGCGACTGGCCGAGAATCCGCTTAAACACGCGGTTGAAATGGGTCAGCGACTGGAAGCCGACTTCATAGGCGATTTCGCTCACGCGCAGGTTTGGGTTAAGCAAAAGATTTTTCGCCCGCTCGGTGCGCACGCGCGAAAGATAATCGGTGAAATTGATGCCGGTCGCGCGCCGGAACATTTTGCAGAAATAAAATTTGCTCGTATGAACCGCCTTGGCAACCTGCTCCAGCGAGAGCTCCTCGGTCTGATGCTCGGCGATGAATTGTTTGGCGCGTGCGATGAGCGGCGGCTCGGCATTTTGCTCCCGCACGATGATCTGGTTGCTCACCATCGAGAGATGCTCGGCGAAAATGGTCAGGAGTTTGACGACCGACTCGTGCTGCCGCGCCGACAGGACACGCGTGTCAAAATAGGCGTCGCGCAGTTGGTTGACGTTCGTTTGCACGCCCCACTCGGCAAGCAATTTGGCCGTGCGGTTGAATTGCGCCTCGGTTGGTTTTTTGCAAAACACCTGGCCCGTGGTCAGAAAACCGATCAACTGGTCGCCCATGCGCACCGGCACGGCAACGTCGCACAAACCCGCCGGACAGGTGACTGTCTGGGGCTCGCGCGCGGCGGTTTCGGAAAGCCGTTGCTGCGTTTGCAGGCAGGCGGCGCAGGAGCGGCTCTTTTGCGCGAGCATCGCGCAGAATGGATTCTCAAAACGCTTGCCGTGGTGCGGCAGTTGCCACGATTCCACCGACCGCAACGCGACGGGCAGCTCGGTCGCCTCACTGAACGCCCGTTCGTAGTCTTGATAGATTTTTGCTCCGGCCAACGCTTCAATTAAATGTTTTGCCATAATCATCTTCTTTCTAATTGTGCCAAATCTTGCTTTGGCTTGAGCAAAATAAGGTAAGTCAGCAAAACAAACAATTGGGGTTGCGCCTGATTGTTTTTAGGGAGAAATAACTAGGTAGGCTAGGTAAAACTCTTATCCAGCAATAAGCTAAAACTACCTAACCGCTGCTGTCCTTTGGCGCCGATTAAACCAGACTTGTCTTTTTGTCCAGCAGCCGGCGGCGCGTGGCTTGCAACCGGCCAATGACTACTTCGGCCGTCCGCTTCATCAATTCGTAACCGAATTCGTGGTCGTGTTCACATTGCTCGCGCAGGCGTGTGCCGTAAAAGAAGACGGCCTTTACCGGCGTCACGGCGCGCGCGTCGAAATGCCAGTAATACGGCGGAAACAGCCAGGACCAGCCGAGCACCTCGCCCGCGCCAATGGTTTGTATCAGTTCAGGATCTCCGTCCATTTCCCCGGCCGCTGATTCCAGCGCGACTTCGCCTTCGAGAATGAGGTAAAAGCGGTTGGCCAGCTGGCCTTCGCGGAAGATTGATTTGCCGGCTGGAAAATCAACCGGCATGGAATTGCCCAACAGAAGTTCAAGATGTTGCCCGGACAACCCTTTGAAAAAAGGTTGTGCCGCCAATCTGGTCGCGTTGATTTCCATGACAATTTCCTTTCGTCGATGTTGTTTCAACTGGTTCTGTGTTCGCCGGCCATCGCCGGATTAAAAAACTTCCGCCTTCAGTCCGCTGATTTCGCGCATGCGCTGGGCGATGTGCGCGAGCGCCTTCAACGGCAAATGCCCGCATTGGGGATGCGCCGTCGGGCGGGCGGCGGAATAAATTTGAACCAGCGGAATTTGCGCCCCCGCCTGTTTCAGTTCATTCAGCCGTCGCGCGTATTCTTCAATTTCCTCGACGGACTGCTCCCCGGGACTCACCAGCGGAAAAAGGCTTTGAATAACCACCGGCCGTTGCCGGGCGATCAAAAGAATATTCGCCAGAATTTTTTCCAGCGAACAATTTGCGCGGTTCACGCGGTTCATGTGATACTGCGTTCCGGCTTCGAGCTTGGCCCAGATTTCATCCTCCTGCGTGAACAATTTCAATCCGTCCTGCACCGGCTGCGAATCCAGCCCCGTCGCGTTGGTCAACAGCACGATTTTGAAAAAGGGAAACCGTCCCAACGCGCGGGCGTGGATGACCGCGCGGACCGCATCGAGAAAATTCGGGCAAAGCGTCGGCTCGCCATCGCCGCTCAACGCCACCTGCCGCAGTTCGAGCAAGTCAGGAGGTATGTTGCGGTAGCCAAGAAAATTTCGCAGCTCGCCGGAGCAGGCCAGCCACAACGTGCGCTGCAATTCGTCCGCCATCACTTCCACGTCCAGCGACGTTTCCGGCGCGGGCGTGGCGCGATCCACTTCGCAATACTCGCAGTTGAAATTGCAGCGCCGGTCCGGGTTCATGTTCACGCCGATGGACAAGCCGCGCGCGCGCGGCGACACGACCGTGTAGACGAAGCGGTTGCCTAAAAACTGACGCGGATGACCAAACGCCGAGCCGGGAAAATCCGGGACGGTCTTGTCTGCGGAGCAAGAAACTGGAGCCAGTTCAGCAATCATGCGGAAATATTTTTTCTTTGAGTTGGACCGGTGCCAGCGCCGGTTTCCATGCTGGTGCGAGCATGGTGGTATTGCGTTCAATCCATTTTGTTTTCTTCGCTTCGTCGGCGTCGAAGCCGGTCATTTCCTTTTCCAGCACGAACGTGATCAGAAAAAGGCCAAACATGATGGCGCTGATCGGCATCACCACCGTCCATGCCGGCGCAACGCTGATGCAGCCAAACCACATGGCGGATCCAATCACAAACGTCACTGCTGAAACCACCAAACATATTTTCGGTAATTTTGTCATAAAATGCGCTCCGAGTGTTTATCTATCGTGCTAACTATGATTCCGCGAACGGCAAGGCGCTTCTCTATTATTGGCCGACACGCATCGTTTATTGCTGATGTAAAAAGCGCTCCGAAGCGAATTTTTTTGGGGAATGCCACAAAAGTTGCGAAGCAAAAGGCAAATGAGGTTAAGCTGCGCCGGAATTGTTTTTGTAAATTTCCCTCAATGAAAATTAAGAATAATCCCGGACCGAAGGCCGCAAAGACATTCAACAGCCTGTCTTTCCAACGCTTGCCATGCGGTGCATGAACGGCAACAATACAAAAAGTGCCAACGATCTCGCTTGAACGAATCATCCCGGAACTTCAGGAGGCCATCGGCCCGGTAATTTTGATTTCCGGCGTTGGGCTGCTGTTGCTCACCATGACCAACCGGCTGGGGCGGGCCATTGACCGTGCGCGGCTATTGAAGCGCGATCTCTCCGACCGCGCCGGTCATGAACGCGCGCAAACGCTCGCGCAGGTGGCGATGCTGTATCGCCGTGCAAAAATCATCCGCTTCAGCATCATTTTGGCGGCCACGAGCGCGTCGCTGGCGGCGGTGCTGATCATAACTTTGTTTGTAACCGCGTTGCTGCAATCGCAAGAGGGAATTTTGATCGGGCTGCTCTTTATCGGCTGCATGGCTTCACTGTTTGCGTCGCTTGTCGCCTTCATCTGCGATATCAACCTTTCCCTGCACGCGCTGAAATTGGAATTGGAAGGCATCACGCCGGATGCGAAATAATTTGGGCAAACCGCAAAACTATATGTCGTACGCGACGCAAACGACCCGGCGATCGCAGGGTTCGCGGGCTGGAAAAATCATTTTGGCGGCCAATGGTTGTCGGTTCTTTCAAGCCGCGGGATCAGTTGACGATTGATTCGGTTGGTTGCGATTTTCTGCATTCCGAGTTCGGCACATTTCTGACCAACAGCGGCGGCGGCGTCCACGAACATTGGAACCCACGCGATCGACAAACAATATAGCCGCAATATGAACCGCAGGGGCAAGGGCATTGAATTATTCGCGGTGCATGAAAAGAAGCGTGGCCTGATGCTGTTAAAACTGTGACATCATTAAAATTTCAAAAAGTCCTGAACTCGTTTTTCCAAATCTTGCCGGTTGGGCTTCTCCAGAAATGACAATTTACGGTTAGTTTTTGGCAATCAAGTGGAAGCGTCATTGTTGTGGAGACGTTAAATTCCTACGAGACCGTGTGGTTTTGTATTTGTGTCTGGAAGTGTCTGAAATTTGCGCCGGTTGCAATGCCGCGGACAGGTAACTTATGAAAACCTTCTTCAAGTTCTGGCACGATTGGACTGCCAACGGCCAGTCGTGTGAACAATCCCGCCTTCGGTTGCGCTGGTTCCGGTTCGTAGTTCAGGTGATGGGCGCGATGTCCGTGGCGTGGTTCTTCGTGCGCGTCATTCCCAAACCCATTCGCGCCACCTATCCCTGTCAACAGGCGGCGTTTCCGATGGCGTCCACGTGCATCATCTGGCTCTTGGGTTTGAAAGCCAGTCTGGCGGCATGGCTGGGCGCGTGGTGGAAAAAACGTCGGCGTCTCGTCTTTACGGGATCGGGAATTTTGATGGCGTTGGTTTTGCTAACCTGGGTTTGGCGTGCGATGGCAGCCAATCCGCCTTATTCCCCGCCGCCGGCCAATTCGCCGCTGGGCGTGGCCAGAGGAATTTTCCCCGGTCGCGTCACATGGATACGCGACACCAATGCGACGCCGTGGGATGGCACTTCTTCCGCCAACGGCCACCATTATTGGGACGCGACCAACATCAATCAGTCGGTGGTGGAAAGCATGATGTCGCGTTCGTTGCAGGCGCTGACCGGCGGGACCAATGACAGCCAGGCGTGGGATTTGATTTTCCATTATTACAACAACACTCACGGTCGCGGCAACGTCGGCTACCAGACTGGCGAATCCATTGCCCTGAAAATCAATTGCAACAACGCCTACGGCGGGAACACCGGCGAAACCAATTTGAATCAAATTGACGCCGATCCCCAATCCGTTCTGGCGATGCTCAACGAACTGGTCAATCAAGCGGGCGTGCCGCAAAACAAAATCATGGTCTATGAAGCCGTTCGTTACCTTCCCAATCACATCATCACCTATTGCCAGTCGCAATTTCCAAGCGTGATTTGGATGGACAACGCTGGCACGAACGGTATTTGCCAAAAAGTGGTTTGGGTGCCCAGCGGGTTCCAATATTCCGCTGTCAACACCGAAGCGGGCAGCGGCGGCACCAACATCCCCCAACAGGTGATTAATTCCACCTACATCGTTAATATGTCCTTGATGAAAGGCCATCCGAACGGCGGTGTCACACTGACGGCCAAAAATCATTACGGCAGCGTCAATGGCCGCGACCACAACACCTACCTGAGCGACTACAAATACACCATGGGCCGCTATTCCCCGCTCGTGGACCTCATCGGCACGAAACAACTCGGCGGCAAAACTATTTTGTTCATGATTGACGGGTTGTTCGGCACAAAAAACGCGAACGACACCGTCACGGCATCGAACGCGGCTTGGAATAATCTCTTCAACGGCCAGTGGTCGTCGAGTTATTTCATGTCGTTCGACCCGGTGGCCATTGATTCAGTCGGCGTAGATTTCTTGACCAGCGAATTTGGCACCAGCCTCGGCGGTGGCGACAGCTATAATTGCGACAATTACCTGGAAGAAGCGGCCTTGGCCAACACCAACACTTGGCCTTCCTGGGCAAGTTATTCCGGCACGGTTTATGAACCTGATGGAACACCGATCTCCAGCCTCGGCGTTTGGGAACATTGGAACAATTCAACCAACAAACAATACTCGCGAAATCTTGGCACCGGCACCGGCATCGAATTATACACCATTGCGCCGGTGGACATTTCCGTCGCCCTCACCAATCCGGCGGACGGCTCCGTTTTCCCTGCCGGCACAAATATCACTTTGCAAGCCGCCGCCGGCTCAACGAACAGTCAAATCAGCCGGGTGGACTTCTATGCCAACGCGAGCACTTGCCTCGGCACCAGCAGCAACAGCCCTTACCGCGTGACTTGGAGCAACGTGCCCGCCGGCAATTGGGCACTGACCGCCGTGGCCACCGACACGAACAATTACACGGCCACCTCCACTGCCGTGAACATCAGCGTCATGAATGGCGGCTTTCTCGTCACCGCCAGCCCATCATCGCAAATCGTGATTCAAGGCAACGCCACAAACTTCACGGCCACAGTTACGACCAACAGCGCCTTCACCGGCAGCGTGACTCTTACCGTTAGCGGCCTGCCTTCCGGCGCGAACGGCGTTTTTGTTCCGCCATCGTTGAGCAATTCCGGCAATTCGACCTTGAACATCACCACCTCTATCAACACGCCGCCGGGCACCTATCCGCTGCTCATCAGCGGTGTTGACGGAAACCAGACCAACACCGCGACGGTATCACTCGTCGTTTCGGGTGCGCCTGTGACCGCTTACTGGAATAACACCATTACTTCTGGCCCGCAAAGCTGGAACGTCAACGCCAACTGGACCAACGCCACCGTGTTTCCGAACACCAGCAGCGAACTGGCAATCATCCACGCCGGACTCGCAGCGCCGCAGACCATCAATTTGAACCAGCCCATCACCATTGGCGCGTTGCAAATCGGCGACGCCAACGGGCTGGCTGCTTACACCCTCGCCGCCAACGGCGGTTCGCTCACCTTCAACGGCACCAATTCAGCCACGCTGACGCAACTTTCTTCGAGCACCGGCGATACGATAAGCGCGCCGGTTTCCGTAACGACCAATCTTACCGTCGCCAACAATTCTGCCAACCCGCTCACGCTGTCGGGAGCCATTTCCGGCCCCGGCAGCGCGACGCTGACATTTAACGGCGCGGTCAATTTGAATGGCGCGAACACATTTACCGGCAACCTCAACAACAGCGGCGCGCTGACGATTGGCGGTGCGGGACAATTGGACGGCGCAAGTTACGATCAGAGCACCGCCGTCGCGACCATCCTCAACAACGGCACGCTGAATTACAGCACTTCGACGTCGCAGACAAATTACGCGGTTATTTCCGGTTCCGGCACTTTGGTTCAAAACGGTCCCGGCACGTTGACCTTGAGCAATGCCGAAACATTTACCGGCCCGACCATCGTTAACTCCGGCACGCTTGCCTTGGGCGGAGCCAACAGCGCAAATAGTGGCATTTATCAGAGCAGCCGGCTGACCATCAATTCCAATGCTGTTGTTCAAATCAACATTGACAACGCCTTGAGCGGTTCCGGTGCCGCCAACACCTTGCCAGTGACCATCAACGCCGGCGGCACATTGACCGGCCCGGCTTCAGCCGACACTGGCAACGGCTCCAACAGCCATCTTCGCGGCCTGCTGACGCTCAACGGCGGCACACTGACGATGAACGGCAATTACCAGAATGACACCAAATACGGCACCTGGGATTTGGACGGCGGCCTCGCCGTCGGAAATCCGCCGGCGCCCATCACCTCCGTTATCACCAATTGCTGGCCGGATCCGAGCGAAACCGGCGGGACCATTTTCAATGTGACCAACGGCGGCACGGCCGGCGGTGTTGATTTGATCGTCTATGGCTCTTTGATTCACGGCACCTCCGAAGGCGACACGGGAATTATCAAAACCGGCAACGGCGTCATGGCCTTGGACAATAACAACACCTACACTGGCGGCACGCTCGTCAGCAATGGCGTGCTTCAAGTGGGTGCGGCCAACGACACCAGCGCATGGACCTCGCCGCTGGGCACGGGGAACGTGACCAACAACGCCGCTTTGAGTTTCGCCGGCGGCCAGGGCGCCACTGTCGCCAACGCCATCAGCGGCTCTGGCATTCTGCTGGTAAGCCGCGGAAGCAACGTTCTTACCGCAACCAGCACTTATACCGGCAACACCATCATCACCGGCGGCACGTTGACAATTGGCGGCGCTGGGAAATTGGGCAATGGCTCTTATGCGGGCAACATCACCAACAACGGCATTTTCAACTTCGGCAGTTCTGCGGCGCAGACTTTGTCGGGAATCATTTCCGGCAACGGCGTTTTGATGCAGAACGGTTCCGGCACAGCCACCCTCACCGCCGTGAACACTTACACTGGCAACACGACCATCAACGCCGGACGACTGGCCTTGAGCGGCAACGGTGCCTTCGCGAACAGTCCGTTAATCACCGTTGCCTCCGGCACAACCTTGGACACGAGCGCGCGTATCGACAGCACGCTGACTTTGGCCAACGGCCAGAGCCTGACCGGCAACGGCACGGTCAGCGGAAATGTTGTTGTCGGCAACGGCGCGACACTCGCGCCGGGCGGCGCGTTGACGACGATGACTTTCAATAACAATCTCACGTTGAACGGCGGCAGCGTCACGCGGATGGGAATCAGCAAATCGCAATTGAAGAGCGACTTCGCGCAGGTCACCGGCACAGTGACTTACGGCGGCACGCTGGTCATCACCAATCTCGGCGGCTCGTATGCCGCTGGCGACAGCTTCAAGCTGTTCAATGCCGCCGGCTATTCGGGCGCGTTCACAAACATCATTCCGGCGATTCCGGGACTCAACCTCGCATGGGACACAAGCACCTTGAGCAGCGGCTCGTTGAGCGTCGTCGCCTCGCCAACACCGCCGCCGGTCTTCGCCGGGTTGACGATGAACGGAAACAGTCTTAATTTCTGCGGCAGCAACGGCGTCGCCAATTGGAATTACTATGTTTTGTGCTCGACCGACCTCACTTTGCCGTTGAGCAATTGGACGATTGTTTCAAGCAACTGCTTCGATGCCGGCGGCAATTTCAGTTGCACCAATCTGCCGGCCACCAATTCCCAGTTGTTCTTCCGGCTTCAGTTGCAGTAAATCGAAACGCCGCGCATTTGATTTCCGGCGTGACGGCACGGCGGTTCTCTGACATGGTTAAGTTGTGACAACCACCGAAGCCGCCAAATTGCTCGACCAGTTTCGCGCCGGAAAGACCAGCCGCGACGCAGTGTTGCGCGCTTTCCAGGCCGCGCCGTTCGCCGACCTCGGCTTCGCGCGCGTGGACACGCATCGCGCCCTGCGCAAGGGTTTTCCCGAAGTCATTTTCGGCGCAGGCAAAACTTCCGCGCAGATTTTGAAAATCGCCGCCAATCTGCTCCAGCACGACGGTCGCGTTCTCGTCACCCGTGTCACACCGGAACAGGCGCGGCAGTTGCGGAAAAAATTCAAGCGCGCCGTCCATCACGAACTTGCGCACTGCGTCACCATCGAGGAAAAGCCGCTGCCGAAACGGCCCGGCGTCATCGTGGTGATTTGCGCCGGCACGAGCGATTTGCCCGTGGCCGAGGAAGCGGCGGTGACGGCGGAAATCATGGGCAATCGCGTCGAGCGCGTGGCCGATGTCGGCGTGTCCGGCTTGCACCGGGTGCTCGGCAAATTGGAAACGATTCAAAAGGCGAACGTGCTCGTCGTCGTCGCCGGCATGGAAGGCGCGCTGCCAAGCGTCGTCGCCGGCCTGGTTTCCAAGCCGGTCATTGCCGTGCCGACCAGCATCGGTTACGGCGCGAGCTTCGGCGGCGTGGCCGCGCTGCTCGGCATGTTGAACAGTTGCGGCAGCGGCGTGACGGTCGTCAACATTGACAACGGCTTCGGCGCGGGATTCGCGGCGGCGCAGATAAATGCGCTCATCGAAAAATGAAAACGCTTTACCTCGACATTTTCAGCGGCATCGCCGGCGACATGTTCATCGGCGCGCTGATTGATTTGGGCGTGGACGAGGAAAAGCTCGAACGCGAGCTGGCGAAATTGAAGCTGGACGATTTTCATTTGCACATTGCGCGCCGGCAAAAATCCGGCATCGAAGGCGTCAAGTTCGACGTTCATCTGGCGGACGCGCATGAACACGGACACTATCACGACCACGATCACGGTCATCACCACGAACATCACCATCATCACGACGACAACCGGAATTTTTCCGAAATCAAAAATTTGATTTCGCGCAGCAAATTGTCGGCGTGGGTGAAACAAAAATCCATTGCTGTTTTCCATCGCATCGCCGAGGCCGAGGGAAAAATCCACGGGCTGCCGCCGGAAGAAGTCCATTTTCACGAAGTCGGCGCGGTGGATTCCATAGTGGACATCGTCGGCGCTTGCATCGCGCTGGAATTGCTCGGCAAACCGCGCGTGCTCGCCGCGCCCGTCGTCGAGGGCACCGGCTGGATTGACTGCGCACACGGGCGGTTTCCCGTTCCCGCGCCCGCGACGCTGGCAATTCTCGGCGCGCGCGGCATCGGCGTCACGCAATGCGACGAGCCGCACGAACTTATCACGCCAACCGGCGCGGCGCTGCTCGCGGAATTTGCCGAAAGCTTCGGCCCGATGGAGAATTTGACGGCAGAAAAAATCGGCTTCGGCCTCGGCACGCGCGAGAACAAGTCGCGTCCGAATGTTTTGCGCGCCGTGCTGGGCGCGCAATCCAAAATCTCGGCAAGCTTGGATTGGGAAACGGATCGAATTGCAGTTTTGGAAACGAACCTCGACGATTGCGTCGGCGAAATTCTCGGCCATTTTGTCGAAACCGCGCTCGCCGCCGGCGCGTTGGACGTTTTTCACACGCCGATCCAGATGAAAAAAAATCGTCCCGGAGTTTTGCTGACGGTTTTGTGCGCGGAAACGGCTGCGGACAAATTTTCCGAAATGATTTTGCACGAGACCACGGCGTTCGGCGTGCGCCGGACCATCGCCGAGCGGCGGAAATTGCGCCGGGAATTTGCCGAGGTCAAAACACCGTTCGGAAAAGTCACGGTGAAAATTGGCCGGCTTGGTGGTAAAGTGATTCAGGCCGCGCCGGAATTTGAATCCTGCCGGGAATTGGCGGAGCGGAACAAAATTCCATTGAAACAGATTTACGACGCGGCCATCAAAAACGCAAAACAATTGAAATCATGACGCACGTCGCCAACAAACTCGACCGCCTGCGCGAACAAATTCGCGGCTACGGTTCGTGTCTCGTCGCCTATTCCGGCGGCGTGGATTCGGTGTTTCTCGCCCGCGTGGCGCATGATGTTTTGGGTAAACGGACTTTGGCCGTCATCGCCGATTCACCCAGTCTGCCGCGGCGCGAATTGAAGGAAGCACTGGCGCTCGCGGAGCAATTCAAATTTCCCGTCCGCGTGGTGAAGACTGCGGAGTTTGAAAATCCCGACTACACCGCGAACCCGGCCAACCGCTGTTATTTTTGCAAACACGAGTTGTTCGAGGAACTCACGGCCATCGCCAGGGCCGAAAATTTTTCGGTGATTGCCTATGGTGAAAACGCGAGCGACCTCGGCGATTTTCGTCCGGGCGCAAAAGCGGCGGGCGAATTTCAGGTGCGCGCGCCGTTGAAGGAGGTTGGCTTGACGAAGGCGGAAATCCGCGAATTGTCGGCGCAACTCGGCCTGCCGACGGCGGACAAGCCGCAGATGGCCTGCTTGAGCTCGCGCATTCCGCAGGGCGAAATCGTCAGCCCGCAAAAGTTGCGGATGGTTGAGGCAGCAGAAAATGTTTTGCGCGATCTTGGCTTCCACGACGTGCGCGTGCGACACCATGAATTGGGAAAAAATCCGACGTGGCTGGCCCGCATCGAAGTTGGCCCGGCGGAATTGCCGAAATTTCTTGGCAATGGCACGGCTGAACAAGTCGCGGCGGCGCTCAAGGAAATCGGCTACGCGCACGTGACGGTGGATTTGCAAGGTTACCGGCGTCCGGGTTGAAAAATTTCAGGCGGCGGAATCGGTGTTCACTTTGATTTCGTCGTAGCGGTTCATCCGGTAAATGAGAAGCGAAACAATCCAGCTTCCCGCGAAGACGCCGATGATGACGAACCCGATGACACCGAAATTGTTGTTTAAGTAGCCGATGATGTCCCAAAGCGCGCCGTGGGTTTGGAGATGATCGCCAATCAGTCCCAGCACTTCGATTCCGCCAATCAGCAGCGCCACCACGACTGAAACAAAGGTGATGGTCATGTTGTAATAAAGTTTGCGGATTGGTTTCACGAAAGCCCAGCCGTAGGCGCCGAGCATCAGGATGTTGTCGGTCGAATCCACCAGCGCCATGCCCGCCGTGAACAGCGCCGGAAAAACGAGGATGGACCAGATCGGAAGACCTTTGGTCGCTTCCGCTGCCGAGATGCCGAGCAGGCCGACCTCGGTTGCGGTGTCGAAGCCAAGGCCGAACAGAAGGCCGATGGGATACATCTGCCAGCCATGCTCAATCAGCCGGAACAAATTCCGAAAAATGCGTCCGAAAAATCCGCGCTGGGCGAGAATCAGGTTGAGGTCCTCGTCCACAAACCGGCCGCCGCTTTTGACGCGTTGAAAAGTTTGAAAGACCGATTTGAGCACGATGAGGTTCGCGGCGGCGATGGCGAGAAGAAAAAATGCGGAGACGGCGGTGCCAATGATTCCGCCGATGGCTTCGAAGAAATTGAAACGATTCTTGATGGCCACGGAAGTCAGGGCGATGGCGACCGACAAACCGACCACGATGGTCGAATGGCCGAGGGAAAAAAAGAAGCCGACGCCAACCGGCCGTTTGCCTTGCTGCATCAGCTTGCGCGTCACGTTGTCAATCGCCGCGATGTGGTCGGCGTCCACCGCGTGGCGCAGGCCGAATGTGTAGGCCAGCAGCGCCGTGCCCAGCAGAATCGGATAATCATGAAAGGCAACCAGCGCCCAAATCCATGCGCCGGCATTGGCCGCGATGAGCAGCGCATACATGGCAACAATCCGGCCCTTCAAGTTGCCGGGAGATTTCATTGCTGCCGTCGCGCCTTCAATTTGCATGATTGAATTTTCCCTTTTTGCCGCCCTCGCGCAACAGAAATCTTCACACGATTATTGTCTTTCATAACACCAATTTTGCCGCTGTTTCGCTATTTATAAACCAATCTACAGCATTCTTAAATACAAACTCACGCTGTTGGTAATACTATTTTTATGTTGCGTAACACTTGAGGCATTGGTAATACTATTTTACATGAACGTAACATTTATTTCAGATTCGGGTCAAGCGCGGATTTTTCACCGGGCTTGGACAGCCATTCTTCGCGTTGCGGCCTTTGGTTTCTGCGGAATTGTCGCTGCCAGAATTGCCAGCGCCCAAACCCTTACCAACCTCGAAACCGCCGCCAACACGGTTTCCAACCAACCAGCGGCTGACACCAACCATGTCGTCCGTTTGCCCGACATCACTGTGGTGGGCCGGCAGGACAGCCTGCTCGGCATCGCCACCTCCGCGAGTCAGGGCACGACCGGTGCGGCGCAACTGGCCGACCGCCCCATTTTGCGCAGCGGCGAGATTCTCGAAACCGTTCCGGGCGTCATTATCACACAACACGCCGGCGGCGGAAAGGCCAACCAGTATTTTCTGCGCGGCTTCAATCTGGATCACGGCACGGATTTCGCCATATTTCTTGATGGAATGCCATTGAACCTGCCGTCACACGCACATGGCGAAGGTTACGCGGACATGAACATCGTTATTCCTGAATTCGTTGAGCGGATTGATTACGAGAAAGGTCCTTACTACGCGGATGTGGGCGATTTTGGTTCGGCGGGTGCAGCCCATATCGTGTTTTACCAGACCCTACCGCAGGACTTCGTTACCGTGCAAGGCGGCATGTATGGTTTTGAACGTGGCGTGTTTGGCGCGTCGCAAAAACTTGGCGCGGGCAACATTCTTTACGGCGGCGAAGTGTATCATGATGACGGTCCCTGGGTGCATCCCGATGACTATTCCAAATTCAACGGCATTTTAACCTACAGCCAGGGCGATGAGGTGAATGGATTCAGCGTCACGGCGCTTGGTTATCATGGGAAATGGAATTCGAGCGACCAAATCCCTGCCAGCTTCGGCGCAACGAATTTTTTCGGTGCCATCAATCCAACGGACGGCGGCAATTCACAACGCTACAGCCTGCAAGCTGAATGGCATCATCAGGATGAAAATTCTGAAACGCACGTCATGGCCTATGGATTTTATTACTACCTCGACTTGTTTTCCGATTTCACTTATTTCCTCACGGACACGAACCAAGGCGACCAATTTGAGCAGCAGGACAATCGCTGGGTGGCCGGTCTTGACGCAAGTCACACCCTGTTCAACGAATGGTTTCACCGCGATGTTCAAAACACGATTGGCCTACAAGTTCGTAATGACTGGATTGACAACGGCCTTTACCAAACGGAAGACCGCGTGCGCGTGGAGAAACTGGATTCGGCAACCGGCACCATCTTGCCCGCCACAACAGAAGCCGATGATTTTACGGATACGCAAGTTGGTCTTTATGTGCAGAATCAGGTTCAGTGGGGGGATAAATTCCGCTCCGTCGCGGCCTTACGCGGCGACCTGGACTATTTTGATGTCACCTGTCTTAACAATCCGGCCAACTCCGGCACCGCTTACAGTCTGCTGCCCAGCCCCAAGTTGAGCTTGATTTTCGGCCCGTGGGCTAAAACGGAGTTTTATGTGCAAGGCGGTTTTGGCTTTCACAGCAACGACGGTCGCGGCGCGACACAAACCGAGGAACCAGTTTCGGCGGACAATCCTTATCCAGGAACGCCGTCTGCGAAAATCCCCGCGTTGATCCAGACCAAAGGCGCGGAAGTTGGTGTTCGCACGTTGGTCCTGCCACATCTGCAAAGCACCGTTTCGCTCTGGTATCTTTACAGCGAATCCGAATTGCAACAGGACGGCGACACTGGCGGCACTGTTCCTTCAAAATCGCCGAGCAACCGTTATGGCATCGAATGGGCAAATTACTATATGCTGACAAAGCATCTGGCGTTTGATTTTGACATGGCGGATTCCATCGCCCGATTTACATCGGTGGACGCCGATGATGCCGCACCGGGCAGTCCCGGCGGCACGCATGTGCCCGAAGCGGTCGGGTTGGTGATTGCCTCCGGCATTACGCTGCATGATTGGCATGGCTTTTCGTCAAGTCTCCGGCTGCGCTATTTCGGCCCGCGCGATTTGACCTCGGACGGAATTTATCGCTCCGACCAAACGATTTTGGTAAATGCCGAAGCTGGCTACCAAATCAACAAAACATGGCGCATTTCTGTCGAGGTTTTGAACCTGCTTGACCGTCACGACCACGACATTGATTATGCCTATGTCTCGCGCGTTACGCCAACGGCCACGCCAACATTCCAGGATGTTTTCCATCCGGTCGAACCGCTTCAGGCGCGGGTTGGCTTGACCGCAACATTTTGACCGCAGGCAAATTGGCAAAGCCTGAAACTGACTTCGATTCAATTTGGCTGCTCCGAGTTTGACACGATGGCCGACTGAATTACGATGTGGCAATTGAATTTGCCATGAATAAAGAAACCGTCAGCCGTTTCAGCGTGTCCCTGCCGCCGTCGCTGTTGCGGCAACTGGATGAAATGTCGGGCGAGAAGGGCTACGATAATCGTTCGTTGGCCATCGCCGATATGATTCGCGACCGCCTCGTCGAACACCGGCAAAAATTTGGCAATGAAGACATCGTCGGCACCATCACGCTGGTTTATGACCATCACAAACCCCACCTTCAAGCCGCGCTTACGGACATCCAGCATGATCACCATGACGTGATTCTCTCGACAGTGCATGTTCATCTTGACCATCACAATTGTCTGGAAGTGCTGCTCGTGCGCGGCAAGGCGGCGTTGATCCGCAAAATCGCGGACGCCTTGATTTCGGCCAAAGGCGTGAAACACGGCAAATTGACAGTAACAACGACCGGTAAGGATTTGCCTTCTTAAAAATCATGAGCCGGCTCGATTCCAATTCGCCGCTGCAAAAAAAATCCGGCGCGAAATCCATTGACCGCTTTGAATTTGAGCGCGCGTTCTGGCAAAAGAAACTGACGCGCGTTGCGGGCGTGGACGAAGCCGGACGCGGGCCGCTCGCCGGGCCGGTCGTCGCGGCGGCGGCGGTTTTGCCCGCACGCTGGGGCGAAAGCGGTTTGCCACAAGAACTCGAAGGTTTGAACGATTCCAAGCAACTCACGGAAAGCCAGCGCGAAAAATTTTTCGACTTCATCACGAGTTGCGGCGAAATCATTTTTGCCGTCGCGCAGGTGGACGCGCCGCAGATTGACGAAATCAACATTTTGCAGGCGACGCATCGCGCGATGAATGCGGCGCTGGCACAATTGAATCTGCCGCCGGAGCACGCGCTGGTGGACGGCTGGCCGGTGAAATCGCTGCGCGTGCCGCAGACGGCCATCGTGAAGGGCGACGCGCGCAGCTATTCCATCGCCGCCGCGAGCGTCCTGGCCAAGGTCACGCGCGACCGGCTGATGCGCGAATTCGACCGGCAGTTTCCAAATTACGGATTTGCCGGGCACAAAGGCTACGGCACGGCAGCGCATCTGGCGGCGATTGAAAAATTCGGCGCGTGTCCGATTCATCGAAAAACCTTCTCCCCGCTCAAGCCGAAAGAATGGCAATTATTTGAAACCACGGATTAGGCGGATTGATATTTTTCAATCCGTGAAATCCGTGGTTCCAACAATGACTCTTTTGGAAAATCTCAAAGCGCGGTTTGTCGGCAAGGCCAAACCGGAGCACTTGCGCCGTGGCGAATTGGGCGAGCGTGCGGCGAAAAAGTTTTTGCAGAAGGCCGGCTTGAAGTTTCTCGCGGCCAATTTCCGCTCGGAACGTGGCGAAACGGATTTAATTTTCCGCGACGGCGACTGCCTCGCGTTCATCGAGGTCAAGACGCGGTCGTCGGAGGATTGGTCGCGTCCGGCGGCGGCGGTAAACGCAGCGCGACGACGGCGGCTCTCGCAATGCGCGTTGGATTATTTGCGGCGGCTGAAAAATCCGCCGGTGAAAATCCGGTTCGACATCGTGGAAGTTTTGCTGACCGCCGGTGAAGTCCGGGAAATCCGGCATTTGCCAAACGCATTTGCGATGGCCAGGCCGTTTCGTTACGGCTGAATTTTGCTTGTATTTATTGGCAAACGGGATGAATTTGCGGCAGCAGCCATGAGTCAGATCCTGCAAATCATTTGGAACGTAGTTTTATCGCTAATTGCCGTTGGTTTCTGCATTTGGCTTGCCGTATGGTTGCTCAAGCGCAGTGATGATCCTCCCAAATTAATTTTTAAGTGGATTGTAACCGGCGTAGCCCTATGGTTTGAATTCTTTGTGGCGCTTCCTAATTTCGGAGCGGGTGGATTTGCCGCGCTTTATGGTCTAGCTGTCGCGCTTCTTTCGAGCATCGTGATGGTCGTAACTTGGCGGCACGGCATAATTGATTTAATCGCCAACCCGATTGCGTCGCTTTACGACGGTGGCAAAGTGGAGATTGAATCGAAGCCGTATTACTCCATCGCGCTTGCAAAACGGAAATTGAACCATCCGCTGGAAGCCATCGTCGCCGTGCGCGAGCAGCTCGCGAAATTTCCGCACGATTACGAAGGCGTGCTTTTGCTGGCGACCATCCAGGCCGAGGACACGAAGGACCTGCCGTCGGCGGAAATTACACTGAACCATTTTTGTGATTGGGAAAAAGCGCCGCCCAAACAGGTTGCCGCCGCGCTGACGCTGCTGGCCGACTGGCATTTGAAGTTTGCGCAAGACACCGATTCTGCGCGCACCGCGCTGGAAAAAATCATCGCCAAATTTCCAGGCACGGCGCTGGCGGCGGCGGCGGCGCAACGCATCGCGCATCTGGGCGGCGTGGAAAAAATTCTTTTGTCCGCGCACGACCGCCGGCCGGTGGTTGTTCCCGAAGGTTTGCCCAGCGCGGGCCTGCGCGGGACGCTGCGCGATTTGGCCCCGGCGGAAATCGCACCCGAAAAGCTCGCGGCGGATTTCGTTAAGCAACTGGAGCAGCATCCGCTTGACACGGAGGCGCGGGAAAAACTCGCCATCCTTTACGCAACGCATTATCACCGGCTGGATTTGGCGGCGCAGGAGTTGAAGCAATTGGCCGGGCAGCCGGACCAGCCGGCCCGACACGTGGCGCACTGGCTGAATTTGCTGGCGGACTTGCAAATTCGCGCCGGCGCGGATTACGACACCGTGCGCCCGACGTTGGAAAAAATCATTGAATCATTTCCCGACTTGCCGGCGGCGGAGCTGGCGCGTTCACGGTTAAATCATTTGAAATTGGAAATCAAAGGCCAAGCTGCCGCCTCGGAAAACAAGAAACTCGGCACCTACGAACAGGACATTGGATTGAAACCGGGATTACTGCGATGACTCCGCCTGCAACTGCAGTGCAATTTGCGTTTGCAGTTGGGAGGCAAGGTCAATGTCGCTGATGCCTGCGGACGAGCGGGCTTGCACCGTGACCTGGGTGATGTTGGGATCAACTGCCTGGACGCGAATCCACACATTGCGCTGGTTCACCTTGCCTTGCAAAGCGCGCACCACGTTGGTGGTGTCGTGCGGGATGAACTCCGTGACCAGCACGCCGTTGTTTTGGATGACCGCGACCGAGGCTTGATAAACCTGGTCCACGGTGCGTTGATAGCGCGCCTCGAGGCGGTCCTTCGACCACGTCAGCGCCGGCGTTTTCGTGCCGCTGACGGTGCCGATGCAACCGGTGACGACAATGGCCACTCCGACAAAAGCCGCAAAAATTTTCATTTTCATATTGGGCACAGTCCAATCAAAAACCCCGTCCGCGTCAAGCAAGATTCATGGATTTGAAACTTTCGGCCGGGAACGGGTTTTGATATAAAGAATTATGCCGGAATTTTCTTACAAGGCGCGGCGCCGCAGTGGTGAACTGGTCGAGGGGGTTTTGGACGTGGCTGACCGTCCGGCGGCGCTGATGCAAATCCAGCGGCTCGGACTTTTTCCCATCGCCGTGGAAACAGCCAAGGCGGGCGCGGCAGCCAGCGGCAAACGCAATGGTCAGCAGGTGGACTTGCTCGCGTTACTGCCGCCGACGTTGCGCGCGCAACTGCAGCAGAAGCGCAAACCGAAGTTGCAGGAGCTGGCGACATTCACGCATCAACTGGCCAATTTGCTCCAATCGGGGATGCCGTTGACGGTCGCGCTCAACAGCATGACGCACCTTGAATCAAAGGGCATTCCCGCCGAGGTGAGCCGCGATTTGAAGCAGGAGGTGAGCGAGGGAAAAGGCTTGTCGGACGCGATGGCGAAGCAGCCGCGCATTTTTTCGGATTTGTATATCAACATGGTGCGCGCGGGCGAGCAGAGCGGCTCGCTGGTGGAAGTGTTGCGGCGCATGGCGACCCATTTCCAGCAGTTTGCGGAGGTGCAGGCGAAGTTGTCCTCGGCGATGATTTATCCGGTGCTGGTGATTTGCATGGGCCTGCTGCTGATCGCGTTCTTCATGTTTTTCATGATGCCGCAGTTCACACTCATCTTCCAGGGCTTCAACATCGAATTGCCGTTGCCAACGCGGATGCTGATCGACATCAGCAATTTTCTGCTCGGCTATTGGTGGCTGCTTGTGCTGCTCATCATCGTCACAGTTATTTTATTTTATCGCTTCAAGGCCAGCGAAGCCGGGGGAAGGATGCTGGACGAATGGAAGATGAAAGCCCCGGTTTTCGGCAAGGTGGTGAGGTTGAATCTATTCGGGCAATTTGCGCGAACACTCGGCACGCTGCTGCAAAACGGCGTGCCGGTGCTGACGGCCTTGAAAATTACCGAGCGCGTCCTGTCCAACCGTCTCATCAAAGAGGCCGTCGCCAAAACGCACGACGCGGTCACGGATGGCAAAACGCTCGCGCAGCCGATGGCGCACAGCAAGATTTTCCCGCAACTGATGATTGACCTCGTGCGCATCGGCGAGGAAACAGGCGACGTGCCGGGCGCGATGAACAATCTCGCCGACACATACGAGAGCGAATTGCAAATCGCGCTGCGCCTGATGACGCAACTTATCGAGCCGGCGCTGATTGTCGTCATGGGTATTGTCGTGGCCTTCCTGCTGTTGAGCATTTTCCTGCCGCTGTTCAAACTGGTTTCGTCAATTCACAGTTGAGCCGTATGAAGTTTTTTCGACGTCCCCAAATTTCAGGTTTCGACTGCCGGCACCGCGCCTTCACACTGATTGAACTCATGGTTGTTCTGGCCATTATCGGCCTTATCATGGCAATGGGCATTCCTTCACTAATGATGACCGTGCGCAAAGAGGGGATGCGCAAAGGTGTCAGCGATGTCATGGACGCCTGCAGCGAAGCGCGGGCGCGCGCGATTTTTCAGGGCAAGACAACGGAAGTCGTTTTTTATCCGCAACAACGCCGGTGGGAGGTGACCGCTGCGCCTGTAGACGCGGCGCAAGCGCCTGTGGACGACGTTGCCGACAGCTCCGGCGGCAGCAATTCAGCGCCCGCGCAGGCATTGCATACTCCCTGGAGCAAGGCGTCGTCCGGGACGTTGCCCGACGGCGTGGATTTCGTGATGTTGGACATCAATTTGGATGATTACCTTGAGTCACCGGAGGCGCGCGTGCGCTTTTTCCCGAACGGCACCTGCGACGAAATGACGGTGGTGCTGCATTCCGGCGGCGATTGGCGGAAAATCACCACGGAATTTTCAACCGGCCTGACCGCCGTATCGAGTGTGAACCAATGAGAACGGCCATCCCATCCGGCGCCGGGCGGCGGGCGTTTTCGCTTTTGGAAGTGATGATCGCCATCGGGATTTTTGCCGTGGCGACGTTCGCAATTCTGTGCCTAGTGTCCAGTTCACTCGAAAATGCGCGGCGGTTGCAGATGCCCATCGTGGACGCGGGCATGGTGGCGAGCGCTTATTCGCAGACGAACCAGCTCGTCGAGGGCAATGATTCGGGCGACCTCTCCGACTTTCTCGGCGATGCCTATCAGGGCTACACTTGGACGAGCGCCGTTGACGAGGTGGAATCGAACAAGTTGTTTCAAGTGGATTTGATTGTGCAGAGTCCCGCGCCCGGAAACCCGGTCATTTCCAAAATGAGCATCCTGCTTTACCGCCCGCAGTCTCCGGCGGGCAGCCTTGACGGAGCCACCACGGCCCGATGAAAATTTTTAGTCAAAAATCAAAAGTCGAAGGCGCGGCGCAATTGCGCGCGCCGCAAAAATCTTTTTGCGCTCGGCCGCTTCGCCGCCGCGCGTTCACCTTGATCGAAATCATGGTCGCTCTCACGATTTTCATGCTTGTCGTCGCGGCGGTCTATTCCACGTGGATTCTCATTTTAAAATCATCGGCCGTCGGGGAGGAAGCGGCGGCGCAGGTGCAGCGCGAGCGCATCGCCGTGCGGACAATCGAAGATTCGCTCACCTGCATCCAGTCGTTTCAGGCGTCCATGCAGTATTACAGCTTCGTGGTCCAGAACGGCGACCAGCCGGAATTGAGTTTCACCGCGCGGCTCCCGGCCATTTTTCCGCGCAATGACCGGTTCATCAATCCGGTCACGGGACAGAATTTCCCCGTGCGGCGGCTGACGTTCACCGTCGAAAGCGGGCCGGATTCGGAAAAGGAACTGGTGCTGCGTCAAAACCCCATTCTCATGGACATGGACCCGATCGAACAAAACAACCCGCTCGTGCTGGCGCGCGACGTGAAGGATTTCACCGTCGAATGCTGGGACACCAACACGCAAGACTGGGCGACTGAATGGGACGATACCAACGCCATCCCCTCGGTGATCCGTGTCACGCTCACGCTTGGGGGCGATGCGGCGCCCACGCGGACCATCGCGCGCCTCATCTCGGTGCCGTCCACGACCGTTCCGGTCCAAGCCCAAGCACCAATGTTCGGCGGCGGAGGCCGTCCGACGATCCCCCCACCAGCGCCACCACGTTGATTTTCATCCATGCCACGCCAATGAAATTATCCTCCCGCCCAAATTTCCGTGCCGGCATCGCGCTCGTCGTCGTGATGGTCGCGATTTTTGTGCTGGCTTCGATGGCGGCGATTTTCTCGTATTCGATGAAAGTCGAGACCAAGCTCGCGGCGAACGGAAATGCCGACGAGCAATTGCTTTGGCTGGGACGTTCGGGCGTGGAATACGCGCGCTGGATTCTGGCGCAGGAAGCGTCCATTGCGAGCGAACCCTACGACTCGCTCAATCAAATCTGGGCGGGCGGACCGGGCGGGCCGGGCGAGACCAACAGCGTGCTCGCCAATATTTCGCTGAACAATTATCCCGTCGGCAACGGCACAGTCTCGCTCAAGATCATTGACCTCGAACGTTTCGCCAACATCAACACCGCCACCGCGCCGGAATTGCAGCAGGCGCTCACGCTCATGGGTGCGGACGCCGACAGCATTTCCGTCGTGTCCGATTCCATTCTCGACTGGGTCCAGCCGGGTGACTCGCCGCGCATCGCCGGGGCGAAGAACGATTATTACCAAGGCTTGAATCCGCCCTATTATTGCAAGGAAGCGCCGATGGACGACTTGTCCGAACTGATGCTCGTCAAGGGCGTGACGCCGGCGATGTATGACCCGGAAACTTTTGGCAACGCGTCGTCCCCGTTTCATCATCAACTCGGCTTTGGCGGCACGCCGGACGAGCAGCCGGATTATCCGTTCGGCTTGAAAGACCTTTTCACGGCCATTTCCTCCGGTCGCATCAACATCAACACCGCCGACACCAACGTGCTGCAACTGATTCCCGGCGTGGACGGCGCCGCCGCCGCCGCCATTGTCCAGCAGCGCGCCGGACCCGACGGCGTGGACGGCACGGAAGACGACACGCCCTTTCAAAATATCAACCAGCTCACCACCGCCGGCGTCAGTCCGCAAGTCATCCAGCAGGCTGCCCGCTATTGCACCGTGCGCAGTTCCACGTTTGAGGTCCAAGTCACCGCCCGGCTTGGCGATTACACGCGCGAATACGACGCCATCCTCTTCCGCAATTCCGGCACGGACATCCAGATTTTGAGTTTCTACTGGAAATGAATCCGTTCAATCGGGCAAGGCCGGCTTTGTTGTTTTATTCTCAAATGAAAATCAATGTTGAATTTGCGCCGCCGCTGATTATTGTTTCCCCATGCGTCGGCTTTTGATGACGGTGCTCTTGCTCGGCTCGCTTTCGGCGTTCGCGTCAGAGGCCGTCACTGGCCGCGTCGTCAAGGTCCTGCCGCTGCTCCTCGATTTGAAAGGCCACGACGCAATTTCACCGAGCCTCTTCGACCGCGACGCCTATCAGGCGTATCTCCGCAAACACACAAACGAAATCTCCGCCGTCCGCTTCGACATTTTGTGGAAGGCTTCGGATGCTGCCGGCGCAAAATTGAAATTGCGGGTCGAGCTTCGCGGCATCGGCGAACACGGATTGCCGACGCAAACGGTCCTGGAACAAACCGTGTCGCCCGGCATTTTCAGCCGCTGGACTTCCCTTCCGCTTGCGGGCGCGGACTACAAAAAATTCGGCGCGCTCATCGCCTGGCGCGCCACACTCTGGGACGGCGACGAAATGCTCGGCGAACAAAAATCATTTTTATGGTGAACGCCGCGAACCGCTTTTGGCCCGTCTGCGTTCTTGCGCTGTTCAGTATTTTTTCCGTTCACGCCAAAGACCTCTCCACGTATCGCGTCGGCGACATTGCCGAGACGGACATCACCACGCCCGTTCCGCTCGACGTAATTGACCCGGACGCCACCACCGCGCGCAAAACGGAAGAGGCCTTGAAAACGCCGGCGATTTTCCGCAATTACCCGGACATTACCAACGAGGTCGAAAAAGATTTCCGCGCCGTGTTCGCCCGCGCGCGCGCCGATTTTCTCGCGGACTACAATAACGCCGCGAAACAACTTGTGCTTGAGGGCCAGACCAACGCGTCGCCCGACGTGGCCAAGCTCGTCGCCGCCTTCAACCGCAAAAATGAAACGCTTCCGCTCACGGACAATCTTGCGGAATCGTGGGCGCGCGGCGACGGCGGCCAAGCCGACGAAGACACGATCGTCGGGCGGTTGCGCCAGGCCATGCGCCGTCCCATCCGCCCCGACGATTTGCCCGACGGCTTTGTGCTCGGCGACACGTTGCGCCTTGTGCCGGCCGGCAGCCCGCAGGAAGCGCTGACGCTTGTTGACGCGGAACGTCACGGAAAAATTGTGACGGAAACGAGCGTGGCCACGCTCGCGCGGGCGCGCACGCTGTTGCGCCAGGAATTTTCCAAAAACGAGCAAACCTTGGCGCGCGCGTTGGAGGCGTTTCTCAAGCCCGATTGTTTTCCCGATGAGAACCTCACGCAAGAATCCCGTGCCCGGCAGGTTGCGCAACTTGCCGTGACCGCCCATTACGACGCCGGGGAACTAATCGTCCGGCAAGGCCAGGTGATTGATGCAAAAGCCAAGGCCGCGCTCGATCAATTGAACGAAATAATGCTGCCCGGCCAGCTCAACGAGCAAATTGCCGCCGAACGCGACCGCGCCCGGCAGGAACAGGAACAAGCGCAACAGGAGCACGCGCAGGCAGTGCAGGCCGGCAATCTCGCCCAAAGTGAACGCGAGCAGGCGCTCAAAATGCACCAGCAGGCGGTGCTCGCGCAAATCCAGGCGCTGCAAATCCGCGAGCGCAACGAATGGCTGCTCGTCGCGTTGGCGGGTGTTTCCGCCGCCGCGCTGGCTGCGTTCTGGGTTCTGGTGCGAAGCCGCCGGCGCGCTGTTTTGCTGCTGCCCGCGCGTGTGGAAAGAATGCCGGCGCAAAATCCGGTCGTGCTTCAGCCCGATTTGGCGCCGCAACTGGCGCAGGCGCTCAAGGAAGCCGTCGTTCAGGAACTGGCCATGCAGCGGGGCGAATTGCTCAAGGCGCAGCAGAGCGCCGCGCTGGAAATCGGCGAATTGGTCCACCGGCTCGACCAGCTTCAAGCGCCGATGCAAGAGCGGCTGCGGACTTATGAGGTGCGGATTGAACAACTCGAAAAGGAACTGGCCGCGCGCAGCGAGGAAAACCGCGAACTCCTGAAACTCAAAATCGAGATGATCCGCCGCCAGCTTGAATCCGAGCGCGCCAGCAGCCGGATGGAATTCAATTGAGGATTACGCTGCGGCTTGCGCGGGCGGCGATTTTTTTTCCTGCGTGTGCAATGCCTGTTCGTAGCATTGCAGCGCCTCGTCGTAACGCGCCAGCCGGTTGAACAATCCGCCCTTTTGCAGATAGGCGATGGTCAGCGCGCCGTCCGCCTCGATGGCGCGGTCGTAACAGGCGATGGCTTCGTCCGTCCGCCCCAATTTTTCCAGCGCGCCGCCTTTTTTGACCAGCGCCTCGGCGTGCTTCGGATCAAGCCCCAGCGCCACGTCAAAACATTCCAAAGCCTTTTCCGGCTCGTTGTCGTCGAGCAGCGACTGGCCTTCGGCAATCAAATTGGCAATGCATTCATCGCGGTCGGTCGTTTCCGTTGCCGCGCCGTTTTTGTGTTGGGGCGCGGCGGACGGGGCCAGCGCCGGGTGGCTGCCGTGTTCCAATTCCAGAATGCGTTTCTCCAGCCGTTCGACCACGCCGAGCAAATGCGTGTTCGCCGATTCCACGGCGGCGCGGCCGGGTGCGGCCAGTTCCCCGACCTTTTCCACCATCGGCAGCGCGCGGTTTTTTTCCGACGCGAACGCGGACAATTCCGCAAACCGCGTGACCGTGCGCCATTGGAAATAAATCAGCAGCAACATGGCCGCCAGGCCAGCGGCGCCGAACGCGCCCGCCAGCTCCAGTGTGATTTGCTGCATGTTTTGCACCGCCTCGACTTCGCTGTTGTGCTGCGCGACGATTTTTTGATCCAACGCGGTCAGAGCGTCGGCGTTGCGCTGGGCGGCGGCGGCGGCATCCGCGCGGTTCTGATCCAGTTGCATCTGCATCGTGTGCAACTGCGCCTGCAATTGCACGTAGGCGTTCATCAGCGCGTCGGAATTCGTGGATGAAGAAAGGGAATTGGTGTCCGCCGCGAAGCTTTGCGCCGTCAAAAGCGATGCGAACACCATCGCGCCAAAAAATTTAAGAATACCTTGTTTCATAAATAAGCCGGTAAAGCGTGAGCCGACGGCAAAACGATGTCAACTCCATCTTGACTTCCGGTCACTTCGTTTGCAAATCGAAATCAATCCGCGTGCGCGAGCCGGTCTGGACGTTGCGGATTTCCATGCCCTGCAATTCCCACTGGCCGTTCACTTTTTTGAACGATTTCGGCTCGAAGATTTTCAGCAGCTTCCCGCCGGCATCGTAAGCCTCGGCCTGCAGGATGCCGCCGGTTTCCAAGTCAATCCACGAATCCACGCGCGAATAGCCGTTGGTCGGCGGGTTCGGGTTGGTGCTCTCCAGCAGCTTGTAGGCGCGGCCGCGGCACAAGCTCGTCGGGTTCGGCAAAATTTTCTGCTCCGGCCAGTGGAGAAATTCCAGGCCGAGGTCGCAAATCCAGAAATCGGAGCCGGCGAAGGAAATTGCTGTTTGATCGCCGGCAAGAATTTTTACACCATAATCAGGTTTTTCTAATTCAGCAATTTCAGCAGGCAGTTCATAGAATTGATAACGGTTGGGGTTACCGCCATAGTGTGTGACGACAAGCGAAGTCCAGCCGGGATGATTTTTTTTCGAGCCAAATAGCTTGTGAATGTTATAGACGCATTGCCAATTTGTTTTTGTGATAACAGTGCGAAAGCCTATTGGAATTTCGACCGTCTTGTTATTGCTATCACGAATTTCCAAAACGCCCATGTTTGTAGAATTTTCAGCTGGCCGCATTTCACAAAGCTGCTGCGCCAATTGCCGCCCTTGAATTTCCGCGTCGGACAAACCATTTGTCGTTTCCGCCATCGCGCTAAATCCCACAAATAAAATCATTGCGGCAACCGCAAATTGAGTCGCGACAGCGCCAGAGGCGCGGAAGAAAATAGCCCACGGTGAAACCGTGGGTAAAATGACAAATCGGAACAAGCCTCGGCAGGGGCGAAAGAATCGGTTCGCGGGTTGATTTTCTGCCGCCCCTGCCGGGGCTTTATTTATCTTTGGATCGAATCCCATGGTTTCACCGTGGGCTATTCTCGGTCGCCACTCCGTGGCTGGAAACGATTGGAAAATTTTCATTTCGCTTCCAACGCCAGCGGGAAAATTTCTGCAATCTGCCGGACGAAATGCGCCTTCAATTTCGCGCGCACTTCCGCCGGCACGTCCATCCAGTCGGATTTGTTTCCTTCCGGCAAAACGACCTGCTTCAGGCCGAAGCGCGCCGCCGCCAAAACTTTTTCCTTGATGCCGCCCACGCGCAACACGCGCCCGCGCAGGCTGATTTCGCCGGTCATCGCCACGTCGGATTTCACGCGGCGCTTCGTGAGCAGCGACGCCAGCGCGGCGACAATCGCCACACCCGCGCTTGGTCCGTCCTTCGGCGTCGCGCCTGCCGGAACGTGGATGTGCAAATCAAATTTTCCGTAATCGCTCAAATCAATGTCCAGCTTTTTGGCCTGCGCCCGCAAATAACTCACGGCGGTCTGCGCGCTTTCCTTCATCACCTCGCCGAGCGAGCCGGTCAAAAGCAGCGCGCCGCGTCCGCGCATCCGCGTCGCCTCGATGAACAGAATTTCGCCGCCCACCGGCGTCCACGCGAGGCCGGTGGCGATGCCGTATTCGGTGATTTTCTCCGCGCTTTCGGAAACGAACGGCGCGTGGCCGAGATAAGTTTCGAGTTCCTTTGCGTCGAGTTTGATGGCCGTGGCCGCGCCGTTGCGGGAAACGATTTTGCGCGCAGCCTTGCGCGCGAGTGCGGCGATTTCGCGTTCCAATTGCCGGACACCGGCTTCACGCGTGTATTCGCGGATGAGTTTGCGCAGCGTGGCGTCGGTCAGTTTCAAATCCTGTTTCGTCAGGCCGTGTTCCTCAAGCTGGCGCGGGACGAGGTAGCGCTTGGCAATTTCGAGTTTTTCGGTCTCGGTGTAGCTCGGCAGTTCGATAACTTCGAGCCGGTCGCGGAGCGCGGGATGAATCGGGTCGAGCCAGTTGGCGGTGGCGATAAACAGCGTGCGCGACAAATCGAACGGCAAATCGAGATAGTGATCGGTGAACGTGTGGTTTTGCGCGGGGTCGAGAACTTCGAGCAGCGCCGCCGCCGGGTCGCCGCGAAAATCCGCGCCGACCTTGTCCAGTTCGTCGAGCAAAATCACCGGGTTGCGGCTCTCAACGCGGCGGAGGGTTTGAATAATCCGTCCGGGCATGGCGCCGACATAAGTGCGGCGGTGACCGCGGATTTCCGCCTCGTCGCGCATTCCGCCCAGCGAGATTCGCGCGAATTTTCGGCCGAGCGCATCGGCGACGCTTTTGCCGAGCGAGGTTTTGCCGACGCCGGGCGGACCGACGAGGCAAAGAATCGGGCCTTTGATTTCTTTGCGGCGCTTGATGACGGCGATGAATTCGAGCAGGCGGTCCTTGACCTTGGCGAGGCCGAAATGCTGCTCGTTCAAGATTCTTTCCGCCGCTTTCAAATCCAGCTTGTCGTCGGTGGATTTTTCCCATGGCAGCGCCAGAATCCAGTCGAGATAGTTCCGCGCGACGCCGTATTCGGCGGCGGCGGGCGGCGTCTGTTGCAGGCGCTCCAATTCCTGCTCGGCAGCCTTGCGGACTTCGGCGGGCAAAATCGCCTGATCAATTTTTTCGCGCAGCGATTTGGTTTCGCCTGCGTTCGGATCGGTGTCGCCGAGTTCGCGTTGAATGGCGCGCATTTGTTCGCGCAGGAAAAAATCGCGCTGCGTCTTGGCGATGGAGGAGGCGACGTCGTTCTGGATTTTGGAACTCAACGTCAAAACTTCCTGCTCGCGGTTGAGCAGCGGCAGAAGTTTTTGCAAACGCTCGCGGACAGAGACGGTTTCGAGCAGTTTCTGGCGGTCTTCAAGCGGAAGGTTCAAATTCGCGGCAATCAAATCGGCGAAATGGCCGGGATGTTCGGTGTTGAGCGCGGCGATTTTCACCTGGTCGGTCAGCGCCGTTGACATTTTGGCGATTTCCTCGAACTGCCGGTGTGCGTTGCGGAGCATGGCTTGGAGCTCGACGGAATTTTCCGTTTCGTCGCGGAGCAGTTCGTAGCCGGCACGCAGATACGGCGCGGGCGGCAAATAATTTTTCACACGGATGCGCCAGAGGCCCTCGACGAGCACGCGCACGGTACCATCGGGAAATTTCACCATTTTCGACAGGCGCGACACGCAGCCAACTTCATACAAGTCCTCGGGCAGCGGCTCGACGATTTCCGGTTTGCGCTGCAGCACCGCGCCGAACAAGCGGTCACCGGCGACGATGTCGTCGATCAGTTTAAGGCTTGGCCCGGTTTCGACGAGCAACGGCACGATGGCGCCGGGAAAAATCACGATGTCGGAAAGTCCGAGGATAGGCACAGTGTCGGGCAGCGAACGTGATGAAATGCGCGACGACTCCGTTTTTTCAGGAGCGCCCAGGATACTGACAAATTCTGTTTCCGGCGGTGCCATCGTCATTTCCACATTATTGGATGCCGCCGCGCGGGAAAAGATTCATGCGCAGCCGGCTAACTTCCTTCGCTAATCGGAACTTTGGTCGTCCGCGAGTGTGAATGTTGCGTCTGGGGCACGTCAACTCGCAAAAAGCCGTTCACATAGGCCGCCTTGGCCCGGCTCAAATCGTAACCCTGCGGCAACTCCAGCACGCTCTCGAACGGTCCGTAGTTGATTTCCATGACGAGAAAGGTGCAGTTTGGCGCGCGGCAGCAATCGGGACGCGTTCCGGCAATTCGCAGGCGGCTGCCCTCGACGGTGATTTCGAGGTTCTCGCTTTTCATGCCGGGCAGTTCCACCTTGATGACGAGACCGGTGTCGGTGGAATAAACATCCGTGTTGGGCACCCAGCGGCCATTGGCCGCGCCGTGGCGGCCGCTCACTGCCGAGCCGCGCGAAACGAAATGCACCGTGGAACTGACTTTGGTTACGGCCATGATGAACAATATCGCAAAAATCGGAACCCGCAAGCGAACAACTGGCGTTGGTTCACGCTGGCAACATAACCGTAAAATCCATTCGTGCAAATGATTTTTGCGCAGCAGGATTTGCCAAAAATTGTCATTGCGGCAACAGAAAATGCAAAGCGGCAACTTTCAACTTTCAACTTTCTAAGGCGCGCTGCAAAATGCCCCCCATGTTTTGCCACACGCACCGCGTCATTTACGCCGAATGCACCGTCGGCAATCACGTTTATCACTCGCGCTATCTGGATCTGCTTGAAGCGGCACGCGGCGAATTTCTCCGCTCGCTCGCCTCGCCGGTTTTGCGCTGGCAGGAAAACGGCGTGATTTTCCCCGTCGTGGAAGCGCGGCTGCGCTACAGATTCCCGGCGCGCTACGACGATGTGCTGACGATTGAAGTCTGGCCGGCACTGGTGGAAAAAGTCCGCGTCAATTTCAGCCACCGGATTTTGAACCAAAACGGGAAAGTGATTTTGGAGGCGGAAACCTTCCACGTCTGCACCAGCTTGGACGAAAAGCCGAAGCGGGTGCCGGAAGAATTGGCGAAAAAATTGAAGCCGTTTTTGAAAACGATGGTTTGAATTTCACACCATTGTTCCAGGTTGCGCCCCCGAAAATTTTCTGCGACAATTAAGCGGCGCGGGCGATGCAAAACGATGCAAAATTATCCCAAACATTATTGCGGTGTGTTCGGCATTTTCGGCCATCCGAATGCCGCCGAACTCACCTACTACGGACTTTACGCGCTCCAGCATCGCGGGCAGGAAAGCGCCGGCATCGTCACCCGCCACGATGGAAGCTTTTTCAAACACCATGGCATGGGCCTCGTACCGCAGATTTTCAATGGCGAAATTTTGCACGATCTCGTCGGCGACACGGCCGTCGGCCATACGCGCTATTCGACCACCGGCTCGTCGCAGTTGAAAAACGCGCAGCCGCTAACCGTGGACTGCGCGCGCGGGCGGATTGCCATCGCGCACAACGGGAATTTGACGAATGCGGCAAAATTGCGTGACGAACTGGAATCGCGCGGCTCGATTTTCCAGACCACGGTTGACAGCGAAATCATCTTGCACCTGATGGCGCAGCCGAATTTCAACGGCTCCAAAAATCATCTCGCCCACACGTTGCGCCGTATCGAAGGGGCATATTCACTTGTCATCATGACGGAGAAGGAATTGATCGGCGCGCGCGACCCGTTCGGCTTTCGCCCGCTGTCCATCGGCCAGCTCGACGGTGCCTACGTGCTCGCCAGCGAAACCTGCGCGTTCGATTTGATCCACGCGAAGTTCGTCCGCGACGTTGAGCCGGGCGAAATTGTCATCATCAACGAAAAGGGCTTGAGCAGTTTTCAGGCGTTTTCCGAACAGACCAAACGTGCGTTCTGCATTTTTGAATACGTTTATTTCGCGCGGCCCGACAGCACGATCGCCGACCGCAACGTCTATAAAGTCCGCGTCGAAATGGGCCGCCAGCTCGCGCGCGAATTTCCGATCCCGGCCGACGTCGTCGTGCCCGTGCCCGACAGCGGTAATTGCGCCGCGCTCGGCTACTCGCTCGAGTCCGGCATCCCCTTCGAGATGGCGTTCGTGCGGAACCATTATGTTGGCCGGAGTTTTTTGCAGCCGTCGCAGCTCATCCGCGACTTCGACGTGCGCGTGAAGCTAAACCTCATCGCCGAATTGGTGAAGGACAAGCGCGTGGTCATTGTGGACGATTCCATTGTTCGCGGCACGACCTGCAAGACGCGCGTGAAAACGCTCAAGGAAGCCGGCGCGCGCGAAGTTCATGTGCTCGTGAGCTGCCCGCCGCACATGAATCCGTGCGTTTATGGAATTGATTTCCCCGACCGCAGCAAATTGATGGCCGCGAACCATTCGCTCGAGGAAATCCAAAAATATCTCAACGCCGACTCGCTGCATTATTTGTCGCAGGACGGAATGGTCAAGGCGACCGGCCTGCCGAAAAATTCATTTTGCATGGCGTGCTACGACGGAAATTATCCCGTGCCCTACGATCCGCTGTTCAACAAGCACATCATTGAACGCCGCCGCACCACGCAAACGCTCGGCGAAGCCGTCGAGCAGGACGAGGAACAAATCAAATTGCTGCCGGTTTAGCGGCGGCCGGCGAAAATTTTCCCAATTGCCGAGATGCCAAATCCGCAATCGCTCATCCGCCCGCTTGTGTGCGAGTTGCAGCCTTACGTCTATGGCGAGCAGCCGAAAATCAAAGGGCTGGTCAAGCTCAACACGAACGAGAATCCGTATCCGCCGTCGCCGAAGGTTTTGGCGGCGGTGAAAAAAGCGGCGGACGCGCGGCTGCGGCTGTATCCGAATCCGACGGCGCAGGGGTTGCGCGAAACGCTGGCAAAGCTGCACGGCTGCCACGCGGACGACCTCATCATCGGCAACGGCTCGGATGAATTGCTCGCGCTGGCGACGCGCGGATTCGTCGAGCCGCTGCAAAATTCAAAATACAATTTTAGAAGCGCCAGGCCAGCCCGGGCCACGGTGCAATATTTCACGCCGAGCTATTCACTGTATCCGGTGCTGGCGGACATTCACAGCGCATTAAAGAATACAGTGGCGCTAGACCCCGATTTTTCACTGCCGGGCATGAAGGAATTGAAGCGCAGCAGGCAGTGGGACTTCAAGGCGGCTTTGACTTTTGTCACTACGCCGAATGCGCCGAGCGGCTGCGGCTACAAAACTTCAGAACTCGAAAAACTGTGCCGCGCGCAAAAAGGCGTTGTGGTTTTGGACGAGGCCTACGTTGATTTCGCGGAGGAAAGCGCGATGGAACTGGCGCTGAAACTTCCGAACGTGCTCGTCGCGCGGACTTTTTCAAAGGCGTATTCGCTGTGTTTTCAGCGCGTCGGCTATTTTGTAGGACATCGCAACCTCATTTCCGCGTTGCACAAAATCCGCGACAGTTACAACGTCAACGGCCTCGGCCAGATTGCCGCCGTCGCGACGCTCGGCGATTTGAAATACTACCGCGCAAATTTCAAAAAAATCATCGCCACGCGCGAATGGCTGTCACGCGAATTGACACGGCTTGGCTTTCGCGTTTTTCCGAGCCAGACGAATTTCATTTTGACCCAGCCGCCGCGTTTCACCGCGCGAGAGTGGCAGCAAAAATTGCGCGCGCGGAAAATCCTCGTCCGCTGGTTCGATTTTCCCGAAGTGAAAAATTATCTGCGCATCACAATTGGCACGCAGGCGGAGATTGAAACGCTGGCTCAAGCGGCACGGCAAATCTTAAAATCTTAATCGTAATCATCGAGCCGGAGGTTGAGATTCTTTGTGGCAACCGGGTTTGGTTTCTGCTAAAAGGCCGGCGTGTATTTGGAGTTTTACGGATTGAAGCACGCACCGTTCGACATCACGCCGAACCCGCGTTTTCTTTTTCACAGCCGGAAACATCGCGAGGCGTTCAACCATTTGCTTTATGGCATCCGTGAGCGCAAGGGCTTTGTCCAGCTCACGGGCGAAGTCGGCGCGGGCAAAACGACGTTGTGCCGCGCGCTTCTGGAAAAACTCGACGGCCATTATTCCACCGCGCTCATTTTGAACCCGGTGCTGAACTCGGATGAGTTGATGAAAGCCATCGCGACAGAATTCGGGCTGAAGGTCAAGGGGCGCGACCGGCTGGAAACCATCGCGGCCATCGGCGAATTTCTCCTCAAGCAAATTGAACTCGGCAAGGAAACGGTCCTGATCATTGACGAGGCGCAAAATTTGACGGAAGACCTGCTCGAGCAAGTCCGCCTGCTCTCAAACATCGAGACCGACGACCGCAAGCTGTTGCAAATCGTCCTGATGGGCCAGCCGGAATTGCGCGACCGCCTGAACAGCCCGCGTCTGAAACAATTGCGCCAGCGCATCACGGTGCGCTATCACCTAGCGCCGCTCACGCGCGTCGAGGTGGCGCAATACATCCAGCATCGTCTCGCGATTTCCGGCTCAAAGGGCGCCCCGTATTTCACGCAGCCCGGCATCTGGCGCGTTTTCGGTTACAGCAAAGGCGTGCCACGCCTCGTCAACGCCGTTTGCGACAAGGCGCTGCTCGCCGGATTTGTTGAAAAATCCGACCGCATCAATTATCAAATGGTCGGCCGCGCCATCCGCGAGCTGGAAGGAGACATCCACGCATGAGCCTGATCAACGACGCCCTCAAACGCGCCCGGGACTCGCAGCAAAAACCCCCGCCGCCGGGCGCGACGCCATTCCTGCCGGTGGAACCGCGGGAACGCGGCTTCAACTGGATTTTGCCGGCGCTGGTGGTTCTTTTGATTGCCCTTGCGTGTTTTTTTATCAGCCTGGCCTTGGCCAAGCGCACGGTGGAAAATACCGTGGCCGCTCCTGACGCCGTCGCGCCAGACGCGGTTGTGTCCGAAACTCCGGCGCCACCGCCGGTCGCAACCGAGCCGGTCGAGTCCGCTGTTGCAGCCGCCCCGCCGGCGCCAGCCAACACCGATACGGTTGTTTCCGTCGCCATCGCGCCGATCAAAGTGCAGGGCATCGTTTATGATCCGGTTCGACCCTGGGCGATTGTGGACGACAAAACCATTTATGTCGGCGACCGAGTGCGAGATTTCCGCGTGAAGCAAATTTCCAAAAATTCCATCACGTTGACGGGGCCGGGCGGAACAACTGAAATTTTGGGCCTCGGCGAATAAAAATTTCGCGTGCGCCTTCTGGAACAATTTTTCGCCAGGTCGCCCGCCGTCACGCGCGTCGCGCCATATGTCATTTTTCTCGCGCTGACGTTCGGCCAGGGAAAATTCGGCGCGGCTTCGGTGGATTGGTTTTATTTTGCAAAAACAATTGCCGGCGCGTGGCTGATTTGGGAAATGCGCCCGTTCGTTTCTGAAATGCGCTGGGCGATTTCATGGGAGGCGATTGCCGTCGGCATCGGGATTTTCGCGATCTGGGTCGGACTCGATCCGTTTTATCCGAAAATGTTTCACAGCGGCGCGACGGGAAATCCGTATGAGCTGTTTGGCGGACATTCCACGCTCGCGCGATTTTTCATCGTCGTTCACATTTTGGGCGTGACGTGGATTGTGCCGCCGCTGGAGGAAGTTTTTTACCGCTCGTTTTTGTATCGCTACTTTGCGAAGCAGGATTTTCTATCCGTGCCGCTCAACCAGTTTTTGCCGTGGCCGTTTCTGGCGACGGTGCTATTTTTCGGTTTTTCCCACAACGAATGGCTCGCCGGAATTTTATGCGGTGCGGCGTATCAATGGCTCGTCCTGCGCAAAAACCGCCTCGGCGACGCGATGACCGCCCACGCCATCACGAATTTTCTTCTCGGCGTCTGGATCGTGTGGCGGCACGCGTGGCATTTTTGGTAAGAAACTCGTTCTCGGAAACGGAAATTATTTCGCCTCGAGGTTGATGTTATAGTGTTCGAGCGTGCTGCCTTGCTGCTCGGCGAGATTGGCCAGGGATTCTTCGTAATTGGCGAGCGCGCGGATTTCCTGGCCGCGCGCGGTGGTCAGGTTGTTTTGATAGGTCAACACTTCGAAGGTGGTGGCCTTGCCGACAGCGTAGGTTTTCTGTTCGGCGTCCAGCGCGGCCTCGGCGTAAATGCGCGCCTGCCGTGTGGCCTGCACGCTTTGATAGGCCGATTCTGCCTGCTTCACCGCATTGTCAATTTCCACCAGAATGTTTTGTTCGAGTTGTTTAAATTGAAGATCAATCTGCTGCAACGTCGCCTTGGTGGCCTTGTATTGGTTGCGCGGACCGAGATTGCCGAGCGGAACGGAAAGTTGCGCGCCGTAACTGTAAAACGGGGCGTTCCCCTGACCGAGTTGCCCGAATGTGCCGTTGAATTCCCGTGACGCGCCGTTGAATCCGTAAGAGCCGGTCAAATCCAACTCGGGAAGAAGCTGATTGCGATAATATTTCAACTGGATGCCTTCCTGTTCGATGTTCAACTTGGCCTGCAACAAATCTGGCCGGTCGGTCATGCCTTTGCTCCAGCTCTCCTGCAAGTCGAATGTTTCCGCCGGCGCCATCAGTGTTTCCGTCGGCTGGATGTCCGTGCTGTGCCATTGGGCATAATCATCGGTAAGCAGGTTTTTCAGCGTGTTTTGGTCCGTGTCGAGCGTGCTTTGCGCGGCGATCAAATTGGCCTGGTTCTGCGCGACCTGCGACTCATCCTGTTGCTCGCTCAAAATTGCGAGCGTGCCGATCTGCACGCGCTGCTTGTCCTGATCCAATTGCGTCTGGGCCAATTTGAGCGCCTCCTGCTGCACTTGGACATTTTGCTGGGCATAAATGAGTTCATAGTAGGCGTTGGCGACCGCGGTCACGCTGGTGATGAGTTGCTCGCGCAGGCCCTGCTCCGAATATTGCAGCCGGTTTTTGGCGACCCAGATGTTCAGCCGCGTGCTGTCAATCCAGAAGTTTTTCAACAGCGGCTGCGTGAGGGTGACGCCGATGCTGCCGTCGGAATTGTCAAACGGATCGGGATCTGTGCCGTATTGTTCCAGAATATTGCCGCTGAAATCATACTGCAATCCCCACGGCAACGAGCCACTGAGGCCGGAGTCGAACGAATTTTCATTGGCCACCGTCGGCGGAGTTTCGTTGGTTGAATACGGGCTGTATTTGCTCGGCGACACGTCAAAATTATGCTGGCCGGAAATGCTGAAGGTCGGGTCGTAGCCTTCGTAGGCCGCGTTCAAATTGTAAAGCGAGATTTGCGGGTTATACCGCTGGACCTGAACGTCGAAATTTTGCGACAGCGCCTGCTGGATGCAGTCCTGCAGGGACATCGCGCGCGTGGCGCCCGCGTCTGTGTTCGTTTGCGCGGCGACGGCAAAAACCGTCGAGAAACAAACTGAAACAATGCCGAAACATTTCATGGTGCTGCGATTTTGCGGCTTTTGGCCAAATCCGTCAAACTCAAGACGCCACCGGGCGCGCCGAGGTAACTATTTAGTTAATTAGAACGCCGTTTGTCAAACAAACTCCACGCAACGCACAAAGTTGCGGCTGGATTTACTTCGCTGTCGCCGGAACGTTCTCAATTTTGGCGTTGATTTCGAGGAAATTGAGGACTTTCTCGTGCGCGATCTGGTCATAAAGCTCGTTCACCCCGTTGCGCTTCTGCAAGTCCTTGATGAACTTGTCCGGCGGAATCTGATACGCCGCCGCCAGTGATTGCACGCGCTGCAAAACTTCCTCCTGCGTCACCTGAATTTTTTCCTGTTCCGCGATACGCTGCACCAGAAACGCCAGCTTCACTCGCTCCTTTGCGCCGCGTGCCGCCGCCGCGTAAATCTCCTCCTTCTGCTTCTCGATCAACTCGCGCGGAACGCCGCGCTGGGAATTTTCCCGCACGAGGTCATAAACCACGTTGCGCGTCTCGTGGGCGACCGCCGTTTCCGGCAAATCAAAATTCGCACCGGCCAGCAGCGCGTCAATGATTTGCCCGCGCATCGCCCGGGACTGCGTGTGTTTCAACTCGTTTTCCAAATCCACGCGGACGCCCGCGCGCAATTTCTCCAGATTTTCCGCGCCGTATTTCTTGGCAAGCTCGTCGTCCACTGCCGGCGGAACTTTTTCCTTCACCTCGACGATTTCCACTTCAAAGACGCCTTTTTTGTTTTGCAATTGTTTCGTCACGAAATCAGCCGGGAAATCCACGTTGACCGTGCGCTTGTCGCCCGCCTTCGCGCCAATGAGTTGCTCCGCAAACCCGGCAATGAACGTATCCGGCGCAATGTCCACCCAGAAATTTTTCTGCTCCGTCAAGCCCTTCGCCGTCGGTGCGGTTTCGGTGATCGGTTTTCCGTCGCAAGCGCCGGTGTAATTCACGACCGCGACGTCGCCCATCCGTAATTCGCGTGCGACCGTCTCGAATTTCATGTGCTGCTGCGCCAGCAATTTTAGCGCGCGCTCCACATCCTCATCCGTGACAGATTTGGTTTCCCGTTTGACAGGCAAACCCTTGTATTCGGGCAGTTGAAATTCCGGCGCGGTCTCAATCGTCGCGGCAAATTGCAGATTTTGCCCGCGGCCAAACTGGATTTCCTCGATGTCGGGTTGGCTGATGGCGGAAATTTTTTTCTCTTCGAGCGCCTTGCGGTAATTCTCGCCGATGAGCTTGCGCTTGACCTCGTCCTTGATTTCCACCTCGTATTTTTTGAGCACAAGGGCGCGCGGCGCCTTGCCAGGGCGGAAGCCGGGCAGCGCCGCCTGTTTTTGGAAGTCCTTGGTGATGGACTCGAAGGCTTCGTCCACGGCCTTCGCGTCCAGTTCCACCCGCAGCAATTTTTTGCACGGCGCCAGATTTTCAACGGAGATATTCACGGCAATTTTTAATCAAACGAGCCGCGCAGCATATATGAACCCAACGGATTTCGTCAACGGTTTTAGTGGCGCGGCGGGGGCATTTCTATTTTCATGTCTAAAAATGAAGCGGACATTTTTGATCACCGGCACGGATACCGGCGTCGGCAAAACGGTTTTAACTGCGCGGCTCGTCCAATTTCTGCGCGCGCGTGGCGTCAACGCGGCGGCGCTGAAGCCGATTTGCTCCGGCGGGCGCGACGACGCGCGGAAACTGTTTGCGGCGATGAGCGGTGTGCTGCCGCTCGATGAAATCAATCCGTGGTGTTTCCGCGCGCCGATTGCGCCGTCGCTCGCCGCTCGCCGCGAAAAAAAATCCGTGAAACTGCCGCAAGTGCTCGCGCAAGTCCGCGCGATGCAAAAAAACTTTGACGTCTTGCTCGTCGAGGGTGCGGGCGGCTTGTTGAGTCCGCTCGGCGAAAATTTCAATTCGCGCGATTTGACCCGAAAATTGCGCGCGACGCCAATTGTCGTCGCACAAAACAAATTAGGCGCAATCAACCGAATTTTGTTGACGCTGGAGGCAGTGCCGAAAAAGTTGCGGGCGAAAACGTGCGTTATTCTGATGTCTCCGGCAAAATCGGACGCGGCGACAAATTCAAATGCCAAATTACTCTCGGAATTTTTCCCGGCGGAAAGAATTTTCACACTGCCCCGATTCGGGAAAAATTCCAGCGCAAAAAAGGTTCTTCGCGCGCTGGTGGAGATTTAATTTTTCGCCGGCGCGTTGGTCGCTAGAAACGATTCGCGCCACGGCTGGTGTTTTTTGTAAAGCTCCAGCCTTTGTTGCAGCGGCTCGAGTCCGGTCATTTTCGCAGCGTTGCAGAGGTCGAGGGCGTGCTGCGTATCTTCCACCGCGTTGGTGAAATCGCCGGTCGCGGCGCACGCTATGCCGAGCGCGTCCAACACGACCGGCTGCGAACCGCCGGTCAGCGCGTTGGCCTTGGTGGCGAGAGTCAGCGCGGCTTTTCCATCGCGAATGGCGGGATTTTCAGAGGCGGCCAGAACGCGGGCGACGTAGGCTAGAATTTGATAATTGTCCGGGTCGAACCGCAGTGCCTCGCGGAATTGGTCAACTGCTTCGGCGTCGCGGCCTTGCTCAAGCAGCACCTTGCCCATTTGAAAATACGCCCACGAATAAGTCGGGTCCAGCCGCGCGGCTTCCTTGAACTGGCTCATGGCTTCTTTATAACGACCAAGTTCAGCGAGAATATCACCTTCGCCACTATGTAATGCGGGCGAACGTGGATTCAAAATCACGGCTTCGCGGTATTCAATGAGCGCTGCTTTGGGTTGTTCCAGCTTGTCGAGCAAATTGCCGAGATTGTTGTGGACTTCGGAAAGCTCCGGCGCGAGTTCTTCGGCGTCGCGATATTGAACCAGCGCTTGATTTAATTCGCCCTTTTCTTCGAGCGCGACGCCCAAATTGACGTGGGCGACATCATTGTCTTTGGTCACGGCGAGCGCGTGAGTGAAAAGTGTTTCGCTGTCGCGCCAGTAACGCAGTTGATTTTCGGTCAAAACTAGGCACGCGACGAGAATCAAAGCGGCTGCGGTGGGCAAAATAATTTTCGGAAATTGAAACCGCTCCGCCAGATCGCGAATTCCGAACGCGACGATGATGAAAATTCCCACCGCCGGGAAATAAGTGTATCGGTCAGCCAGCGCGGCGCCGCCGACTTGCACGAGTCCGATGACCGGAACGAGCGTTCCCAAAAACCAAAGCCATCCCACGGGCACGTAGGGGAATTGCCGGCGCACCTGCCAGGCAAGCCATGAAATCGCAGCCAGAGCAATCGCGGACACGTAAGCCATCACCAGCATCCAGGTAATGTGTTGGAGAAGCGGGTAAAAGACCGCCAGTTTTGTGGGGCAGAACAATTTGAGCAAATAGCGTGCGTAAGAAATCAATGTGTTGCAAAGCCGATAATCCAGCGGAATAAATTGCAGCGAAGCGACAGCGTCTCCGCCTGTTTGGCTCTGCGCAAGGAAGGTCACGACGCAGGACGCGGCGGTCAGCGCGAAGAATGGGATTTTTTCGGCAAGTAATCGCGGAAGCGTTGAAGCGTTGAAGCGTTGAAGCGGCCAGAAGTCGAGCAACAGCATAACGAAGGGCAGCGTGACGAACATCGGCTTGGCCATCAGCGCAAGCGCAAAGGCCGTCAACGCCAGCGCGTAGAAAATTTTGGACTTTGGACTTTGGACTTTTGACTCTCCGACAAATCGCTCGTAACACAGCAACGCCAGCAGCGCGAAAAATGTGCTCAACACGTCCTTGCGCTCCGACACCCACGCGACGGATTCGACATGGAGCGGATGCCATGCGAACAGCGCCGCGACAAATGCGCTCGGCCACAATGCGCCGGTCATTCGTAACAGCAAAACAAAAAGCAATGCGGCATTGGCCGCGTGGAAAAGCGCGTTGACGAAATGAAATGCGCCGGCGTTGGGACCGAACAATTCGGCGTCGAGCATGAGCGAAAGCCACGTGAGCGGATGCCAGTTGCTCGCGTGGCCGGTCGTGAATGCCCATTCGACTCCCGACCAGGTCAGCCCATTTAAGACATTGGTGTTTTCGGTGACGTAATTCTGGTCGTCATAATCCAAAAACTGGTCTCTCGTCACCGGCAGATACGCCAGCAACGTGAGGAGCGCGAGCAGCAGCGCAATAAAACGCGGACGAGACATCCCGCCTTTTGTATGCGATTTTCGGGCGGCGGACAAAGCTTGTTTTTTTGCGCAAAAAGGCTTGGCAAAGCTCCGCGCCCCGAAGATAATCCGCCCGGCAGAAAAAAATTGACTCGACGGTCTGCCGCTTGGCCGCAAAATCGGTTCCTCACGAGCAGGTGAATTGTCGGTATGAACGGACTATCGTTTATTGTCGTGGGGGCCGCTTCCAATCAGGCGGACATCCCTTACATTTGGGAAGAGGCGACGCCGGAAGCCAAGGCGATCATCGTCTTTCTCATTTTCTTTTCCATCGTCGCCTGGTCGGTGATGGTCTACAAAGCCGCGCAAATGCGCCGCGCGCGGAAATTAAATTATTACTTTGAACAGGAATTCCGCTCGCAAAAAAACGTGCTCGATATTTTCGACCGCAAGCTGCACGTGGAAGGCTGCCCGCTTTACGAAGTTTATCAAACTGGCTGCGTGCAATTGGACGCGCGGCTGCGCGGGCCGGGCGGCGAGCGGCGCAAGCAAAGCGTTTCACTCAAGAATATGGAGCACGTCAAGCGCGCCATCGAAAACGTCGTCGCGCAGGAATCGCTCAAACTGGAATCCGGCCTGATTCTGCTGGCGATTGCCGTCAGCGGTGCGCCGTTCATCGGCCTGCTTGGCACGGTCTGGGGCGTGATGAGCGCGTTCGCCGGCATCGCGCAATCCGGCTCGGCCACGCTCGCGGCGATGGCGCCGGGTGTCGCGGCGGCACTCATCACGACCGTCGCCGGACTGCTGGTGGCGATTCCCTCGATGTTCGGCTACAATTGGCTGGTGCATAACCTGCGCGCGTTCACCGTCGGGCTGGACAATTTTGCGCAGGAACTGGTTTCCAAAATGGAATCGGAATTTTTGGCCGATGAATAACAATGAGACGCTTCTCACAACATGGCCGGCTCGTGACGTTGAGTGAAATCAACATCACGCCGCTGTTGGATTTGGCGTTCGTGCTGCTCATTATTTTCGTCATCACTACGCCGCTGCTGGAGCAAAGCATTGATTTGCGTCTGCCGCGCGGCGGCCAGACGGCAAAAACGATTGATAAAAACGACATCCGCACGGTCGAAGTTTCCGTGACCGGTGTTTATGCGCTCGACCGACAGCCGATGGAACTGTCGCAATTGATTTCGCGGCTGGCGCGGGATTTTCGCGCCAACCCGAATCTCGTGGTTTATATCCGCGCCGACAAGGACAGCCGCTACGATTTGGTCGCGCAACTGATTGGCGGCTGCCAAAAAGCTGGCATCACGCGCTATTCGCTGCGCACCGACCCGACCACACAATGAACCGGCTGCAAAAAAAATGCGTCCTTGCGACAGTGGGAGCTCACCTGCTGCTGCTGGTGATTTTAGTCGTCGGCCCGGCGTTCTTTAATCCGACACCGAAAACGGACAATACGCAAGTGCTGGACATGATTCCAGCCAACTTGATTGACGCCGCGTTCAACAGCGGGGTCAAAAGCGCGCAACCGCCGCCGCCCGCGCCGCAGCCAATTGTTCAGCCGCAACCGCAACCACAACCCGCGCCGCCCACGCCAAAACCTGTCGAGCCGACGCCGACTCTTGTGAAAAGGATTGAAAATTATTTCACACCCGAACCCAAACCCGAACCGGAGAAACAAGCATCAAAGCCGGTGGAAAATCCACCGCACCAGATTAAGCCGAATCTCAATGAAGTTGTCCGCACTCCGTCGAGAATTTCGGCGCAAACCGATAATTCAAAAAATTCGCGGGTGCTAAACAATGTGCTTCGAAGTTTGCAACACAATTTGTCTTCCGACATGAAAATTGATATGCCCGGCAACAGCAGCGTGGCTTACGCGAACTACGGTGACGTTGTTGTGAGCGTTTATCACAATGCTTGGATTTCGCCTGACAACATGGCTGGCAACAGTGCGGTTGTGAAATTTTCCGTGACCATCGCCCGCGATGGTAGAGTGATTAACGCACACATCATTGAGTCGTCCGGGGACGCAAACGTGGATGCCGCCGTGCAACGCATGTTAGACCGCGTCGTGTCCATAGCACCGTTTCCAGACGGCGCGACGGAAAATGAACGGACTTACACCATCAATTTTAACGCTATACGAACGATCGAATGAAAAAATATTTTTTCAACCTCATTAAAATTTGCCTACCGGTTTTTGCTTTTGCGGTTCCACTGAATTTTGCACAAGGCCAGAATCAAAATTTGCTAAACATGAACGAGCAGGTTCCTGTTCCTGGCCTGACTCCGCCCATTCCCGTCTCACTGACCGGTTTCAGCGGCGAAGTCCTGGACGTTTTGGAATTTGATCTTTACGTCCAAGGTTTCAGCTTCGTCTCATCGGACGCGGCGCAGTATCAAATCAGTGGGAGCAATTCCGGCAGCGTCGCCGGCACCGTCACCGACAAGTTTGCGCGAAAGGTCATCCTGTCACGCAGCTACACCGGCGCGACGTTGCGGCAACAAGCCCATGCATTCGCCGACGACATTGTTTTTGCCATTACGGGAAAAAAGGGAATCGGGCGGACGAAAATCGCCTTCAAGGCCGAGGCGCCCAACGGCCACGGCGAAATTTACGTTTCCGATTTTGACGGCTACAACGCGGTGGCCGTCACGCACGACCACGCCATCGTCGCCGCGCCAGCGTGGGTGCCCGGTCGGCTGGTGCTGCTTTACACGTCCTACAAACCCGGCAACCCGGACATTTTTTATCACGACCTCACCACCGGCCAGCGCCGCATCTTCGCGGGATTTTCCGGTTTGAACACGAGCGCGGCGGTGTCGCCGGACGGCACGAAAGTGGCGATGATTTTGAGCAAGAGCGGCAGTCCGAACGTCTGGGTCTGCAATCTGGACGGCTCGGATTTGAAGCGGTTGACGACGGGCATCGAGGATTCGTCGCCGTGCTGGTCGCCGGATGGACGATGGATTTGTTTCGCGACAAAAGTCAATGAGCGCCGCGAACTCGCGAAAATTCCGGCGGACGGCGGCGCGGTTCAACGAATTCCGACGCCGGGCGTTGCCAATCCAACCGACCCCTGCTGGTCGCCGGATGGCAAGTGGATTGCTTTCACGTCGCAGATGGGCGAGTTCGACATTTGCGTGATGCCGGCGGACGGCAGCGCGCCGCCGACGGTGCTGGTGGCGGGCGAAGAGCCGTCGTGGTCGCCGAACTCGCGGACGCTGATTTACACCAAGGTCGTGAACTGGCGTTATTCGCTGTCCGTGCTTGACGTTTTCACGAAACAGGTCAAGGATATTGGCCGAATTTCTGGAAATGATTCGGAGCCGTCATGGGCGAAATGATTTTGACCTTAACTTTTAACCAAAAATTAACCGAAGGAAAAAAATGAAAACGATGAAACTGATTTATCCGCTGGTCTTCGCGCTGGCCGTCACGCTGGCTTCCACCGGCTGCAAACATGAACCGACAAACGTGACGCGAATACCGGGTCCAGCTCCGGCCATTGTTGACAACGAAGGCGGCAACAACACTCTGTCTGGCGGTGGCACGATGTCTCCTGAAAATGGTGTTGGAGAGCAGGGCGGCGGGCCGTTGGCGGGCTTGAAAACTTTTGATGGTATGGCCGAAGACACCAACACGCTGGCACCTGACACGATTCACTTTGCCTTTGACAGCGCGGTCATCCGCGACAGCGAGCAGGCCAGTTTGCAAGCCGTGGCGCAGGCACTGGCCGCCAATCCAAGCGACAAGCTTCTTATCCAAGGCAATTGCGACGAGCGCGGTACGGAAGAATACAACCGCGCGCTCGGCGAACGCCGCGCGCTGGCCGCGCGCGAGGCGCTGGCCAAACTGGGCGTTGACCCGATGCGTGTTCGCACCATCAGCTTCGGCAAGGACAACCCCATTGACCCCGGCCACGACGAGGCCGCGTGGGCGGAAAACCGCCGCGACGATTTTGTGCTGCTGCTGCCGCAAACCGGAACGTGATTTCGATTTGAAAGGGGCGCGGGCGGGCGTCCCTGATTTGCCGGAAAAGTTTGGGTGGCGGCGTGCCATTTCGCCTGTTGGATTTGGCGCTTTACTATTCGCCGTAATGGGCGTAAGCTTTCACAGGCTCGATAAATTTATGAATACCATGTTGGCAGGAATGCTTGGCGGATGGGAATGGCTGATTGTCATTCTGGCCGTTCTGCTTTTGTTCGGCGCCAAGAAAATTCCCGAACTGGCCCGCGGTCTCGGCACCGGCATCAAGGAATTCAAAAAAGCGACAAAGGAAGTGACGGACGAAATCCAGAGTGCAACGACTGAAACGCCGCCGGCCAAACCCGCCGCCAACGGGCAGTCGCAACCGGCGCAGACCGTTTCGCAATCGTCCAATCCGCCCAAGGCCTGACGCGCGGAACTCCCCGGCATGGCCGCGCACGAACCGGATCGTCCCGATGAAACGCCGGAAGGCGGACCGGTAAAAACTTTTCTCGAACATCTCGAGGACTTCCGCTGGGTGCTCATCAAAAGCATCGTCGCGCTGTTTCTGGCGATGCTCGTCTGCCTGGTCGCGGCCAACCACGTCGTCGGCATCATCAAATGGCCGCTGGATCATGCTCAGTTCCGCCACACCAGCGTGAACCAGATCGTCGTCGTCAGCTTCGGCACCAACCACATCGGCAATTTTCAACTCACGCCCGAACAGGAAAAATCGCTGAACCTCGGCACCAATCGCTTTGTCTCCGTGACCGTTGAACCGATCATGCTCGGCACAAACCAAGTGCTCGGCTGGCGTGTCACCGACAATCCGGCCGCCATCGCGGGCGCGCAGCGGATGAACGTTGAACTCATCAATTTGAGTCCGGCCGGCGGATTTGTCGTGGCATTCCAGGTCGGGCTTTACGGCGGCGCGTTGCTGGCGGCGCCGTTCATTTTCTATTTCATCGCGTCATTCGTTTTTCCGGCGTTGAAAATCCGCGAGCGCAAATACGTCTATCGCGGGCTGACCATCGGTGTCGGGTTGTTTATCACCGGCGTGGCGTTTTGTTATTTCGCGCTGATGCCGGTGGCGCTGGCGGCGGCGCAGATGTATTCCCACTGGCTCGGCCTCGGCGCGATGCAATGGCAGGCGGAATCTTACATCAGCTTCGTCTGCAAATTCATGCTTGGCATGGGGCTGGGCTTCGAACTGCCGGTGGTGATTCTGACGCTCGTGAAAATCGGCGTGTTAAGTTATTCCACTTTGTCCAAGGCGCGGCGCTACATGATTGTCATCAATTTGATTCTCGGCGCGGTGTTGACGACACCGGAACCGATCACGCAAATCGTCATGTTCGTGCCGCTGCAATTTCTTTACGAACTCACGGTCTGGATCGCGTGGTATTGGGACCAGGCGGACCGGGCGAAGGCGCGGCGACGGCTTTTGCTCGCCCTGTTGATCATTTTATTGCTTGTCGGTTTGGTCTGGGCCGGTTTGGAATATGGCTGGCCGTTGTTGCGCCAGCGCTGGCATTGAAAATCCAAAAATTCATCAATTCACCAAAACGCGCTTTACAAACGACAATTTCGGCGTAGGCTCAAGTCAACAACTTAAATCTTATGCGAAACGCAATGCTTATCCTCGCACTCGCTGGCCTTGCCGCTTTGTTCACGACCGGTTGCGCCGGGCCGGAAGAAAAATTCGGGTTGGGCATGAGAAACGCCTATGACATCGTCCGCTTGGGCGAAATGCGCCGCAGCATCGAGCAAACCTCCGTCTTTGATTCGCCCGATGCCGGCTTTACCACCGGTTTGGTTCGCGGTTTTGACCGCTCGCTGGCGCGCACGGGCATGGGCATTTATGAAATGGCCACCGCGCCGATTCCGCCTTATGGTCCGATCTTCACGAAAGAATTTGCGCCGGAGCCCGTTTATCCCGACAGCTACGAACCCGGCCTGCCGTCGTGCGGGATTTTGGACACGGACACCTACACCGGCTACAGCGGTGGCGACGTCGCGCCGTGGTTTCCGGGCAGCCGCTTCGAGGTGTTTGACAATTGATTGGTTAAATGGTTGAACCGTTAAAGCGTTGAAGCGTTCGGAATTTTCGCTTCAACGCTTTAATTTTTCAACACTTCAACGTGCCACTAAACAAAAAATCTCCCTGCAAGGTCAATTTGCTGCTGAACATCCTCGGCCGGCGGGCGGATGGCTTTCACGAGCTCGAAACCGTTCTCCAGCCGGTCAATGTGTGCGACGAGCTGACTTTTGAACGCGGCGGAAATCGAATTCAACTTTCGTGTGGCGACAAAAAATTGCCGGTTGATTCGCGCAATCTGATTTTTCGCGCGGCGGAAAATTTTCTGGCGGCGGCGAACATTTCCGAAGGCGTCAAGATTCATCTGGAAAAGAAAATTCCGCTCGCCGCCGGATTGGGCGGCGGCAGCGGCAACGCGGCGACGACATTGCTCGCGCTCAATGAACTATTTGAACGGTCGCTTCCGCTGGAAAAACTTTACGAATTGGCCGCGGCGCTTGGCTCGGACGTTCCGTTTTTCCTGCAAGACAAGCCGGCGCTCGCGACCGGACGCGGCGAAAAAATCCAGCCGCTCGAAAAATTTCCCGCGCTGGACGGCAAGGCGTTTCTGCTGATTCATCCCGGCTTCGGCATTTCCACGCCATGGGCCTACCAAAATTTCTCGCGATTTCCCGACGCGTTGAACAGACAAAAGGGTCGCGCGGCGGAATTGATTTCAAAACTTCAGACCCGCGATTGGCCCGCTGGCGGCGTTGGGCTTTACAATTCACTCGAAGCCCCGGCGTTTGAAAAATTTCCCATTTTGAAGATGTATCAGGAATTTTTGCTGGCGAACGGCGCGCTGGCCGCGCTCATGTCCGGCAGCGGCTCGACGACATTTGCTGTCACCGAAAATTCCGCCGCCGCCGAAACGCTTGGCGAAAGATTTAAATCGCAGTTCGGGAAAAATTGCTGGACGGAGGTTGTTTCTATTTGACGCGCCGGAATTTCGCCAGCCCAAACTCCAGCATCTCTTTTGCCTCCGGAACTTTGAACGCCAGCGCAATGATTCCATAAACCAATCCCGCGCCGGTTGCCGGAACAAACACGGCGCCGATTTTCAGCGCGATGGTCGCGTGCCCGATTTTGCTCTCCCACATTTGCCAGCCGAACCAGGCAACGATTCCAGCGGCAATCACGGCCAACGCCAGCGGCAAAAAAGTCTTTTGCAGCGATTCCATTTCCAATTGCCCCATTTTCTTCCGCAGCCAAAACGTCAGCAATCCGACGTTGAAAATCGAAGTCACGGTGTTTGCAATTCCCAGCCCGCCCTGCCGCAACGGTTCGACGAGCGCGCCGGCCAGGATCAAATTCAGCGCGAGACAGGCGATGCTGATTTTCATCGGCGTTTTCGTGTCGCCGAGCGCGTAAAAGGCGCGTGCCAGAATGTTAACCGTGGAAAAGGCAACAAGGCCGGGCGCGAGGCACATCAAAGCAAAGGCCGCCCGGTCGGTCGAATCGGCGGTGAATTTGCCATGCTGGTAAATCAGCCGCACAATCGGCTCGGCGAGCACGACGAGTAAAATCGCCGCAAGCAAATTCAGAAACAGCAGCGTGCTGACACCATGCCGCAACGTCGCGCGAAAATCGGAATATTTTTTTTCTGCCGCCAGCCCGGAAAGTGTCGGCAGCAGATATGTCGCCAGCGAAATGCCGAACATTCCCTGCGGCAATTCCATCAGCCGCACGGCATAATTAAACGACGCGACGATTTGCGGGCTGACCCAGAACGCAACGGCCAGCACGAGCGTGACGTTTAATTGAAACGCAGCGACGCCGATCGTTCCGGGAATCATCCGCGTGACGACGAGCCGCACGGTTTCATTGCGCCACGGCGAGACCCATTCGTAACGGAAGCCGTCATGCCAGAGCGTCGGCAGTTGAAACGCCGCCTGCGCCACACCCGCGGCCAGCACGCCGTAGGCGAGCGCGAAAATTTGCACGGGCAATTTTTCGCCCTTCGGCAGATTCATTCCGAATTTCGGCGCGAGCCAGAGCACGGAGGCGATCATCACGACATTGAGCATCGTCGCGCCCATCGCTGGGATAAAAAAATGGCCGCGCGCGTTCAACATGCCCATGAACGCGGCGGCGAGGCACACGAGCATCATGTAGGGAAACATCACGCGCAGCAGCCGCAGCATGAGTTCGGTTTGGACGGCGAAGTGGTGACAATTAAGCGCGAGTGAAAGACCGAGCACCACGACGCCGATGATGACCGCCGCCGCGATGACCAGGCCGGAAATGACGGCGTTGGCCGCGCGCCACATTTCCTTTTCACCGTGCATTTTTTCCTTTTCCTTGAAGATGGGAATGAATGCCGCTGTCAACGCGCCTTCCCCGAGCAGCCGCCGGAAAAGATTGGGAATCGTGAAGGCGAATTGAAACGCGCCGGCGACCATGCCGTCGCCCATGAACCGCGCATAGATGATTTCGCGCGCCATGCCGAGCAGGCGGCTGATGAACGTAGCGGTGGCCATCGCGCCGGACGATTTCAACATCTGTGACACGCGCGAAGGTTAAAGTCCAAAGCCCGAAGTCCAAAGTCCAAAGTGGCGGCAATTGGAAATTGGCAATCGGCAATCGGCGATTTATCCTGCCCGCGTGAGCATTCTGGAAGAACTCAAATGGCGCGGCCTCGTCGCCGATTGCACCGACGCGGCGGAATTGGAAAAGAAAATCTCCACGCCCATCACGCTTTACTGCGGCTTCGACCCGACGGCGGATTCATTGCACGTTGGAAACCTCGTGCCGTTGCTCGCGCTGCGGCGGTTTCAATTGCTTGGTCATTATCCGATTGCCGTGGCTGGCGGCGCGACCGGTTCCATCGGCGATCCGAGCGGCAAGACGCAGGAGCGGCAGTTGCTGACGAAAGAAATTTTGGAGCGCAACATCGCCAGCGTGAAAGTGCAACTGGCGAAGCTGCTGGATTTTGAGACGAAACAAAATCCCGCGCGGCTGGTGGACAACGCAGGCTGGGCGCAAAACATTTCCTATTTGAATTTCCTGCGCGACATTGGAAAACATTTTTCCGTCAACCAGATGGTGGCCAAGGAATCCGTGCGCGCGCGGATGGAAGACCGCGAGAGCGGCATCAGCTACACCGAGTTCAGCTACATGCTGCTACAGGCGTTTGATTTCATGGTGCTGGCGCGCGACCAGAATTGCGAACTGCAAATCGGCGGCAGCGACCAGTGGGGTAACATCACCGCCGGCATTGATTTGTGCCGGAAAAAACTGGGCAAAACCGTTTTCGGCCTGACGCTACCGCTCATCACCAACGCCGACGGAACGAAATTCGGAAAAACCGAGGCTGGTGCCATCTGGCTCGATCCGAAACGCACAAGCGTTTATCGCTTTTATCAATTCTGGATCAACACAGATGACCGTGACGTGATTCGCTATTTAAATTTTTTTTCATTCTCGCCTAAAGAACAAATTGAGGAATGGGAAAAATTGCACATGGCAAATCCCAATTGGCGTAAAGCGCAAAGAGAGCTTGCTTTTGCAGTTACGGAATTAGTCCATGGGCGGGAAGCTGCTTTTGCAACTGAACATGTAAGTAGCCTTCTGTTTTATGGAACTTCGGACCATGATAGACTAAAAGATATGTCCGAAAGTACCTTTGAGATTCTTCTTGGCGAAGTGCCGACGAAAGAAATGAAAAAAACAAAGTTGGACGGCGCAGGAATTTCTCTGGTTGAGCTTCTGGTCCACGCCGGCTTGTGCTCTTCCAAAGGTCAGGCGCGAAAAGACATTGAAGGCGGTGGCGTGAACATTAACAACGTCCGCGAAACCAATTTTCAACGCGCCGTGACTACCAACGATTTGCTTTTCGGCAAACACATTCTGCTCCGCAAAGGCAAAAAGAATTACGTCGTCGTGACGGCGAAATAATCTGCAGCTTTTCAACCGCCCGCGGGTTTTGCCGCGCGGCGGCTTGAAATCAATAGGATGCCGCACAGAAGAATTCCCACGCCGAAGGCCGCCAGCGTGATGTAAAGCGGTTTGTGCGGCAGGATGAATTGAAATTCGACTGTGTGCTGGCCGGGCGTGAGATAAACGCCGCGCATGATGAAATTGCAGCGGAGCAGTTCCGCCGGTTCACCGTCCACGGTCACGTGCCAATCCGGGTCGTAGCGGTCGTTGAGCAGCAGGACGGAAGGCGCATCGGCGTCGGCGCTCAGCACGATGTCCTTCGGCGCGTAGCTTCTGAATTCGACCATGCCGGGGTTTTGGTTGGTGCCGGGCGCGGTGGGCAGCGGCTTGGCCAGCAGGACGGTTTGCCACGGGTCAAAGTTTGTGGCGCTCAAGGTTTCGAGCGTGGCTTGGTCAAGGGCGTCGAGGTTGGTCAAAATTCCGTAGGCATCTTCCGGCAGATAAGGTTTCATGTCGGCGAGCCAATGTTCCACCGCGTTGTCATGGTTCGTGCAAACCCGCCAGTCGGTGTAAAGCTTGGCGCGGGGCAACGCGCCGCCGTAATCAAAAAGCGCATAGTCGCCATTGTCACTCAAAACCGCCGTCAGTTGCGAGAGTTGGTCCGGGTGTTCGATGCCCGGTTTGGGCACGATCTGAAACCGTTGGAGGATGTGAAAACTATGTTGAAGTGGGTCAAGCTGACTGTTCAGCACATCGAGATAACCCGCCGGTCCGAGGAGATAGCTGGTGTTGCTCAATTGCCATCGGCGGGCGATAAGATAGATGGTTTCCGGTGTGCCCCGAAAGGCCAGCACGCTTTCGTACGCCTCCATCTCTGCCGGCAGGCGCGATCGTTGAACGAGGTCAAGAGACTGGATGTTGTAATACGGAAACTGGTGTTGCATCCATTCAATAGCGTACAGGCCGCTATATCCGTTGAACAAGGGGTCAGGCACGCGGAACGGCAGTTGAGCAACGCGATGTTCGTAAGGTTTGTCGCGCAGAATGTTGAGGATGGGATTGGTCGAATTGGCGTGGTTGGCCGCATCAATATCGTATTTTTGAATGTAATTCCAGTAATTGATGTAAGGCAAATCCGCCCGGCCCAAGTCCACCACGAGCAATGTGCCGAGCAGAACGCCGGCGAATTTTGCGCGCGGGCCGGAAAAAACTCCGGCGATGATGAGAAGGCAAAGCAGAATCGCCGCCGCAAAGAACAAGAGAAACCAGCCAGTTTGTGAAATGCTGAAAGCGGCAATTTGATTTGGATCGCCGGGAGCTTCGACGGCTTGCAGGTAACGGACGAGATTTGCCTTTTCCGACGCGTAAATCAGCCATGCGAGCGCGGCACCGATGAAAACAATTCCGCAGCCAATGGTCCATTTCCGGTCGAAGCCGCGGATGTTTTTCCACCAGCTTTGGAGTTGGGCCACGGAGGATTTTATTTTGCCGGCGGGAGCATCCAAATACCGCCGCTGCATGGCGTGAATGCCATAGGCAAAGAGAATCACCATCGCCCACGAAAAAACATGAATGAATTTGGTCGGGTTTCGGATTGAGGAAAAATATGGCAGCTCATAAAACCAGCGATAGGGAATTCCGTCGAAAAATCCGAACCGTCCAAACGACAGCAACAGTGAAGCCACCAACATGGCCGTCCAGAACCAGATGAGCCGTTGCTGGTTTGTTGAAAAAAGTGAATCGCGCTGGCGTAGTGATTGGGCGATGGCCCACGCCGCCACCAGCGCCACCAGAATCCCCGCGTAATCGCCGCCGCCGGTGAACCGCATGACACCGTTGCCGGGCAACACAACCGATCCTTCAATTCCCTGTGAGGCGTAGGCATGGTCAATTGTTTCCTTTAATTTGAGTCCAGACAACCCGGCGGCTTGGATCGGCCCAAGCCCCGGGGCATTGATGTTGCCGTCCGGCCCGATAGTTAAGGCAGCACTTTGGCCGGGATGATCCGGGGTGTTGATGTTGACCGTCACTTCGTCGCCCGGCTGCAATATTCCGTCAAGGAAACGGTCTGTGTTTGGATCGCGCCCAATGCCGCCCCAATAATTGCCACCCTGGTAACTGTTTTGCAGGAACTCCATCATGTTGTTCGGCGTGTCCATCTTGTAACCGAACAGTCCGGGCACGAATAAACCCAATGTCTCAATCTTTGGCTCGCTCCACTCCGTGGCCCAATCCCAATGCTGTGCCTTGGTTTCCGTCTTCTGCGCGGGGCCGACAATGCCCGCGATTTGCGTGCCAACCAGCGACACCAAGGACTCTGCGGCGATGAAGACGGCAAATATGGCGATCACCAGGACGCTGCCAACGCCAAGGCTGATTTTCGTCGGTGCGGTGGAATTGTTTGTTTCAGTGATGGCTTTGTAAAAGACAAAGCCTGCGACACACAGACTAAAAATGGCGCCGATGTCCGCCGCTTCAATTACGTTGAGGCCCACGCACAGGCCGGCAAGCGTCAGCCGTGCCCAGCGCGTGAGCACGGGAGTTTCCGGCGAATTGGAAACCACCAGCGCGAGCGCAAAATAATTCATGCCGATGGCGATTTGCTGGGACGCCACCCCCCAGCACGCGGTTGCAAAAAAATCGGAATTCAAGGCTGCCGCCAGCGCGCCCAAAGCTGCCGCCAACGGTGACAATTTAAGCTGGCGGAAAAACGTCCAAGCGCCGAGTCCCAGAATGAAGAGCGCGAAGGGTGCCAGAAATTTTGAATATCCCACCGGCCCCAACGCCCAACGCATCAGAGTGCTCAAACCGAGTGGAGCTGTCCCGCCATTGTTGCCAATATCATTTAGGTCACCCCAGACTCCCGTGAACGCGCCGGGCAGCTTGCTCCATTCGGTATTTTGCTGGCCAAGCGGTCCGTCGTTTGAGAAATGGACGTAGTCCGGCAAGAAGCTCTTCCAGAAAAGCACGGCCAAAATCACCGCCAATAAAATCGGGATGAGAAACGCCCGTTGCTTGGCTGGCGGCGAAGATTTGGCAGCTTTCATAAAATAATGATCGGCTCAAAAAATGGAACCAACATTCTTGATGGTGGCCAGTTGAGTGTCAAGACGACGTGCACGTTCAAAAAAGGCAATGTTAGATTTGAAATCGGCTTTCAGTGGGTTGCCATCTGCTTGTTTCTTGAAATTCAGCCCAATAGCACGGAATGCTGCTGAAAACCTGCCAATGGCGGGAAAAATAAATTGCTTAGTTGAACGTGATTAAAGCCGACATTCAAAACGAATAGCGCACAGAAAAGCCGCAAGATGGTTCCCGAGATGATTCGAATTTGTGTTTAGAAGCGCGCGTTTTATCATTGCATCAATTCACTCCAACCAGTCGAAGGAGTTGGCAACGCCAGCGGTTCGCCGTGGTTTTGCTCCGTGCAAATGGCTTGGATTTCTGAAGCCGAAAGCGCGCGGTTGTAGAGCGCGATTTCATCCATCAAGCCCGCAAAAGCCCGATCGGTTGACCAATTGCCAGGACGTCTATCAATCTTGCTGAACCAAAGATCACCCTTCGTGTTGGCAACAATTTGAGGGCTCAACTGGTGTTGGGCCACCATCACGCCATTCACGTATAGCACACTCATGCCGCTGGCCTTGTCATAGGTCATGGCAATATGTTGGAAAGCTCCGCTAATCAACACCCCTTGTTTTGACACCAGCCAATCATTTCCCTCTCCGCCTCCCAAATTTGCACGCAGGACACCATTTTCATCGGGTCGGGCACTAATCCACAAATGCACCGGGTCGCTATCTTGACCCGGATTGTTGTCCGACCAATCAATGATTGGATGGAGACCTTCAACATCCGACGGTTTGATCCAAGCCATGATGGTGAAACCGTCATCCGCACCGAGATCGAGTGACGGGCCGGCTGGTATCCTGATGCACGAAGTTGTTCCATTGAATGAAAAAGCCTGGCCCACCTTGCCGTCCGCAAAAGAAATGTCCGTCAGTATCGCATTGTTGCCGCCGACGGAATCGTCGCCGTTGCCTTCGCCCGACCACAACGCCACCAAGCCCGATGGCAGTTGCCCCGGCCCTGTCATCGCCGAGACTTGAATGCTTTGAATCAATTGCACCGGCA
>Ga0335074_10000292_pt1 | contig 76442 bp, 73 predicted proteins | sample Lox_Sample_23_FD_206715 | JGI IMG/M metagenome (GOLD analysis project Ga0335074, IMG submission 206715) | Soil microbial communities from Loxahatchee National Wildlife Refuge, Florida, United States - Lox_Sample_2.3 | ecosystem: Environmental > Terrestrial > Soil > Wetlands | place: USA...
TCCGTGGGCAGTCAGCCTTGGCAACACGAGGCTGTTCGGCTTCCTATCCATGCTGGGATTCCTCGGCGTGCTCACCGTCGGCTTCATATATGAGTGGTGCAAGGGCGCCCTGGAATGGGAATAGTCAGATGAACGACACCACGATCGCCTGGAACCGTCAGGCGCTGCCGCCTGGCCCGGAGCAGGACGCGGTCATCAAAGGCATTACCGGCGAGATGGAGCACAAGGGTTTCATCGTCGCCAATGTCGACCGGGTGGTGAACTGGGCCCGCACCGGTAGCCTGTGGCCGATGACATTCGGCCTGGCGTGCTGCGCGGTAGAGATGATCCACGCCTACATGCCGCGTTACGACCTCGATCGGCTGGGTATCATCCCGCGTGCGTCGCCGCGGCAGAGCGATGTGATGATCGTGGCCGGCACGCTGTGCAACAAGATGGCGCCGGCGCTGCGCAAGGTGTACGACCAGATGCCGGAGCCGCGCTGGGTGATCAGCATGGGAAGCTGCGCCAATGGCGGCGGGTATTATCACTTCTCTTATTCGATAGTGCGCGGATGTGACCGGATCGTGCCGGTCGATGTGTATGTCCCCGGATGCCCGCCTACCGCCGAGGCACTGGTGTACGGCATCATGCAGTTGCAAAAGAAAATCCGGCGGACCGGGACGATCCTGCGTGGCTGACCCCGAAACCGCAGCCGAGGCCCTGGCGCGCGAAGTCGGCACCCTGCCGGGCGTGCACTCGACCCGCGTCGAGCATGGCGAGGTCATCGCCGACGCGGATCGTGACACGCTGGTTGCACTGATGACCACGCTGCGTGACGATCCGCGCTTCGCCTTCGAGCAGCTCATGGACCTGTGCGGTGTCGATTGGCCGGACCGGACCGAACGGTTCGATGTGGTGTACAACCTACTGTCGGTGTCGCTGAACCAGCGGCTGCGGGTGATCGCGGCCACCGACGAAAGCACGGCGGTCCCGTCCGTATGCGGCCTCTGGCCCTGCGCCACCTGGTGGGAACGCGAAGCCTGGGACCTGTTCGGCATTCTGTTCGCCGGCCAGCCGGACTTGCGGCGGATCCTGACCGACTATGGTTTCGAGGGCCATCCACTGCGCAAGGACTTCCCGCTCACCGGCTATGTCGAGGTGCGCTACGACGAGGATCGCAAGCAGGTCGTCTATGAGCCGGTGAAATTGACGCAGGACTGGCGGACCTTCGATTTCGTCTCGCCCTGGGAGGGTGTCACCACACTCCCCGGCGACGAGAAGGTATACGGGGCGCGCACCAAGGTGACCCGCAATCCCCCGCAACCGCCCCCTGAGAAAAGCTGATGAGCGACAACATCCTTCCCGAGAGCGAGGCGAAGCGGCAGCACGTCGTCGAAATCGACAGCCACGCCATTAATTTCGGTCCGCAACACCCCGCGGCCCACGGCGTGTTGCGACTGATCCTGGAAATGGACGGCGAGGTGGTCGAGCGGGCGGACCCGCATGTCGGCTTCCTGCACCGCGGTACCGAGAAGCTGATGGAGTACCGCACGTATATCCAGAACGTGCCGTATTTCGACCGGCTCGATTACGTCTCGCCTATGTGCGAGGAGCACACATTCGTTCTGGCCGTCGAGAAGCTGCTCGGCATCACTGTCCCCGAACGGGCGCAGTGGATCAGGACGCTGTTCGCGGAAATCACCCGCGTGCTGAATCATTTGCTGAACGTCACCACCTATGCACTGGACGTCGGCGCCATCACCCCGAGCCTGTGGGGGTTCGAGGAACGCGAAAAGCTGATGGAGTTCTACGAGGCCGCGTCCGGCGCGCGCCTGCACTCCAACTACTACCGTCCGGGCGGCGTGAATCGCGACCTGCCCGTGGGTCTTACCGAACGGATCGCCGAATGGGCCGAGACATTTCCGAAATTCGTCGATGAGCTCGAGGAGCTGTTGACCGCCAATCGCATCTGGAAACAGCGCACGGTCGATATCGGCATCATGTCGGCCGAGGACGCGCTGGCCTGGGGCTGGTGCGGCCCCTGCCTGCGCGCGTCCGGCGTGCCGTGGGACCTGCGCCGCTCGCAGCCCTACGACAAATACGCCGAGGTAGACTTCCAGATCCCGGTCGGCCGCCACGGCGACTGCTATGACCGGTACCTGGTGCGGCTCTGGGAAATGCGGGAGAGCGTCAAGATCATCCGTCAGTGCCTGGCGAAGATGAAACCGGGCCCTACCAAGGTCATGGACAACAAGTTCTCCCCGCCGCGGCGCGCCGAGATGAAGCGGTCGATGGAGGCGTTGATCCATCATTTCAAGCATTTCACAGAGGGATTTCACGTGCCGCCCGGTGCGACTTACACCGCGACCGAAAGCCCGAAGGGCGAGTTCGCCGTCTATCTGGTCGCCGACGGCACCAACAAGCCGTACCGCTGCAAGATCCGCCCGACCGGCTTCGCCTTCCTTCAGGCGATGGACGTGCTCTCGAAGCGGCACATGCTGGCCGACGCCGTTGCGATCATCGGATCGCTCGATATCGTGTTTGGCGAGATCGACAGGTAGTCCATGGCAGAAACCACCCCCGCACAGGATGTGGCGCAGCCGGCCACCTTCGCCTTCGACGCGGAAAGCGAGGCCGAGGTCGCGCGCCAAATCGCCAAGTACCCGCCTGGTCGCCAGGCCAGCGCGGTCATCCCGCTGCTCTATCTCGTGCAGGAGCAGATGCGCCGGCAGACGGGCAGCGCCTGGGTGCCGCTTGCGGCGATGAATGAGGTCGCGCGGCGGCTCGATATGGCCCCCATCCGCGTCTATGAGTCCGCCACATTCTATACGATGTTCAACCTTCACCCGATCGGCAAATGGCATTTGCAGGTTTGCACTACCACGCCATGCTGGCTACGCGGATCGGACGATGTCGTGCGCGCCTGTCGGGATGCGACGGGCATTGAGGGCTGGGGCGAAACCAGCGCCGACGGCCTGTTCACGATGACCGAGGTCGAGTGTCTTGGTGCCTGCGTCAATGCGCCGGTCATACAGATAAATAACGGCGATCTATATGAGGATCTGGATGCGACGCTGACCACGCAACTGCTCGAGGCGCTGCGGCGCGGGGAACCGCCGCCGGCCGGTTCGATGACCGGGCGACAGACGTCAGCGCCCGAGGGCGGCCCGAACACGCTGACCACGCTGCATTTCGAACCGGGGACATAGGGCAATGCTTGCCGACAGCGATCGAATTTTTACCAACCTCTATGGGCAGCACGATTGGCGCCTGAGAGCGGCGCGTTCGCGCGGCGATTGGGACGGCACGAAGGACATCCTGGCCAAGGGGCGGGATGCGATCATCGAGGAAATCAAGGCGTCGGGGCTGCGCGGCCGAGGCGGCGCCGGCTTTCCCACTGGTCTCAAGTGGTCCTTCATGCCGAAGGAAAACGACGGCCGACCACATTACTTGACGGTGAATGCCGACGAAAGCGAGCCTGGCACATGCAAGGACCGGGACATCATGCGGCACGACCCGCATAAGCTGATCGAAGGCTGTCTGGTCGCGTGTTTCGCGATGGCTGCGCATTCCTGTTATATTTACATCCGCGGCGAGTTCTACAATGAAAGCCGCGTGCTGGAAGCGGCGATTGCCGAGGCCTATGAGGCTGGCCTGATCGGGCGGAACGCGTGCGGTTCCGGTTTCGATCTCGACATCTACGTCCATCGCGGCGCGGGAGCCTATATCTGCGGCGAGGAGACCGGGCTTTTGGAGAGCCTGGAAGGCAAGAAAGGCCAGCCACGGCTGAAACCGCCATTTCCGGCGGCGGTCGGGCTTTATGGTTGTCCGACCACGGTAAATAACGTCGAAAGCATCGCGGTTACCCCTACCATCATGCGGCGCGGTGCCGCGTGGTTCTCGGCCATCGGACGGCCGAGGAATACTGGCACCAAAGTCTTCTGCATCTCCGGGCATGTGAATAAGCCGTGCAACGTGGAAGAAGCCCTTGGCATCTCGCTGCGCGAGCTGATCGATCGCTATGCCGGCGGCGTGCGTGGCGGGTGGGACAACCTGCTGGCGGTGATCCCGGGCGGTGCATCGGTGCCGGTGATCCCAAAGTCGATTTGCGATGATGTGCTGATGGATTTCGACAGCCTGGTTGCTGTGAAGAGCGGGCTCGGCACTGCCGCGGTGATTGTGATGGACAAATCAACTGATATCATCCGCGCGATCGCACGGCTTTCCGAGTTCTATAAACATGAAAGTTGCGGGCAATGCACGCCCTGCCGCGAGGGTACCGGCTGGATGATGCGAGTGATGAACCGGATGGTGGCGGGTCGGGCCGAGCCCGAGGAGATTGATACGCTCGAGCAGGTCACGCGGCAGGTGGAGGGCCACACGATCTGCGCGCTGGGCGACGCCGCGGCTTGGCCGATCCAGGGCCTGATCCGACACTTCCGGCCGGTGATGGAAGAGCGGATCGCCCAGTACAAGCGCCGCACCGGCGTGCCTCCCGTGCCGCTGGCGGCGGAGTGATTCGCAAAATGCCCAAACTCACCATCGACGGAATCGAAGTCGAAGTGCCGGTCGGCTCTTCGGTGTTGCAGGCCGCCGAGGCCGCGGGCATCGAAATCCCGCGCTTCTGCTACCACGACCGTCTGTCGATTCCCGGCAACTGCCGCATGTGCCTGGTCGAGATCGAAAAGGCGCCGCCCAAGCCGCTCGCCTCCTGTGCGTGGCCGGTCGCCGACGGCATGGTGGTGCACACCGACACCAAAATGGTGCGGGACGCGCGTCGCGCCGTGATGGAATTCCTGCTGATCAACCACCCGCTCGACTGTCCGATCTGCGACCAGGGCGGCGAGTGCGACTTGCAGGACCAGGCGCTGGGCTACGGCATGGATCACTCGCGCTATGAAGAGAACAAGCGCGCGGTGAAGGACAAGAATCTGGGCCCCCTGGTGAAAACGATCATGACGCGTTGCATCCACTGCACGCGCTGTATTCGCTTCATCAGCGAGATTGCGGGCGTTCACGATCTGGGTGCCACCTCGCGCGGCGAGAACATGGAGGTGGGCACCTACGTCGAAAAGGCGCTCAGTTCCGAACTGTCGGCCAATATCATCGACCTCTGCCCGGTCGGCGCGCTGACATCAAAACCGTATGCCTTCGTTGCGCGTCCCTGGGAGCTTGCGAAGATCGACAGCGTCGATGTGCTGGACGCGGTCGGCACCAATATCCGCGTCGATGCACGCGGCCCGGAGGTGCTGCGCATCCTGCCGCGCCTCAATGAGGACGTGAATGAGGAGTGGTTGGGCGACAAGTCGCGGTTCGCGTTGGACGGCCTCAAGCGCCGGCGGCTCGACCGTCCCTGGGTGCGCCACGATGGCACGCTTGTGCCGGCGACCTGGCCCGAAGCGTTCGGCGCCATCGTCGAGCGGCTACGTGGCGTGAAAGGCGACCGCATCGGCGCCGTCGCCGGCGATCTGTGTGACGCGGAGAGCATGCTGGCGCTGAAGGATTTGATGGCGGCGCTTGGCTCGGCCAATCTCGATTGCCGGCAGCGCGGCGAACAGATCGATCCATCGCGCCGGGATTTCTACCTGTTCAACACCAGCATCGCCGGCATCGAGGAAGCAGATTCGATCCTGATCATCGGCTCGAATCCGCGTCGCGAGGCGCCGGTGCTGAACGCGCGTATCCGCAAGCGCTGGTTTGCCAGCGGATTGCCGATCGGCGTCATAGCTCCGGCGGCGGACCTGACCTACCCCGTGCAGCATCTGGGCGCCGAGCCTAGTGTGTTGCGCAGTCTGCTTGACGGCTCGCACGAGTTTGCCGGCGCAATGCGGGGCACGAAAAAGCCGATGATCATTCTCGGCGCCGGCGCGACCGCGCGGCCGGACGGAGCGGCGGTGCTGGCGGCTTCGTGGAAGCTGGCGGCCGGGGTGGGCGCGCTCACACCGGAATGGCACGGGTTCAATATGCTGCACACCGCCGCCGCCCGGGTTGGCGCGCTGGATCTCGGCTTCGTCCCCGGCCCGCGCGGGAAGGAGCTGGCGCAGATGATGGGTGGCGGCGTTGATGTGCTGTGGCTGCTCGGCGCCGACGAGTTCGAAGCAAGCCGGCGCATCGGCACCGATACCTTCGTGATCTATCAGGGCCATCACGGTGATCGCGGCGCTGCGCGGGCCGACGTGATCCTGCCCGGCGCCGCCTACACCGAGAAGTATGGTACCTACGTTAACACCGAAGGTCGCGTGCAGCGTGGCTTCCTCGCCGTTTATCCGCCCGGCGAAGCGCGCGAGGACTGGAAAATCATCCGTGCGATCAGCGAGCTTGCCGGCCACACGCTGCCCTACGACGATATCGAGACGCTGCGCGCGCGTCTGGAGCAGGTGAACCCCGTGTTCGGCCGCGTTGGCTTCCTGCCTCGGTTCGGGTCTTCCGACCAGTCCCCTCCATCCGGCGATCCGGCCATGCTGTCCGATGTCCCGTTCGTTCCGGCAGTCGAGAATTACTACCAGACCGACCCGATCAGTCGAGCCAGCCCGACCATGGCCGAGTGCACCGCGACCTTCGTGGCACCCGCACAAATCGCGGCGGAATAAACCATGAGCTTCTGGCAGACCCCGCTCGGCGATCTCATCCTGATAGTCGGTGAGACACTGGCGCTGCTGGTCCCGGTGCTCATCATGGTCGCCTACCTGACATACGCCGAGCGCAAAGTGCTGGCGGCGATACAGGTGCGTAAGGGACCGAACGTGGTGGGGCCGTTCGGCCTGTGGCAGCCCTTTGCCGACGCCATCAAGATGCTGATGAAGGAAACGATCATCCCGTCGGGGGCGAATCGCTTCCTGTTTCTGATCGCGCCACTGATCACGTTCGGTCTGGCGATGATCGCCTGGGCGGTGATCCCGGTGAACGCTGGCTGGGCGATCTCCAACATCAATGTCGGCGTTCTTTATCTGTTCGCGATCAGCTCGCTTGGCGTCTATGGCATCATCGTCGCCGGCTGGGCGAGCAATTCGAAATACGCCTTCCTCGGCGCGATGCGCAGCGCGGCGCAGATGGTGAGCTACGAGGTCTCGATGGGCTTCGTGATTGTCTCCGTGCTGCTGTGTGCCGGCAGCCTTAATTTGTCGCAGATCGTGTTGGCCCAGCGCCAGCTTTGGTTCTTCATCCCGCTGTTTCCGATGTTCATCGTCTTCTTCGTCTCGGTGCTGGCGGAGACCAACCGTTCTCCGTTCGACCTGCCGGAAGGCGAAAGCGAAATCGTGGCCGGCTTCTTCGTCGAGTACAGTTCGTTGAGCTTCGGGCTGTTCTTCCTCGGCGAATATGCCAACATGATCCTGATGAGCGCGCTGACCACCATCCTGTTCCTTGGCGGGTGGCTCGGTCCCTTCGGCCTGTGGCCGGCGATCGGTCCGATCTGGTTCATCCTGAAGGTCTGCTTCTGCCTGTTTGTCTTCATCTGGGTGCGTGGTACGTTCCCGCGCTACCGCTATGACCAGCTCATGCGGCTCGGCTGGAAGGTCTTCCTGCCGGCAAGCCTGGGGTGGTTGGTGGTTACCGCCGGCGGGCTGCTCGCCACCGGGTTCTTGCCCACCCCCGCCTGATAGGGTCCGTGACGATGGCCGTACTCGATCGCACCGCCCGCAGCCTGATCCTCGCCGAGCTGGCGGAGGGTCTGTGGCTGACGTTGCGCTATTTCTTTCGGCCGAAAGCCACCATCAACTACCCGTATGAGAAGGGCCCGCTCAGCCCTCGCTTCAAAGGCGAGCACGCGCTGCGGCGCTATCCGAACGGTGAGGAACGCTGCATCGCCTGCAAGCTGTGCGAAGCGATCTGCCCGGCCCAGGCCATCACCATCGAGGCCGAGCCACGCGCTGACGGCTCCCGCCGCACGACGCGGTATGACATCGATATGACCAAGTGCATCTATTGCGGGCTGTGCGAGGAATCCTGCCCGGTCGATGCGATCGTCGAAGGGCCGAATTTCGAATTCGCAGCCGAGACGCGCGAAGAGCTGTTCTACGACAAGGCGAAGCTGCTGGAGAACGGCGATCGCTGGGAAGACGAGATTGCCCGCCGTCTCGAAATCGACGCGCCGTACCGGTAGCACGTCATGGCGATATTTCCGACCATCTGCTTTTACGTCTTCTCGGTGCTTCTGCTGGCCAGCGCGGCGATGGTCGTCAGCGCGCGCAATCCGGTGCACTCGGTGCTGTTTCTGATTGTCGCGTTCTTCAATGCCGCCGCGCTGTTCCTGATCGCCGGGGCTGAGTTCCTGGCGCTGATATTGGTTATCGTCTATGTCGGCGCGGTCGCCGTCCTGTTCCTGTTCGTGGTGATGATGCTGGACGTCGATTTCACCCAGCTTCGCAGCGGTTTCCAGCGTTATCTCCCGGTCGGCACCGCCATCGGCGTCCTGCTGCTGGCCGAGCTGGTGTTCGTTATGGCCGGCTGGCAGTTCCATCCATCCGTGCCGCAGCTTCGCTTCGCTCCGGCGACGACTGCTGTGACCAACACGGTGGCGCTGGGGCGGTTGATCTATACCGATTACATCCTTCTGTTCCAGGCCGCTGGCCTCGTGCTGCTGGTCGCGATGATCGGCGCCATCGTGCTGACCTTGCGCGACCGCCGGCGCTCGCGGCATCAGCTTATTCGGATGCAGACCGCGCGCGATCCGAAGGAAACGCTGGAGCTGGTTGAGGTGGGCCTCGGCGTTGGCGTAAAGGTGCTCGGCATTTATCGCCCGGAGGCGACCGAGCCGGGTGGTATCGACGATGATCCGCTTGCGGCCGGCCAGGAAGCCGGCGTCCATCATGCGCCGGAGGCTCATTGAAATGGCAGGCCTGCAGCAGGTCGGGCTGGGGCACTACCTGGTGGTCAGCGCCATTCTGCTGGTGCTCGGCGTGTTCGGAATTTTCCTCAACCGCAAGAACGTCATCATCATCCTGATGTCGATCGAGCTCATCCTGCTCTCGGTCAACCTCAATCTGGTGGCGTTCTCGGCTTCGCTCGGCGATATGGTCGGCCAGGTCTTCGCCATGTTCGTGCTGACCGTGGCTGCGGCCGAGGCGTCGATCGGACTCGCCATCCTTGTCGTTTATTTCCGCAACCGCGGCTCGATCCAGGTTGAGGACGTCAACCTGATGAAAGGCTGAGGGGTCCCGGCATGTTCTTTATGACCGCGGTGTTCGCGCCGCTGTTCGGTGCGATGGTGGCGGGCTTGTTCGGCCGATGGATCGGCGACCGCCCGGCGCAGGCGGTTTCCATTATTTGCATGCTGTTGGCCGCGGCCTGTGGCCCGATCGCCTGGGTGCAACTGGAATGGGGCGGCGCGCCTTCCGGCGCGCTCACGCTCGGGCCTTGGATCTACGCGGGGACCTTCCAGGTCGATTGGGCGCTTCGCTACGATGCGCTGTCGGCCACGATGGTCGCCATGGTCAGTTTCGTCTCGATGCTGATCCACGTGTACAGCATCGGCTACATGGCGGAGGACAAGTTCAGGCGTTACCGGTTCTTCGCTTATCTGAGCCTGTTCACCTTCAGCATGCTGATGCTCGTCACCGCCAACAATCTGCTGCAGCTCTTCTTCGGCTGGGAAGGCGTCGGCGTCTGCTCCTACCTGCTGATCGGCTATTGGTACGATCGTCCTGCGGCCTGTGCCGCGGCGATCAAGGCTATGATCGTCAACCGCATCGGCGACCTTGCTTTTGCCCTTGGCATCGCGCTGATGTTCCTCACCTTTGGCTCGATCCAGCTCGATGCCGTCTTCCAGGCCCTGCCACAGCACCAGAACGAGATCTACACGCTGTTCGGCATCCGTGTTTATGAGCTGATCGCGCTGCTGTTGTTCATTGGCGCGATGGGCAAGTCGTCGCAGATCATCCTGCATGTCTGGCTACCCGACGCGATGGAGGGCCCGACCCCGGTTTCCGCACTGATCCATGCCGCGACGATGGTTACGGCGGGCGTGTTCCTGATGGCGCGCATGGGCCCGCTTTTGAATGACGCACCCGACACGCTTGCCTTCATCGAGGTGATTGGCGCTACCACGGCAATGTTCGCGGCGACGATCGGCATCACGCAGTTCGACATCAAAAGAATCATCGCTTATTCGACAGTTTCAGAGCTCGGCTTCATGATGATCGGCATCGGGGTTGGGGCGTACCAGACCGCGATATTCCTGCTGATCTGCCACGCCTTCTTCAAGGCGCTGCTGTTCCTGTGCGCGGGTGCGGTCATCACCCAGCAGCACGAAGAGCAGGATATTCGCAAGATGGGTGGGCTGTGGCGCAAGATGCCGATCACTTACGTGACATTCTGGATCGCGGCGCTCTCGCTTGGCGGCATGTGGCCGTTCGCCGGCTTCCAGGCGCATGACGCGGTGACACGCGTGGCCTATGCGGCGGGCACCAGCTCCGGTTTCTACGGCTACATCGCCGGGGTGGTCGCCACATATCTTACCTGCGTTTACATCTTCCGCGAGCTGTATCTGGTCTTCCACGGCACACCGCGCATGACGGCGGAAAAGTTTGCACACTCACACGAGGCGCCGTCGGTGATGACCGGACCGTTGGCTGTGCTCGCGGTCGGCGCAACGGTGGCTGGCTTCCTTCTTGCTCCTTCGTTTGTCGGTGCGGGGTGGCAGGCGTACTGGGGCGACACGATCCAGATCGCCGCGTGGAATCATGCGTTCGCCGGAATGGAGGACGTGCCCGCATTGGCGGCGTGGCTTCCCCTGATCGCGACGGTGGTCGGCTTGGCGACCGTGTACGTGTGCTACGTGGTGGCGCCGCTCACCCCGGCGTGGCTCGCCACCACGTTCCGGCCGATCTATCTGTTCTTTCTGAACAAGTGGTATTTCGACGAGCTCTACGACTTCCTGTTCGTGCGCCCCGCCTTTCGCATCGCGCACCTGCTCTGGCAGACCGGCGATGCCACTTTGATCGACGGAGTACCGAACGGCTTGGCCGAACTCGCCGTCGATGGAGCGAAGGGCGCGGTCAGGATCCAGACCGGCTCGATCGCTGTGTATGCCTTCACTATGCTGATCGGACTGGTCGTCCTGGTCGGCGTCTTCCTGATCTGGCGGTGAAGCCATGAACGCAGCCGGCTTCCCTGTCCTTTCGCTGATCACCTGGCTGCCGCTGGTTGGCTGCGGGGTCATCCTGTGTGTGCGCGGCGACGAGGCAACGGTCGCCGCCAACGCACGTTGGACGGCGCTCTGGACCAGCCTGATCGTGCTGGCACTGAGCCTGGTGCTGTGGGCCGACTGGAACCCGAACGATCCCGGTTTCCAATTCGTCGAAACGGCACCGTGGCTGCCGGACTATGGCGTCGGCTACAAGATGGGCGTCGATGGCATCTCGGTGCTGTTCGTCCTGCTTACCACCCTGCTGACGCCGATCTGCATCCTGTCGAGCTGGGAAGTGATTCAGCGCTACGTGCGCGAATACATGATCACCTTCCTGGTGCTGGAAACGATGTTGGTCGGCATGTTCTGCGCGCTCGACTTCGTCGTGTTCTATGTGTTCTTCGAGGGCGTGCTGATCCCGATGTTCCTGATCATCGGCGTCTGGGGCGGCGAGCGGCGGGTCTATTCGGCGTTCAAGTTCTTCCTCTATACGTTTACCGGCTCGGTGCTGATGCTGCTGGCGCTGCTGGCGATGTGGTTCTACGCCCACACCACCGACATCACCGTGCTGCTGCACACGCGCTTCCCGGCGCGGATGCAATTCTGGCTATTCGTCGCGCTCATGGCATCGTTCGCCGTCAAGGTGCCGATGTGGCCGGTACACACCTGGCTGCCGGACGCGCATGTCGAGGCACCCACTGCCGGCTCGGTGATGCTGGCGGGCGTGCTGCTAAAGATGGGGGCGTACGGGTTCCTGCGCTTCTCCATGCCGATGCTGCCGATTGCGTCGACCGAATTGGCGCCGCTGATGTATACGCTCTCGGTGGTCGCAGTGATCTACACGGCTTATGTGGCGCTGGCGCAAGAGGATATGAAGAAGCTGATCGCGTACTCGTCTGTGGCCCATATGGGCATCGTCACGGTTGGCATCTTCACCTTCGACGTGCAGGGAATTCAGGGCGCGCTGTTCCAGATGCTGTCCCATGGCGTTGTCTCCGCCGCACTCTTCCTGGTCGTCGGCGTTCTCTACGACCGGCTGCACACGCACGAGATCGCCCGCTTCAATGGGCTGGTCGATCGCATGCCGCTCTACGCCTTCATATTCCTGCTGTTCACCCTGGCCGCGATCGGTCTGCCCGGTACCTCGGGCTTCGTCGGCGAATTCCTGGTTATGATCGGCGCGTTCCACGTGAATTTCTGGCTGGCGCTGCTCACTAGCATGGGGATGATCCTTGGGCCGATGTATATGCTCTATCTGTATCGTCGCATCATCTATGGCAGGCTGACCAAGATCGACCTGCGGAACATATTGGACCTCTCGCCGCGTGAGGTCGCCGTTTTCGCCCCGCTCGTCGTGGTAACTATGTGGATGGGCGTCTATCCGACCAGCTTCACCCGCTTCTGGGAAGCGACCGTTTCGCAGATGGTGACCCAGCACCAGCAGGCGCTGTTACTGACGAAGCCGGCCGTGCAACTGGCAGAAGCCACACACCGATGAACTGGACGATCGCGGTGCCCGAGATCGTGCTGTCGGTCCTCGGCATGATGATACTGTTGTTCGGCGTGCTGCGCCGGCGGGATTCGACGCAGGTCTGCACCATGATGACGCTCGGCGCGTTTCTGCTCACCGGGTTCCTGGTGGTCACTCGCGTGGGCGGGGTCGGCTATTTCGGGCAGTTCACCGTTGATCCCTTCGCGATCTTCATCAAGGCGCTGGTCCTGGTGGGCGCCGCGCTCGCGCTGATGCTGTCGCTTGACTATAACCGCGAACAGGGGATCGCGCGGTTCGAGTACCCGGTGCTGATGCTGTTCGCCGTGGTCGGCATGATGGGCATGGCCTCGGCGACCAATCTGATGACGCTATACTTGTCGCTCGAGCTGCAGTCGCTGGCGCTGTATGTCATGGCTGCGTTCGCCCGCGACGAACTGCGTTCGTCCGAGGCCGGGCTCAAGTATTTCGTGCTCGGCGCGCTTGCGTCAGGGCTGCTGCTTTATGGCATCTCGCTGGTCTATGGGTTCTCCGGCACGATGGACTTCCGCGTGCTGACGCAGGCCCTTGCCTCACCGGCCGAGGCGTCGCCGGGCGTGATTGTTGGGGTGGTGTTCGTGATTGTTGGCCTTGGCTTCAAGGTCGCTGCCGCGCCGTTCCATATGTGGACGCCGGACGTCTATGAGGGCTCACCCACTCCGGTCACCGCGTTCTTTGCTACCGCGCCGAAGATCGCTGCCATGGCGCTGTTCCTGCGCACCATGATCCAGCCGTTCGGTCACCTGGTGATCTCGTGGCAGTTGCTGATCGAGATCATCTCGATCGCTTCGATGATCCTCGGTGCGCTGGCGGCGATCGGGCAGACCAGCATCAAGCGGCTGATGGCGTATTCCTCGATCGGCCATATGGGCTATGCGTTGATTGGGTTGGCGGTCGGCACGCAGGTCGGCATTCGCGGCGTGTTGGTCTATCTGATCGTCTATATCTTTATGAGCGCGGGCATCTTTGCTTGCATTATCGCTATGCGGCGGCGCGGGCGCGCGTTGGAGAAGATCAACGATCTGAGCGGGCTCGCTCGCACCGATCCGGCGCTGGCGCTGGCGATCGCGGTCTTCATGTTCAGCATGGCTGGGATCCCGCCGTTGTCGGGCTTCTTCGGCAAGCTGTATGTGTTCCTCGCCGCGGTCCAGGCGGGGCTGTGGACGCTGGCGATCATCGGCGTGCTGAGCAGCGTGGTCGCGTCGTACTATTATCTTCGTGTCGTGAAGGTGATGTATTTCGACGCACCTGCACCTGCATTCGACCGCCGGCCGAGCGCGCTTTCGTTCGTTGGTGCAGTGACTGGCCTGTTCACGCTGTTCTTCTTCCTGTTCCCCGGGCCGCTCGTTGCCGCCGCCGGTACCGCTGCGTCGGTGCTGTTCGGGTGAGACGAGGGTGTTGGGTGTTGCCCGCTGGGCGCACTTTCGCAACACGGGGCAACGAAGTGGACAACAGATCCGGGCAGATCAGCCAGTCAAATAGCACAAGCGCCAGTCCGCGATGTTCGCACCAGGTGAAGAACTGTTGGCAGCGCGGGCGTAGGACGGCGCGTGTGCGGATTACAGATGTTGGCGACAAAGGACCCGACATACCGCCAGCCGCCCTGCTCGCCGGCATCGGCGAGCAGGGCCGGTAGCGCGCGCCGCTCGAGGTCGGCACCTTCGGCGGTGAGCCGCTCGGCTAGCTCGTCGGGAATGCGCACGGTTACGTTCACAGCCGCAGCGTAGTAGCGCGCGCCGGCGGGGTCAACATCACGCATAAAGGACGTTCAGCCTTCGGTTTCCTAAGGTTTCTCGAAGGCGTCTACGTTCACCCGGACGCGCGGCGACAAGGAGCGGCCCTTCTGCTTTGCAGCGCTGTCGAGGTCTGGGCACGCGGTCTTGGGTGCTCGGAATTCGCTTCGGACACGAACCTTGCTAATTCAGATCGTAGCGGATGCAAGAGGCACTCAGGTTTCAGGAAACGGAGCGTGTAATCTTTTACCGCAGACATATGGTGGTCGATCCTTGCTGCACTCGGCATCAGACGGTAAATGTCACTATGACGCCTGCGGGAGCCTCAACGCTGCCGATCGATCCGTATAGTGACCTCGCCGCCTCGTTTCTCCTTGTCAGTCAAAACCCAAGCCTTTGTGCAGCCGAGGTCTCTTCCAAGTGTCATCAGCGTCGATAGAATGGCCTTGGCGATACCCTGATGCTGATATGGCGGCGCCACTCCGATCTCATTGATCCAAAGTTGGGGAGGCTTGTCTGGGTGTATGTAGTGGATGGCGAAGGCAAACCCGATAATCATACCGCCCTTGATAGCAACGCAGAGATGATGGCGAGCATCGCTCAGGAACTCGCGTGAGAGGTGGTGGTTGGTTGACGATCGAGCACGCCGTCGGCAACGTTTGGCAAGAGACCTTCATCACCGCCAGCCAGGACTCTGATCTCCACCGCTCCCATCTCCGCCTCCATGCTGTTATTAGAGCAGCTTCAGCATGACTGATATGAAAATGCTCTGGCGCTTTATTCGCGCGCAGATTTATGCGGTCCTGGATCGCAAGCGATCCAGTCAACCGCGATCTTCTCTAGTCGTAGTACGGCGCAGACCGTGCGATAAGAGGCTGTCTCGAAACGATTGCGTGACAATCTGCTGAAGGGGCTGGATGCGAGGCTATGACGCCGGGAAGAAAATTAAGGGCCACCAGCGCCACGCCATGATCCGCCGCTCAGCGCGCGCCCGCAAGGCTCTTAATTCGCGGACGGTCAGGGCTTTTGGGTTCGTCCGGCGATCACTTCCAGCACGAGGCCGGCCGGATGCTCCGCGGTTGCGCCCTCGACGGCCAGGGCGCGCAGCGCCATGCCGCCGACCGTCGCCTGCGCGCCGGCGCGCAACTCGGCCTGCTTGACGCTGGCGGGGTCGGCGTCGGCGCGCTCCAGCGCGCCCGGCCACCATTCGACCGTGGCGGCGGCTGGGGCGCGATCGTCCGGCGCGAAGGCCGCGATACGCAGCGCCGTCATGTCCTCGATCTCGGGGCCGCCGAGACGCAGCACGTCGGATGTCGTCAGCACGATCGCGTCCGCCGGCAGCGCCGCCGCATCCGGTGTCGGCTCGGCGGCAAAAATCACCTGCCCGCGATGGCCGCCGGCGGGCGGCACGATAGCCTGCACCCGGAAGACGCCGCCGCCGAGACGCACGATACTCTGGCGATGCACGTCGAGCCGCGTCGCCCACGCGATGCCTGCCGCCCGCCCACCGATCGAGATGCGGGCGCTCTTGCCGTCCTTGGCGACCCAGTCGATCCCGACTGTGCCGCGGCCGAGCGCGCCTGCGCCGCCGGCCACGATTTCGATGCTCGCCCTTGGCGTCGCTGCGGCCATCTCAAAAACTCCGGGCAGAATCAGGCAGGTTGCGGCAAGCAGCAGAACGCGCGGCCGCCTCATGGCTTGTCCTTGGGCAGCGTGCCGCCGATATCCAGCGAATCAATACCGCTGTGCAGTTTTTCGAAGGGGATCGGCAGCGGCGGCTGGAGCTGCGTGGTGCCCCAGGGATTGCGCAGCTTGATCTGCGCCTTGCCGTTGGCATCGACGCCGATATCCTCAAGCATATAGGCGTGGTTGGGCACCAGGTTGAAGGGCAACTGCTTCTTCGTGTCGGGGGTGTTCATCACGATCGGCTTGCCGGCCTTGAACGCCGCCAGCAGGTCTTTCTGCGAGATGCCGCCGAACAGCCCGCCGGTGGATTTCTCATCGGCCTTCTCGCCGGTCAGCGCCTCCATCGCATCGGTGGGACTGCCGCCATCCTTGATCCCGGAGTAGCCGCCGTGCAGCTTCGCATAGGCCTTTTCCAGCACCTGCACCCAGATTTCCTTCTTGCCGCCGACCACGTCTTGCGTCGTCCCCGGGTTCGCCGAGCCGCCGGCCGGAAAATTGCCGTCCACTGTCACCTGCACCTGCTTGAAGCGACTCTGGTGCAAATGCTTGGCTTCGCCGAGCTGCGGGAGGGCAGTTTGCGTCTTACCGCGGCCGGGCGGGCCCTGGCGGGGGCGAGCATCCAGAGCCGCAGTCGGCTGTTCGCGGAGCATCTGCTGCGGTCAGTGCCGCTGGCGGCCTATATCCGGCGCGTGCTGGACGACCGCCCGAGCCACCAGGCGCCACGAAGCCGCTTCCTGGAGGAACTGGAGGATCACCTCAGTCGCGTCGAGGCCGAGCACACGCTGACCGCGGTGACGGAGTGGGGGCGCTATGGGGAGGTATTCGCTTATGACAATAAGCAGCGGCTGTTCGCTCTGAACGGGCCTTCGTAAGCGGGGTTTGGCCGATCTCTCCCGCAGATGTGCACTTTACTGGTGGGCGTTGACGAAGCTCAGCAAATCTTCCTCTTTCAACGGCTTTTCGAGCACCTTTTCGATGCCGAGCTCGGCCGCGCGCGCGAGGATGGCCGGCGACGGCGAGCCGGTGACGAGCAGGACAGGCGTACGTGCTTCCTCGTTGCGCAGCCGCGCGACGAGCTCCAGGCCGGTCATCCGCGGCATGTGGTGGTCAAGAATGAGGCAGGCCGGGCGGGTTGCGCCGTTGCCGAGGAAGGCTGCTGCCGAGGCGTAGATGGTCACCTCGTAGCCTGCCACCTCGAGCAGGAACTTCAGGGAGTCGAGGACCGCCGGGTCGTCATCGACGACCGCCACCGTACCACTGCGATTATCCGTCATATGCCTCCAAAGCCCGGACCAATTCGTCGGCGCGAGCAAATCGCTTTATGGCGTGCCGGGCCCATAATGCATTGACCCAGATCAGCCGATCCGGATCGGCGAGTCCCCCTGGCTTACTCGGCAGAGGGGGGCTCCCCGGGCCGTGGGATGGTGAGCCGAAAGGCCGTGCCGCCGCCGACGGCATCTTCGGCGCAGAGTTCGCCTCCGTGCGCCTCGACAATCGCGCGGCAGACCGACAGACCGACCCCCATTCCGCCGGGTTTGGTGGTCACGAACGGCTGGAACAGTCGGGCCCGGACCTGCTCTGCCAGGCCGGGCCCGGTATCGGCGACGCGGATTTCGATCATCTCTCCGGCGCGGGCGGTGGTGATCGAGAGCTCGCGCCGCGCCGAGGCGGCCATCGCTTCTACGGCGTTGCGCATCAAATTGAGCAGAACTTGCTGGATCTGGACCTTGTCGATCACGGCCTCGGCGGCGTCTTCGGAGACACGGATGTCGAGCTTGAGGTTGCGGCCGACGCCGATCAGAGCCAGCGCGCTCGCCTCCTCGATCGTCTTGGTCAGGCTTTCGATCTGCCTCTCTGTCTCGCCCTTCCGCACCATATCGCGCAGGCGCTGGATGATCTGCCGCGCACGCTCGGTCTGAGCCGCGATCCGCTCCATCGCCTGCCCCGCCCCCTGCTGATCGCCGGCGGCGAGCAGTCGGCGGGCGCCGTTGAGGTAATTGGTGATGGCAGTCAGCGGCTGGTTCACTTCATGGGCGAGCGTCGATGCCATCGCGCCAAGCTCGTTCAGGCGCGCGACATGCACGAGTTCGGCCTGCAGTTCGTTGAGCCGACGCTCGCGGTCTTGACGTTCGGTCAGATCGCGGATGAAGCCGGCAAACAGCCGCGCGTCGCGCAGGTTGACCTCGCCGACGGCAAGCTCCATGGGGAAAGTGCTGCCGTCCTTGCGCCGGCCGACCACGACACGACCGATGCCGATGATGTGGCGTTCTCCGGTGGCAAGATAGCGCGCCAAGTAGCCGTCATGCTCTTCCCGATACGGTGACGGCATCAGCACCGAGACATTCTGGCCGATCACCTCGGCGGCGTTGAAGCCGAACAGCCGTTCGGCGGCGGTACTAAAGGACTGGATGCGGCCCTGCTGGTCGATCACGACCAGACTGTCCGGCACGGTGTCGAGAATCGCTTGCAGCAGGGCTTCGCGGCGCTGGAGCTCTGCATTCATGCGCTGCGCGTCGCTGAGGTCGCGGGCGATCTTGGAGGCACCGATGATGCCGCCGTCCCGATCGCGGATCGGGGAGATGGTGAGCGAGACGGGAATGACCGTGCCGTCCTTGCGTCGCCGCTCGGTCTCGAAATGGGTGAGTTTTTCGCCGCGGCGGACACTGTCGAGGATGGCCGCTTCCTCGTCCAGTCGGTTGGGTGGGATGATGCAGGTGATCGGCTGGCCTACGATCTCATCCGCCGCGTAGCCGAACATTGCTTCGGCGGCCCGATTCCAGAAAATGACAGTGCCGCGCAGGTCCTTGCCGACGATCGCGTCGTCCGCTGAGTCCGCGATTGCAGTAAGCCATGAGCCTGCCTCTTCGGCCGGCGCAGGCACGCCGATTACGCTGCCGTTATCTGACAATGAGGATCGCGCCTTTCATGCCACCGCACTGGGTTCGCCTGTTGCTCGGCGGGTAAGATAGCGGTCGTCCAATGGCCCGTCACGCGATCGCCTGGGGGCGCGGCACCCTCTCCCGCAACGCGGGAGAGGTGGATGTTAGGGGGCGTGTGATCATACGGGGGCGACCAGACGATGGTGCTGTTGCTGGGACTGCCCGCAGCGGAATGTGCTTCGCTTTTCCGCCCTACGGGGCTTGGATCGGTCTCGTAGGGCGGAAAAGCCGGGGGATCGACAGAGGGCTGCTTGCCGTGGCGCTTGCCGGCGTCGGATATGAACCGAATAAGAACACAGGACGGGACCGGTGTGGGGTGGCTCGTGTCGCGCGAGGCGGGCGGCGGTGGACCGCACCGCCGGACAACTGCTTTTTGGCGATCTGGTAGCCCGGGAGGCTGCGCTTGACCTCACGCTGCTGAAACCCTATCGGGCCCTTCGTGCTTCGGCTCTGTGACCGGCATCGTCGGTACCCGGATTTTGGGCTATGGCGACCTGCTACTATGTGCGGTTTCCTCACTATCAAGCCACACCATCGCTCCCCTCCGCGTCTGGGTCGCTCATATCAAGCGCATCACTGAATCAACATCGCCCGTACGGAAGGTGACGAAAATATACTGACACACCAGGGCTGGCCCATAATAACGTACAGCGGCTTGGACTTCCGCCCGAGTAATCTGACGGGCCACGTTGCGCATCTGCTCGCTGATATCGTTATGGCGTGCGCCGGAGGCGAAGGCCATTAGCTGCGACTGCAAATATACCCCAGGTTCACCTTCCAGCTAGAGCGCCTTTACCCTGACTGGCGATATCCGTCATGGGCGAGGTAATTGGCGCATTCGGCGGGGGTGAAGCGGTCGAGCAAGCGACCGACGGTGGCCCACAATGTCTGGAGAGTGCGTGGTGCCTCGGCTCGCAGCAGCCGGCTCTGCTCCGCGGCATGTTGGGTCTTTTTTTGCGCGTCAGATCAAGCTGGCACAGCGTCTTCCACATGCCGCGCTGGCTGATCGATACGTGCTCCTCAGTTCGGCCAGCGTCAGATCAGGCTCCTGCTCGAGCTTGCGCCGGATCGCCTCGTAATAGGGAAGCAGCTTGGGCGGCACATGGTTGACCTGTGGGCGCGCCGTGCTCTCGCCCGTCTCGCGCTGCCGCGCCAGGGCCTTGTAGATCCAGGACACACTCGCCTGGAACAGGCGAGCTGCGTCGTAGGCTCCCATCCCCCGATCAATCGCCGCCAGCACTCGATCCCGAAGAATGCTGGGCATAGGCCTGCCCACGACGCCAACTCATCTCGCCTCCGGTCAAACCGCACCGGAGCCCCACGAATCACACTTTAGGCCCGTTTCGGAAGCCCCCGATTCCGCTCTGGGTAAATCCGCTCTAGATTACCTCTTTTATAGCGCGCATCGCGCTGGTCGATTGACCCACGTCAATGAGGCTTTCGTCCGAGCGGCCCAGTTTGCCGTCATGCGTTCCGATGAGAGGCTCCAACCGTGCCCAGATATCGCGACCTGCTGATCGTCGTCGCCGACGGCGAGCACGCCCGTTTTGTTCGCCCCGCTGGAGACAATGCGGTGCACAGCGATGCTGCGTTCGATTCGGTCTGGGCCCATAAGCGATCGGTGGAGCTGGGGTCGGATCATCCTGGGGCGTCGATCCACACAGGATCGCCAGCGCATCACGCGATAGCGCCTCGGCATGATCCGCATGCGCTGACGAAGCAACGATTCGCGAAACTGGTCGGCGACCAGCTCAACGCGGCGGCTGACCGCGACGAGTTCGAGCACTTGGTCATTGTGGCGCCGGCCCACACTCTGTCAGCCATTCGCAAAGAGCTCGGCAGTACGGCCACCGCAAGGATTGTCGGAACACGCAGCAAAGATCTTGTCAACGTCCCCGACGACGAACTGTGGCCTCACGTCGCACGATGGGTTCACCCTGAGCTTTAGGCAGAAGCTGCAATTGGGTACAGGAGGACGTGACATGGTCGGAATCACATTGTTGCCCGAGCAGATTCGCGAGGCCCCGCCGGAGGTCCGCCGATGGCTCGAGGCGCAGATCGCCGGCGCGTGGCCTGGAGCGTATCGTGCCGCGCCCACGCTGGAACCTCCGGCGCGACACCTGGTCGCCAGCAGCCTCGATGATGCGCGGGCAATCCTGTCGCTGATCCACGGGCTGTTGCCGGTTGTCAGCGTGTTCTTCGAGTTGGGGCGCGAGCCGGCCGCGGCGTCGGCCCGAGGGCTGCGGGCACTGCGCCTGGACGACATGCTCAGGCATTCCCGTCTGCAGGGGGTCGAGCAGATCATCGCCTGCCTGAAAATAGTCGATGAGGCGCTGCAGCGCGTACGCGGCGAACCGGATGCTGCGCTCACCGCATTGGATGCGACAGGGCACTGCGTCGTCGCGGATGCAACTGCAAGGAGTATTCTTGAGCTGTGGCAGGAGATCGTCGCTCCCGCGAGCTGGCGAAGCCAAGCGTCGTGCCGGCTGCCGCGCCGCAAGTCACATCCGGGGCGTTTCAGGCGCCTTTTGCGATCTCGGTTCCGCCGTTCGCGGCACCGCAGGCTACGGGTCGCGGCACTGGCTGACTTCCACCCATGGCAGGTGGATGGCCCCGGTCGCAAACTGCGTGGTCGGGGCCAAATGCTTTGTGGGTGGGCAGCCCACCGACGTGCAGAGATTCTGGCAGTGGTCGCGCCGGTCGGGTTGGTGATCTCCGCCTGTGATGGCCACGGTCCCCGACAGCCGCGGGCAGGGGAGTCCAACAGCGGCCAAATGCAGAGGTGGAATGATAGTCGGATTCGACACAGAGCTCACCGAGGATACGAAGGTCGGCGAGAGACATTACATAGAACACCGGTTGACCTGAACGGATTATATCTCTGGTGAGCGAGATACGGGGCCGGCCAATGAATTTCAAGGGCGTTTGTCCCGGAGGATCGATGGGGCGGTTCGCCGCACAAGAGGTAATCTCGCGATCTCTGTCCCCGCTCGGTGGCCCTCGGTGTCGAGTTACCAAAGCGCGTCGGCGGCTTCCGTGCGGCGAACCCAGACACCGCCGACCTTGCGATACTGACGCTTCACCGCTCCCCAGGCGATTCGATGCACGCCGGCTTCGTCCAGCTCGCCCGATCGTACGCGTTGCTCCCATGCATTGTTGAAGGCCGCCCGATAGATGTCCTGCGCGTGCGGCGGCAGCACGTGCTGCACCGACGGTGGCAGATCCTCGTTTCGGCTGTACGGCATGGCCGCTCTCCTCGGCAGGCTGCGATAGCGGATGCCGCAGAGCAAATACGGTCATTGACCCACGTCAAGGCGGTGACGCTCGAACAGTGTATCAGTGGCTTGGCTGCGAACAGGAGAGGGCGATGCAGGCTCGCGACATCATGACGCATCCGGCCGTGACTGTGCGGCCCGACACGCCACTCGAACAGGTTGTGTGGCTGATGCTTGAGCATCGGATCAGCGGAATGCCCGTGGTGGAGCACGGTGCCGTCGTGGGGATGATCAGCGAAGGTGATTTGCTGCGGCGCCCGGAAACCGGGACGGAGCGCCGGCGGCGACACTGGCTGCATCTGCTCGGCGGCGGCGAGACAGAAGCGGCGGAGTATGTCCGCACGCATGGCATGACGGCGGGCGAAGTGATGACGCCCGACGTGGTTAGCGTGACCGAGACCACGCCGATCGAAGAGCTTGCGGCAGTGCTGGAGTCGCGCGGGATCAAGCGCGTTCCGGTGCTGCGCGACGGCAAGCTGGTGGGCGTCGTCAGCCGCGCCGACCTGCTACGCAGCCTGGGATCGAGGCTCGGCACCGCACCGCGGGAGAGCGATCGGGACATGCGGGCGGCGCTGCTGGCCGAGCTGAGCCGGAATCCGTCCTGGGCCCCGCGGCCGGGCGAGGTGACCGTGCTGGTGCAGGACGGCGTGGTCCATTATTGGGGCTACGTGCGCTCTGACGCCCAGCGGAAGGCCATGATTGTCGCAGCCGAACGGATCGCCAGGGTGCGTCGCGTCGAGGACCATATGGCCGAGTGGGTCGAGCCAGATCCGCTGTACCGTCCGAATTGGCCGAGTCCCGGCCGGCCGTAGGGTCCTGGATCGGAAGTACGCTGGCTTTGCGGTTACCGCTGTCATTGCGAGCTACGCGAAGCAATCTCCCGCGGATTGCGTACTCTCCGCGAGATTGCTTCGTCCCGCTACGCTTCGCTCGCGGTCCTTGCAATGACAGAAGCCTAGCAACAGGACCGATTCGGCGCCTGCCTGGGCTCTGCAGCCAGGACCAGCCGAACCAGCTCCGGTAGGCTGCGAGCCCCCAGCTTCTCGAACACCCGGGCGCGATGCACCTCGACGGTGCGCGGGCTGGTGCCGAGTTCGATGGCAATCGCCTTGTTCGACAGCCCGGTTACCAGAAGCTGCAGCACCTCATGTTCGCGCGGCGTCAGTGCGGCAAGCCGGCGACTCGTCTCCGCGGACGCCGATTCGCTCTCCTCTCTCCGCTTGCTCTCGGCGAGCGCGCGGCGCACCGCATCGAGCAGCGTCGCATCGTCGAACGGCTTTTCCAGGAAGTCGACCGCGCCTGCTTTCATCGCGCGGACCGCCAACGGGATGTCGCCCTGGCCGGTCATCACGATGACAGGCAGGTGGATGTTGCGCTGGCTCAGCCGTTGCTGAAGTTCGAGCCCGTCCATCTCCGGCATGCGGACATCGGTCAGCACACAGCCGGCATGCCCGGTTGCCGTGGCCAGAAACGCGACAGCGCTGTCGTACGTCTGCACGGGGAAGCCAGCGGAGGCGAGCAACACGCGGAGCGAATCGCGCACTGCCGGATCGTCGTCAACAACGTGGACCGAGTTCATCGCCCCCATGGAGCCGTCGCCTGTACGTAGATCTGCGTACGCAGTCTAGCGAATTTCGCCCTGCTGCTCGCCCGGATAAGTGCTGGTCGCAGCGAAACGCGATCCGGGTAGGAGGACAAGATGCTTTCCACCATTCAACCGAGCGAGCGGCAGTCAATGCTTCCCATGCCGGTTGCGGCGGCTGGCTTTGCGGCGGGCGCAGCCAGGCCCTCGGTGCTGGAGCCGCTGGCAGGCGTCGGCGTGACAGTGCGGGCGGAGCGGGACGAGGAGATCGTCGCCCAGGGCGATGCGGCGGGGTACTGCTACCTGATCGTGAGTGGCTGCGTACGGACTGTCAGGTTGATGGAGGACGGCCGCCGGCAGGTGGGCGAATTTCTGTTCCCGGGCGACCTGTTCGGCTGGGACGCCCTGGAGGAGCACGATTTCGGCGCCGAGGCGGTGACGCCGGCCACCGTTCGCCGCTACCCGCGGCGCAGCCTCGATGCGCTGGCCGACCGTGACCCGGACTTCGCGCAGCAGTTGCGCAGGCTGACGGCCGGCCAGCTCCGCGCGGGTCGGGAGCGTTTGGTGCTGTTGGGACGCAAGACCGCGTCCGAGCGGATCGCCAGCTTCCTGCTGGAGATGGGCAGGCAAATGCGCGCCGAGGGCAAGGGCTTCATCGAACTGCCGATGAGCCGCAGCGATATCGCCGACTATCTTGGGCTTACGATCGAGACCGTGTGCCGCGGGCTCACTCAGTTCCGCCGCCATGGCATCATTGCGGTCGAACGGTCCAAAGTGGTGGTGCGCGACCGTCGGGCGCTGGGCGCCGCCGGATGCGAAGTGCTGCATTAGCGTCCCAGATCCCGGTCATTGGGAGCGAAGCGCAGCAATTTCCGCGAAATTGCGCTCCGGGAGATTGCTTCGCTTCGCTCGCGATGCCGGGCGCCAATATTAGTGTCTTGCGGTCAGCGTCGAGATTGCTTCGTCGTTTCTGTCTCTGCAATGACGGACGTCGCTTGATCCACGTCAATGCCCTGCAATGTGGGTGATGGCTGAATGTGGCTGACACTGCCGCCAGGAGGGGAGACATGTCGCTGACCGCTGCTGACATGATGACACGCGATGTGGTGACCGCGCGGCCCGAGGCCTCGGTGGGCGATGTGGCGAAGCTGCTGACCGATCACGAGATCAGTGCGGTGCCGGTCTGCGACGAGCAGGGCAAGCCGCTGGGCATGGTGAGCGAAGGCGATCTCATGCGGCCGTTCGGGAAGGAAAATTCGCTCAAGCGTGCCTGGTGGCTTAACTTGCTGGCGGAAGGCACCGAGCTGGCGCCGGCCTTCGCCGATTATGTGCGGTTCGATAACCGCAAGGCCCGCGATCTAATGGTCGCACCGGTGATCACCGCGCCCGCGGATGCGAGCGTGCCGGAGGTTGCCGATCTGCTGGCCCGCCATCGGATCAAGCGGGTGCCTGTCGTACGGGACGGCCGACTTATCGGGATCGTCAGCCGCGCCGATGTGGTTCGCGCACTGGCGAACACACCGGATGATGTCGTGGAACCGATCTGAGGCTTCACGCGCGGTTCGTTATGCCGCCGTCGCGGGCACTCGAGCGGCAGATCCGCCAGGACGAGATCACCGCCGAGGTCGTGGAACTGGCCAGCGGCGCCGAGGCGCGCGAGGTGTCGGGTGGCATGCCTGGCGAAGGCCGGCTACATGACTGGACCGGGAGATAAAAGTTAAGACGTGGATGGCCGGCCTTCGCCGGCCATGATGGTCCACGCCGGCCATGACGGTAGCGGTTGATGTCAGTGGGACATAAGGACGGGCACGGTCATGTACCTAAGCAGGTCGCGGGTTGCGCCACCGAGGACCATCTCGCGCGCTCGCGAGTGGCCGTAGCCGCCGACCACGAGCAGATCGACGCCTTCGTCGAAGACGTAGGCCAGCAATGCGTCCGCGTCGGAAATGGTCGCGTCGGCGACAGTCCGAGCGGCGGATGCCTTCGGGCCGTGCCTGACGAGATGCCCGGCGACATCGGCGCCGGGAATTTGGTCGGACGAGGTCGCGGTGCGGCCGCGCTCGACCGTCAGCACGGTGACCTTGGCAGTCGGCTCGATCAGCAACAGCGCGTCGTGCGCCGCGCGCGCTGCCTCCCCTGTGCGGTTCCAGCCGATCAGCACGTTATTGCCGATAGCATCGAATCGGCCGACATAAGGTACTAGCAGCAACGGACAGCCTGCGTTCATCAATGCATCTTCGATCAGGCTGCGCGCTGCCGGCGGCGGTGGGTTATCGGGGTTGTCCTGGCCGAGCACCAGAAGGTCGGCGGCATGGGCACGGTGGGCGACGGCGGCGCCGACCGGGCCCGTGGCGACCTGCCAATCGCCGCGGACATCGTTACGCCGCAGTTGCTCGCGGAAATCCACCTCGATGCGCTGGGCCTTCTCCAACGCCTGTGCCGCGAGCCGATCGGCTGCTTGCTGGAGCGACGTCAGCTCGGGGTAGAAGCTGAGAGCGAGTCCGAGATGGATGGGATACAGCGCCTCCAGTGGGCAAAACCCAGTCAGATGGGCATCATGGCGTCGTGCGACAGCGATCGCCAGGCCGAGCGCAGCATCCGTGCGCGCCGATCCGTCCAACACGATCATAAAGTCTTGCAGCTTCATTCTTGCCTCCACCTGCCGGGTTGGATAGGGTCACACGTCACTATTCTGATAGTTTTGGTGGCTTCCGCCATTGATCTCGATCAATGGCGGAAGAGTCTCCGGGCTGTAGCTTGATGCCTGGATAAGAATGTCGGAGTAGTTGAGATGACCAATCGGCAGATGTCTGAGATTGTGCGGAATCAGAAGCCGTTGATGCTGCCGCCGGAAACGACGGTACAGGTGGCGTGCAAGCATATGCACGACCGCCGAGTCGGCGCCGTGCTGGTGACGGACACGAAGGGGGAGCTGGTCGGCATCTTCACCGGACGGGATGCAGTGCGGTGCCTTGCCAAGGCCAAGCAAGCGGCCGACACCCAGTTGCGGCACGTCATGACGCGCAAGCCACAGACCATGCCGCCTGGCTGCACGGCGATCGAGGCGCTGCGGCTGATGCACGACGGGGGCTTTCGCCATGTTCCGGTGGTCGAGGAAGGCAGGGTTGTCGGCGTGGTGTCGCGGGGCGACTTCCGCGGCCTGGAGCAAGACCGGCTGGACGAGGAGACCGGGATTTGGGAGCGGATTTGAGGGTGTTGGTGCGTCCGGCACCCTCACCCGCTGTGCGTTAATGGGCGATTAGGACCGGCAGATCGGCTGAGGCCAACACGCGGCGGGTGAAGCCGCCGAACACGACTTCGCGCATGCGGCTGTGGCTGTAACCACCCATCACCAGGAGATCGCCCCGCTCCCTCGCCACGGCTTGCAGCATCGCCTCGACCGGAGGTTCCCCCACCGCCTTTACACGACGCACCTCTGTGTTGGGATTGTGCCAGCGGAGCGCATGGCAGAGGCGATCGCATGAGCGCTCGGTTGAGCTTTCACCTTCTTCTGCCGAGAGGATGAACACGCGGGTTGCCCGTTCAACGAACGGTATTGCCGCGGCCACCGCGCGCGCGGCTTCGCGCGTGTCCTTCCAGGCGATGACGACGGTCCCGAGATCGAGCTGTCGCGGCTTGGTCGATGGGATCAGCACTGGTCGGCCGGTCTGCATGAGCGCGGCTTCGATCATGTCCTGCGCAACGGGCTGGTCATTGCGAGCGCGTCCGACCACCAGGAGATCCACCGCTCGTCCGTGGCGGGCGATCCATTCTTCTTGCTCGCCGGTCTCCGCGCGCCATTCGGCGGTGGGTCGGTCGGCCCCCCGAGCGTCGGTGATCTCGATATTCTGACGGGCGCAGAATTCGCGTGCGTACTGCTCTGCTTTGTTCTGCCGGGCGGTTGCTTGCTGATCCATCGCCTCGATGGTGCTCTGGGTGCCGACACCGCCGCCGAACTCGGCGGATGCCATGGCGACGAAAATCTTCTGCGCATCGATCCGAACGTGCAGAAACTGCAAATGACTGGACCACAAACGGGCCACCTGGTGTGCGGCTGCAAAGATCGGACCGTCGATGTCGGTGCCGGTCGCCGGGACGAGAACGTACTTGAACACGGGGCGAACTCCATTCGCTGGCATCACGCAAACAACGGCTTCGCGTGCAGGTCAGCATTGATGCAGATCAATGCGAGACGGTCATCGCGGCAGGATCGTTCAGCAGATGCATTATAAAAGCGAGGAGAATCCGATGCCTGATGACCAGCCCCAGGTTTTGCTTCACAGACCACCCGGCTTGCGCGCGCGCTATGACAATTTCATCGGCGGGCGGTGGTCGGCTCCTGTCGAGGGGCGGTACTTCACGGACTCGAGTCCGATTGATGGCAAAACGCTGGCACAGGTCGCGCGGTCTTCGGCGGAGGATGTCGAGCTGGCGCTTGATGCTGCCCACGCCGCGCGTGATGCGTGGGGGCGTACGCCGGCGGCGGAGCGGGCGCGGATCCTGAACCGGATCGCTGATCGGATCGAGGAAAACCTAGAGTTGCTGGCGCATACCGAGACGATCGACAACGGCAAGCCGATACGTGAGACACGGGGCGCGGATATCCCGCTCGGCGCAGATCATTTCCGCTACTTCGCCGGCTGCATCCGGGCTGAGGAGGGGACGCTGGCTGAACTCGACAACGATACCGTCGCTTATCACTTCAAGGAGCCGATGGGTGTTGTTGGCCAGATCATTCCCTGGAACTTCCCGTTCCTCATGGCGGCCTGGAAGATGGCACCGGCGCTGGCGGCAGGAAACTGCGTCGTGATCAAGCCAGCCTCGGACACGCCGCTGAGCCTGGCGCTGTTGATGGACCTGATCGGCGATCTGTTGCCGCCTGGAGTGCTGAACGTGGTGAACGGGCACGGCTCGGAGGTCGGGGCGCCGCTCGCATCGAACCCCCGCATCGCCAAGATCGCTTTTACCGGGGAAACCACGACCGGCCGGCAGATCATGCAGTACGCGTCGGAGAATCTGATTCCGATGACGCTGGAGTTGGGTGGCAAGTCGCCGAACATCTTCTTTGCCGATGTCATGGATGCCGACGACGCGTTCCTCGATAAGGTACTTGAAGGCTTCGCGCTGTTTGCGTTCAACAAGGGCGAAGTCTGCACTTGCCCGTCGCGGGCCCTGGTGCAGGAGTCGATCTTCGACAAGTTCCTGGAAAAGGCGGTGGCCAGGGTGGCCAAGATCAAGCTCGGTGACCCGCGCGATCCTACCACCATGATGGGTGCCCAGGCGTCACACGGACAGCGCGAGAAAATTCTCAACTACATCGATATCGGCAAGCAGGAAGGCGCACGCTGCGTCATCGGGGGAGAAGCGGCACATCTCGGGGGTGAGCTCGAGAACGGCTGTTACGTGAAGCCGACGGTGTTTATTGGCCATAACAAGATGCGCATCTTCCAGGAGGAGATCTTCGGTCCGGTTCTGTCTGTGACCACGTTCAGGACCCTGGAGGAGGCGATCGAAATCGGCAATGACACGCTCTATGGTCTCGGCGCCGGTGTGTGGTCGCGCAACGGCACTACTGCCTATCGCGTCGGTCGGGAGATCAAGGCGGGCCGGGTGTGGACCAACTGCTACCACGTGTATCCGGCGCATGCGGCGTTCGGTGGCTATAAGCAGTCGGGCTTCGGGCGTGAGACACACAAGATCATTTTGGACCACTATCAGCAGACCAAGAACCTGCTGGTGAGTTACAGTCCCAAGGCCATGGGCTTCTTCTGATCGCGGCATCTTGGCGTGGCGGCGGGCGTCTTTACGATCGGCCGCTGCCTCGTTCGTCCGGAGGTCGTCATGCCTGCTCGCGTTCTGGTCTCGACCGAGGCTGCCGCGCTGGTCGGCCGCCTGAAGCAGCAGTATGGGCCGTTGCTGTTTCATCAATCGGGAGGGTGTTGCGAAGGCACCGCACCGATGTGCTTCCGGCAGCGGGACTTTCGGATCGGCCGGCATGACGTGCTGCTCGGCGTGATCGAGGAGTGTCCGTTCTATGTCGGCGGTGCGGAATTCGGATACTGGGCCTATATGGAACTCACCATCGACGTGACGATGGGCGGTGGTGACAGCTTTTCACTTGAGGCTGCCGACGGCGTGCGCTTTATCACTCGCTCGCGATTGTTCAGTGACGTCGAGGCAGCGGAGTTGGACGCCGCCGGGCCGCCGCCGCAGGGACCCGAGGCAGCCGAGCTCGCCCAAATTTAATGGCGGAGGCCAATTTGGCTGTGGGCACCAAAGTCACGATCTCGCGTCAGGGGCTTCAGGATCTGATCGAGGCCTTGCCCGCCCGCGGGTACAATGTGCTCGGGCCGACGGTGCGAGATGGCGCGATCGTCTATGACGAGGTGAGGTCTGTCGCCGATCTGCCGCAGGGATGGACCGACCGTCAGGAGGCCGGGCGGTACCGGCTAGAGCGACGCACTGACGAGGCGCTGTTTGGTTATGTCGTCGGTCCGCAATCATGGAAGCGGTTCCTGCATCCTCCGATCGAGCGCTTGTGGCAGGCTCGGCGGGAAGGTGACGGGTTTGTCGTCGTTGCCACCGACGAAGCGCCGCCGAAATTCGCCTTCCTCGGTGTCCGCGCCTGCGAACTGCATGCCATCGCTATTCAGGATCGCGTGTTCGTTGGGGGTCCATACCCGGATACAGGGTATCGCAAGCGGCGGCAAGATAACTTCGTGATCGCGGTGAACTGCGGCGAGGCCGGGGGCACCTGTTTTTGCGTGTCCATGAAGACTGGTCCCAAGGCCGAGGCAGACTTCGATCTTGCCCTGACAGAACTGCTTGATGGCGAGCATCACAGCTTCCTGGTCGAGGTCGGCAGCGTAGCCGGCGGCGAGGTGCTGGCGGGCCTGGAGTGCGAGCTCGCCTCGCCCGCTGAGATCGCCGCGGCAGATGCCGTTGTCGCCCGCACCGCAGCGCATATGGGACGCCAGCTCAACACCGATGGTCTCAAGGAACTGCTGCAGGGCCATCCCGACCATGCGCGGTGGGATGATGTCGCCGCCCGCTGCCTGACTTGTGCCAATTGCACCATGGTCTGCCCGACCTGCTTCTGCACCACGGTCGAAGATCACAGCGACCTCGCCGGTACGACAGCCGAGCGTGTGCGTCGGTGGGATTCATGCTTCACTCTCGACTTCTCTTACATCCATGGCGGCAGTGTGCATAAGGAGAACCGATCCCGCTATCGTCAGTGGATGACGCACAAGCTGGCGAGCTGGATCGACCAGTTTGGCACCTCGGGCTGCGTGGGTTGCGGACGCTGCATCACGTGGTGCCCCGTCGGCATCGATATCACGGTGGAGGCGGCTGCGATCAGGGCGACGTCAGGCACGAAGGTGGGGACAGAGCATGGAGGGGCTTGAGCGCATCGTTCTCGCGCATCCGTTCTTTGCGGGGCTGGAGGCTGAGTTGGGCCAGGTGGTGTCCGGTTGCGCGCGTAACCTGCGCTTCGATCAAGGACAGTACCTGTTTCACGAAGGCGATGCCGCGAACGAATTCTATCTGATCCGTCATGGCTCGGTTGCCCTGGAAATCCAGCCTCCAGGGCAGCCGGCGATCGTCATAGCGACCGAAGGTCAGGGCGAGATCGTCGGGACCTCGTGGCTGCTGCCGCCCTACCGCTGGCGGTTTGATGCCCGCGCCGTGGAACTGACCCGGGCGATCGGTATCGATGCGAGGTGCCTGCGGGACAAATGCGAGGCCGACCATCATCTGGGCTATGAGTTGATGAAGCGCTTTGTTCCGATCGTCGCGCAGCGGCTCGACGACTCCCGGCTGCAGCTTCTTGACGTCTATGGAAAGCACGGCGGGTGAGTGTCGCCGTTTCCCTGGACCCTTTCGTGCCGGAGCCCTATCGGGTCGCACGGGTGAGGCGCGAGACGCGTGACGTCGCCACTTTGGAGCTGGTTCCGGTGGCTGGCGAAGCGCCGGCGTTTCAGCCTGGCCAGTTCAATATGCTCTACGCGTTCGGCGTCGGCGAGGTGGCGATCAGCATGAGCGGCGACCCGGCGGAGCGAGATCGCTGCGTCCACACGGTGCGCGATGTAGGCGCGGTGAGCGGTGCCATTGGTGCGCTGCACTGGGGCGCGATGGTGGGGGTGCGCGGACCATTCGGCACCGCGTGGCCAAGCGCGGCCGCTGAGGGATGCGATGTGGCGATCATCGCCGGGGGGCTTGGTCTTGCACCCTTGCGGCCGGCGATTTACCACGTGCTTGCTCATCGCGAGCGCTACGGTCGGGTTGCCGTCCTGTATGGCGCGCGTGCGCCGGCCGATATTCTCTATCGACGGGAGATCGAACGGTGGCGCCGCCGACTCGATGTCGATGTTGCGGTCGCTGTCGATCATGCAGACCCCAAGTGGCATGGCAATGTGGGGGTGGTGACCAAGCTTATTGCCCGGGTCGAGCTTGATCCGCGCAACACCATTGCAATGGTCTGCGGACCGGAGGTGATGATGCGGTTCAGTGCGAACGCCCTGCACGGTATCGGGGTTCCGCTCGACGGCATCTATGTGTCGATGGAACGCAACATGAAATGTGCCATCGGGCTGTGCGGTCATTGCCAGTTCGGCCCCAGCTTCATCTGCAAGGACGGCCCGGTCATGCGCTACGACCGCATCGCGGAGCTGCTTCCCGTGCGGGAGATCTGAAGATGGGCGAGAAGCGGCGACCACGGCTGGCGGTGTGGAAGTTCGCCTCTTGCGACGGCTGCCAGCTCTCGCTGCTCGATTGCGAAGATGAGCTACTGGCGGTCGCGGATGCGGTGGCGATTGCTTACTTCGCGGAAGTCTCGCGCGCAATGGCGAAAGGGCCGTATGATCTGTCTCTGGTAGAGGGCTCGATAACGACGCCGCACGATGCCGAACGCATCCGCCGTGTACGCCGACAGTCGAAGCATCTGGTGACGATTGGCGCCTGTGCAACCGCCGGCGGCATTCAGGCATTGCGGAACTTCGCGGATGTGGGGGAATTCGTCGCCGCTGTGTACGCTTCCCCACAATATATCAGCACGCTTGCCACCTCGACGCCGATTTCGGCGCATGTGGCGGTCGATTTCGAGCTGCATGGCTGTCCCATCGACAAGACGCAGCTCATAGAGGTGATCTCGGCGTTCCTGGCCGGGCGAAAGCCGGCTATTAGCGGACACAGTGTTTGTGTCGAATGCAAGCTGCGCGGCAATGTCTGCGTTATGGTACAGGGCATCCCTTGCCTGGGACCGGTTACACATGCCGGCTGCGGCGCGCTGTGCCCCTCCTGTCGCCGTGGCTGCTATGGCTGTTTTGGTCCGATGCAGCGACCGAACACGGCGGCGCTCGCCGAGGAGTGGCGGAAGCTGGGAGCGACGCCGCGCGATATCCAGCGCGTGTTCCGGACGTTCAATGCCGCCGCCGAGCCGTTCCGGGTAGAAAGCGAATCGCATGGCGAGTAAGACGATCCGCGTTGATTATATTGCTCGCGTCGAAGGCGAGGGGGCGCTCGATCTGCACGTTCGGGATGGGCGGGTTACGCGGGCACACCTTAAGATCTTCGAACCGCCACGACTGTTCGAAGCGCTGCTGCGCGGCCGCGACTTTGCCGAGGCGCCGGATATTACCGCACGCATCTGCGGCATCTGCCCGGTCGCGTATCAGATGAGTTCGGTGCATGCGATGGAGAATGCACTCGGCGTCGAGGTGGGCGGACCGCTGCGGGCGTTGCGGCGTCTGCTGTACTGCGGCGAATGGATCGAGAGTCACACGCTGCATGCGGTGATGCTGCATGCGCCCGATTTCCTGGGCTACCCGGATGCGATCCAGATGGCGCGCGAACATGGCGATGCGGTGCGCCGTGCGCTGGCCTTGAAAAAGGCCGGCAACGAGGTGCTGCGCTTGCTTGGCGGACGGGAAATCCATCCGGTGAATGTGCGCGTCGGCGGCTTCTATCGGGTGCCGAGCCGAAGGGAGTTCGCTCGCCTGGCTGAGGAGTTGAAGCGAGGGCGCGATCTGGCTGTTGCGACGGTGCAGTGGGTGGCGAAGTTCCCGTTCCCCGACTTTGAGCGCGATTACGAGTTCGTGGCGCTGCGCCATCCGGATGAGTACCCGTTCAATGAAGGACGGGTCGTCTCGAGCCGCGGACTGGATATTGCGGCCAAGGACTACGACAGCGAATTCGAGGAACGGCACGTCGCGCATTCGACGGCGTTGCAATCGGTTCTCAAGCGGCGGGGCAGCTATCTGGTCGGGCCGATGGCGCGCTACAGCCTCAATTTCGACCGCCTGCCCGCGGACGTGCAAGCGCTGGCCCGCGAGGCTGGGCTGGGGGCGACCTGCCGCAACCCGTTCCGCAGCATCGTGGTGCGCACGATCGAGGTGGTTTATGCCTGCGAAGAGGCATTGCGGATCATCGCGTCGTTCGAGCCTCCGGAAGCGGCGGCCGTGGCCCTTGAACCGCGCGCCGGCGTGGGTCACGGATGCACTGAGGCGCCGCGCGGCATGCTGTACCACCGGTACGAGATTGCGGCGGACGGCAGTATCCGCAACGCCCGAATCGTGCCGCCGACCTCGCAGAACCAGTTGAGCATCGAAGAGGACCTGTGCGAGGCGGCTACGCTTGCGCTTGATTTGCCCGACGATGCGCTGCGTGATCGTTGTGAGGAGGTGATCCGTAACTATGATCCGTGCATTTCCTGTGCGGCGCATTTTCTGAAGCTGGCGGTGCATCGCACATGACCAGGACGGCGAAGGGAATGCGGCCGGGAAGGAAGGTGCTGATCGTCGGCATCGGCAATCCGGATCGTGGGGACGACGGGATCGGTCCGCTGGTGGTCCGGCAATTGGCTGGGCGAGTCCCGCCCTCGATCAGGCTCATCGCGCGTACGGGCGATGCGCTGGCCCTGATCGAGGACTGGGCCGGCCGTGATGCCGTGGTGTTGGTGGATGCGGCGGCACCGGGCACGACGCCCGGACGCGTTCATCGCATTGACCTTCTGGAGGAAGAACTGCCGACCGACCTCTCGCGCGCCTCGACGCACGCGTTCGGGGTGGCCGACACGGTTGGTCTGGCCCGGACCCTCGATCTGTTGCCCGCCAGCGTCATCGTCTATGCGGTCGAAGGCGTCAACTTCGAGCCGGGTGCGGCGCTGAGCCCTGAGGTAGCTGCTGCCGCGGAGGAAGTGGTTTCGCGCATCGCCGCGGAGCTTTGTCACCTGGAGCACGACTGTGCATGAGACCGGACTGATCCGGGACTTGGTTCACCGCCTGGAAGCGGCAGCGCGCGACGCCGAGGCGGAGCGGGTTGCGAGCGTGACTGTCTGGCTCGGTGCCTTGAGCCAGATGTCGGCCGAGCACTTTCGTGAACACTTCGTGGCGGAGGCGCGCGGCACGGTGGCCGAGGGTGCGGCGCTGATTCTGGAAGTATCCGATGACTTTACCGATCCGGAGGCGCTGTCTGTTGTTTTGCGGTCGGTCCAATTGCGGGTGTGAACTTTCGTGAGCGCGCTCCGGCGACTGCGGCTTGACCTGACTGGAGCATTGCAGGGCGTCGGGTTTCGGCCGTTCGTGTATCGGCTGGCCAGATCGCAGGAACTCAGCGGTTTCGTCTGTAACACGGGCGATGGCGCTGCAATCGAGATCGAGGGGCGAGCGCCCGCCGTCGAGGGCTTCGTTCGGCGTCTGGAGGCGGAGTTGCCGCCGCACGCTGCGGTGGACCGCTGCCGCGTGGTGGCGCTGGCGCCGAAAGACGACCAGAACTTCGTCATTGCGGCGAGCGTGGAGGCGGATACCAGCTCGGCGGTTGTGATGCCGGATCTGGCGACCTGTCCGCACTGCCTGCGCGAGGTACGTGATCCGGCCGACCGCCGCTACCTGTATCCTTTCACGAGCTGTGCGCATTGCGGGCCGCGCTATAGCGTCATCGAGGCGCTACCGTACGATCGGGCCCGAACGACGATGCGGCATTTCCCGATGTGTGCCGAATGCCAGGTGGAATACGCCGACCCGGAGCACCGTCGCTTCCACGCCGAACCCATCGCCTGTCCCCGATGCGGTCCGCAGCTTGCGCTGTGGGATGCGACCGGCCAGCCGATAGCGACCCGGCATACGGCGTTGCTGGGAGCAGCGGAGGCGCTGCGACGGGGGAGGATCGTGGCGCTGAAGGGACTGGGCGGGTTCCAGCTAATTGTTGACGCAACCAACGAGGCCGCGGTGTCCCGCTTGCGGGTGCGCAAGCAACGCCCGCGCAAACCTTTCGCGCTCATGCTGCCGTCAATGGAGGAGGCAGAGGTGGCGGCGCATATCGGGGAAGCTGAGCGCCGGCTGCTGGTTTCGGCGGCAGCCCCGATCGTGGTTTTGCGGGCGCGATCAGGAGGTGTCGGGATTGCTCCGAGCGTCGCGCCCGACAACCCCTGTTGGGGGATCATGTTGCCTTACACGCCGCTGCATCATCTCCTGCTGGATGAACTCGAGTGTCCGGTGGTCGCTACCAGCGGCAATCGCGGAGACGAGCCGATCGTCACGGGCGAAACCGAGGCGCTGGAACGGCTGGCGGGTGTCGCCGATTGCTTCCTTGTGCATGACAGGCCGATCCGCCGGGCGGTCGATGATTCCGTGGTGCGCGTGATGGCCGGACGAGAGGTCGTGCTGCGTCGCGCCCGCGGCTATTCGACCGGCCCCGTTCTGGGCGTTGCGCGCGCCGACGTGGCGGGGCCGATCCTCGCCCTGGGCGGGCAACAGAAGAACGCACTGGCTATGGGGTCAAGGGACAAGCTGTTTCTAGGGCCGCATATTGGCGATCTGGCGGCCGCGTGGACGCGGCGCGCGTTTACCCGCCAGGCGGCCGAGCTGCCCCGCCTCTACGGGATCAAGCCGGCGGTGGTCGCCTGCGACACGCATCCAGACTATCACAGCACGCGCGCTGCCATGGGCTTCGGCTTGGATCTGGCACGCGTCCCGCATCACCTGGCGCATGTTCTGTCAGGCATGATTGACAATGGCCTTGATGCACCCGTGCTCGGGGTTGCGTGGGACGGCACCGGCTATGGCGGCGACGGCACGATCTGGGGCGGTGAGTTCCTGGCGGTCGATGCCGGGCGTTTCCGGCGAGTCGCCTCTCTGTGGCCGTTTAGACTGCCCGGCGGGGAGGCGGCTGTGCGCGAGCCGCGTCGGGCGGCGCTTGGCGCCCTTTATGCGCTCTTTGGTGAAGCAGCGCTCGCACTTGCAGGCCTGCCACCTGTGGCCGCGTTTGCGCCATCGGAGCGTGCGCTGCTGGCGACAATGCTGAGCCGCGGCGTCAATGCGCCGCTGACATCGAGTGCCGGCCGGCTGTTCGACGCTGTGGCGGCTATACTGGGCTTGTGCCAGATGAGCAGCTTCGAGGGTGAGGCGGCGATGGCGGTGGAGTTCGCGGCCGAGCGAGCGAGCAACACCGTGCGTTTGCCGCCGGCCATCCTGCGCGAAAAGATGCGACGGCTGGTTGTCGATTGGCGGCTTCTGATGAGGGTGCTGGTGCGGGAGCGTATGGCGGGGACGGCGCCGGAGCCGCTCGCCGCTGCGCTGCACGAGGGACTGACCGAGGCAATCGTCGATGTGGCCCGTCGCGTCGGCCTGCGGCGCGTGGTGTTGACCGGCGGCTGCTTTCAGAATGCGTTGTTAACGGAACGAACGGTTGGTGCCCTGCGCGCGGCGGGTTTCGAGCCGTATTGGCACAAGTGCATCCCGCCGAACGACGGCGGGCTGGCCGCCGGTCAGGTCGCCTTTGCCGCGCGCCCGTTGATCGAGGAGGCAGTGTGATGTGTCTTGCCGTGCCGGGGCAAGTGTTGAGCATCGAGGGCGAGGACGAATTGACTCGCCGGGGCCGGGTGGCGTTTGGCGGGGTCGTGAAAGAGGTGAACCTCGCTTATGTGCCGGACGCGACGCTCGGCGATTACGTGCTGGTGCACGCGGGTTTTGCCATCACGATCGTCGACGCCGCGGAGGCGCAAAGGACGCTCCGCTATCTCGCCGAGGTCGAGCCGTCGTGAAATACGTCGATGAGTTCCGGGATGCGGCGCTGGCCCGTCGCTATGCGGACGCCATCGCCCGAGTGACCACGCGGCCCTGGACCATAATGGAAATTTGCGGCGGACAGACGCACTCGATCGTGCGGCACGGCATAGATCGGTTGCTGCCGGAAGGGGTGAGGCTGCTGCATGGTCCTGGCTGCCCAGTCTGCGTCACGCCGGCAGAGAGTATCGATACGGCCGTTGCTATTGCCAGCCGCCCCGGGGTGATCTTCTGCTCTTTCGGCGATATGCTGCGCGTGCCGGGCCACGGCGGAAGCCTGCTCGGGGCGAAAACGCTGGGTGCGGACGTGCGCATGGTCTATTCTCCGCTTGATGCGCTGGGGATCGCGCGGCGGGCACCCGACCGACAGGTTGTTTTCTTTGCAATCGGATTCGAGACCACTGCGCCGGCGACCGCGATGACGGTCGTCCAGGCGGAGCGGGAGGGGATCGAGAACTTCTCCCTGCTGGTCTCTCATGTGCTCGTGCCGCCGGCGATCGAGGCGCTGCTGAGCGCCCCTGACAACCAGGTTGAGGGCTTTCTGGCGGCGGGGCATGTCTGCACCGTGATGGGCTACGCCGAATATGAGCCGATCGCCAAGCGCTACCACGTGCCGATCGTGGTGACCGGGTTCGAGCCGATCGATCTGCTGCAAGGCATCTATCTCTGCATCCGCCAGCTCGAGCAGGGCCGCAGCGAAGCCGAGAACCAATATAGCCGCTCGGTGCGACGCGACGGCAACCGCACGGCCCAGGAGCTGATGCGGCGGGTGTTCGAGGTTCGGCCGCAACGCTGGCGCGGGATCGGCGAAATCGCTGCCAGCGGGCTGGGGTTGACCGCGCGGTATGCCCGCTATGATGCGCTGCTTCGGTTCGGTCACACCGCCATCGCCGCTGAACGTCCGAGCGAGTGCATCTCCGGCGAGATTCTGCGTGGCCTAAGGAAGCCGACCGATTGTCCGGCTTTCGGTAAACGCTGCACGCCGGAGCAGCCAATGGGCGCGACCATGGTCTCCTCCGAAGGTGCCTGCGCGGCGTATTACCGCTACCGCGGTCCGAGAGCGGGCCGAGCTGACGTCGCGTTGGAGGCCTCGCCATGAGCGAAAGTTCCTCCTTCGCGCTCGCTTGCCCGATTCCCGTGGAGGAGAACGACCTGATCGAGCTGGCGCATGGCGGGGGCGGTCTGTTGATGCACCGACTGATCGACCGCGTTTTTCGCCCGGCCTTCGCCTCGTCGGGCGAGGACTTGACCCATGACGGCGCGGTGCTCGACATCGGCGGCTCCCGGCTCGCCTTCACCACCGATTCCTATGTGGTACGACCGCTGTTCTTTCCTGGCGGCGACATCGGGTCGCTGGCTGTCAACGGCACTGTCAACGATCTGGCGATGTGCGGGGCGCGGCCGCTTTATTTGAGTGTCGGGCTGGTGCTGGAGGAAGGGTTGCCGATCGAACACCTGCGTCAGGTGGTGGCGTCGATGCGGAAGGCCGCCGAAATCGCCGGCGTGCGGATGGTTACCGGCGACACCAAAGTGGTGGAGCGCGGTAAAGGCGATGGGCTTTATATCAACACGGCCGGAATCGGCTCGCTGCGCTCTGATGTCGCCCCTGCGCCGCAACGCGTGCGTAGCGGCGATGCTGTATTGCTGAGCGGCGATATCGGACGCCATGGCATCGCTGTTATGGCGGCCCGCGAGGGTCTCGGCTTCGAAACGGCGATCGAAAGCGACACCGCACCGCTCGCCGCGACGGTCGCGGCGCTGATCGATGCGGGGATCGAGCTGCATTGCCTGCGCGACCCCACGCGCGGCGGATTGGCGACGACGCTGGTGGAGATCGCAGAAGCAGCTTGCGTCGATATCCGTGTCGATGAGGTCACCATCGCGATATCTGAGCCGGTCCGGGGCGCTTGTGAGATTCTGGGCCTCGATCCGATGTACGTGGCGAACGAAGGGCGCTTCGTTGCCTTTGTTCCATCCGACGCGGCGGAGGCCGCGCTGTTGATCCTGCGGAGCTCCCCCGGTGGCGACAGCGCGGCGATCATCGGGCGCGTGGAGACGACTCGAGGGCAGGGTGTCGTACTGGAGGGCCTGATCGGCGGGTCGCGTGTGCTGGATATGCTAAGCGGCGAACAGCTCCCGCGAATCTGCTGAGTGCTGGCTCGACAGATTCACACGGTCGTGAACAGAAGCCCCTAGCACCGCTATGGGCCGCATTGAGATGGATCAAGGCCCGATCGGGGTTTTCGTGGGTAGGTTCCCGCAGAAAAGGAGGAGCGCAATGGCTCAATCCCCTGTCGAAGTGAGAAGAACGGCTCCGGCGACTACAGATCCGTGGCAGGCGTTCCGAACGGAAATGGACCGGGTATTCGACCGGTTCACCGGCTCATTCGGGTTTCCCTCGCTACGGCGCATGTTCGACGTCGAACCGGCGTGGCGATATGAGAGCTCGTTCAGCTTCGCCACCCCCGCGGTCGATGTCACGGAGAACGATCAGGCGTACAAGATCACCGCTGAGCTTCCCGGCATGAGCGAGAAGGACCTCGACATTTCGATCACCGGGGACCTGCTTGTGCTTAAGGGGGAGAAGCGACAGGAGCGGGAGGAGAAGGAGAAGAATCGCTATCTCTCGGAACGCAGCTACGGCGCATTCCAGCGCAGCTTCGCGCTTCCCGAGGGCATCGACCGCGACAAAATCGCGGCCGAGTTCTCGAAGGGCGTTCTGACGCTGACACTGCCGAAGACGCATGAGGCGCAGAAGCAACAGAAGAAGATAGAGGTGAAAGGCGCGTAGAGCTGTTGCGGAGGGCGGCCGGCGTAGTCGACCGCTTCCGGCAGTCTGTTATGTCGAAGGGTTCAGTCGCGCATGCCCGGCCTTTGCCGGGCATGACGATTCCGCCGGGCATGACGGTGGGTGCCGCCGGGCCGTCCATCGTGGGTCTCACCTCGGAAGAGGCGGCGCGGCGGCTCGCCGAGAACGGCCCGAATGAAGTCGCCGAGGAGGGCGAGTCTCACCTCCGGCAAGTGGTGCGGCATTTCTGGGCGCCCGTGCCGTGGATGCTCGAGGCCACGATCATTCTTCAGATCGCAATCGGCGAACGTATTGAAGCGGCGCTGATCGCGGCGCTTCTGCTTTTCAACGTTGCGCTTGGCGTTTTTCAGGAGAGCCGCGCCAACGCCGCACTCGCGCTGCTCAAGCAGCGGCTCTCGCTCAAGGCACGAGTCCGGCGCGATGGACGCTGGGTAGATCTGCCCGCCGCTGCTGTCGTACTAGGCGATATCGTGCAACTATCGCTGGGCGTCGTGGTGCCGGCGGATGTGCGGCTGATCGAGGGCACGGTGCTGCTCGACCAGTCGATGCTGACCGGCGAGTCGATTGCCGAGGATGCCGGGCCTGATAAGGCCGCCTATGCTGGCGCGCTCGTGCGTCGCGGGGAGGCGGTCGCGATCGTCACGGCCACGGGCGCTGCGACCTATTTCGGGCGCGCGGCTGAACTGGTGCGCGTGGCGCATGTCGAGAGCACCGAAGTGAAAGCGGTGCTGGGGTTGGTTCGCAACCTGTCGGTCCTCAATGCGGCGATCGTGCTCGGGCTGGTTGCGTATGCCCATGCCATCGCATTGCCGGCGTCGCAGATCATCCTGCTCGTCCTTACTTCGCTGCTGGCCGCAGTTCCGGTCGGCCTGCCCGCCACCTTCACCCTGGCCGCGGCGCTGGGCGCCAGAGCGGTCGCGCTCAAGGGCGTGCTGCTGACCCGGCTCACTGCGTTGCACGAGGCGGCGACTATCGACGTGCTGTGTGCCGACAAGACTGGCACGCTCACCAACAACCAGCTCGGCGTGGCTGCGGTCCGGCCACTGGCCGACGGCTCGAGCGCGGCCGATGTGCTGTGTTTTGCGGCGCTCGCAAGTTCATCGGATGGGCAGGATCCGGTCGATGCTGCGATCCGCGAAGCGACGCGCACCGCGTCGCCGCTGCGTCCGCTGCCGGTGGTGCGCGGCTTCACTCCGTTCGATCCGGCCAGCAAACGAGCCGATGCGACGGCAGTCGATTCCGGCGGTCGTGAGATCCGCATCACCAAAGGCGCCCCTGCAGCAGTCGCGAGCCTCGTGCCGTTCTCGCCGGCGGCCACGGCAGAGCTCGAGACCTTGTCCCGCGCGGGGTACCGAACGCTGGCGGTCGCCGGCGGGCCGGCAGGGGAGATGCGGCTCCTTGGCCTCGTCGGATTCAGCGATCCGCCGCGGTCCGACTCCGCTTCTCTGTTGGCAGAACTGCAGTCGCTCGGCGTGCGCACGGTCATGGTCACCGGCGACGCCGCGCCGACCGCGACGACAGTCGCCCGCGCCATCGGGCTGGAGGGGAGAATCTGCCCACCAGGACACCTGCCAGATCGTGTCGATCCGGCAGATTTCGCCGTCTATGCCGGCGTCTTCCCCGAGGACAAGTTCCGCCTGGTCCGCGCGTTCCAGCGCAGCGGGCACGCTGTCGGCATGTGCGGCGATGGCGCCAACGATGCGCCGGCGCTGCGTCAGGCGCAGATGGGCATCGCGGTTTCGACCGCAACCGATGTGGCCAAGGCCGCCGCCGGCATCGTGCTGACCACACCCGGGCTGGGCGGGATTGTAACCGCTATCAAGGAGGGCAGGACCGTCTTCCAGCGGATCCTGACCTATACGCTGAGCATCCTGGTCAACAAATGCGTCACGCTGGTGGTGCTCGGCGCCGGTCTGCTGCTGACCGGCCACGCCGTATTGACGCCGATGCTGCAAGCGATGTCCATGTTCGCCGGCGATTTCGTCAGCATGGCGCGGACCACCGACCGTGCAACACCGTCCCCACATCCCAACGCCTGGCGCCTGCGCAACCTGACGCTCGCGGCAATTCCGCTGGCTTTGTTCAAGTTCCTGTACTGCATTGCGGTTCTGTCTGCCGGCGCGTTCCGCCTGGGCCTGACCAGCGCGCAGATGCAGACGTTGACGTTTACCATGCTGGTCTTCGCCGGCCAGGGAGTGGTCTATGTCCTGCGCGAGCGTGGGCGGATGTGGAGCTCGCGCCCGAGTGCGGTGATGCTGCTGTGCTCGCTCGCCGACGTCATGATCGTCGCGGTGTTCGCCGCCTGCGGGATCCTGATGCAGTCGCTGCCGATCGGCGTGGTACTCGCGCTGCTCGTCGCGACAGCGGCTTTCGTGCTCGCCCTTGATCAGGTCAAGGTGGCGCTGTTCAGGCGCCTGCCGATCGATTGAACCCGGCCTCGCTGGGCGGTTCGCCAGACCCTCACCCGGTTCGCTTCGCGAACTGACCTCTGCCGCAGAGCGGAAGAGGTGTCGTGTGTCTACTCTTCCGGCAACCCGTTGTCCGGCGCCAGTTCGAGCCACATCGCGTTCAGCGCCGCGAACGCTGCGGCGAAGCTCACTCCCAGGATCCAGGTGAAGTACCACATGTCTTTTCTCTCCGGACGGCTCAATAGACCGAGTGCGAGTTGCTGGTGATCGAGTTCGCCGTCACCGGGCCCCGCAAGACGTGATAGACCCAGCTCGTGTACGCAAGCACGATCGGCAGGAATACCACGGTCGCCGCGGTCATGATGAGCAATGTCCGCTCGCTCGAGGACGCGTCCCAGACGGTGAGAGAGGACGCTGGATCAAGCGAGGACGGCAGCAGGAAAGGAAACAGACTGAGGCCGGCCGTTGCGATCACGCCGGCGACCGCCAATCCGCTGGTCACGAAGGTCAGTCCGCGCGCACGACGCGCCCGCATCAGCGCGATCGTGATCAGCGCCGCCGCCAGCGCGATCACCGGTGCGAGAAGCATCGCCGGATAGCGGCCGTAATTGGTGATCAGCGCGCCGCTTGCGCGAGTGACTTCTTTTGCCAACGGATTGGAGGGCCCTGCCACGCCGGCAAACTTGCCCAGCACATAACCGTCGAGCTGCGCCGCCCAGATCCCGCCGATCACGAACAGCGCCATCAGCGCCATTCCGGCAATGGACCCAGCCCGCTGCGCCCGGGCCTGCACCTCGCTCTCGGTCTTGCACGCCAGATAACTCGCGCCGTGCATGGTGATCATCGCCACACTGACGATGCCGCACAGCAGCGCGAATGGATTGAACAGATCCCACAGCGTGCCGGTGTAGGTCATCCGCATTGTCGTGTCGAAGCGGAACGGCACGCCTTGCAGCACGTTGCCGAAGGCGACGCCAAAGACCAGCGCCGGCACGAGGCCGCCGATCACCAACGCCGTGTCCCATACGTCGCGCCAGATGGTGCCTTCCAGCTTGCTGCGAAACGTGAAACCCACCGGGCGCAGGATCAGGGAGCCCAACAGCAGCAGCATGGCGAGATAGAAGCCGGAGAAGGCAACGGCATAGAGCGGCGGCCAAGCGGCAAAGATCGCTCCGCCGCCCAGTATCAGCCAGACCTGGTTTCCTTCCCACACCGGCCCGACCGTGTTGATCACGATCCGCCGCTCGACATCCGATTTTCCCACGATCGGGAGCAGGATCGCGCTGCCAAGGTCGAGCCCGTCCATCACCGCGATCCCGATCAGCAGCACACCCAGCACCGCCCACCAGATCAGGCGCATGATCCCATAAAGAGCCATTGCCAGCGCTCCTACCTTGCCACCGCTGCGAGCCTGGCGGGATAATCCTCGGATGGTATGCCTAGCGCATAGGCCGGGCCCCGGCGAGTCGTCCGCACCATCAGGAACACATCGACGATTGCCAGTGCCGAATACGCAACCACGAAGCAAACGAGCGAGATCGTTACATCCGTGGCCGTCACGCTCGACACGGACAGGAACGTCGGCAGCACCCCATCGATGCTCCAAGGCTGTCGGCCGCCCTCCGCGACGTACCAGCCGAGTTCCGCCGCCACCCAGGGTAAGGGCAGCGACCAGAGACACACATGCAGCAGCCAGCGGTGACGTTCGAGCCGGCGTGTCGAGGCCTTCCAGAACATCACCGCGAACAGCGCTATGAAGTAGAAGCCGAGCCCGACCATGATGCGGAAGCACCAGAACAACGGCGCCACAGGGGGCACAGTATCCCACGCGGCCGCGTTGATTTGCTGTGGCGTGGCATCGACCACGGTTGGCGTGTAACGCTTGAGCAGCAAAGCGTAACCCAGGTTCGCGACGTGGTCATCGAACGTCTTGAGCAACGCCGGATCACCGGGCTTGTTATGCAAATGTTCCATCGCCCGGTAGGCAATCATGCCATCCCGAATGCGGGCTTCATTGGCGGTCACCAAGTCCTCGATCCCGGCCACCGGCTCGTCAACCGATCGCGTGGCGACCAGACCCAGCATCCAGGGGACGCGAATGGCATCGAGCGTCGTGCGTTGCGCCGCGTCAGGGATGCCGAAAAGTGTGAAGGGGGCGGGCGCCGGCTGGGTTTTCCACATCGCCTCGATTGCGGCAATCTTCATCTTCTGCACCTCGCCTGCCGTGTAGCCGCTTTCATCGCCCAGCACGACGACCGAAAGCGCGGCGGCAAGACCGAAGCTGGCGGCCAAGGTCATCGACCGCAGCGCGAGGCCGCGATACTTCCGGCGCAGCAGGTAGTAGGCGCTGACCGAAAGGACGAACATCGAGCCGGTGACATAGCCGGCGGATACGGTGTGGATAAACTTCACCTGCGCAACAGGGTTCATCACCACGGCCACAAAGTCGGTGACCTCCATGCGCATGGTCGCCAGATCGAACCGCGCCCCTACCGGGTGCTGCATGAAGGCATTGGCGACCAGGATCCAGAGCGCTGAGAGATTGGTTCCCAGCGCCATGAACGCGGTGACGGCGAGGTGCTGCGGTTTGGTGAGCCGCTCCCAACCGAAGAAGAACAGCCCGACCAACGTGGCTTCCAGGAAGAAGGCCATCAGGCCTTCGATCGCCAGCGGCGCGCCAAAAATGTCGCCGACGTAGTGCGAATAATACGCCCAGTTGGTGCCGAACTGGAATTCCATGGTGATGCCGGTGGCAACCCCCATGGCGAAGTTGATCCCGAACAACACGCCCCAGAATTTCGTGATATCGCGCCAGATCGTACGCCCAGTGGTGACATAGATGCTCTCCATAATGGCGAGCAGCACGGAGAGCCCAAGGGTCAGCGGCACGAACAGGAAATGATACAACGCGGTCAGCGCAAATTGCAGGCGGGAGAGGGTCACGATATCCATGGCTGGTTACCTCGTTGCTGTGATGTGTTCCCACACATCCATTGGTATCCGATGCGCTGGCGTAAAAAACGATGCATAAATCAGGACAAGCACCAGGAGCTTGAGTACCGAAATCCAAGCAACGTCACGCAGAAGCGGATGACGGAACATGCTGCGAGCTCCTAAAGAATCGTTCCCGGTCCGCTTGCTCCGAATCGGCAAGGGACCTTTCCACCCATCGAATCTGGACAGTTGAAATACACGTGCTGCTTAAAATCAAGCGCGGCGGCTCGTGGACAATGCAACGCACGGGAACTCCTGGCGGCTCGGATGGCGGTATAACAACCATCATCCCTGCGCCGTCGGGTCAGGCATTGATCTGCGTCAACTCTGCCGTAACTGGGGGTGACCACGCCTCGGCCGAAGATGCGCATCGCCGACGGTCTGACCGTCTATGTCGCGATCGCGCCGACGCAATATGACCGCGGCGGCTGCCCGTATGCGGGACCGGACGGCATCGACCATTCGGCCGCTCATCGCCTGCTGCGGCACAGATCGGGCAGGGCAGCAGCGTTGGCTGGCAGCCTGACGTACTGCACGTGAATGACTGGCCGGGCGGGCTGGCGCGTGCCCATCTGCGCTGGGATGGTACGCCACTGCCGTCTGTTCTCACACTGAACAACATTGCGCATCAAGGAGTATTCCCCGCCGGCCGGCGACGCGGGCTTGGCGGTCCTCAACATGCTTTCAATATCAACGGAGTCGAATTCCATGGCAAGATCTTGTTCCTGAAAGCCGGGCTTTACTGAGCTCACCACTGAGGCGGTGGGTGGAGGATTGCATGGTCTAACCTATGGCCGCCCAGAGCGTGGCCAGCTCAGCGGCATTCTTTATGGGATCAACGATAGCTGGGATCCAAAGCAGCGAGAGCTTCCTTCAGGGCCGTCTCAGAGCCGCTTAGAGTCCCGTGGTCAACGCGTTGAGAGACTACGGACGAAGTGCGCTAGGCCGTCAGGGTCGAGCAACTCAACCGACCGGGGCGAAGCGCGACGAAGGAAGCCATGGCGCTCAAGCGTAGCGAAAGCGCGCGCGACCGACTCGGGCGATGTACCCAGATAGTCGCCGATATCGAAGCGGCTCATCGGCAGACGCAGGAGTCGGGTCCGCGACTCGAAAACCGACACGTGCTGGCGGCAATCGAGAAGAAAAGAGCCAAGCCGCCTACTGGTGCCGAGCTGCCCAAGAACGATGATCTGACGCTGCGCATTGCGCAGCTCGTGCGCAGCCTTGGTGAGCAAGTGGAGCTGCAGCAGGGGCTCACTCAGCAGGAGACGCTGAAGCCGTTCCAGGGGAAACCGGAACACTGCAGCCGGGGTAAGCGCCTCTGCCGAATTGACATAGCGGCCTTCCTCCGCGAGGCCGAGCAGATCGCCAGACCACATGAAGCCAACGACCTGGCGAGCTCCGTTCGGCAGATGCCGGCTGAGCCGAATGACCCCTTCGTCGATCAGGTAGAGGAAATGAGCGTCTTCGCCTTCGGAATAGATCGCGATGCCACCGATCTGATATTCGAGGACTGTGGCGATCTTCGCAAGCTCCGCCTGCTCTGTAGAGGAGAGCAGATTGTGGAGGAGCGAGGGGCGGCCCTCGATCGCGCAAAACTCTCGGGCGATGACCTTGGGAAGCCGCCCTTTGGTCTCCTTGCGTTGAGCGGGGCTCCGAACCATTGATTAGCTCCGTCGAGTTCGCAAGCCTCTGCTGCCGGCATCCGGGGGGACGGACGGGAGGACAGAATCTGACTTTTGTCAGAGCGCCAGCCCCGCCCCCGTGCTTGGCTACGCAACAGCGGCAGAGTCCGCACTGATCTACCGCAATTGCGTCTGGCGAGCGGGCTGCCGCGGCCAGTCGCGATAGCTGGGGAGTTCGGCTGATCCGTCGCGGACATCGGGGCGAGAACCATGGGGGACCTGATCACATCGATGCACTGCCGTTGCGATGCGGTGAGCAGGATCTACGGACCGCGCTATTTCCGACTGCAGCTCCCGCACCGGTTTGGCCAATCATCACCGACCCCGAGGTGATTGCATGGCGTACGCTCTTCCAAAGCCGGTCGAACCATGGCTCGTTGCCGCGCTGACGGTCGTGGACGAGGCCATTATCGGCACGGCGACTGGAGGCGCCATCGTCTGCTGGAGCGAAGGAGCACGAAAGCTTCTAGGGTACACCGCACGAGAAGCGATCGGGCAGCGTCGGTCGTGGCTGACTGTCGGCGAAGAGCAAGACGATATCGATGCGCTGCTCGATGAAGCCAGTGCCTCTGTCATGCCCGCCTCGCGTGACGTCACCTGGCGGCGCAAGGACGGCTCGATCTTACGGCTGCCCACTTCCCTGCTTGCCGTACGCGGTCCGCTGGGTCAGCCATGCGGCCTCCTGGAGTTCGTGCGTAGGCCAGGCGTCGCCGAACTCCCGCCGGATCGGGACAGTGCGATGCTTGTGCAAGGCTATCGCGAGCGCGATGACCTGTTTGATCGGAGTCTATCGATCGCGCTGCGCGAGAGGGTTGCGCTGCTCACATTTGAACTAAGTCAACCGATAACTGCGATCGGCGCTTATCTGCAAGGCAGTCAGCGTCTGCTGAACCGTGGTGCCCCTTCCGAGCTGGCGAGAGTGAATTTAGCAATCGACCGGGCGCTGGCGGAACTATCTCGTGCGGCCGACATCGTCCGGCACCTGCGCTTGTCGGCTTCACTTGATGCACCAGATCAGGATCGGACGACCTGAGCCGAGGTGGTACTGTTATCGACTCTCCGATCACGCAGCTGCTTGATCCGCGTGTCCACTTGGAGCCGCAGCTCTTCCACCATGGCGGCGCTGACCGGATCGATAGCTTCGGCGGCGGTCAAGACCGTCTGGCAAGCCTCCCGCAGCGCTGTCAGCAGCGCGGCGGCGGCACGGCGTTCCAACAATACGCCGCTCAGCAGCGCCGCTTGCCGGACATGACCACGCTGGTGCAGTAAATCGGCGACCTGATGCGCCGTCTCGATGGTGTCAACGGATACGCTTTCACTCCGATCCGACGCGATCAGCGGCGAAGGTGGATGATCGGAGGTTTCCGCTCCACCGCGCGCCTGGCGGTACAGAACCTCTATGTCACCAGGCCGGACCTGGGCGGTTCCGTACGTCGCGACGGCTGCGGCGCCGGCCGCGACGCCGAACGCCAGCGCATCGCGCTGCGACATCCCCCTTGCCAGTCCCAGCACCAGGCCGGCGAGAAAACTGTCGCCGGCACCCACTGCGCTGCGCTCCTGCACCGGCACCGCGGGAAGCCGGCGAATACCGTCGCCGGTACCTAGGACCGCCCCCTCCGGTCCGAGACTCACCGCGATCATTCGGGCCGCTCCGGAACCAATGAGCGAAGCAACTGCTTCCTCTCGGGACTGCGGATCAGGCAGTTGGTGGTCGATCAGAAATTCGAGCTCGCCAAGGCTCAGCTTCAGCAGCTCCAAACCATGGCCCATCGCCGCTCGCAGCGCTGCCCCGGAGGTGTCGAGGACAAATTTCTGACCGCGCTTCGCGGCGATCGCAGCGGTCTGCCCGTAAAAGTCCGTGGGAACACCGCGCGGCAAGCTGCCGCTGGCGACGATCCACTCAGCCTCGACGTTCCGCAATATGTCGAGAACAGCATGCCACTCGTCCGCTTCGACGTTGGGGCCTTCGGGCACGAAGCGATATTCGAGGTCCGTCTGACGATCGTGCACGTTGAGGCTGATGCGGGTTCGACCGCGAATGGGCAGTGCATGCCAGCGGACGCCGGCTTCATCGAGCAACTCCTCCACCAGACGCCCGGTGACGCCCCCGGTCATAATCAGCGCCAGTGCGTCGCCACCCAAGGCGTGCACCACGCGGGCTACGTTGATTCCCCCGCCACCGGGGTCGAGCCGCTCGTCGAACGTCCGGATCTTGTGTGTCGGGCGAACCGCCGCAGCGGTCGAGGCCAAGTCCACCGCCGGGTTCAGCGTCAGCGTGACGATCTGCGCGCGCACGTCAGCCTAGCACGATGACGTGGTCTTCCACCTCGGCCACGCCGGCGGCGGACCACGCCATGTTCTCCGCGGCCTCGCGGTCCTCGACACTAGGCACGTGGCCGGTCAGGATGACTTTGCTGCCATCAATATCGACCGTGATCCCCGCCGCATGCAGTCTCGTGTGACGGCGGAAGGCGCGCTCGATCTGCTTCTTGATATCTGCCGCCGCGGTGGTGGGACGGAGCCCCAGCCGATTGTCCACTGCCGTGACCCCGGCGAGGTTGCGGATGCGTTCTTCTGCCGCTTCCCTCTGGAACTGCCAGTCCACGGTGCCGATCAGCGTCACCACCCCATGGTCGACCTTGATCTGGATGCCCTCCCCGGGGATCTGCGTGTCCCAGCGGAGCACGCTCAGAGCGCGGTGGGCGATGGCATCGTCTGAGTGACGTCGCGCCTCTGGGACCAGCACCTCGACTTCCTGGGCAAGCCCGCGCACGCCGCGGACGTGCCACACGGCCCGCTCCGCCGCATGCTTCTCGGCCAAGCTGGCCACGAAGCCGGTCAGCCGGACGATACCATCACGCACGGTGACGGTGATGTCGGAGGCATCGAGGTGCGGAGCCCATTGCAGTTCCTCCGCAACGGCGTGCTGCAGTCCGGTATAGTCCATGTCACAAGCCCTTCAATCTGAGTGGACCGGGACACGCGCCCCGGCATGCTCGTCGGCCGGCGCCCGCTGTCTGGCCGCTTCCGCCTCGTGCACCAGGTTGATCGTACGCAGCACGCTCGACGGGTTCACGCTGATCGAGTCGATGCCGATCTCCGCCAGGAAGCGCGCGATCTCTGGATAGTTGGCGGGCGCCTCGCCGCAGATGCCTACCTTGCGGCCATTGCGTTTGGCGCCGGAGACCGCCAGGCGCAGCATTTCCAGCATCCCGGGATCGCGCTCATCGAAATCGAAAGCGACAATCTCTGAATCGCGATCGACCCCAAGGGTGAGCTGGGTGAGGTCGTTCGAGCCGATCGAGAAGCCATCGAACACCGCGGCGAATGCGTCGACCTGGATGACGTTGTTCGGGATCTCGCACATCACGTACACCTCGAGCCTGTTGCGTCCGCGGGCCAGGCCATTGCCCGCCATGGCGGCCAGCACCTGCTCGGCTTCCGCCACACGGCGGCAGAACGGCACCATCACCACGAGATTGACCAACCCCATCTCGTCGCGCACCCGTCGCAGGGCTTCGCACTCCAAGGCGAAGCCTTCCGCATAGGCCGGGTGGGCGTAACGGGAGGCGCCGCGAAAGCCCAGCATCGGGTTGGCCTCGCGCGGCTCGAATGCAGCGCCGCCAATGAGCGCGGCATATTCGTTGGTCTTGAAGTCCGACAATCGAACGATGACCGGCTTCGGATAGAACGCGGCGGCGATGGTGCCGACGCCCTCGGCCAGATTGCGCACGAAATATTCACGCGGCGAGTCGAAGCCGTACGCCAGGTCGGCGATCCGCTGCTGCCCGGCGGGCGGGATGCGCTCGGGATGCACCAGCGCCATCGGGTGGATTCCGATGTGCTCGTTGATGATGAACTCCAGACGCGCCAGCCCAACGCCGGCGTTCGGCATCATCGCTGTCCGGAAGGCCAGATCCGGATTGCCGAGATTGACCATGATATCGGTGCGCGGCAGCGCCAGGGCGCTGGCGTCCACGCGGGTGATCACGAACGGGATGTCACCCTCATAGACTGCGCCGGCCTCACCTCCGGCGCAGGAGATGGTGACACGCGCATCGGTCTTGAGAACTTCGGTAGCGGTCTCGGTCCCGACGACCGCCGGCACCCCGAGCTCGCGGGCGACGATCGCCGCATGGCAGGTGCGTCCACCATGATCGGTGACGATCGCCCCGGCCGTCTTCATCACCGGTTCCCAATCAGGGTTGGTGGAGCGCGCCACCAGCACCTCGCCCGGCTGGAAGGTCTTGAGATCGTCGGTCGAGGCAATCACGTGCACCACGCCGCCGCCGATCTTCTCGCCGACCGCCTTGCCGGTTATGAGAACCCTGCCTGTGCCGGTTAGCGTGTAGGTCTCCAGCATGGAGGCCGATTTACGCGAGGCGACCGTCTCCGGCCGGGCCTGCACGATGTAGAGCCGGCCATCATCGGCGTCCTTGGCCCACTCGATGTCCATCGGCGTCGGGTGGCCGGCGCGTTGAGCGTAGTGATCCTCGATGCTCAGCGCATAGTCGGCGAGGGTCAGCACTTCGCGGTCCAGCAGGCAGAAATGCCGGCGCTTCTTCGGAGGCGTCGCTTCATCGTGCGTGGTCGCTCCCGTGTGCCCCATTAGCAGGGTCATGGTGAGCTGCTTCTGACCCAGCGAGCGGCGCAGCACGGCCCGATGGCCTTGCCGAAGGGTCGGCTTGTGGACGTAGAACTCATCCGGATCGACCTTGCCCTGGACGACATTCTCGCCGAGCCCGTACGAGCCGGTGATGAACACGACATCGCGAAACCCGGATTCGGTGTCGAGCGTGAAGATCACGCCGCTCGATGCACGGTCCGAGCGCACCATCTTCATCACGCCGACCGACAGGCCGACCTTGAAGTGATCGAACCGGTTGTTCACCCGATAGACGATGGCTCGGTCGGTGAATAGCGAGGCGAAGCAGCGGCGGCAAGCTTCCACGACGTCATCGGCGCCGCTGATGTTGAGATAACTCTCATGCTGGCCGGCAAAGCTGGCCGTTGGCAGATCTTCCGCCGTCGCCGAGCTGCGCACCGCCACCGCGACGCCGGCGCCGTACTGCGCTTCGAGCTGACGATAGGCGGAGACGATCTGTTGCCGTAACACATCGCCGCCGGTTGCGCGATAAACAAGCTGACGGGCCTTCTCGGCACGCTCCGCCAGCGACGGCATGTTGCTGATGTCCAGGTCATCGAGCAACGCGTGCAGCGTCGCCCATGCGCCAGCAGATTTCAGCGCGTCGTAATATGCACGGACGGTCAGTGCAAATCCGTTCGGCACCTCGACGTGCTGCGAATTCAATTCGCGATAAAGCTCGCCGAGCGACGCATTCTTCCCCCCGACCAGCGGGACGTCCTCGAGCCGAATGTCCTTGAACCACCGAAGATAGCCAGACGGATTAGTCATAAGTGACTCCAGCCTGCTTGTTCAATCACCAAGGGCAGCGACGCCAGGTAACGTTCTGCCCTCCAGCCATTCCAGGAACGCCCCACCGGCGGTTGAAACATAAGTAAACCGGTCGGCCACACCCGCATGATGCAGCGCCGCCAGTGTGTCGCCGCCGCCGGCGACGCTGGTGAGCTGTCCGGCCTGCGTCGCCGTCGCAACAGCGCGGGCGAGGGCAGTGGTGGCAGCATCGAAAGGCGGCGTCTCGAAAGCACCGAGCGGCCCATTCCAGACCAGCGTGCGCCAGCCGGAAACCAGATGAACCAGCGCCTCGATCGTCGCCGGTCCCACGTCCAGAATCATCGCCTCGGAAGGAATGGCGGCAACATCGACGGTATGCACGGTGGCATTTCGGACCAGCAGCTCGGCAACGACAACGTCGCGCGGCAGGATCACCTCGCAGTTGGCCCGTCGCGCGTTTGCCAGAATCTCGCGCGCCGTGCCGTGCATTTCCGGCTCCTGCATGGGGCGGCCGACCGCCAACCCTTGTGCAGCGAGGAACGTGTTGGCCATTGCGCCGCCAAGCACCAGCACATCGACACGCCCGATCAGGTTGCCGAGCAAGCCGAGCTTGCTCGATACCTTTGCGCCGCCGATGACGGCTGCCAGCGGGTGCTCGGGATGGCCCAGCACGGCATCAAGCGCATCCAGTTCCGCCTGCATCAACCGCCCGGCATAGGCCGGCAGCAATCTTGCCACACCCTCAGTGCTGGCATGCGCACGGTGGGCAGCCGAGAACGCATCGTTGACGTAAATATCGGCGAGCGCGGCGAGCTCCTTCGCCATTGCGGGATCGTTCTTCTCCTCCCGCGGGTCGAACCGGGTGTTCTCCAGCACCAGGACATCGCCTTCGCCGAGGGAGTTGACTGCCTGCTCGGCGACCGGTCCGGTGCATGACCCGATGAAGCGGACGTCGTGGCCCAGCACGACCTGCAGGGCGCGTGCCACCGGCCGCAGCGACATGTCCGGCACAGGTTCGCCCCTTGGCCGGCCGAAATGACTGCAGATGATGATCCGAGCGCCCTTGCCGCTGAGCTCGCGGATCGTTGGGCATAGACGCTCCAACCGTGTGCGATCGGTGACCTCGCCGTTCGTGACCGGGACGTTGAGATCGGCGCGGAGCAGCACCCGCTTGCCTCGCGCGTCGAGCTGGTCAAGCGTGCGGAAACGCATGGCTACAGGCTGCCGAACAGTGCCGCGGTATCCAGCATGCGGCAGGAGAAGCCCCATTCGTTGTCGTACCAGCCGACGACGTGCGCGAGCCCCTCGTCCACGACGGCGGTTTGAGTCGCATCGAAGGTGCACGACGCTGTCGAATGGTTGAAGTCGACGCTGACCAGCTTCTCCGTGTTGTAGTCGAGGATACCGCGCATGGAACCAAGGCTGGCTGCCCGCATCGCGTCGTTGATCTGCGCCGCGGCGGCCGGCGTCTTCAGCACCACATCGAGCGAAACGAGCGACACATTGGGCGTCGGCACGCGGATCGCGGTGCCGTCTAGCCTGCCCTTGAGCTCGGGTATCACGAGTCCTACTGAGCGGGCAGCACCGGTACTGGTCGGGATCATCGAGACTGCCGCCGCCCGGGCACGGTGCAGGTCCTTGTGCAGCGTGTCGATGATGCGCTGATCACCGGTATAGGAGTGGACCGTCACCATGTAGCCGCGGACGATGCCGAATGCGTCGTGCAGGACCTTTGCCATTGGCGCCAGGCAATTCGTGGTGCATGACGCGTTGGAGATCACCGTCATGTCGCGGGTGATCGTCCGTTCGTTGACACCATAGACGATGGTCGCATCCGCGCCGTTGGCCGGCGCCGACACCAGGACCTTCCGCGCACCAGCGGCGATGAGCTGCGTGGCCGCATCTTTCGTGGTGAAATGGCCGGTGCACTCCATGGCGACATCGACGCCCTTGAACGGCACCTTGGTCGGATCCTTCTCGGCCGCTACCTTGATCGGGCCGTAGCTTCGGCCCTGACAGTGGACGGTGATTGTATCGCCGGCAATTTCAACTTGGCCGGGGAAGCGACCATGCACGCTGTCATAGCGGAAGAGATGTGTGTTGGCCTCGACGCTGCCGAGATCGTTTATGGCAACCGGCACCAGGTCGTCGCGCCCGCTTTCCACGATAGCGCGCAGAACCAGTCGGCCAATCCGGCCGAAACCATTGATACCAATTCTGATAGTCATTGCTGCCGTCCTTCATCGGGGACTTCACGCTAACGGGCACGCCCACGCGGGCATTGATCCACATCAACCTTCGCGCGGGCAGCTTCAGGTTTCTTCCCGGAACTGATGCGCCTTTTTCCGCGTCATCGGAGCCTGAAGGTGATCGCCCTGGTCTTCTCCGAGCCGGCTTGGGAACTCGCCCAGGTTCTCCAGGAGCTCGGCCTCTTCGACCGGCTGTTCGGATGCGCCCTCGTTGTGGTGCACCGTCATCGGATTCGGGAGCTGCCCGGCGGCCGGATTGTCGATAATCGCCTGCAGCTCTCGCGCCCGCTCTATATACTCATCCAGGCGACCCGGCGGGGATCCATCCTTGCGCCAGTGCTCCAGGGCCCGCTCCCGGATGGCTTTAGCGTGTTTCGTCTCGCGTTTGGCCATGACTAACTCCGTTGCTCCACTGACACGCTAGTGTGCTCCGGCGGCGATCGAGTTGATTCAGGTCAACACGGCCTGACTGTTTGCCGTCTAATCAGACGCCGGGTTGAGATTATCGGGCGTCGATGTTCTGGCACCGCGTCAAGCTTTGCACGCTGTTTGGGTTCGACGTGCACATCGATGCCACATGGCTCCTGCTTGCCGTGCTGGTTACCTGGAGCCTCGCGTCGGCGTTCCCTCATCTGGTCCCGGGCTTATTGGCTGGGGCCTACCTGGCCATGGCCGTTGCAACCGCGCTGGGGTTGTTTGGCTCGATCGTGTTCCACGAGATGTCGCACGCGCTGGTGGCCCGGCGGTACGGCATCGTGATCCGCGGGATCACGCTGTTCATCTTCGGCGGCGTTGCGGAGCTGGAGGCCGAGCCTGGCTCGGCGCGCGGCGAACTGCTGATGGCCATCGCCGGCCCGGTGGCAAGCCTGCTGCTGGGGCTGTTGCTGTTCTTGCTGGCCGGCTTGTGGCCGGCGGTACCGGCGGTCGCCGGCGTGTTCCGGTATCTCGAGCTGATCAATTGGACGTTGGCGATTTTCAACCTCGTGCCGGCTTTCCCGTTGGACGGAGGGCGCGTGTTGCGGGCGGCGCTCTGACTCTGGCGTCGGGATCGCGACTGGGCCACCCGTATCGCCGCCGGCATCGGCAGCGCGTTCGCCATCTTTCTAATCGTGCTCGGCATCCTTCGCGTCGTGACCGGCGACTTCGTCGGCGGCATGTGGAGCTTCCTGGTCGGGATGTTCCTGCGCGCAGCCGCTGCCGGCGCCAACCGTCATACAATGGTGACGCGGCTTCTGGGGGGGGGCTAAGCGTCGGCGATGTGATGAACCCTGCGCCGATCGCGGTGCCGAGCGATATCTCGATCGACTCGCTGATCGAGGACTATGTTTATGCTCACCATCATCGCTGGTTTCCGGTGATTGACGGCGGAAGGGTCGTCGGCTCGGCCAGTACCCGGGAAGCTGCGTCGGTCGATAGGGGCCTGTGGCACACGACACCGGTCAGCCGGATCATGACCGCCCTGGCCGCCGCCGGGATAGTCTCGCCCGATCTGGACCTGATGACGGCGCAGATGCAGCGCAGCGGAGCGAGTCGCCTTATCGTCGTCCGCAACGGGCACATGGTGGGGCTGTTGTTGTCGCGCGACATCGTCCGGGAACTCGCCTTGCGACGGGAACTCGCCCGCGCGTGACGCTAGAGCCGTCCGTCCACGCGTGCGCTATCGACTCGCGCCCGTATGGCGCAGGCTCAGGATGTAGGCGGCGATGTCGCTCGCCTGCGCGCGCGTGTACTTCTCCATAAGCATGTGCATGTGCTGCGGCTGCTGGACAAAGTTGGTGAGCCACTGCTGCGTTATTGCCGGACGGTTCGCAATGCTCTCGAACGACGGCGCGTCGGTCCACGAAGCGGGCCCATTCGCTATAATGACATGGCAGGTCGCGCACGTCTTCTGGGCGAGCCGACGACCTTCGGACACAGAGGCGGACTGGGCGAGGCAGGGACTGCAGAGCAGTCCGGACCCGAAAACGATCGCCAGCGCGAGGGAAGTGACTGCGAGCTTCGTCATGCTTGCATTGATTCGATGGCAGGGACGATACGGCTCGGTTCAAGGGGTCGTCAAGGTAGCGGGGCGGCTCGGTTGGTGGCCGTCGGCTGCAAGGGCCGGTTTGGCCTGGGGCTCGCGGCGCCCTGATTGAGCAGGATCAACGCGAGGTGTCGCACTTCGGCGTAAAGGGCCTTCCGACAGAATTCTGCGCGATCGATGAAAATGCCGGACACGAAGGACGAAGACCCTCTCGTCAGGGCGGCACCTGAGATCGGCCTGCCACAGGCCGAAAACCTCCCCGCGGTTGTCGTGCGGGAGAAGCCGCGGCCCGCGCGACGCGGCATGTGCAGACGCGCCCCATGGCTTCTGGCGCTGCTGGTCGCCGGGGTGGGCGCAGGCTATTGGTGGCTTCACCCGCGGCCGACGCTGCCGCCCGGTTTCGCATCCGGCAATGGCCGCCTGGAGGCCGACGAAATCGATATAGACACGAAGTACGCCGGCCGGATCGCGGAGCTTCGGACCGATGAGGGCGACATCGTGAAAGCGGGCCAGGTCGTCGCGGTTATGGATACGCGTGACTTGCAGGCCGAGCTCAAGCAGTACCAGCAACTGGTGCTGCAGGATCAGCAGACGCTCCAGCAAGCCACGGATAATTATGCATCGCAGCAGGCGGTGGTGAAGTTCGACCAGCAGGAAGTGGCCCGCTCGACCTATCTTGTGCCGAAAGGGTTCGCCACACAGGAAACGCTGGATCTGCAGACACAAAACCTGGCCAGCGCCACCGGCACTTTGAAGGCGGATGAAGCCGCAATCGGGGCGGCCCAACATGCGTTGCAAGCCGCCCAACATCAGGTCGAGTTTTTTGCCGTCGAAATCGCCGACGACCAACTGTTCGCGCCGAAAGACGGCCCGATCGAATACCGCGTCGCCAATGTCGGCGAGGTGCTGTCGGCCGGGGGCAAGATCTTCGCCATGCTCGACGCTTCGTATGTTTACATGGACATTTATCTGCCGACCGAGGAAGCCGGCCGGGTCAGGATCGGGTCGGACGCCCGCATCGTGCTTGACGCTTATCCCCACCATGTCGTTCCGGCGAAGGTGGTGTTCATCGCCAGCCAAGCGCAATTCACACCGAAGACGGTCGAGACGAAGGACGAGCGTGACAAGCTCATGTTCCGCATACGGGTACGGATCGATCCGCAGCGGCTTAAAGGGCGCGAAGCAATTGTCAGGAGCGGGCTTCCTGGGGTCTCTTATGTGCGTACCAGCGAGTCGGCCAAATGGCCGATTACTTTGAACCCCAGCTCGCCCCCTAGCAAGCCCGCGGCGGCGCCCTCGTGAGCGCAGAATCAGGCGTTGCGTCACTCGATGACGTCACCCAGCGTTACGGCAAGACCATTGCCCTCGACGGGGTCACGCTGGCGATACCCAGTGGTCGTCTTGTCGGACTGATCGGGCCCGATGGCGTGGGCAAGTCATCGCTGCTTGCCATCATCGCCGGTGCTCGACACATCCAGACCGGGACAGCGTATGTGCTCGGCGGGGATATCGCCGACTCCGCACACCGCGAGGCCGTCTGCCCGCGCATCGCCTATATGCCGCAGGGGCTTGGCAAGAACCTGTATCCCGATCTGAACATCCGCGAGAACATTGAGTACTTTGGCCGTCTGTTCGGCCAGTCGCGGGCCGAGCGTGAGGACCGAATCGCCGAACTGCTCGCCAGCACGGGACTGGCACCGTTTGCCGATCGTCCGGCAAAGAAACTGTCCGGCGGCATGAAGCAAAAACTCGGGCTTTGCTGCTCGCTGATCCACGACCCCGATCTGCTGATCCTGGATGAGCCGACAACTGGGGTCGATCCGCTGTCGCGGCGCCAATTCTGGGAATTGATCGCGCGCATCCGTGCCCGGCGCGTGGGCCTCAGCGTCATCGTGGCGACTGCATATATGGAAGAGGCCGAGCAGTTCGACTGGCTGGTGGCGATGAATGCCGGCAGGGTCGCGGCAACGGGCTCTCCCGCCGCGCTCAAACGGGATACCGGTGCGCCCACGGTTGAAGAAGCGTTCATCGCGCTGCTGCCGGAAGCTGAACGCCGGGGCCACAGGAGGCTGGCGATCCCGCCCCGGCGCAGGGTAGAGACCGAGCCGGTCATCACGGCGAAGAACCTGACCTGCCGGTTTGGCGACTTCACCGCGGTTGATCATGTCAGTTTTTCGATCGAGAGCGGCGAAATCTTCGGCTTCGTCGGCTCGAACGGCTGCGGCAAGACGACCACGATGAAGATGCTAACCGGCTTGCTGCCGGCGACCGAAGGCGAGGCGCTGCTGTTCGGCAGGCCGCTCGATGCGAGCGATCTCGGCGCGCGTCGGCGCGTCGGCTACATGTCGCAGTCGTTCTCGCTTTATGCTGAATTGACCGTCCGCCAGAATCTCGACCTGCATGCGCGGTTGTTCCACTTGCCGTCGCGAGAGGCGAAAGCGCGGCTTGCTGAGCTGATCCGCCGCTTCGGTCTTGCCGAGCACATCGACCAGCGCGCTCAGGATCTGCCGTTGGGCATCCGCCAGCGATTGTCGCTCGCGGTCGCAATCGTTCATCAGCCCGAGATGCTGATACTCGACGAGCCGACTTCGGGTGTCGACCCGCTGGCGCGCGACGCGTTCTGGGAGCTTCTGATAGACCTGTCGCGGAATGAGGGCGTGACGATCTTCGTCTCGACCCATTTCATGAACGAAGCCGAGCGCTGCGATCGCATTTCGCTGATGGATTCGGGACATGTGCTGGCTACGGATACACCGGCCGGCCTGATCACGTCGCGTCATGCCGCCAGTTTGGAAGAGGCGTTCATCTCCTGCCTCGAAGAGGCGACGGGCGGGCGAGCGGGCGCGGTGCCGCCCGAGCCTGCCGCGGCGGCAGAGCCGGAGCGACTTGGCAGGGCCAGGCTGCAAACGGGGGCGGGCTTCAGCGTGCGCCGTCTGCTCGCTTGCACGATCCGCGAGACATTGGAACTGGTGCGTGACCGGATTCGGCTCGGCTTCGCCGTGTTCGGCACGACATTCCTGCTGCTGGTCTTTGGATTCGGGATTTCGACCGACGTCAACTCATTGAGCTTCGCCGTCCTGGACCACGACCAGACCCACGAGAGCCGCGCCTATCTGGAAGAGCTGCGAGGCTCGGCATATTTCGTCGAGAAACCGCCGCTTGGGAATTATGCCGATCTGGAGAAGCGGCTTGCCGACGGGACTATCGACTGCGGCATCGAAATCCCGCCTGGCTTCGGTCGGGACATCGCGCGCGGCCGCCCGGCCTGGGTCGCCGCATGGATCGACGGGGCGCGGCCGTTCATCGCCCAGACGATCCGCGGCTACCTGCAGGCGGTGCATCAACTCTACCTGTCCGACCCCGCGGTGGTGACGACCCAACCGGCGCTGCCTGCGCCCGCCGACATCGAGATAAGGCTCAAATACAACCAGAACTTTGAGAGTGTTTATGCCATGGTTCCATCGACCATCTCGCTGGAACTGGCACTGTTTCCGGCTATCCTGATGGCGCTTGCGGTTGTTCGCGAAAAGGAGCTCGGCTCTATCACCAATTTGTACGTCACGCCGGTGACCCGCCTTGAATTCCTTCTAGGCAAGCAAGTGCCGTATGTCGGGCTGGCGATGGTTAATTTCGGCCTCATGTTCCTGATGGCGCTGTTCGTCTTCGGGGTGCCGCTCAAGGGCAGCTTTCCGGCGCTGCTCGTCGCGACGCTGATCTACGTCACGGCGACCACCGCCTATGGCATGGTGGTCTCGGCCTTTGCTCGCACGCAGATCGCAGCGCTGTTCGGTACCGCGATCCTGACCGTCCTGCCGGCCACCATGTTCGCCGGAATGATGGTTCCGGTGTCGTCGCTGACCGGTATGGGCAAGATCATGGGCCGCCTTTTCCCGATGTCCTATTTCCTGCCGGTCAGCGTCGGCACCTTCACGAAGGGCCTTGGCTTCGGCGACCTGGCGACCGACGTGGGCGCCCTTATTTTGTTCGTACCCGCCCTGCTGATGCTGAGCCTTGTGCTGCTCCGCAAACAGGAGCGCTAGACCACCAGTCATGCGCAGCGTTGCCAACATCTTTTGGCTCGGCACCAAAGAATTGCGGAGCTTCCTGCGCGACTTCGTGCTGCTTGGGCTGGTTATTTACAGCTTCTCGTTGGCCATCATGGCGCAGGCGCAGAGCAACTCGCAGGAGGTGCATAACGCCTCGGTCGGGATTGTGGATGAGGATCATTCGGAATTGTCGCGTCGGATCGCCCAGGCCTTCCTGCCGCCATATTTCCAGCAACCCCAACCGATCGCTGAGCGCGATATTGTCCCGCTGATGAATGCCGGGCGATATACGTTCGTGCTCGATATTCCCCCGAACTTCGAGCGCGATGTTCTGGCCGGACGGGAGCCTGCCATCCAGCTTGATGTCGATGCGACCGCGATGGTGCAAGCGGGGCTCGGGTCGGATTACGCGCAGCAGATCATCACGACCGAGATCGAGAATTTCCTGTCCCGCGCGGAGGATGGCCCTTTGTCGCCGGTCAACCTGGTCGTGCGGATCGCCTTCAATCCGAATGTCGAGACCGCGTGGTTCACCAGCGTGATGGGGATTATCAACAATGTGACGATGCTGGCGATCGTGCTTGCCGGAGCGGCCGTGATCCGGGAGCGCGAACACGGCACCATGGACCATCTGCTGGTCATGCCGCTGACCCCGTTCGAGATCGCGATGTCGAAAATTTGGGCGAATGGTCTTGTCATTATCGTTGCCGTTGGCCTGTCCCTGTATTTCATCCTGCAGGGCGTGCTTGGGATCCCGATCGCCGGTTCGATACCACTGTTTCTGTTAGGTGTTGCGATCTATCTGTTCTTCGCCACTGCCGTCGGCATATTCCTTGGCACCGTTGCTCGATCAATGCCGCAGCTCGGCCTGCTCTTTCTGCTGGTGTATCTCCCCCTGGCGATGCTGTCAGGAAGCAACACACCGCTCGAGAGCATGCCACCCTGGCTCGCGACGGTCATGCAGGTGTCACCCACAGTGCATTTCGTCTCGTTCGCGCAGGCGATCCTCTATCGGGGGGCCGGGATTGCTGTGGTTTGGCGTGAGTTTCTGATCGTTGCTCTAATCGGAGGGCTGTTCCTGGCACTTGCCTTGCTGCGATTCCGGCGGGTGGCCAGCACTGCGGTATGACCCAGCTTGTAACCTGACTCGCCAGAAGGAAGGAAAGTCACCAAATGTCGAACGAAACCAGTTCAGCAAGGGTCGCCTGCCTTGTTGACCTTCGCGGCAAGCGCGGGCTCATTGTCGGCATTGCCAATGAGCACAGCATTGCCGCTGGCTGCGCCGAAGTATTTGCCGGCACCGGGGCGACGCTCGCGGCAACCTATTTGAACGAGAGGGCGGAACCATTCGTCCGCGGGGTGACAGATCGTCTGCCCTGTCCGCTGCTGCTTCCCTGCGACGTGCGCGTGCCGGGCCAACTGGAGGCGGTCTTCGCCCGCATTGAGGCGGAATGGGGTCGGCTTGATTTCCTGCTGCACTCGATTGCTTTCGCTCCGAAGGACGACTTGCATGGCCGCGTGACCGATTGCTCGGCCGCTGGCTTCGGGCTCGCCATTGACGTATCGTGTCACTCGTTCATCAGCATGGCGCACTTGGCGGAGCCGCTGATGAAGCAGGGTGGGTGCCTGCTGGCAGTGACCTTCTACGGTTCCGAGAGGGTGGTCGAGCACTACAACCTTATGGGCCCGGTGAAGGCAGCGCTGGAGAGCAGCGTGCGTTATATTGCAGCCGAGTTGGGACCAAAGGGCATTCGCGTTCATGCCGTCTCGCCTGGCCCGATCCGGACCCGCGCCGCAAGCGGCATCGACCGCTTCGATGAGCTCATCGAGCAGGCGGCGAGCCGTGCGCCGGAACATCACCTGGTTGACATTGTCGATGTCGGCAATGTGGCTGCTTTTCTGGTAAGCGATGCCGCGCGGCACATCACCGGTACGATCATCCCCGTTGATGGCGGCGAGCATCTGCTGGCCTGAAACCGGCGACAGCGCGGCAGTGGTCAGTAATCAGTGGTTGGAAATGAGACTTGGGGCCCGCGACGATGCCATCTCAGCCCGTCGCCATCAACGCGGCCTGGCCAGCCCGCTGCGCCCGCGCCATCAGCATCGCCACGGCGCAGGAGGCGACGCGAGTTCGCTCGGAATCGGCGCGGCTCGTGAGGATGATCGGTACCCGCGCGCCGACCACGACCCCGGCGGCATCGGCGCCGGCTAGAAAGGAGAGTTGCTTGGCCAGCATGTTACCAGCCTCGAGATCAGGCACCACCAGAATATCCGCACGGCCGGCGACTGGTGAGGCGATGCCTTTCTGCCGCGCCGCCTCGGGGTTGACCGCGTTGTCGAAGGCAAGCGGTCCATCGACCAGGCCGCCGGTGATCTGTCCCCGATCCGCCATCTTGCACAGCGCCGCGGCATCGACAGTCGAGCGGATGGTCGGGCTGACCGTCTCTACGGCGGAAAGGATGGCCACGCGCGGCGTCTCGATCCCCATCCACCGCGCCAGATCGATCGCGTTCTGCACGATGTCGCGCTTGTCTTCCAGCATCGGCATGATGTTGATCGCCGCATCGGTCAGCAGGAGCGGGCGCGGGTAGGACGGCACATCCATGATATAAACGTGGCTCAGGCGACGGGCGGTGCGCAGGCCGGTTTCCGCGGCGACCACCTCGTGCATCAGTTCGTCGGTGTGCAGCGAGCCCTTCATCAACATCTCGGCTTCACCGGCTCGCACCAGCGCTACGGCGCGTGCCGCCGCGGCGTGGCTATGCGGCACGTCCACCAGGCGGAACTGGCTGATGTCCAGCTTCGCAGCCGCCGCCGCTGCCCGGACCTTCGCCTCCGGCCCGACCAGAATCGGGACGATCAGACCGGCCGCCGCCAGCTCCACTACTGCCGACAGCGTCAGGGCATCGCAGGGATGTGCGACGGCCACAGACGCCGGTGGCTGTCCGGCCGTGCGCGCCAGCAGCTCGCGGAATCGCCGGTGTCGGTTGAGCCGCACGTCCGGCAACTCCACCCGCGGCCGCCGCACTTTCTCGGTCGGCGCCTGAACTTCGGCCGCGCCGGTGACAACTTCGCGGCCGAGTTGGTTCACGCAACGACAGTCGAAGACGATGCCCTTCTTCTCTGGCTTTTTCTCGCGGGCAACGACAGTCGCGGTGATCGTATCGCCAATGCCAACGGGGGTGCGGAAATGCAAGTCTTGCGAGAGATAGATGGTCCCGGGACCGGGCAGTTTGGTGCCGAGCACCGCGGATATGAGCCCGCCGCTCCACATGCCGTGGACGATAATTTTGTGGAACAGGTCTGTCTCGGCATAGGCGGGATCAAGATGCGCCGGGTTCACGTCGCCGGAGATGACGGCGAACAGTTCGATGTCGTCCTGCGACAAGGTACGAACGATGCTGGCACTATCGCCAATGGCGATCTCGTCGAAGGTCCGGTTCTCGATGACCGCGTCCTTGGATGCGGCGCCGATGTGCATCAGGCAACCCCTTCAGTGTTCACGAACGTAATCGCCGGGCGCATCCTCGAGCACCGGGTAGCCGGCAGCCTGTGCTCCCAGAGGTGGTGGCTTGGTGGGCTCGCCGCTGTGCTCAGCAAGCCAGCGCGCCCATTGCGGCCACCAGGAGCCCTCCTCATGCTGTGCCGACGCGGCCCATTCGTCCGGTCCGACATAGCGCTCCCCGGCCGGGCGCCGCCCCATGCGGAAGTAGCGATGGGGGTGGCCGGGCTCGCTGACGATCCCGGCGTTGTGCCCCCCGGAGGTCAGCACGAAGGTGATGTCGCCGTCGTTCAGCAGATGTATCTTGTGCACCGAGTGCCAGGGCGCGATGTGATCCGTCTCGGTGCCCACCACGAACATGGGCACCCTGATGTCCGACACCGATACAGGTCTGTCCCCCACCGGAAAGCGGCCTTCCGCCAGATCGTTGTCGAGGAACAGCCGGCGCAGATACTCGCCATGCATGCGCGCCGGCATCCGCGTGCCGTCGGCGTTCCAGGCCATCAGGTCGCTGGGGTGCCCGGGCTCTCCGAGCAGATACTCCCTGATCATGTGCGACCAGATCAGGTCGTTGGACCGCAACATCTGGAACGCGCCGGCCATTTGGCGACTGTCCAGATAGCCCTGGGCCGACATCACGTCCTGTAGAAAAGAGAGCTGTGCCTCGGAGATGAAGAGCTGCAGCTCGCCGGCTTCGGTAAAGTCGGTCTGCGCCGCGAACAGCGTCAGGCCGGCAAGGCGATCATCGCCGTCTCGCGCCATCGCAGCCGCGGCGATGGCGAGCAACGTGCCACCCAGGCAATAGCCGCAGCCATGTACCTTGACGTTGCCGCAGGTGGCGCGGATCGCGTCCAGCGCGGCAAGCGGTCCCTCTGTCCGGTAGTCGTCGAGCGAGATGTCGCGTAGCTCCGCATCGGGATTGCGCCATGAGATGGCAAACACGGTGTAGCCCTGCGTGACCAGATAGCGGATCAGCGAATTGTTCGGCGAGAGATCGAGGATATAGTATTTCATGATCCAGGCCGGTACGACCAACACTGGTTCGGGTCGCACCGTGGCCGTCGTCGGCGCGTATTGGATCAGCTCCATCAGCTCGTTGCGAAATATCACCTTGCCCGGCGTCACCGCGAGATTTCGCCCGACCGCGAACTTCCGCATGCCGGATGGCGATCCGCTGAGCGACTCTTGCAGGTCGCTCAGCCAGTTGCGGAATCCGGCGAGAAAATTGCGGCCGCGGGTATCGAGCGTCGCGTTGATTACCTCGGGGTTGAGCCAGGGGATATTAGAGGGCGAGAACATATCCAGCCACTGGCGGGTCGCGAAAGAGACGATCTGACAATTACGCCGCGCCATTGCGGGGCCGCCATCGCTGACCTGTCCCCACCACTCCTCGGCCAGCAGGAACGCCTGATGGATCGCGTTGAACGGCGGCTCATGCCAAGCCGTGCTTTGGAAGCGATGGTCATTGGCTGCCGCATCGATCACCTGATTCCCACCCAGCGCATCGTACAGCCGCCGCCATTGCCATGCTGCGGAGCGGATCAGTTCGAGCTGCCGGAAAGGGGTGTTGGCCCATTGACTCCACCAATCCGCGAAGGCCACCCATGTCCCTGTCGGAGATACGCCCCCGGTCGCTCGCCCTTCCAGTGCATGGAGCGCGCGGTCGAGATCGGCCCACGGTTCGTCCGCGGAGACGTGGCTTGCGGGGCGTGGCAGAGGACGCACTGCGCCACCGGGCGCCTGCCGCGATTCCGGGTTAATCCGCGGCTGATCACGCGTCGCGGTGTCCATCGCATGGCTCCTTGGTCGGGATATGGATGGCTGTCTTTGGGCCGGCTCCTGCAGACAGGAGATGCGCCATCCGATCGGGATTAAGCTTGGCACGCCGTATCGGGATCTCGGCCGCCGGTCATTCACGGTTGGCCGCGGACGCCAGCGAGCGTCGGCGCCGCTGCATCCGCGGGTCAGGGTTGCACCCGGAGCCCGTTCCTCACCTCGGTCACTCCAGGGGCGGCCCAGGCGGCATGTTCGGCGACGCTGCGCTCGAACCACGTGCTCACTTGGCCCCGTAAGGTGACTTTGTTGTGCTCCATGCTGACCGCGATGCGCGACGCTTCCACCTCGGCGTTCCGGCGCAGTGCGTTTTCAATCTTCTGCTGCACGAGGTCGGGGGCGGTCGTCGAACCGGCGGCAGGTATCATGCCGATCAGGTTCACCACGCCGCGCACGCCACCCAGCCGTCTGACGGCGGTCTCGGCCGCCGCCCGCTGAAACTGAAAGTTCACGTCGCCACTTAGCGTGACGACGCCATGCTCGACTTTCACATGGATGCGGTCCCGCGGCACATCGACGTCCCAGGCAAGAATGCGGATCGCTCGTTCGGCAATCTCGTCGTCGGCGTGCTTCATCGCATTCGGCAGCCGCACTTCGATTTCCTCGGCAATTGCGGTCACGCCTTGCACCCGGCTCGCAGCGCGCTCGGCCGCCGCCTTGGCAGCGTAGTTGTCAACGGACCCGCTCAGGGTTATCACCCCATGCTTCGCTGTCACCCCTATATGCGCTGCATCAAGACTGGGGTCCCACTCGAGTTCCTCCATCACCAAGGCCTGCAGCGTCGCGTCGTCTGGCATCTGAACTGTCTCCTTCGGTATGCGACCACTTTAACCTGCCACTTGATGCCAGATCACAGCACTGGACGATTCTCTGCCTTGATCCAGATCAAGTCAGCCAATGTCCGGCTTGGTTGCACCTTGATCCGACTAACGGGCAGCATATTGAGGATTGTAGCCTTCCAGGATCGCAAGATAGCTCTCGCGTTCAAAGCTGCCGGCGGCCTTGATTCTCTGGTGGCTCAGCCTGCCGCGGACCTGGTCGAGAGACCGGAGACCTCGCGCCGATAGCCAGGAAGTAAGATCGCCGAGCATGGTCTCGACATATGGGACGCCGCGTCGCAAGAGAGCCGATGTGGTCATCACGACGTCGGCACCGACGAGGAGGTATTTCAGAATTTCGTCGGTACTCTCGACGCCGGTGCTCGCGGCGAGCGATGCATTCACCTGTCCTGCAAGAACGCCGATCCACAGGAGTGGCAGCCGGATCTCGTGCCGGCTGCTCAACTCGAGGTCCTTGGTCAGCAGCAGCCGGGTCAGATCGACATCCGGCTGGTAGAACCGATTGAACAACACCAGAGCAGCAGCCCCCGCGCGATCGAGCTCCCGTGCCATGTGCCCGAGAGCGCTGAAGTGTGGACCAAGCTTTACAGCGACGGGGATCGTAACAGCGGTGCTGACCGCGGGCAGAACCTCCAGGTATCGCTGTTCAACGGCCCGACCCGTCATCGAGAGGTCGGTGGCGATGAAATAGACGTTGAGTTCGAGCCCTCTGGCACCGGCCTGCTCGATCTGTCGCGCATAGCTGATCCAGCCCTCGTGGGTGGTGCCGTTGAGGCTGGCGATGATGGGAATGTCGGTCGCTTCGACAGCGCGGCGGACGAGGGAAAGATAGCGCTCCGGCCCGGTATGCCCGACACTGTAATCGGGAAGATAGGTCCGTGCCTCGGGAAAACTTTCAGAGCCGGCCGCCACACGATCTTCATAGCGCCGTGCCTCCGCCTCGATCTGTTCCTGGAAGAGCGATGGAAGGACGATGGCGGCAACCCCGGCGTCCTCGAGTTGGCGCAGCCTGCCGAGATCTCCGGTCAGCGGTGAGGCCGAGGCGACCAGAGGGTTCTTGAGCTCGAGCCCCATGTAGCGGGTAGTCAGGTCCACTTCACGCTCCTTATTGTCCAAGCACATCCGCCGGTGGATGGAACTGTCCACCGTCGAGGCGGGCAAGTTGTTCGTACCCAAGATATTTTTCGTTCACGACGGTCTGCGCCATACAGGCAAGCTCTTCCGCCTCAGCGGGCCGCGTCATAGTCAGGGCGTGATACCGAATCTCGTTATAGGCATAGTCCTTGAAGGAGATCGTCGGACGTACTGAATCCAGCCGAAACGGGTTCTCACCCACGTTGCGCATCGCCGGATTGAAGCGGAACAGGGGCCAGTAGCCGCTGGCTACGGCAAGGTTCTGCTGATGCATGCCGTACTGCATGTCTATCCCGTGTGCGATGCAGTGGCTGTAGGCCAGGATCAACGAGGGACCGTCATAGGCCTCGGCCTCCCGGAACGCGAGCAGGGTCTGCTGCGGATTGGCACCCATGGCGACCTGGGCGACATAAACATTACCATAGGCAATTGCCTGCAGCGCAAGGTCTTTCCGCGCCACACGCTTGCCCGCCGCCGCGAACTTCGCCACCGCGCCGAGCGGTGTTGCCTTCGAGGCCTGGCCGCCCGTATTCGAGTATACTTCGGTGTCGAGCACCAGCACGTTGACGTTGCGGCTGGATGCCAGCACGTGGTCAAGCCCGCCATAGCCGATGTCGTACGCCCATCCGTCACCGCCGACGATCCAGATGCTGCGCCGCACCAGTTGGTCAACCACGGAAAGCAGGTCCGCGGCGATGGCGTTGCCCTCCGCCAGTTGCAGCAATCGGGTCTTGAGTTTGCCGACACGAATCCGCTGCGCGCGGATTTCGGATTCCCGGCTCTGCGGAGCAGCCAGAACTTCCATGACGAACGCTTCGCCCAACAGAGGGGCCAACTCCCGCAACCGCTGCTCCGCGAGTTCGAGATGTTTGTCGGCGGCAAGGCGGAAGCCGAGTCCGAACTCGGCATTGTCCTCAAACAGCGAATTCGACCAGGCCGGCCCGCGGCCTTCATGGTTCTTGCTCCAGGGCGTCACCGGCAGGTTGCCGCCGTAGATGGAGGAACATCCGGTTGCGTTCGCAATCATTGCCCGATCGCCGAACAGTTGCGACAACAGCTTGAGATACGGCGTCTCGCCGCAGCCGGCGCACGCTCCCGAGAACTCGAACAGGGGTTCAAGGAACTGCACCCCGCGCACATTAGCGAAATCGATGCGCGCGCGGTCGTTTACCGGCAGCCGCTCGAAAAATTCGATATTCACCCGTTCGGCATCGACGATCGCCGCCTTCGGCCTGAGATTGATCGCCTTGACGCCCGGATCGACCGGGCTGTGGGCCGGGCAAGCCTCGGTGCACAGCGCACAGCCGGTGCAGTCTTCGGCGTAGAACTGCAGGGTGAACCGGACTCCCGGGTAGCCGCGCGCGTTGACTACCGCCGACTTGAAGTTATCCGGCGCGCCGGCGAGATGCGCCTCGTCGTAGTATCTGGCGCGGATCACGCTGTGCGGACAGACGAAACTGCATTGGCCGCACTGGATGCAGATATCCGGCTCCCACACCGGCACGAATTCAGCGATATTGCGCTTCTCCCATGAAGCGGTGCCGGACGGCCAGGTGCCGTCGATCGGCATCAGACTTACGGGGATTTCCCCGCCGCGCCCTTCCATCATCCGGGCCGTGACCTCACGCACGAACGCCGGTGCGGTTGCAGGCACGATCGGCGGTCGATCGAATATGCCGTTGGCCGTCGCCGGAACAGTCACGGGATAGAGGTTCGCCAGCGTCTGATCGACCGCCTGGAAGTTCTGCCGGACAACCGCCTCACCCTTGCCGCCATATGTCTTCCGGATCGCCTCCTTGATGTGATAAATTGCCGCCTCGCGCGGCAGCACGCCGGAGATCGCAAAGAAACAGGTCTGCAGCACCGTATTGGTCCGGTTCCGAAGTCCTGCCTGTCGCGCGACTTTGGAGGCATCGATCACGAAGAACCGCAGCTTCTTGTCGATGATTTGCTTCTGAACCGAACGTGGCAGACGATCCCATATCGCATCGGATCCGAACGGACAGTTCAACAGAAACGTTGCACCCGGGACGGCGAGCCGCAGCACGTCGAGCCGTTCGAGGAAGTGGAACTGATGGCAGGCGACAAAATTGGCCGCGCTGATCAGATAGGGTGAGCGGATCGGCCGCGGGCCGAAGCGGAGATGGGATATCGTCTGCGCGCCGGACTTATGTGAATCGTACACGAAATACCCTTGGGCGTAGAGGCCCGCGTCCTCGGCGAGGATCTTTACGGTATTCTTGTTTGCGCCCACCGTGCCATCGGCACCGAGCCCGTAGAACACGGCGCGCACCACATCATCCGGCTCGATCGAATAAGACGGATCGATGGTCAGGCTGGTGTGCGAAACGTCATCGGTGATGCCGATGGTGAAGCTGTTGCGGGGGTCCGGGTTGCGCAACTGGTCGAACACGGCTTTGGCCATCGGCGGGCTGAAGTCCTTGGACGACAGACCGTAGCGTCCGCCGATGATCCCCGGCATGGCTGGCCTTTCGCCCCGAGCGGCAGCCTGTGCCAGCGTGGCGACCACATCCAGATACAGCGGTTCCCCCGTGGCGCCCGGCTCCTTGGTCTGCTCCAGCACAGCGACTGCACGGCAGCTCTGCGGCAACGCGGCGAGGAGATGCGCGGCCGAGAAAGGTCGGAACAGACGCACTTGCAGCACGCCCACCTTCTCGCCCACGCTCCGGAGCGCCGCCGCTGTCTGGCGGGCCGTCTCGGCCCCGGACCCCATCACAATCAAGATCCGTTCGGCATCGTCGGGTCCGTCATAATCGAACAAGCGGTACTGCCGGCCTGTGAGGGCCGCAAGGCGATCCATGACCGACTGCACGATGCCGGGCAGCGCGGCATAGAATGGATTGACCGTCTCGCGGGCCTGAAAGAAGGTGTCCGGGTTGTGCGCCGCGCCGCGGATGAACGGATGCTCCGGATTGAGCGCCCGCGCCCGGTGTGCGCGCACCAGGTCATCATCAATCATGGCGCGGATTTCATCGTCGCTCAGCAGCGTCAGCGTGTTCACCTCATGGGACGTGCGAAACCCGTCGAAGAAGTGGATGAACGGGATGCGAGATTGCAACGTCGCGGCCTGGGCGATCAGCGCCGCGTCATGTGCCTCCTGCACCGAGCCCGACGATAGCTGCGCGAAGCCGGCTGCGCGCACCGCCATTACATCGGAATGATCACCGAAGATCGACAGCGCCTGTGTCGCCACCGATCGCGCCGCAATATGGAACACCGTCGGCGTCAACTCGCCGGCGATTTTGAACATGTTGGGCAGCATCAGCAGAAGACCCTGCGAGGCCGTGAACGTCGTGGTCAGCGCCCCTGCCTGCAACGCACCGTGCACCGCGCCGGCGGCACCTCCCTCGCTTTGCATCTCCTGAACAACCGGAACATCGCCCCAGATATTTGTCACGCCGGCGGCGGCCCATTCATCAGCAAGCTCGGCCATGGTCGAGGACGGCGTGATCGGATAGATCGCGCACACCTCGTTGACCCGATAGGCCACGTGCGCCACCGCGGTGTTGCCATCCATGGTCGCGGTCTGACTGGCCATGATCTCAACCCTTCAAGCAGACTCTGCGATCATCTCGATCGCATGGCATGGGCATTGCTCGAAGCAGACGGCGCACCCGGTGCATTTGGCATAGTCGTAGCGGTAGCGCTGGCCCGGCCCCAGTTTGATAATCGCGTCCTCTGGGCATGCGGCGTAGCAGTTGTCGCACTCAAAGCAGTTGCCGCAGGAAAGGCAGCGCTGCGCTTCCCGCAGCACCTGCGCTTCGGACAAGCCAGCCACGACTTCCTCGAAGCCGCTGATGCGCGCCGCCGGCGCCAGTTCCTTTTGCTGGGCCGGGTCGGCCTCGCTGTACACAGTCAAGTTCAGCATAGGGAAAGTAACGAGCGGTGCTTTTGCGGGCATCTCGTACGTCGCGCCGCGCAGCCAGGCATCGATATGGCGCGCCGCGCGTTTGCCATGGCCAACGGCGACGGTCACCGTCCGCTCGCTCGGCACCATGTCGCCGCCCGCAAAGATTCCAGGGTACCCGGTCATCATGTTGGGGCTGACCTGCACCATGCCGTCGGCACCAAATTCGATTCCCGGTACCCTGCGCAGGAAGGCGCTATCGGTCTCCTGACCCAATGCCAGCACGATCGCATCGGCCTGCAAGGTCTCGAATTGACCAGTCGGCTGCGGATGACCCGCCTTGTCGAGCTCCATCATTTCAACGGTCAGGTCCGGGCCGACGATCTCCTTGATGGTGGTCAGCCACTTGATCTTGATGCCTTCCGACAAAGCCTCATCGGCCTCGAAGGCGTGCGCCGGCATATGCGCGCGATCGCGCCGATAGACGATCAGCGCCTCGTCGGCACCGAGGCGCCTGGCAGTGCGAGCGGCATCCATCGCCGAATTGCCGCCACCGTAGACGATGACCCGTCGACCAAGCCGAGGCGTCTCACCAGTTGTCACATCGCGCAGCAGCGACACGGCATCGAGCACGCGCACCGCGTCGCGTGCTGGGATTTCGACATGCTTGCCGATATGGGCGCCGATCGCGATGAATGCCGCATCAAAGCTGCCGGCTTTCATCTCGGTAAGCACGTCCTCGACCTTGTGGTTGAGCACGATTCGCACACCCATCGACTCGATGCGGTCGATCTCCTTCATCAGATCGTCGCGCGGCAGCCGGTAAGCCGGGATGCCAAAATGCATCATGCCGCCGGGCAGAGGGCCAGCCTCATGTATTTCGACCGCATGCCCAAGGCGCGTCATGTGATAGGCGGCGGACAGGCCGCTCGAGCCGGCGCCGACCACCAGAACACGCTTTCCGCTTCGCGCCGCGCCGGACGGATAGGGCCATCCCTCCGCGATGGCATGGTCACCCAGAAAGCGCTCCACCGCATGGATGCTGACCGATTCGTCAAGGTCCTTTCGATTGCAGCCATCTTCGCACGGGTGATAGCAGACACGACCGTGCACCGCCGGCAGGGGATTGTCCTGCACGAGCGTTTCCCAGGCGGCACGATATTTTCCGGCCTGCGCCAACGCGAGCCAAGCCTGGATGTTCTCGCCGGCCGGGCACGCATGGTTGCAGGGCGGCAGCAGATCGACATAGACCGGCCGACGGGTTCGAACGGCACCGGTACCCTTCTCCACCGTCAGGTCCACGACCGACGTCATGTCGCTGCGCTTCGCGATCATTGCTGTCTCCGGATGCCTGGGGATAAGGGCACTTATCGGCGACCCCAAGGCATTGATCTGCGTCAACCGCGCAAGGGCAGCCGGGGATTGCCTGCACTGGCTGGCCGGGTCTGCTGTTACGGCGTCCGCGGATGCAGCGGCAGAGCATACCACCGGCGGCCTTCGCGTCCGTGCACCAGCAGCAGCACATAGGGCCGTCCGTTGCTCTCGGCCTCTTCGATTGCCTGCTCTGCCTCTTTCGTACGCGTGATCTCCCGCAGGCCAACGCGAAGAATCACATCGCCCGGCCCGAGACCGAGCTGCGCCGCGACGCTCCCCGGCTCGACGCTCACCACCGCTACGCCGGTGTCATTTCTGGCCTGCCTGTATTTGGCGCGCAGTTCCGGTGTCAGCACGGCGAGCCCCAGTCCCAGCTTGGAAGGGCCCGAGGACGGTGGCGCGACCGCCGGCTGTTGCGCGGGTACCGGTAGGGCAGTCACAACAGGGGCGATCGTCAACTCGGTGCCTGCCCGCCAGACTGAAAGCGGGATCTTCGAGCCTATAGGCCACCCGGCAATGATTCGCAGCAGGGCGCGTTCGTCGGTTGGCATCCGGTTGCCCGCGGCGGTCACGACGTCGCCAATCCGCAGACCCGCCTGCTCGGCTGGTCCGCCTGCCCGGATCGAAGTCACAATATCTCCGTGCAACATTGGGACCGACGTCACGGTATCCCCATGCAACTCTGGCTCGCCCAACGCCGCCGCGACGTCCGGCGTCACTTGCTGGAACAATGCCCCGATCACGCCGACCCAGCTCCGCCCATATTGCCGAAGGCGATCAACGACGATCGCGGCGGCGTCCGATGGCAGCGCGAAGCCGATGCCGATCGATCCGCCGCTTGGCGTCGCCGAGTCGAACGCGGTGTTGATTCCGACCACCTCGCCGGACGCGTTCAGCAGCGGTCCGCCGGAGCAGCCATGGTTAATGGCGGCATCGGTCTGCACAAAATCATCGAAGATCGTTTCACCGATGTCGCGGTTGAGCGCGCTCACGATCCCGGCGCTCACCGATGCTCCGAGCCCGAGCGGATTGCCGATCGCCATGACCGTTTCACCGATGCGCAACTTGTCGCTCCGCCCAAAGTGCAGCGCGGTTAGCTTCTCGGTTGGTGCCACCCTCAACAGCGCTACGTCGAGCCGCTGTCCCGTCCCGACCAGGGCCGCCGCCAGTCGGGTCCCATCCTGGAAGACGGCGGTGATTGCGATGGCACTCTCGACGAGGTGCCGGTTGGTCACGATCAAACCCGACGGATCAATAACAAAACCCGACCCTTCCTCGAGGACTTGGTGCACCGCCGGCGCGCCCGGCGCAGGATACGGCTCCGGTTCGAGCCGGATGATGCTGATGTTCACCACGCCCGGCAGCGCCGCGGCGACCACTGTTGGCAAATCTGCCGTCGGCTGCGCACCCTGTGCCGGCCCTGCCAGCAGCACCGCGATCCAAACCGCAAGTAACGGGGGCCAGAGCCCCTTGCGGGGTCGGCGGATCCAGCCTCGAAACCGCTGCGGCCCCTCTAGTTGTCCAGTCATGTAGAGCGCGCTCTAAAACTCTCCGCTCGACATCAGTTCCCCGCTCTGAAGACGGATATGCCCCTCGACCTCAATCGCCGACCGCGAAGAAGAGGGCCGGATACGAGGTTGCATCTGGCCCCACCAGCCATCGGCGATGGCGCTACTGGCAGTCTCCTTGAGCGAACTGCTGGGCTTTCCCACCCTCACCACCATCACCCGGCGCGACCTTGAAGGGCTTGCCATCTTCGCCAGCCTGGGCGAACTGCGGCTCTTTGCCGCCGTCGGCGAGCTGCACAGGCTTACCACCTTCGCCACCCCCAGTATCAGCAAGCTGCGGATTGGCTCCGCCGTTGCCCCCACCTGACTCCGCGAACTGTTGGCTGGTCCCTCCGTTACCACCACCCGCTTCGGCCATTTTCCCGGCTCTGCACGGATGCGCAGCCCCCGCCATGGCAGCCATGGGTACCCCACCAATTAACGCCAGCATCAACGCAGCGGTGCTGGCCAGCGAGCTCGCTCGAACAGCCATTTTCAACCCTCTCACGCTCGTCCCTAGAAAGATCCCTCGTCAATGGGATATATGTTGCCCCTAGTGGTAAGCCTTGATCTGGATCAAGAGCTCATCGGAATGGCTCTGGTGCAATTTGCTTGTCCCCCTATCTTCCGAACCGTACGGTGGGTTTGAGGGCGGGCGCGATGGTCAGGTTCCTGGGTTTGGAGGAGCTGTTCGAGGGTCGGCACTTCGATCGCGAGATCATTGTCCTGTGCGTGCGGTGGTATTTGCGTTTCAAGCTCAGCTTCCGGGACCTGGTGGAGATGATGGCCGAGCGTGGCCTGT
>Ga0335074_10000293_pt1 | contig 76438 bp, 49 predicted proteins | sample Lox_Sample_23_FD_206715 | JGI IMG/M metagenome (GOLD analysis project Ga0335074, IMG submission 206715) | Soil microbial communities from Loxahatchee National Wildlife Refuge, Florida, United States - Lox_Sample_2.3 | ecosystem: Environmental > Terrestrial > Soil > Wetlands | place: USA...
CGGCCGGCTTGAAGCCAGTAGCGGAATATCTCGGGCGTGGAAACCACGGTGTCGGCGGTTTCTGCAAGGATGCCGTCGCCGATGGAAAGCGGAAGCACGGGAGGCCTCGCGCCGATTGGCCCGGACTCATAGACCAGCACTGCTTCAGGCGCATGCGTGAGCCGCGCCAGGTTGGCGGCCGTCGAGGGCAAGCCGATGCCAACAAAACAGACTGCGCCGTCAGGCAGCATGCGGGCGGCAGCGACGGTCATCATCTCTTCATTCGAGAAGGCTGCGGTCATTGCGCCGCCGCCTTGTCTTGCGACTTGGATAGCAAGGCCAGGAAATCGCTGAAATCATCTGTTTCGTAGATGAATCGCTCAAGCCATTGCGTGAAGGATGTTCGATTGCGCGAGATCGCATCCCACGCGCGATAAAAACGATTATCCCGTTCGTAATAGCCGTGCGCGTAAGAGGGGGTCGCGCCGTGCGGCACTACACAGACCGCGCCCACCACCCAGGACGGCAAAACGCACGCGTTGGGCGGCGCCTGGAGCGTATTGACCCTCTCCTCAACCGTGACGATGACGCGTTTTGCCGCGAGTGCGGCCTCCTTCTGGACGCCAAGGATTCCCCAAAGGAGGACGTTGCCTTTGAAGTCGGCTCTTTGCGCATGAATCACTGTGACGTCAGGCCTGACCGCGGGAACAGCCGCAAGCCTCTCGCCGGTGAAGGGACACTCGATGGTGCGAATGCGGGGATTGACGTTGGGCAAATCGCTGCCCGCATACCCGCGAAAGACGGCGAATGGCAGGTTTGAAGCGCCGGCGACGTAGGCGTTGGCAAGATCGCAGTGGCTGCGCTCATCGATCTCGAGCCCGGCCGGCCATCCGTTTTCAACTGCATCGCGGAAACGGTGGAGCGAGCCAACGCCGGGGTTACCGCCCCAGGAGAATGTGAGCCGCGCGGCGCAGCCTGCGCCGATCAGCTGATCGTAGATCAGGTCGGGAGTCATGCGTACAAGCGAAAGATTACGTCGCTTTTGGCGGATGATTTCATGGCCGGCTGCGAATGGAATGAGATGCGTAAAGCCTTCCAGTGCGACACAGTCGCCGTCGCGCACCAAGGCTGAAACTGCATCTTTCAATTTCATCCATTCCGCCACGGTTCCTCCACAAAGGTGGATGAATTATCCTGCACGGGGACAGAATTGTACAAGTTGTGCGATAATCGGCTGTTTTGAGATGGACGAAATGAAGGATCGTTTGCCCTCCACGCAAAGGTACACTCCACCCTCCCGGGAAGGGATTGCGCAAGCCGCGGGCCCTGACTTCATGCTTTCGCTGGCGCGAGGTTTGCGAGTGATCGAGAGTTTTGAAGGCATTCGCGATGGGCGGACCATCGTGGAACTGAGCAGAACAACCGGCTTGTCGCGCGCGGCAATCCGTCGCATCCTGATCACTTTGGAAATCCTCGGCTACGTGGGCCGAACGCGCCAGGTGTACCGGCTTCGTACGCAGGTTTTGCGGCTGGGATTCTCGTTCCTTTCCTCCTCATCGGTGGTCGAGGCGGCTCAGCCTGTGCTGGAACGGATCACCGAGCAGATTCATGAGTCCTCATCGATGAGTATGCTTGACGGCGATCAGATTGTGTATGTCGCGCGATGTTCCGCCAGCCGCGTCATGGCGGCCGGACTTTCGGTTGGCAGTCGGCTGCCGGCATATTGCACGTCGATGGGCCGCGTGTTATTGGCCGCGCTCGGTCCCTCGGAATTGGATGCATATTTCGAGAATCTGAAACCAAAGGCCTTCACAAAGAAGACAATCACGAGTATTCCCAGGCTGAAAAAGACGATTCTCAGAGTGCGTCGCGAGGGATTTGCCGTGGTGGATGAAGAGCTGGAGGCCGGGCTGCGCTCGATCGCCGTGCCCGTCGCGACAAGGAGCAATCGGTTCGTAGCAGCCATCAATGTCGGGACCCACACTTCACGAATTGGTTACGAAGAGCTGATTAAGCGATGTTTGCCGGTGTTGCAAGCAGGAGCGCGGGAGCTCTCCGCCGTTTTGCTGTAACGGTCTTGCCAGCAAGAGAATTCCAAAGAGAATCGAGGAAATGAACCATGCCGAATGCATTTCGCGCTGACCATGTCGGAAGTTTGCTGAGACCTGCGGAGCTCTTGAATGCAAGGGCGGAAAATCGTTCGACCGAGAAGGTGCGCGCTCTCGAAGACAAACACATTCTTCGCGTCCTTGAGAAGCAGAAAGAATTGGGGCTCGACGTTCTTACCGATGGCGAAATGCGCCGCAGCAATTTCATGAGCGATTTCAACGACGCTGTGGAAGGATTCGATTCCGGCGCTTCGATCGCGCGCAAGTGGACGGAAGTTGAAGAGAAACCCGAGCGGCAGACCGCGGTAAGCCAAGTCAGCGGCATCGTGGTGGCCCCGCTCAAGCAGCGCAATCCGTTAACCGGGCATGAGCTTCCGTTTCTGCTCAACTGTGCCCCGGGACCGTTCAAGCTGACCTTCCCAAGCGCCACCCAGTTTCCTGCGATCTCATTCAAATACGGAGTGACGGATGCAATCTATCGCGATCCTTACGCACTGCTCGATGCCGTCGCTGGCATCATGGCTGACGATCTGAGGACCGTTGCCGGCAGCGGCGTTTCATACATCCAGATTGATGCGCCGCGCTACAGCTATTATCTCGATCCTAAGTGGACGGAATGGCTCAGGCAGGAGCTGCGCGTCGATCCGGCTGCGATGCTGACCGCATCGCTCAAAGCTGACAATGCCTGTTTTGCAGCAGCTCGGCAGCCGGGCGTGACCGTGGCGATCCACCTTTGCCGCGGCAACAATCGCAGCCACTGGTATGCCGAAGGCGGGTACGACGCGATTGCCGAGCGATTCTTTCATGAACTGCTTGTCGACCGGTTCCTGCTCGAGTTCGACGATGAACGGGCGGGAACCTTTGAGCCGCTGCGATTTGTGCCCAAGGATAAGATGGTGGTTTTGGGTCTCATCAGCAGCAAGAGGGCGGCGCTCGAGGATAAAGCTATGATCCTGCGGCGCATCGATGAGGCATCGCGCTATGTGCCGCTGGAGCAGTTGGCGATCAGCCCGCAGTGCGGGTTTGCGTCCACGGCAGAGGGGAATCTGCTGAGCGAGAACGACCAGTGGGCAAAGCTTAGCCTGGTTGCCAAAGTTGCCAACGAAGTTTGGGGGCGGTGACGGGCGATCGCGCCGGCGATTTACCAGATCGAACTGGCCACGACATGCGGAGGGCCGGGCTGCCCGTCAATCACGTTCGTGCTTAGAAGCAACTCCAGGTTTTTCCCCTGCCAGCCATGCGGCGCCGCACGCATGAATTCGGTAAGGTACTTTGGATCGGTGACAAAATCGCCGGCAGCGAGCGTACCGGGAGGCGTCAAGCCTGCGATGATGATCGTCGGCTGCTTCGTCTCTGCATCAAATACTCGCGCCACGATCGCCAGGTCGTGGGTAATGTTCGCTCCGCTGTTGGCCCTGTACAAACCCATCTTTACGCCTGGGTTCTTCTGATCTGAAACCCACCAGTCCGTAGTTTGTCCGTCATCGTTGAACTGGTACCGCATCGATCGCATCAGGTGCATCGTCCAGTCGTTGTTCAGGGCCCCGATCAGCACGACGGGACCTTTTTGCAAATCGTCGTAACTGGTGCTTCCCTCCGGCAGCACGGTAAAGTTCTTCTTCTCGTACCGCAACACCCCGGCGATATTGGCAGTGGTGATGGAGTCGTCCAGAACCGCGACCGGCATCTGGATCGGGTAGACTCCTGCAGGCCCAATCGCCATGGTGGGCGCGCCGGGGTTGCGGGAAGCATTGGGATCGAGCAGCACGTTCGTGGCCCGCAATTGCCCGAGGCAAATCAGAGCGCTGTTCGGCGAATGCACCACGGGTGCCCAAAAAATATCAAGTGGACTTTTTGCCGCGGCCGCGCTCCACGCCCAGACCGCTGCGATGGTTAGCAAGATGAAGCCAAAAGATGCCAGCAAAGAAATCCGGCGCGCCTCCCGCCGCCAATGGGCAGAAGACGTCGCCGGGGCCGCCCCAGCCTCTGCCTCGGCCGCTCCGGTCGGTGCTTCCTCATGAAGGTGCAAGGCCCCGTCTCTGGTCGCTCCCGTTCCAGGGAGTGAAAACACCGGTGCGTAAGACCCAGTTGGCACCTCGATGCGCACTTGACCCTGGTTCGCTGGCTCGTAATAGTATTGCGCAAGCTTCTTGCGAATCTCGCTGATGGCGACCCGGACTACAGGATCGGCATTCGTGTCATAGGCCGGGTCGCGTTTGAAGACTTGAATGCCTATGCTTCGCTCCTTGAGCGATTCCGCATTTCCTTTGATCGACTCTTCTACTACGTAGCTCAGCAGCATCTGGCAGCGCGGGCTCGTGTGAAATCGCGGACTGGCAAGGAGCCGTTGCAACTGTTCCCTGGCTTCTCCAGGAGTAGGCCGGCGATTCGGCGAGTGGACGCCACCGGGAGCAGCGCCCTGATTGTGGGACGCATCGGATTGCACTTCTCGCAAAGTCTGCGCTGCCCCCATCGCGTCCTCCTGCGTGACACCTGCTTCCGCTGTTACGCAGACGTATATTACCCCCCATTTCCAGTGACTGTCCACCTTCCATAAGGCATTGGATCATGTCCGCAATGGAGCTATAAGGCACCGCATGTATCTCTGAAAACGAGGGAAGCCATCGAGAAATTGAAGGTTGTGTGTGAGCGCTGCGGGCCAATTCTCAGGGGGCCGGTGCTCATGATACGACGCTAAATCGCTGTACTAAATCTATGAATGCGCGCGTAAAGTACTCGAAAGAACCCGAAAGTCCTTGCCGCTCTCCATCTGCAATTGAAGAATCCTGTCGGTGCGAAGTCATCGACCTGTGCGTACCGGTGGGTGCTGCACGTTCGGCGCCGGCCTGATCATTCCTGGGTGCGGCGTGCCTGGCATGCGCTTGCCTCGCTCCCGACATTCGCGCCCAGCGCATGTCACTCGTGGCCTGCCCAGAAACTGCGTCGCTCCCGACCCGCGAACGCGCGGCTTCGATGCAGCGTTCCCATTGCATCGCGGTGGTCGGCCGTTTGCGCGGGCGCCGTACCTCTGCACAAATATTTCGGCGAACCGATCATTTCGATCGAAACATTCGATTGTACAAATGAACAGGCAAGGCATTAGAGTTCCGTGCGGTAAGCGCAAGAAGTGTGGAGATGGCGCTGAGGCTTCTCAGTCAAGCCAGGCTTCTCCCAATTGCGGCAAAGAGCCTGGCGTGCAATTTAGAGGCGTATGTAAACCACCACAAACAATGTGACCGTTTTCGAGGAGGCAGGAAATGTCGATTACTCGCATGGGAGCGTTGAGACGAACTCTCTTCTGGCTGCTGCTGTCAGTTTGCCTGGCATCTGCTGCCGTCGCAAGAGCTCAGGTTACCACTGGCGACATTCTGGGCACGGTGACCGATAGCAGCGGTTCCGCAGTGGTCGCGGCGAACGTGGTCGTGGAGAATTTGGGCACCCACGTCCTGAGAACTACCCAGACCAGTGGCAAAGGCGATTACGCAGTTACCTTGTTGGATCCCGGCCTCTATTCCGTCAAGGTCTTGGCGCCTGGGTTCAAGACATACACCGTATCTTCGATACAGCTTTCAGCCGGCGACCGCACTCGCGTCGACGCGAGGCTCTCGGTAGGCCAGGTTTCTGAAACGGTCACGGTCGAGTCCCAGGCTTCGGCACTGCAGACTGACAGCTCGGTCGTCTCAGACACGATCAGTGAGAAGCAGACCCAGGACCTGCCCTTGAACGGCCGCAACTTTATCCAGTTGGTCCAGCTTACGCCCGGTGTCAATGAGGGTAATCAGGGCGGCCTGGTCAGCGGAGCCGAGCTCGATGATCACCGTCAAAGCGCGGAGATGTCGATTAACGGCCAGTCCGACGTCCTTAACAATGAGTTGATCGACGGTGCCGACAATAACGAACGACTCATTGGATCGGTCGGCGTGCATCCATCGGTCGAGTCCATCGCCGAGATGCAGGTGCAGACCAACGATTATTCAGCTGACGTGAGCCGTACCGGCGGCGGCGTGATCAACATCATTACGAAGTCGGGAACCAACGCGTTTCACGGTTCGGTCTTCGAATATCTGCGCAACGACCTTTTCGACACTTACACCTACGACTTCGGAAGCAAGCTTCCCAAGAACGAATACCGCTGGAATCAGTTTGGCGGCAGCCTCTCGGGGCCGATCAAGAAAGACAAGACCTTCTTCTTTGCCGACTACGAAGGCTATCGCAACGTGCAGGGAAGCTCGCCGGCGGTTAGCCAGGTCCCGAGCGATTACGAGGAGGCCAACCCAGGTGACTTCAGCGATGCGCCTTGTTCCGCAGCCTACTACTGGAACTGCGCCACCTTTGGGCCGGCGCCGCTTGATGTGGCGGGGACCGCGTACTACGGGTTGTATCCGAAGCAGAATGGTTCTTATACTACCGCCGCCGGCGCCACCGTTTATACCTATACCGGAATCGCCAAGGACTTGCAGAACAGCAATGACGTCGATGCCCGCGTCGACCACCACTTCAACGCGAACAACTCGATGTGGGGCCGCTACATCCTTAATCGCGTTTTTAGCATCTCCCCGGGGACATTCCCCGATGCAAAGCTCGGTTCGACCGGCATTACCGTCAACCCCAACATCGACTCCTATAACTCACTGGACTTCGACTATAACGGGATGTTGAATTACGTCCACATTTTCACACCCAATCTGGTTCTCGAACTCAAGGCCGGCTATTCGTTTAACCACAACGACAGCTACGGCCAGAATACTGGCAAGAATCCCAACACTGCACTCGGCCAGGCGAACATCGATACACCTCTCGACAACGGCACCGCACTGCAGGGGATCCTCATCGCCGATACCGGGAGCACCTTCGGCGATATGGTCTTCGAACCGCTCGTGGACCACGACAATACCTTCCAGTATCTGGGATCGGTCACCTACACCCATGGCCCTCACACCTTCAAATTCGGCTCAAGCCTCATTCGCCGGCAGTTGACCAGCGTGCAAAGCGCGATCGCAGGAGGGTTCCCGCTCTTCTTGACCTGGCCCGACCTGTTACAGGGGGAGTACCCCACGATGGTCCTTCCACGCGCCCAGGAGTTGGATGCTCCTCACCTGCGCCTCTGGGAGGCCGGCTTTTACGGCGAGGATGACTGGCACGTGAACCGACATCTCACTTTGAACCTCGGCCTGCGCTACGACGTGTACACGCCATTCACCGAGATCGAGAACCGAATCTCCACCTGGGATCCGGTTTCGGAATCGCTCCTCGTGGCGGGTGCGGATGGCGTCTCGAAAAACGCGGGCATCCAGACCGACTTCCGCGACGGTATCGAGCCCAGATTCGGTTTCGATTTCATGCTGCCCCGGAATACTGTGGTGCGCGGCGGCTTCGGCTTCAGTTCCGATCCATCGAACAACACCTCATCGGCCAACTTGAAGAACATCCCCTTCGTGAGCTCGGTCAACTGCTCTTTCTTTGCCTGCGGCCTATACGCCGTCGGCCTGCCGCCCATTGTGGCGGGCTCCCTCAACACTCCGGGTGTCACGCTCGATGCTGTTGCGCCGCAATTTCGCACCAGCTACTTCGAGCAATATAACCTGACGCTGCAAAAGGAGATCAGCGGCAATGTTGCCACGTTGAGCTATGTCGGTGTCCTGCAGAGACGCGGTCCAACCGATTTCCCCGACATCAATGAGCCCGGCGCGAACGCCTGCGGAAGCAACACGACCTGCTACAACGCCCTCCGCCCCTACTATTCCAAGTACCCGAATCTGGCAAATGTTACTGAATTCGAAACCCGCGGCGTAAACTCCTACAACGCATTGCAGGCTTCCTACGAACGCCGTTTCATCCATGGGCTCGCCGTGAATGCCAATTACACGTTCGCCCACAATCTGGGCGACATCGGCGGACTTACATCTACCGGTGGCGGAGGATGGGGCCAGCAGCCCGATAGGCTTCGCCAGGTGGATTACGGCAACAACGGCCTCGACGTCCGTCAACGCCTGGCCGTCACAGGAATCTATGCGCTTCCCTTCGCCCAAAGCGCGACAGGATGGAAAGCTGAAGCCTTCAAGGGCTGGCAATACAACCTGATCGTCGCCTATAGCACCGGGCTTCCATACGACATTCTGAACTCCAGCAGCGTGAGCAACGCGATATCCGGCTCGGGAGACCGGCCGAACATGACCGGCAATCCCAACAGGTCCGGGTTCTCCATTAACGAGTACTTCAATACCTCCGCGTTTTCTGCCCAAACACCGGGCACCTATGGCAACGAACCGGTCAACCCGCTGCACGGGCCCCCATTCCGCCATGCAGATATGTCGATCGACAAAACCTTCAAGCTTGCCGAGATGTGGAATCTACAGTTCCGTGCAGAGGCGTTCAACATCTCCAACACCATGAACTTCGGGCCGCCAAACGCGACCCTTGGCAGTGGCCTCTTCGGAAGCCTTTTGGGCTCAACCAACCCTGGTTATCAGCCGCGCGTGTTCCAGTTCGCGCTCAGGCTGAGCTTCTAGGCATTCACTGCGGAACCCGAATCACACCTGATGCGGGCTCCGGCGACGCCGCATCCAGCTTCAAAGACATTCTCTGCGGCGGTTGATTTCTGCGAAATAGAACGGTTGGGAGACTTGGTAATGAAGATTCACCGAAATCGATCACTTAGTGTAGCGATCGCTATCGTTTGCGCAGCAGCGGGGTTCGCTCAACCGCCTGCGCCTCCACAAGCGTCGTCCCCTCCCGCTGCGCAGCCTCCGCCCGCCGCAGCCACGTTCGGAATAAGAGGCCCGAAGTCGCCGGAGGTCGGCGCTGATGGCAAAGTCACCTTTCGACTGCATGCGCCCGAAGCGCATTCCGTCGGAGTGAGCGGTAACTGGCAGCCCGGTTTCACGTCGCCTCCTCTGCAAATGTCCAAAGGCGACGACGACATCTGGCAGTTGACTGTGAATGGTTTGAAGCCCGAGATATGGACCTACAATTTTGTTGTGGATGGCGTGCGCACCCTCGATCCAGGCAATGTGAACGTGATGCGCGACGGCAATCGCTACCTGAACTTCCTGACCATTCCCGGCACAGGCAGCGAACTCTACCAGGTCAATGATGTTCCTCACGGGACAGTACAACAGGTCTGGTATCCGTCGCCGGCGCTGGGCATGACCGCGCGCCGGATGTACGTTTATCTTCCCCCGGGATACGAACAGGGTACGCAACGTTACCCGGTCTTCTATCTGCTGCACGGAGGAGGCGGCGACGAAGACGCCTGGGACAACCTCGGGCGTGCCAACGAAATCTTCGACAACCTGATCGCCGGGGGCAACGCCAAGCCCATGATCGTGGTGATGCCCAACGGCAACTGGAACCAGACAGCGGCCCCCGGAGTCACTCCCCAGGCCGAAACAACGTTCGCCATGCCCGGCTCTTCCACCCCCGGCGCGTTTCGCAAGATGGTGGAAAACATGCTGTCCTATAGCAACAGCATCGTCACGGATGTAATTCCCTTTGTCGACCAAATCTACCGCACCATCCCCGATCGCGACCACCGCGCCGTTGCGGGACTGAGCATGGGCGGCCTGCAGTCGGCTTGGGCCGGTCTTGCGCACATGGATCAGTTTTCGTACGTCGGGATATTGAGTGGCGCTGTCAGCATGCTTCCCGGGGCGAGCAAGTCGATGCCGATGCCGACGCCCGGTTCAACCGGCGGCATCGTTATGGATGTTTCGGCATTGCCGGCCGATTTCCCCGAGCTTGCCGCCTCCGCGAACTCAAGACTGCATTTGCTCTACATCGCGATCGGTGCAAATGACTTTCTTCTCAAATCCAATGAGCAATTTATGGACTGGCTCACCAGCCAGGGAATCACCTACAAGAAGACGATTCTGCCTGGCTATGGCCATGAGTGGCCGTTCTGGCGAATCAGTTTGGTAGAAATGACACCGAAGCTTTTCAACTAGGCGGTTTCGAATCACAATCTTAAACCGGTGAGCCGGTCGGCTGGTCTGTTCGGCACACTTGGAGGACACATGCTAAATCGGGCGATATGCGGAAAAACCAATTCAAACGACTCCGTGAACAATGATTCAAGAGCGGTCGAGGCCTCGCGGCGCGACGTGATGAAAGGACTCGCGCTGGCTGCCATGGCCGGTGGATTGGGCCGCGCTGCGCTGGCTGAACCCTCAGCCCCCGCCGCCGATGGCGGCTACCCAAGGCAGGCTCCGGCCACGGCAGATACGATTCACGCCTCGGACACGAATCCGGCTGTCGAAACTGCTTACGGCCGGATTCGCGGCTATGTGCACAACGGGATCTTCGCTTTCAAGGCGATTCCTTACGGCGCTGATACCTCAGGCGCCAACCGCTTTATGCCGCCGCAGAAACCGGCGCCGTGGACCGGCATTCGGCCCTGCATGTATCACGGATTCGTCTCTCCGCAGGGCCCGCGCGGAGGATGGAAGAATAACGAAGAGTCCTGGCTCTTTTCCTGGGACGACGGTACACAGAGCGAGGATTGCCTCAACTTGAATGTCTGGACTTCGGGCCTCGATAACGCCAGGCGCCCGGTAATGGTCTGGCTGCACGGCGGAGGTTTTTCAGCCGGTTCCGCAACCGAGCTGCCTTCCTATGACGGCGAGAATCTGGCCCGCCGCGGTGTGGTTCTGGTCAGCGTGACTCACCGGCTGAACGTCTTTGGATATCTGAACCTCGCCGCTGTTGGAGACAAGTTTGCTGAGTCGGGCAACGCCGGAATGCTCGACATCGTCGCCGCCCTCGAGTGGGTCCGCGACAATATCTCCCAATTTGGCGGAGATCCCCGCAGGGTAACGATCTTCGGGCAGTCCGGCGGCGGCGGAAAGGTGACCACGCTGATGGCCATGCCCTCGGCAAAAGGACTCTTTCACCGCGCCATTGTCGAGAGCGGGTCCCTCCTGACCTGTGCCACCATGGAGAGCTCCGGCGCGCTTGCCGACAAGCTGCTCAAGCAGCTCAACCTCAATTCAGCCGACGTAGACAAGCTGCAACAGATGCCGTTCGATGATCTGGAAAAGGCGGCCACCGCAGCCACTGCCATGCATATGCCAGCCTCCGGCGTCATCGACTTCCGCCACATGAGCGGCCTGCTCGGATGGTCGCCGGTCGCCGGCAACGCGGCGCTGCCCAATCAGCCGTTCGATCCCGGTGCTCCCGGCATTACAGCCACCGTACCGATGATTGTTGGCAACACGCTCAATGAATTCATCAATGCCATCAACAAGCCGGATGCATTCCAGATGACTCAGGGTGAGCTGGAGGAAAATGTAAAGAAGCTTTGGAAGGACAATTCCGGGGCAGTCATCAGCACTTTCCGCGCCAGCTTTCCGAATGCCAATAATTTCCAACTGTGGTCGGTCATTGGCACCAGCACCGTGCGGTCTTCGGCGCTCGAGCAATGCAGCCGCAAGGCCGCACTGAAAGCAGCCCCCGCCTACTGCTATCGCTTCGACTGGCAGACTCCGATTCTCGACGGCCGCCCTATGGCATTCCACTGCTCTGAGCTGGCTTTCGTTTTCGACAACACCGCCCGCTGCGAAAACATGACGGGTAACGGCGCTGCGGCCCACGCTCTGGCTGACAAAATGAGCGAGGCCTGGATTCACTTTGCCGCGAGCGGCGATCCCAACCACGCGGCAATTCCGCATTGGAAGCCCTTCGATCCAGCGGAGAAAGGCACCATGGTCTTCGACGACGATTGCGCCTTCCATGAGCATCTTGACGATGAATGCCAGAAGGTGATCAACCAAAGTTGATCGCGGACATCTGATCGCCTTCTGGCTTTCGTGCACGACGTTCGGCGCGGAATATCATTCACTTCAAACAGAAAGAGGGGTTCATGTCGTACCGTCATGCAGTAAGGAGCAATCATCGTGCCCTTGGCGCGCTCTTCTTCGTTTTGCTGTTCACTCTGCCGCTCGCTGCCCAGGAGATCGTCACCATTCAGACGGGCAAGATCAAAGGGGCGCCCGCCGACGGCCTGATCGCCTTCAAGGGCATTCCCTTCGCGGCGCCGCCGATTGGCAACCTGCGCTGGCGTCCACCGCAGCCTGTCGCCCCCTGGAAGGGGGTGCGCTCGGCCGCTGATTACGCGCACGATTGCATGCAATTGCCGTTCCCCAGCGATGCTGCTCCGCTGGGCACGCCGCCTGCCGAGGATTGCCTTTACCTTAATGTCTGGACCCCTGCCCCGCGCGCCGCCACGCCCATGCCTGTTTTGGTATGGATCTACGGCGGCGGCTTTGTGAATGGAGGCAGCTCTCCGGCCGTTTATGACGGCTCGCAGTTTGCTCGCGACGGCGTGGTATTCGTCAGCTTTAATTACCGTTTGGGGCGCTTCGGATTCTTTGCTCACCCTGCACTCACGAAAGAAGATCCCGACGGGCTGCTCGGCAACTATGCCTATATGGATCAGCTTGCGGCATTGCGGTGGGTACAGAACAATATCGCCGCTTTTGGCGGCAATCCCAAGAACGTGACCGTATTCGGAGAGTCGGCTGGCGGCGGCTCGGTGCACATGCTGCTGACATCGCCCCGAGCCACGGGACTGTTTCAGAAAGCCATCATTGAATCCGGCGGAGGCAGGAGGGGATTTGGCGGCGGATCGCCTCATCTTCACGAACCTGCCAACGGCAAGCCGTCAGCCGAGGACACCGGACTTGCCTTTGCCGAATCCAAGGGCATTACCGGTGACAACGCTGCGGCACTGGAGAAATTGCGTGCATTGCCTGCGGAATCGATTGTTGACGGCCTCAATATGGCAAGCATGATGCAGGCCTCAAAAACCTATTCCGGGCCCATGATCGACGGCAAAATTGTTACTGAAGAAAACTCCGATGCTTATCTGGCCGGAACCCAGCAGCGTGTTCCCGTCATCGTCGGCGTCAACAGTTCGGAGTTCGGCTTCATGCGCGGCATTTCGAAGGACGATCCTTTCGCGCAGTTTGGCCCCAAAGCGGCAGAAGCCCGCGCGGCCTACGATCCCGATCACACGGGCGACACGACATGGACCGGCGGCGCCATTATGTCCGACAAAGGCATGGTCGAGCCCGCCCGATTTGTAGCGCGCGAACTCAGCCGGGCGGGCCAGCCCGTTTTTGAGTACCGCTTCTCCTACGTGGCCACATCCATGCGTAAAGACTGGCCCGCCGGCGCGGTGCACGCTTCGGAGATTCCTTACGTGTTCGACACCGTCAAGGCGCGCTACGCTGCCGCGCTCACTCCCGACGATGAAAAAACGGCGCAGACGATGCACGCATATTGGGTCCAGTTTGCAAAAACAGGCAGGCCGGATCCCTCCGGACTCCCAGCCTGGCCGCAATATTCGGCCGAAACCGACATGTTGATGAACTTCACCGCCAGCGGTCCGCTTCCCGAGGCAGATCCTTGGAAGGCTCGACTCGATCTGGTCGAGCCGCAGAAGAATTAATTCCGTCCATTTTCACGGGAATGCGGCAAAAGGCTCGCATTCCCGCTCCAGATTGATCGATCTTGGGCCATCTTCGAGCACTTCGCTGGACCCTGCCGGAAACAGGGGATTCAATCCTGGGAGCGCTCGAAGTGCGCTGATGGCGTAGTGTGCGAGAACTAGGATTTGAGAGTCCAATGTGGCAAACTATCGGTCGTTCGCCGGCTCGCCGTTGCGAAGAAACGCAATTCCGGCAACCTGCTTTCCCGATGCCAGAAAATTGCGAACCCTCTCAGGGTTTGCCCCCGCTCGTGCCACAGCGCTTTTGAGCAGCCGCAGCCCCCATGCCGGATTTGTGTCGGAGGGAAAGCGAAAGATCCACGGAACATTCGTTGCAGTGAGCGATTTGTCGTCGCTTAATGCAATCACAGGCACGAAGGTTTTCAAGGCGAGTTGCTCTGAAAGGTGACTCGAATTGCGATCGAGCGCGATAATCGCGAGGGCATGCTCATCCATAAGCGCGTGAACCAGTTGTGTGGACGCTGTGCCCCAGTTCTGGTCGCTTTCGACAGGTAGTGCCTGCCATTGCTGCCCATCGTCCATCTTCGCCCCAAGTTCGGCCCTTACCTTTGCCGACTGCACGACGTCTCGCGCATGCGGTCCAAAGATCACGACCCGCACCGGGCCTGCAGGCGTGTTCGCTGAATGCGGCCCATTGAATTCCACCTCATCCTCGTCCACACTTGCATACGGTGCCGGCGCGGCGCCGGATTTCTTATCCATTCTGGCAATGCGAAAAGTGATTGCTCCGTTATGCACCGTGCCGAGATACATCGGCGCGACATTCTTCTGGTTCGGATCGAAAACCATGTGTCCCGTCACACCGTCGTACTCTTCGATGTCGGCTAGCGCGTCGTGGATGCGCGCGCGATTCAGCCCGCCTTTGCAGATCGAGTCGAGCAAAGCACTCATCGCGTCGTAGGCGAGTGAGGCGAACGGTTCAGGCTGCTCGTTGAAGCGCGCCGCGAAACGGTGGTTGAAATCGAGCCATCGCGGATCGTTACGCGTCGGATCGTATGGGAATACCGCTTCAAAACCTTCCGCCGCCGGACCGGATTCTGCGAGCATATCTGGGCCCAGCGTGCGATAGGAACCGAAGATTCGTTGCTTCATCCCCAGCGCGCGCGCCTGTTTGAGAATGCGGCCGGAGGATAATTCGTCGGCCCAAAGAACGATCGCATCGGCGCGCGAATCCTTAATGACCTGAAGTTGCCGCGAAAAATCGCTGTCGCCTGGCAGGAACTTCTGCTCGATCACAATCGGATGACCAAGCCTCCGGGCTGCGTCGCGCATTTTGAGCACCCCAAATCGACCGTATCGATTATTCACTCGCAGCAGTGCAACCCGTTTGAGGCCGAGTTCGCTGAAAATGCGTCGCGCCAGCGTGTAACACTGCACGCGATCGTCCTGCAGCACCTCGAAGAACCACGGAACGTAGGTCTCGGGAATGGTCGGATCGGTCGAGGCCGAATTGACGATGGGAATTTCGGCCTTCAGCGCCACGCGGAGAATAATGTGCGTCGACTCCGAATTGATCGATCCGAAGATCGCCCAGTCTTCGTCGTCATAGATCATCTTCACGGCTTCGTTTGACGCCGAACCCCAGATGGTTGGATCAGTGGGGCGGTCGTCGCCATATACCGCTTTGGCCTGCCAGTTGTCGTAGTCGTTGTGCAACATCAGGCGGAAGGGTTTTCCGCCGTATCCGCCTCGCGCGTTGGCATCCTCCACAGCAAGTTGCGCACCATGAAGCATGCGCAGTCCGTAAACCTGATCGGGATTATGCTCAATCGGTCCGAAAAAACCAATGCGCACTTCGGTCAGGTTCTTTGGATCGGGCAGGTCCCTCCCCGCCCCCAGATAGATATTCGGTCGCGTGTAGTTGACGTCATAAGGGGTCGCGAATTTCGAATAAGGGCGCAAATCGTCTGGTTCATTGGCGTAGGGCTCGACAGTGCGGTCGCGCGGGGGAGCAGGAGGGTGAGCACCACATTCGCAGACATGTTTGTCGCTGCTCGGGCTCTGGCCCCAGGCGTTCCATCCGACCAAAACCAGCAGACATATAGCCGCCTGCAACCATTCCTTAGGCATCGCGCCTACTCCTTGCCGGCCGGCGGCTGATCTGTGCGGAACATCGCAATGGCTTCGATCTCGATCAGCAACTCAGGCCTGCATAGGATCGCCTGAATGCCCGTCGACGCAGGCAAAGGATCGAGGCCTTGTGACTTGAAAAACTCGGTCCTCTCTTCATTGAAGGCTTCATAGTCGCGCTCGATGTCGCGCAGGTAGCAGGTGGTGCGCACGATGTCGTGCCACGTGCAGCCTTCGCTGCTCAGCAGCCCGGTGATATTGGCCAGAGTGCGTCGCAACTGCGCGCGAAAATCGCCGATGTGGACGCTATTGCCGTTTTCGTCGATGGACGCGGTTCCCGAGATGAGCAGGATGGCTACGTGGCCCAGGTCGATGCGCATGCCGCGCGAAAACGAACTGGGCTTGGCGTAGGCGAAAGCTTCATTCAAAACGCAGTGGTTGGTGATGGCGCGCTTCTTGACCGGTGCGTGCGAGATGGCCTCGAGGATTTCAGCAAATGCGCTCATTATGACGGCTCCTTACTTGACTGCAACATTGCGTTCAAGATTGATCCCGTGACTTAACCCTTTGGCGGTAGCAACCCAGATGTCATCGCCCTGGAAGTCGATTCCGAGAATGTAGTTGTGTGCCGGGGCTGTTGTGACGGGCACCGATGTGACCCGGCCTTGAGCGTCGCGCTCCAGCATTTCCGGCTTGCCGGTGGTGAGCGACGGGCGGTAAACGGCCCAGTTCAGACCATCGAAATAAGCCAGCCCCTTGTCGGTGCAGAACCAGGCGCGGTGCGCGTCAACTCCCTTCACATAGTTGGTAAAGTTCGAGGGCAGCCCGCTGTCTTTGGTCAGAAAGTTGTGCCAGTACCGGCCGTCGTATCGGCTGTCGCCGAAATACGTCGACGCCCAGACGATGTTGTCGACGTAACTGACTGAAGATACGATCTCGTGGATCAGTCCCTGATCCTTGAAGAGTACGATCTCGTTTTCACCGTCAGGATCTTCGTATTTATCCCACCGGTCGGTTGTCTGGTCATATTCCAACAATCCGCTCCCCCATACGGCGAAATACACCTTCGTGGTAGTGGCCGATACGCCGTAAACCCATATTTCAACCATGGGCGTATTGCGCTCGTTGTAAAGCGACCACTGGCCCGTGTGTAGATCGAGCATGCAGGCGCCGGCCGCCGTCGCGACCCAGACGTGCTCACCTTCAACTGAAACGCCGTATACGACGTCGTTGCTCAGGCCGGAATTCAGCTGCGTGTAGGTATCGATGCGTCCGGCCGAGATACGGCTCAGTCCGCCCATGGTGCCAGCCCACACGTCGCCGGTGCGTTTGTCCAATGCCAACGAGAGCACAGCACGATGAGCGAGGCCGTCTTTTGTCGTGTACGTCTTCCAGACGTGATTGTCATAGACGGCCAGTCCGTTTTCGGTCCCCGCCCAGACCCGATCTCCATCCACGAGCACCGCGTAAACGTGATTGTCCGGAAGCCCGTTGGCCGTGGTGAAGTTTTCGAAGCGGAAGCGCGGGGACATTGCCGGTGCGGCGTGCCGCACCTTCATGGTCCGCGACCGTTGCGCGCGGCCGGGCGCCTGTGCCATTGCCTGCGGCGCAATTGCCAGCGCTAACGGCACGACCAGCGCCGTCGCCAAAACGCAGTTGTATCCGTGCTTCTTCATCGCGTCCTCAAATATTCGATCAGGTCGTTCAACTCGTCTTTGGTCAGGTCATTGGTGCGGCCGTGTTTGTCGTCAGGGTTGAAGATGGTCCAGATTTCTTCCAGGGTTCTCGCCGATCCGTCGTGAAGGTAAGGACCGGTGAGCGCAATGTTGGTCAGTTGGGGCGTTTTCAAAAGGCCCGTGCTGTCGGTGGACTTGCGCGTGCCTACGTCAAACAACTTCCGGTTGGTCCCCAGCGGGCCGCTATGGCAGTATGAGCAACGGTTGCCGGGGGGAATCGGCTTTCCGAACTTGTCCACTTCGCGCTCAAAGATGACTTCGCCCCGCGCCTGCGCGGCGGTCAGTTCGTCGCCCGGCTTTCGCCAGCGGTTGGGTCGCGCCGGAAGGCTGCGAATATACGTGACCAAATCCGCCAGCGTCAGATCGTCATAGGTCTCCGAACGCCAGAAATACTTCTCCGTTCGCGGCCCACACTCGGTGGGCAGGTTCGGATTCGCTCCGTTCCATTTGTAGGGCGCGATGTCCTTGATGTCCTCGAGCATCTTGTTGTCCACGATGTCAACACCGAATCCGTCCGGCTCCAGATCCCATTGCAGCCCGTCGAAAGTGGAATCGATATGGCAGCTGGAGCAGCTGATCTGTCCCTGGAACGAGTAGCGCGCCGAATAAAATGTCTGCTCGCCGCGGCGCAGCGCAGTCACATCCTGCGAGCCTCCCAGCGTTACCGTCCGGAAAACGCGCAGCGCGCGCGTGTCGATTACGCTGATCGTGTCGTCAAGCCGGTTCACGACCAAAAGCTTGCGTCCGCCGCTGCTGAGAACGAGACCGCGCGGATTATGCCCTACGGGAATGCGGGCGACGACGTAGTTGCCGCTGGCGGAGAGGTCGCTCGCAAATGAGCCGGAAGCCGGCCGGCGTCGAGAATCAATAAAGTGCAGCAATTTCGGAATATCGATTGCCAGTACGCATTCTGAACCGCCCACGCTCACATACATCCGTTGAGCATCGGGCGAGATGACAACACCGAATGGCTGCGAGGCGTAACCATCGAGTTCGTCCAGGGGAACTTCAACGGGTTGGCCCACGAGCGGTCCGAAAAGCGTGAGCGTGTACGCAAAGGCGCCGCCGTGCTCGAGGTGTGCTAGGGGGACGAGATTCTTAGGATGATATTCGGCGACAGCGCCGAACCGGCCATCTGCCGACAGAGCGAGATGAAACACTCCGGCAATGGAGTGGAGCGGGATGCGATCGACCACAATGGCTCGCGCCGCGTCAATGACGGTGATCTCGGATTCCGGAGCCGTGCGATTCTCGATCCCCGTGCGGACCGGCGATGGATTGGGATAAATGTGCGTAGCGTAGACCCGGCTTCCTTCGGGCGAGAGGGTCAGATAGCTTGAACCACGGCCGGCCATCAGGCGCTTTTCTTCCGAGCCTGTCTGCGCGTCGAGCACTGCCACATCATTGGAGATGCGGTTGGCCACAAAGAGCCTCTTCCCAGTGCGATCCACAGCCACGCCCGAAGGTTCCGCGCCAACCGGCCAGGTGGCGATCACCGCCAGGCTCTCCGTGTCGATGACCGAGAGCGTGTCGTCCCAGGAATTCGTGACGTAAAGACGATCTCCCGCGGCGGAGAGCGCCAGGCCGCGTGGTTCACGGCCAACAGCAATGGTTCCGATGACCCCGTATGTCGAGGCGTCAAGCACCCTGATTTCCCCGCTCTGCTGGCAGAGAACGTAGAGCCGGGTGCCATCAGGCGATAAGAGAAGTTCGAGCGGCGACGCGTAATTCAGGTATTCGCCCCCTGAAGAGCGTTCGCCGGCATGCGCTGGGCGATCGATCCCCGGCCAGAAAATAGTTCCAACCATGAGCGCCAAGCCGAATCCGAATACGGCTGCCGGCATGTGCGGCGTGTGGCGAAGGCGAAGTGTTCTGAGCCGCTTCATTTCGGCTCCTCGACGGTCAACTCGCGATCCACGCTCAGGTTCTCGAGTGCTTGCACGCGGCCGCTTGGCCAATGCACGGTGAGCTTGTCGATCGCTGTGGCCGCGCCCAAACCAAAATGCAGGCGGCCCTCGTTTTGCGAGAGGTAACCGGACCCGGCCACTCGCTCGGCGCTCCATCGACGCCCACCCGCCAAAACTTCAACGCGTGCGCCAACGCCGTCACGGTTGCTCTTTGCTGCGGGCCCTGGGGCAGCGCCGCGATCACCCTGACGCATCGCGCCAACCAGCTTGATTTCGATCCAATGGCCCGTGTTTGTCGAAATGTTGTGCAGCAGCGTGCCCGGCGCGCCGAGATTCACCAGGTACGCGTCGACTTTGCCATCATTCATGTAATCCGCGAAACACGCACCGCGGGCAACAGTGCGCTGGTTCAGCACCGGCCCGGCCTCAAGCGAGACGTCTTCAAACCGGCCGTTGCCGAGCCCTCGAAACAGCGTGTGTTCCTGGGAAATGAGGTGAATCAATCCGCCGTGAAAGATAAGAATGTCCAGATTGCCGTCGTTGCCAAAGTCGTAAACGCCGGTGCCCCAACTCACGTACTGCGCGTTAGCCTGTGAGATGCCGTTGGATGCGCCGGCATCTTCAAAGCTTCCGTTCCCCATATTGCGCAAAAAGCGGTTGTAGTGCCCGTCAGTCACCCACAGATCAAGCACGCCGCGGCCCTCAAAATCGGCAAAGACGGGCCCCATCGACGAAGTCGCCTCGCCATTCTGGCCGAAAGCAGTTCCTGTGTCGTTGGCGACTTCTTCAAACGTGCCGTCGTGCTTATTGCGGAACAGGAAATTCTCGGTGCGGTCGTTGGCGACATAAATATCATCCCAGCCGTCGTTATCAAAATCCGCGGCGGTCACGCCCATGGTTCGTCCAACATAGTCGCCGATGCCCGATTTTTCCGTCACATCGGTAAACGTGCCGTCACAGTTGTTGTGAAACAGCATATTGGTCTCCCCGGCGTAATCCAGCGGGCCCGGATAGTTGTCCGCTGCATAGTAGGCGCGGTATTTAGGATCGAATTTGACGTAGCGGCCAACAAACAGATCGAGGCAGCCATCCCTGTCGTAATCGAGCCAAGTGGAACTGATCGCCCAGCCGCTGACCTTGATGCCTGCCTTCTCGGTTACATCAGTGAAATGCCCGTTGCCGTCGTTGTGGTAGAGCACAACCTTGCCGTAGCCGGTCACCAGCAGGTCCTGGTAGCCGTCGTTGTCGTAGTCCGCCGCAGTCACAGCAATCGAATACATATCCGGGTTAAGTCCGGATTGCTCCGTCACGTCGGTGAAGTGCCCATTGCCGTCATTGCGATAGAGATGGTTGTGCGGCGCAGGATTGGGCTTGTCTTTCAGCGGATAAGGGTGCATCGAGTCGTCGAGCGGCCGGCCGCTGACCACGTAGAGCGAAGGCAGGCCTGAATTGTTGTAGTCGAACCAGACGCAACCGCTGCCGGTTCCCTCAAGGACCGAGCCCAACTGACGCGAACCAAAGCTATGCGTGAAGTCAATGCCGGCGGAGTTGCTGGCATCTTCAAATCGGAGAGTCGGTAACTGCGTGGCAGGTACTGCACCGTGGGAATCGACGGCCATCGAAGCGGAGCCGGATAACGCAGGCACCGGATTCTCGACAGCAGGCGCAGTTTGCGCGGAAGCTGCCGACGCGATCCCGAAAAAAAACAGAAGCCGTAGGTTCATTTCACTGGACTCCCTGGGATGTGAGCAGATTCTTTGCCGGTGAGGTCGACCGGGACTGTGCTCCGCATCAGCACGGCGGGAACGCGGTTCTCCGATCCTCGCTCGGGTCCGGCGTGGCAGCCTACGCAGTAACGCTGCTCGCCGCCGCGAATCCAGAACCAGCCATGCTCCTGGCGCAGAACTGCGCCATTGCCATCAAGCAGGGCAAAACGGATTGGCCGGTCGGCTGGAACGCTCACAAAGAACGAACCATCTTGCTCCACGGGCGCATCGCCTCTTCTCACCGTGCGTCCATTCGCATCCTGACTCTCCAGCCGCACCGACGCCGGCGCGCCACGCAGAGTGCCGTCGCGAGATACCCGCGCGTCGAGAGCGAGCAGGTTCGCGTAGGTCCAGGGGTGCAACCCCGACGGATGCCGATTGGGCCGCTGATGCGGAGTTACCAGTACCGGATCGACGAGATCCATGCCACTCACCCTCAACGCGGCTTCGCGCTTCGCCCCGTGCGATTGCGATGCGTCGCCTGGCTGCCACAGTCTGATTTCGTAGTGTGAGCTGTTTGTGGGACGTGCACTCACCAGCCACGCGCCTGAATCGGTCTCGGCAATTGCGCCGGCATATTCCGCCGGCGGCGCTGCGATCGGGTCCTCATGCGCCAACGAGGAAGTAAAACGAGCCAGTGACCCGCCATGCGTAAAGACCACGTCACCCGACGCGAGTTGCTGCGCGCCCCAGCGCGCGCGTCCATGATCGCAGCGGTACGACTCAACTCCGGAGCCATCGGCATACATCAGGTAAATCTCAGGTGTCGAACCGGTACCCAGAGGAAATCCGGACTCAAACAGGATCCGGCCGTCATGAAGAACTCCGGTGGGAAATGCACTGCCGTGAAGGTAGGTGAGGGGTAGGATGCCAGGACCGGCAGTGGGGTTGAGAAAACGGGACTCCGGCGGCCTGCCATCATCCGACGAGTCGACCTGAAATCCCTCGGGCGTGCGCTGCGCCCAGACCAGACGCCCTCCGGGAAGATGAAGCGGGCGCTCGGCATCGCCGGAAGTGGATTTCACTTGGCGAAGCGAACGATCGTTGAGATTCAACTCCCAAATCTGCCACCGGTCGTTTGCAGTCTGCTTTCCCGCGAACAGAACCGATTTGCCGTCGTACGAGACATCGGCGTCGGCGCTGGCCGCGAAGCCGGGGACAAGAGGCTCTGTCTTTCCGTTTTGCACCAGCAAAAGCTGCGCGCCATCTGGAAAGCGTTCACCGCCGTGCAATTCGGCGAGCGGTTTGTACCGGGGAGCGGCGGTGACGATGAAATCGCTCACCGGGCCGTGTGACGGCGTGGGCGTAAAGCCACACAAAATCAAAGGTGTGATTGCAGCACAGCCCGCCGCCAGCGTCCGGGGCAAGAACTTCATCCAACCGCCTCCAGAACTGGAGCGTTGGCTGCGCATCGCGAACCCGGGCTCTTCCTGCCCAAAGCAATCCACGGCTTGAGGTCGGCCATCATTGCTTCAAAGGTGGCGAAGTCAAGTGACTGCTCGCCGTCGCTCCACGCCTTGTTGGGATCGGGATGCACTTCAACGATGAGGCCGTCGGCGCCGGCCGCTACGCCGATGCGCGCCAGACCCGGAACTAGATCGCGTTGTCCCGCTGCGTGGCTGGGGTCGGCGATCACCGGCAGGTGCGTGATCTGCTTCAACAGGGTGATACTTGCCGCATCAAAAGTGTTGCGCATCGTCGTTTCGAAGGTGCGGATGCCACGCTCGCAAAGGATGATGTCGGGGTTACCGTTGTCGAGGATAAGTTGCGCCGACCGCAGCAGGTCGGCAATCGTTGCCACCATGCCGCGCTTCAGCAGGATGGGCCGGCCCGATCGCGCTGCCGCCTCGAGCAGCGAGTAGTTCTCCATGCTGCGCGACCCGATCTGCAGAATGTCGGCATAATCGGCGACCAGAGGAACGTCGCACTCCGACATGACCTCTGTGACCACAGCCAGACCGGTTTCCTCGCGCGCCTTGGCCAGCAACTTCAGGCCTTCGAGACCGAGGCCGTGAAATGCATACGGAGAGGTTCGTGGTTTGAAGGCTCCTCCGCGCAGCACGCGTGCGCCGGCGCGCCGAACGTGCTCTGCGGTGGCCAGAAGTTGCTCCTCGGTCTCTACCGAGCACGGCCCGGCCATGACGACGAACACGTCTCCGCCCACAACAAAATCGCGCACGCGCACAAGTGTGCTGTGGCTGCGCGCGCCCATCAGGACATCAGGGCTTTCGGCAAATTGCTCTTGCCAACTTTCGCGCACCCTGAGCGCTCCAGTCCGCCTCCATCTATAGGGAAGGGTCAGTGTATCGCGATTCAAACGCCAGCGCCTCAACCGAAAGGTGGAGACGACTCGCCTGATTCTAAATGGCTTAGGCGGAGTTTCAAGCCACTTTGCAGTGAGAACCGGCTCTCTTCAGGCAAGTGCCATTGGCGGCGGGTGAAAACCGAAAGCGGCGTCTACGATGGCAGCGACGCTCAGCGCCGTTTCGTCCTCGAACGGGCGCGCAACGATCTGCACGCCGATGGGCAGTCCCTCGGCCGAGTGGCCTGCGGGAACCACCGTTGCGGGCGCGGCCAATACATTGAACCACTGAGTGTGCCGCACCGCGTCAAGATATGCCACACGATTGCCGTCGATCATCCATTCGCGCTCGCCGTGGCGAAATGCCGGAATGCTGGCCACTGGACATAGCAACACGGGAAAGTCGCGCATCTCTTCGAGAGTTTTGCCGCGCAAGACATCGAGTTCTCCCCATGCATTCAACAACCCTGTCGCGGTCAGTTGCGGCTGTGCCCGCGCGATCGAGAGAAACTCGTTGAAGATCGGGCTCAGCCGGTGCTCCTTGCCGGCAATCTCCGGCGCGTAGAACATGGCGCCGCATTGCATAAAGAACTTCCACCACAGTCTTCTCAACCCCTCTAGAGTGCGCGGCCGGAATGGCTCGACGCGAAAGCCCGCATCGCGCAGCGCGTCTGCGGCGGCGCTCACCGCCGCCCGCGTTTCTTCGGTCACCGGTACGAGCCCGTCGTCTTCGAAAAAGCCGACGGTGTTTTTCTTCAGCTCGTCCAGCGCTGGCTCATGCCATGGGAGCGGGGGGCTCACCGGATCGAGCCGATCCTGCCCGCTCAGCGCGCGGAAAAGCAGCTTGAGATCGGCAGTGGTGCGCGCCATCGGTCCGATAACTCCAAGAATCGAGAATGGGCCAATGCAGGGCGGTAGGTGCCCGCGGCCAGGAATACGTCCGGGCGTGGGCTTGAACGAACAGATGCCCGTGAAGTGTGCCGGCACGCGCACCGAGCCACCGCTGTCGCTCCCCAATCCTGCAGCGGAGAGTCCGGCTGCAATGGCTGCCGATTCACCGCCGCTCGATCCGCCGGGCGAGCGCTCCAGGTCCCATGGGTTGCGCGTTCGTCCGTGCAACTGGTTCGCGGTTTCGTAGGCCATCAGGAACTCGGGACAATTCGTCGTGCCCAGGATCAGCGCACCGGCCCCCCGCAGCCGCGCTACGATCTCAGCGTCTTCCGTCGGGATCTCCCCTTCATGCAGGACGCTGCCGATCTCGCAGCGATAGCCTGCGGTAGCGATCGATGATTTGATGGTGACAGGAAGTCCATGCAGCAGCCCGTGTGGCTGCGGCTCGGCATCGAGTCTCTTCGCCTGCTCGCGTACGCGTGCGGCATCAAAGTCTACTAAGGCATTGAGGGCCGGGTTGAGACGCTCGATCTGGCGGATGTGCTCCTCGGCCAGTTCCGTCACGGACATCTTCCGCGCTCGCAGAAGTTCCAGTTGCCTCGTTGCGGACTCCAAAACGATCCCGCTCATCGCTGCGCTCCAGCCGTCGCCGCAGACGGCCGGTCGTCGAGCGGAGTCGAGGGCAGCATCTGGAAATTGAAGCGGTATGAGTGCACGGAGTCGCCCGAGTCAAAGCGGTCATTCCAATTCAGCTGGTACGACAAAAAGTCTGGGTCATCCGGATATTTTTCTGATTTTGGATAGGGGTATGTGCTCATCCCTTGAAACGGCATCTGTGCTACGGTGTAGGGCGATGCATCCCACCAGTCCATATCTTTTTCATAGCCGTTGGCATAAAAGAAATAGTCGCGCTTCCATCCGGCTGGCAAAGCGGGCAACTTCTGGACATCGAACTCCGCAGCAATCTCCTCTCCGCTGCCGAAAACCACAAAGCGGTTGTCAATGGACTTGAGCAATGGCGTCACGTCGCCGAAATGCGTGTAATTGCCGCGCTCGTGCTGGTACGAGCCGGTGAGGCTCGCGAGGTTGTACTCGTAGTCGAGATCGCCGGGGCTTGCTAAGTCGATCTCCTTGGGGTAGCCGCGGAAACGAAGTGTGGCCGACACCAGGGGAGCCTCAGTGGTGCGTGACTCGGCATCGGTGCTCTGGTCGATCAGCACCTGGTCCCAGAAGATCTGCAGGTTGGTCATCAGGCGGATGCGTCTCGTCACCGCTGGCAGCTTGCCAGTCAGATCTACCACGATGGTCCGCTCCAGGCCGGCGGGAAAACCCGCATCGCCCGGGATGCGCTGCCACGAGCCATCGGGCAACTGTGCTTCGACGTATGGCGGAGTCTCCTTTAAACCCGCCTGCCATGCCGCGTAAAGCGAGGTCGCGCTGAAGTAGTTCACGTACCCTGTCATCAGCAGCCGAAGCGGTGCGCCGGGCTTCACGTCGCCCAGGTCGAGCGTGAGAGCATGCATATTCGCGAAGCCGTCATAGGGCAGCGCCTTGAATCCGCTGGCAAAATGATGATCGCGGCGGCTGACGAGATCGAGCACATTGCGCCCCTCGCCATCCCATGCGCCGGAGGGTAAGCGCACGTCTGAACTAGCCACCACGCGACCCGAGGCGAACGGCGGATCGTCGAGAAAACGCTCGTCGGGATTGACCACCACGTTGCCGGGGTGGTCCACGGCAACCAGACGGAGTTGGTCGGTATAGTTCACTTCCTCCATCGGCTCCATGAAGCGCACGCTCACTTTGCCATCCACAGGCGCTACGCTATCGCCATCTACTTTGATCCACTCGCCGGGGTTGGGAGTGTTGCGGCGCGTGGGCGTGAACCAGTGGCCGACCACTCCGGCGCCGATCACGTCGGTGACAAACCTGTATTTGTGACCGTCCCAGACAAACAGAACCGGGCACGAACTGCCGCGGCGGTCCGCTTCCTTCATGGCGATCACCGGCTGCTGGGGCAAATCGATCTCGTCCTGTAAAACGCCGGTCGGCCACAAGATGCGCAGCAAATCGATGCCAGGCGCCTTGCCCAGCCCGACAAGGATTTGCGGCGCGGCCTGCGTCTGATAGCCCGACGCCCCGGGAAGCTCCCACTTCTGCCACAGGTTATTGGCAAAGACTTCAACCTTTACGCCGATCGCGGTTTTGTTGTCGGCGAGGCCGGTCAGATCGAGGCGCACAAAATGGTTTTTGTTTGCGCCGACGTTCCGCAACAGAACCGGTGGGGCGTTGATTTGGGTCACGATCAGATCGGCGGCGCCGTCGCCGTCCACATCGGCGGCAATCAATCCGCGCGGCGACTGCAGGTGAATGTCGTCGAGTCCGAGCGCGCGGCTCACATCCTCAAAGGTGCCGTCGCCGCGGTTGCGCAGGACACGGACCTGCGGACCGGAGTGCGTTTCGACGACCGCTGCTAGGTCGATCCATCCGTCGTTGTCGACGTCGATGGGCGTCACTCCCCAGCCACGCAAAGCGCCCTCCAGTGGCAGTTCGACTCGCTCAAACCGGCGGCTCACATGGTCCGGGCCCGCGACGTTGCGCCAGAGCGTCAGTCCCGGCGCGCCATCGTGCGTCACGGCGATGTCCATCCAACCGTCTTTGTTGAAGTCGAGCACGGCAATTCCGGTCGTCGGCGGCAACTGTGCGTCCTGATAAAGAGGCACTGTGGGGTATTTGCCTTCGCGCGGATTCACGTATATCAGCGGCGCATGGCCGTCGCCGGTCACAGCCAGATCCACCGCTCGATCGTTGTTGTAGTCGGTGAGTATGGCTGCTGCTGTTTTTCCGGTTCCACCCAATCCCGTCGGCTCAGTTTGCTCTGTGAAAGTTCCGTTGCCGTTGTTGCGCCAGAGCACATTCGGCGCATCTCCTGGCTTCAGCCCCGAACCCGTCAGCAGCAGATCGAGATCGCCATCGTGGTCGTAGTCGACGAAAGTGATTCCCGATGGTCGATCGCGCGGCAAGATGCCCGACTTCGCAGTTACATCCTCGAATTTGCCGTGTCCAAGGTTGCGGAAGAGTAGCACTCTATCTTCCAGCGCCACGGCAAGGTCGTTCAGTCCGTCGCCGTCATAGTCGCCCACCGCGCATGCCACGGCATGGCCGCCGGCTTTCAGGCCGGCGGCCGCGGCATCCCACTCCATGAAGTTCCCGTGGCCATCATTATGCAGCACGCGAATCGCCTGCTGGCCCGATTGCATCAGCACTAGGTCCATCTGGCCTGCGCCAGTCGCGTCCATCATGCACGCGCCGCCAGTAGTGGCAAATCCTGCGCCTGAATCCGGCGCCAGCGGCTGCGCTACAAAGTGCACCGCAATCATGGCGGCCGTCGAAGCTTCCCGCTCCGGCACGGCGCTTACCGTCGAGTAGTGACCCTGTTCGCCGTAACTCAGCCCGATCGCCGCCGAAATCTTTGTGCCGGTTAAATGCTGGAAGCGTTTGAAATCCTCACGCGCCTCGTCAATCTGGCCGGTTCGCTGCAGGCATCGCGCCAGCACAAACTCTGCCGACGCATGCAGCGGATCGATTTGCAGCGTCTCCTTCAGGATTTCAATGGCCTTGTCGTATTGCTTCATCTCCTGGTAGGTGACGCCTTCGAAGTAGAGCGAATCAGCGTCGTGCGGATCAAGTTTGGCCGCCTTCTGAAAGCTGGCCAGCGCGGCATCCAATTCGTTGCCGGCGTGTTGCGCGAGGCCCAGGTTATACCATGCCTGTGCGCTGTCGGGGTCAATCGCAATAGACTTTTTGAGCCAGGTCTTGGCATCGTCAAGCTTTTGCAGAGTCAGCAATGCAATGCCTTCATTTGTGGCTGCCTGGGCCAGACGCGGGTCTTCCTTGAACGCCTGCGCGAACGCATCTGCTGCGCGCTCAGTGAACTGCTGGCCCATCAACGCCACGCCACGATTGTTCAGCAGGATCGCCTCGGTGCGCGTTGGACCCTGAGGCCGGCAGAGGGTTGCCGATCCCGCGTAAAACATCAAAATCCATATCAGGGCATTTCGCATTCCCGTTACGACCACTGTTGCTTTCCTCCGCGCGGCCACGAACTCACCAGTATACGTAGCGTCTGCCAAACCCGCTTGCCATGCGTGCTCTGACGGCTCCGGCGCCTTCCACTGCAATTTATACTGCTGAAGTGATCGTGCCCGTTTGCCGAATCGACTGGCGAGAGTTCCTTGACAGGCCGCCCTTGCCGTCGCCTTCACCTGAAATTCTTGAGGCCTATCGCCGGCAGTCCATTCTGATTACGGGCGCCGGCGGCTCGATCGGCTCCTCATTGGCGCTCCGTCTGGCGCGACTGCCGTTGTCCTCGTTGATTTTGCTCGATTCGAGCGAATCGCATCTGCTTCGACTTCAGGAATCCTTGTCCGGGCAGCAGGAAGGGAACAGCGAAAGTGTGCAATTTGTGCTCGCCGACGCCGGCCACACGGTTGCATTGAAACATATTTTCGAGACGCATCAGCCGTCCATTGTTTTCCACGCCGCTGCGTACAAGCACGTGCCCCTGCTGGAGCGGCAACCCTTCGCCGCCATCGTGAATAATGTCTTCGTCGCGGAGACAGTCGCCACCATAGCCGCCGAGCATCGTGCGCGTGTCGTGCTCTTATCCACTGACAAGGCGGTCCAGCCCTCCTCAATCTTGGGAGCAACCAAGAATGTCGCGGAAAAGATCGCCAGGCGAAGCCAGGGAACGGTTTTGCGGTTAGCCAACGTACTGGCGTCCAGCGGGAGCGTTGCGGAAAGATTCCGCGCGCAGATCGCTCGTGGAGATCCTTTAACCGTGACGCATGCCGCGGCGCGCCGTTATTTTCTGACTACAGACGAATCTGTCGACCTGCTGTTGATAACGGCGCAAATCGGGCGCGGGGGAGTCTTCGCTCCAAATCTGCCCACCGACTATAGCATCGCGGAATTGGCGAAATTCATGATCAGGATCCTTGTCCCGGGCGCCGAGCTTTCGATTGAATTCAGCGGCCTGCGGCCAGGCGACAAACTGACCGAGCAGTTGTGGGAGGATTTCGAAAGCACGAGCCGGGCCGGCAGCGGCCTGCTGTCGATTTCGAGCGACCGGCCCGGGCATGCGGGATTTGAGCATGGACTGGCGGAACTCCGGACCGCCGTTCGCGAGCGCGATCTTCAAGCCGCACTCGCGCAGCTTTGCGCTCTGGTTCCAGGATATTGTCTCAGTCAAACCGTGCAGGCTCTTGCCGCGAGCCCCGTGCGCCCGGTGCACGCATGAGCATGGAGAGTTCGCCGTCCGCCGCTCGCCGCATTGGCGTGGTTACTAGTTCGCGCGCGGATTACAGCCATCTTTATTGGCCGCTGCGCGAACTTGCTGATTATCCGGAGATCGAACTCGGGGTCTTCGTCTTTGGTCCGCATCTTTCTCCGCAGTTCGGAAACACGGTCCTGGAAATTGAGCGGGGCCGATTTCCTATTCGCGGACGCATTGAATGTCTCCTCAGCTCCGATAGCGACGTCGGGATGGCAAAGACAATCGGGGTGGGCATCCTTGGGCTGGCCGATGCCTTCAACGCCTGGCGCCCCGATCTCCTGCTGCTCATTGCGGACCGCTACGAAATGCTGGCCCCGGCCGCCACCGCGATTGCCCTGCGCGTCCCCATCGCTCATATCGAAGGCGGCGAAGTGAGCCAGGGCGCAATCGACGACCAGGTGCGCAATGCATTGACCAAAATGGCGCACGTTCACTTTACTTCAACTGAAACAGCACGTCTGCGCGTGATCGCCATGGGCGAAGAGCCCTGGCGGGTGCATCGCGCGGGAGCGCCTTCGCTCGATCACTTGCGTCGTTCGCAACTGCCCGATCGCGCGGCTCTCGAAGAGCGTCTTGGTTTGCGGCTGGCCAAGCCTGCAATCGTCGCCGCATTCCATCCCGTCACGATTCTGCGCCACACGAACGCTGAAGCTGACGCTTTCTTTTCGGCAATCGAGCGAACGCCGGGACAAATCATTTTCGTGTATCCCAACTCTGACGCCGGAAGCCTCGCGCTCATCGAACGAGCCCGGGCCCTTGCCGCCGCGCGCGAAAGAACCCATGTCTTCGTCAACCTCGATCCCATCACGTATTGGGGGCTTCTTGCCCAGGCCGATGCGCTTGCCGGCAATTCATCCAGCGGTATCATGGAGGCGGCTTCGTTTTCCCTGCCCGTCGTGAACGTGGGCATTCGCCAAAAAGGACGTGAGCGCGCGCGCAATATCATCGACGTGCCGGCCGAAGCTGGTGCGATTCGCTCCGCGATCCAACGAGCGGTCGACCCCGCCTTTCGCCAGAGTCTCTCCGGGATGACGAACCCCTACGGTGATGGAACTGCAGCCCAGATCATTGCGCGTGTGCTGGCGGCGGTTTCGCTGGACCGATTGTTGATCAAAGAACCGCCGTCGCTTGACCAGATTCGCGGGGCAGCTCTGCAGGAGCGCTCATGAGCCCGCGCATTCCCCTTTCTGCGCCCGACATAACGGAATTGGAAATCGCAGCGGCAGTCGCGGTACTCCGCACTCCTTACCTGAGCTCCGGCCCGCAGCTTGCCGCCTTCGAGTCGGAACTGGCAGCCTATCACGGTGTAGAACATGCGGTCGCTGTCAGTTCAGGTACAGCCGCCCTTCACCTGACTTTGCTTTCTTTGGGGATTGGCGAGGGAGACGAAGTCATTATGCCTTCCTTCGCCTTTGTGGCATTGGCCGGCACGGTCTTGCAAGCGGGCGCAAAGCTGGTCTTCGCGGATATCGATTCGAAAACGCTCAACCTCGACCCCGTTGCCGTGGAATGTGCAATCACTCCCAGAACGCGCGCCATCGTGGTCGTGCACACCTTCGGTGTGCCGGCAGAGATTGAGGCTCTAAGTCAATTGGCAAGGCGGTATCGCATTGCACTCGTCGAGGATGCATGCGAGTCGATCGGCGCGCGCTTCGACGGGAGACGAGCCGGCAGTTTTGGCGATCTGGCAGTTCTCGGTTTCTATCCCAACAAGCAGATGACCACCGGTGAAGGCGGAGCCGTGCTCACCTGCAACGCAGAATATGCTGCTCGTTTACGGCGGCTTCGCAATCAGGGGCGCGATCCGCATGCCGGTTGGCTCGATTGCATTGAGCCGGGATTCAACTATCGGCTGCCCGAGCTGGCTTGCGCGCTTGGCAGGGTCCAGTTGAGCCGCATCGAAGAGATGCTCGTCTTGCGCAGAAAAGCAGCCGAACGCTACCAGGAGGTCCTGGCCGGCGTTCCGGGAGTGGAACTCCCTTCACTTGAGCTGCCGCGTCGCGAGATCAGCTGGTTTGTTTACGTGGTGAGGTTGACAGACAACGTCGACCGCGATGCTGTGCAGGCTCAGCTTGCCTCTGGCGGAATCGCGACTGGCCGCTATTTCGCTCCGATTCATCAGCAACCGCTGTGGCTCGCGCGCGCGCAGGCTGGACGGCTGCCGATGACTGAATCCATTGCGCAACGCTTGCTTGCGCTTCCCTTCTTCAACCGCATTACGGCGGAGCAGCAGCAGGAGGTCGCAAGCCGATTATGGGCGGCAATCGCTCGCTCTGCCAAAAAATAAATAGCTGGGCATGCAAGTGAGCCCGATGGTGCGCGATCGGCTTTCCTGCGTCTGGGTGGGTATGAAGATGAGCCTCCACCAAAAGATGGAGATGGCCGTACCGGCAAAGGCTAGCTCTCCTCTCCTCTCCTCTCCTCTCCTCTCCTCTCCTCTCCTCTCCTCATGCCAATGTGAGCGGATGGAGTACTTTCTCAACCCTGGGTTGGTTGTTCCCTGCCGCCTCGGCCTGTCATGCTCCTCAAGATTGCTTCCCCGCAACATTTTTGAGGTCAGAAGATGCAACGTGGGCTCATTGCAGCTTTCATTTTTCTGGCTGTCTGCGCCGGCCTTTCAGCGCAGGATAACTTTGGAACAAAGCCAGACAGCGAAACTTCTCAACAGGAAACCGTCTTCAAGAGCTGGGAACAGAGGACCACCGGCACCCAGGCGAAACAACCTGCCTGGCCGCCCCCCCTTATCACCACTTTCGTCGGCCTGATTCAGGTGGAACGGGTGGATTTCGTCCGGCAGACTGCTTCGAGCCTTGTGCAGACCTGGAACCTCGACGGGAGCAAGGGCCTCAACCTTATCCCCTTCGCCAACACCGAAGTCGATACCAATCTTCCTGGATACTTTCTTCACAACGAGCCCGCAGTGAAAAACGGCGCCGGCGACATGTCGTTTGTGCTGAAGTATCGTTTCCTTGCCGGCAATGCGGACCACGGCAGCTACGTGCTCAGTGCGTTTCTTTCCGGCGCCATTCCTACGGGAAGCTACAAGAACGGCAGCACCGACGCTTCGGTTTCCCCCAATATCGCAGTCGGCAAGGGTTTCGGATGGTTTGATGTGCAGTCTACGCTCGGCGCAAGCCTGCCGGTAATGGATACCGCCAAGCTGGGGCGCAGCATCGCGTGGAATACCGCCATGCAGGCTCACTTTGCGAGGTACTTCTGGCCTGAAGTCGAGTTCAATTCGACCTGGTTCAAAGGCGGGTCGAATGACGGTAAGAACCAGACCTTTGCGACGCCGGGAATCCTTGTTGCGCACAAGCTGCGGCCAGGGGAAGCGAAAAGCCGGCTCGCTCTGTGCATGGGCGGGGGAGAGCAGATCGCCACAAGCCGCTTCCACAGCTATAACCACGAGATCGCGATTACGACCCGATTGCTCTTCTAGACCGATTTCATCCATTCCGTCCGGGTTGTTTGCTTCCTGCGGCTGTTTATCTCGGCAACTGCCACTGATTTTGGGTGGGCCCGCCGAGAGGAGACACAGCAAGCAGCGAACTATTCCGTGCCGAGCTTATAAGGTATGCCGAAGCGTCCGATTTGAATTGTCGCAGTCTCTCCGGGAGGCCAGATGTGTAGGCTTTCCACCCGCGACGATCCCATGATGCGGCGCGCGTCGGTTGTGCCGACCAATTCGCCGGACTCCGCCACGTTGAAGTGTACGTGCAGCGAGTCGCCGTCGGGAGCGCGCGTCCAGCCAAAGACATATTTGCCGGGCCTCAGTTCCACGGCTCCAATACGGATCGGCACCTGCACGATCAGGTAATGCGAGTAGGTGCCTTCAACCGAGTAGCCGGCCGTCAGCAAAACGACTCCCGCAATGAAATGACCGTGACTGTCGATGATACCTGAAGCGGTCCGCATCTCGGTTTCGATGTGTTCGCTGCCGACCAGCGCCCGCGATGGCAGAACCGACGCCAATTCGGTATCGGTCGCCTGCCGCCACGCTGCCTTTTGCGCCGCAACGAGCGGCGCGGTGATGAGCAATACAGCTCCCAAAAGACCGGCGATTTCCCTCCTTTGAATCTTCATGCTTTCGGCCTTCTCAGCGATTCAAAGGGAACAATGCCTCGCCGAATGGCTGCTGTTGCCGCCTGCGTCCTGTCTGTCACGCCCAGCTTGCTCAGCAAAGTGTTGATGTGTGTTTTCACCGTCGCTTCCGATATCAAGAGTTCGCTGGCAATCTCCTTGTTGCTCTTGCCGGCCACGATCTGCTCCAGTACCTCACTCTCGCGCGGCGTCAGGTCCTCGGTGCCCATGCGTTCCGCCAGGCGCTCGGCAATCGCCGCGGGAATGTGCGAGCGGCCGGCGTGCACTTCCCGGATTGTCGTGATCAGCTCTTCCGTGCTCATGCCTTTCAGCAGATACGCCTTGGCCCCGCTCTTGAGCGCGCGATAAATGTCCTCGTCGCCGTCATACGTCGTCAGCACCACAAACCGCGCCTGCGGCGTCTCCGCGCGCACCTTTTGAATTACCTCAACCCCGCTCAACTTGGGCAGACGCAGATCGATCAGCGTGACGTCCGGCCGTTGGCTGCGGATTTGCACAATTGCCTCTTCCCCATCCGCCGCTTCGCCTGCCACATGGATGCCTTCCACAAGGTTGAGCAGAGCCACCAGTCCCTGGCGCACGACATTGTGGTCTTCCACAACCAGCACTCGAATCGTCTCTTTCGTCACTGCTGCTCTCCAGTCCGCTCGCGCACCGTACCCTCCGCGGGCGCCCGCAAGCGCACGGTGGTCCCCTTGCCCGCCGTGCTGTTCACTTCCAGCATTCCACGAATCATCAATGTACGCTCTCTCATGCCTGTCAATCCAAAACCGCTCCGCGTTGACTCGCTTGGCTCCGCTGCGCCGCCTTGACCATCGTCGCTTACTTCCAGTTCCACTGCGGCAGGCTCGTAAGTCAATTTCACGGCCAGCCGACTCGCCTTAGCGTGCTTCTTCACATTATGGACGGCCTCCTGGGCAATGCGCAGTATTTCCCGTTCCGTCCCTGGAGCAAGCGGCCTGTATGCGCCAAAAACCTTGAACTGAGACGCAAGCGAGCCGTCAGCAGCTGCTTCAACTATGCGACGCATGCGCACCGGGAGAGTTGTCTCTTCCGCATCCTGGGTGCGCAATGCCCAAATCGACTGCCGGGCGTCTGCGAGTCCCTCGCGTACATACTCTCTTGTCTTATTCAAATGTTCGCCCGCATCGTCGAGTTTGCGCTGACGCAGCAACTCCGCCAGCATCTCCAGTTGCACCGAGATCCCCACGTACCCCTGGGCCAGCGTGTCGTGTATCTCGCGCGCGATGCGGCTGCGCTCACCTAACACCGCGCGGAATTCACGTTGCGCACTGTGCAAGCGGCCTTTAATCAGGAGAAGTACGCTTGCCGCCATTGCCAGGGCCAGCAGCGCATAAAACCACAGCGTCTGGTAAAAGTGCGGCTTCAGCTGGAAGCCGATTGCCGCGCCGGTTGTATTCCATACACCGTCGTTATTGGCCGCCTGCACCCGGAAGGTGTATCGGCCGGGCGGAATGTTCGTGTAGTAGGCTGACCGCCGCGTGCCCGCGTCGGTCCAGTCGCGGTCAAATCCATCGAGCCGGTAGCGGTAGCGCACCTTGAGAGGCGCGCTGAAGCTCAGCCCTGCGTAATCGAATTCGAAATGCACGTGGCCGGCGGCAATTTTCGGCAGCCACTCGCCGCCAAACCGAGGCTGTTCCACGTCGTCGACTGCGAATCGCTCAACAGCTACCGGAGGTTCCACCTGGTTCACCGGGAAGTGCGCGGGATCCACCTCAACCAGCCCCTTTGGCGTGGCAAACCAGAGCAGCCCATCCTTTGACCGCGTCGCCGAAGGGTGGCTGTTGGCTGCCGTTTCGCGGCTCCGCAATCCGTCCGCCGTGCCGAAGTCTATCCAATGCGTGCATGGCGCCGCCGCATTCAGGTCGGTCCCTCCCTTCCAATCGCACCTCGCAATGCCATTTCCCGTGGCAAACCAGAGATGGCCGATGCTGTCGTCAAGAATCGCGTGGATGGTTTGATCCGCTCCGCTGCCGGCGCCTTCAACGAACCGGCGTCCATTCCAAAGGTTCCAGCCATAATCCTGCGTTCCGATCAACAAAGTACCATCCGACAGCGGCAGCAGCGCGGTGGGAATGTCACTGGAAAGACCGTCGGCTTTCGTGTAGTTCGAGATTTTTCCGCCATAAAGCCGTGACAGTCCGCCGAGCGTTGCCACCCAAAGATCGCCGTTGGCATCGCGCGCCATGGCGCCCACTGTATTGCTGCCCAGCCCATCTGCCTGCGTCAGAATCTGCATCTTCGGCTGAGCCGGCGACGCGGCGTTTCCTCTCGGGACATTCACCCAGTGGACGAGGCCGCGTCGTGTGCCGATCCACAGCGAGCCGTCACTGTCGACCAGCAACGATCGTATGAAATCGTCGGGGAGGCCATCGGCCGATGTATATGCATCTACGCGGTCGCCGTGAATCCGATTGAGTCCATCCGGCGTGCCCACCCACACATCGCCGTTGGGCGCCGTCGTCAGCGCGAGAACCAGGTCGCTCATCAATCCATTGCGCACGGTCCAGCTCTTGACCTTGATGATCTTGGATCCGTCGCGCACCAGCGCGGTTAACCCTGCGTCCTGCGATCCGACCCATAAAGTGCCGGCCTGGCCTTCTGCGACCGCCGTGGTCGCGTCAGAAGCCAACCCATCGCGTTCACCCAAAATTCGGAATCGCAGGTCGCGCAGGATGTGCAGGCCTCCGCCTTCCGTTCCCACCCAAACGTTGCCTTCCCGGTCTTCCATCAGCGACAGAACCGACGCTGCCGCCAGTGGGTCGGTAACTGGAAGCGTCTGCAGTTTGCCGCCTGCAAGCCGCGCCAGGCCGCGGTTTGTGCCGATCCACAGGCACCCTTGGCGGTCGCCTAACAACCCCTGAATGCGGTTGCCCGGCAGGTCCTTTCCCGCGCTCAGGCGCTCGACCACGTGGTCGCCCCGCATCACCACAAGCAGGCTCTTGCTGGCGTAGGCCGCCTCTCCGCCGCTCAATGCCGCGCGAAACTCAACCATCTCCTCCTGCAATCCGGCATCGCTCGCGCTGCGCTTCCATGCGCCGGTTGATGTCACATCGGGCTGCGCTGCGTTTACCCAGAACGCGCCGCCGTCACTCGCGGTCGCTGCCAGGATCCGGTTCGTACGGGCGCTCGCGGGCGCAACAAACCTGCCTTCGCTGAGTCGCGCGATGCCCTCATCCGTGTTCACCCAAACCTGTCCGTCGCCAGACAATGCCAGCCCGCGAATGCCGTTGCCGGGCAGGCCGTCGCGCATGGTGTATGCGCGCATCCCGCCGTTTTCCCAACGCGCTAGTCCTCTGCTGGTGCCGATCCACATAGCGCCGTCCGGCGCTTCAAGCAGGCAACAAATGTCGTTATCTGGCAACGCGGGAGTCGAAGCGCGATCCAAGAGCATAAAACTATTGCCATCAAATCTCGCCAGTCCGGCTTCGGTCCCGAGCCATACAAATCCCTGCTTTGACTGCATCACCGCGGTGACGGTGTTCTGCGGCAACCCGTTTTCCATGACCCATGTCTGGCGCGCATAGCTGCTGAGCGCGGTGGAGGGATCGAGCGCAAGATCCCGTGCTGGACATATCAGGGCCGCCGCGAAAAACGCGGCATTCAGGGCAAGCCGCCCGGCAAAACACACGCCTGCGCCTTTCGCCCGGCCGCTTGGCCCGGCTGAAACGCAGACCCACCAATCCGTACGCATTCTCACCAGTTCGCCCAAACAATGCGCATGAGCACGCTCCTACGATACTGCAAGCGGCACTCGTTCCGCCCGCAGGCCTGTAACGGTCTGGGCGCTTCGCGCAGCAGAGCCGCACGGGCGCCAAGTCCTGTGCGCGCAGCCAAATTGAATCGCGACGCGATGCGGTATACTCTGGGGCGGATTCCCAAAGGAGATAATGCGATGTTCAAGCTGACGATTGGTCACTATTTTGCGTCCGTGGCGATGGGTACCGCGATGTTGGCTGTTCCCTCGTTGATTGCCCAGGGCGGTGCGACGATCCTCAAGCCAGACGACATGGCCAAGATCGTTCCCGCTACCGTGTTTTATCGTGGGCAATGCGCCACTACGCAGGCGCGCAACTCCGGCGGCGTGAAATTTGCTGATGGATACTTCGTTTGGGCAAGCTTGGTCGATACCTCCGGCTATTCCACCGGCGTCGCCTCGAAGTACCAGGCCTACTTCGTCACCGAAACGCCAATCAGAATCGAGGGCCAACGACTCGCTCCCGGCGCGTACGGCGTGGGTTTCCTCCCCGGCAACAAGTTCGTCGTTACGGACCTTGGCGCGCACGATTTGCTTTCTGTCACTTCCCGAAGCGACGCCGGCCTCAAGCGCCCCATGCCGCTCCAGGTGCTTGCCGATCCGGCTCATGGATTCAGGCTGTATACCGGACGCCAGTTTGTCGTTTTCGAGCGGTAGCCAGACCTCAAGTCGCTCGATCACCCGAATCGGCTTGAGGCCCAACCGAGCGCGTGTCCGCGTAGTTGACTGGTGAGTGGCGGAGCCCGCGAAATTCGCCGGGATGGTTCCGTTCGGAATGCTATAAGAAAGATTGGATGAATTCAGAGACGGCACAGCGCCTCCCCTTTCTGCGTTTGGCGCTGCTCACTGCCGCTGCCGTTGCCATTCACGGCTATCACCTCGGTGTTGATGACGCTGAGATCTACATCCCCGCAGTCAGCAAGCTCATCCATCCCGATCTTTTTCCATTCGGCGCCGAGTTCTTTGAGTCGCATGAGCACCTTTCGCTCTTTGCGCCCATTCTGGCTTGGACCGCGCGCCTCACGCACCTTTCCACGGACTGGACCATCTTTCTCTGGTACGTCGCCACGTTGTTCGCCACGCTCGTTTCAAGCTGGATGCTGGCGGCGCTTTCGTTTTCCTCGCCGCGTGCCCGCTGGGCCGCCACCCTGGCCGTAACGGCTGCCATCACCATGCCGGCCGCGAATACCGGCTTGTTGCTGATGGATCCGTACCTCACCGCCCGTTCATTCTCCACTCCGCTCACTCTTTTCGTGCTTACGGCGTTTCTTGCCCGCCGTTCCCTCCTGGCGGTGAGTTTGGCGGTCATCACCACCATGATTCATCCGCAAATGATGGTCTACCTGCTGATCCTTCTTGCCGTCTTGTGGATCATGGAGAAGTTGACGCCGGCCGCGTCGCAATCGACGGCCGCAGCCTCCGTGGCATTGTTGCCGGCCGGCTTCCGCTTTGCGCCGGCGCAGGACCCGTATCGCGAGGCCCTTTACGCGCGCGATTTCTACTTTCTCTTTACCTGGACCTGGTACGACTGGCTCGGACTTGTCGCTCCTCTCGCAATCCTGTGGTGGTTCTGGAAAGTGCGCCCGCGCGGGATCACGCCGGTCTTCCTGCGCCTCTGTCTCGGCCTTATTCCCTACGGAATCATCTCGGTGATTGCCGCTGCTGTCATTTCGAGTTCCCACCTGTTCGACATGTACGCGCGTCTGCAGCCGCTGCGTTGTTTTCACCTCGTCACTTTCGTGTTCCTCATTTTCTTCGGCGGCGTAGTGGGCGAATACGCCATCGTTGTCGGTCGCTGGCTCTTCCCGGTCATTTGTATTGGCGTGGCCACGCTGATGTTTTACGTGGAACGCGACCTCTATCCTGCCAGCCCGCACATCGAGTGGCCCTGGGTGCAACATACGTCGAATGCATGGATCAATACTTTGCTCTGGGTGCGCCACAATACACCGCATAACGCCATCTTTGCCGTCGACTCGCGCTACTTTGCCGCCGACGGCGTTGACCGGCACGGTTTTCGCGCCATTGCCCGCCGCTCCGAACTGGCCGACTACTTTAAAGACGGCGGTGTCGTGGCGATCTTTCCCGCCTTGGCTGTCGAGTGGAAACAGATGACCGACGCCACTTACGGCCTGAACCAATTCACGGTCGCGGATTTCGAGCGCCTGGCCCGCGAATATCCCGTCTCGTGGACCGTGATTCATGGGCCCGCGCCCGCAGGCATGCAGTGCCCCTACCAGCAGCAAGGCTATGCGGTCTGCAGCATCCCGCATGCGCCCGGATTTGGCCCGGCGTCGTCCCACGTGCCCCAGCGCTGATCCGCGCGGCGTCACGAAACCTCGCAGCTACTCTTTGAGAGTCACCCACTTCGCATTGTTTTGCGCCTTCACCACTAGTTCCGCGGCCAGCAGAGCCTCCTCCTGGTTTTGCGCCTTGTGCGTGCGACTTACGATATCGGCAACAAACTCCGGCCCGAACGGCAGAGGCATATTACTGCAGTCGATATATCGCGCCTGCTTGCCGTCAACGACAAAGAGGTTGTTACCCTGCCTGCTGACAGCGACATTTGTGTATTTGCGCACTTCCATGTAGCCCTCTGTGCCCAGGATGAACAGCCGCCCGTCGCCCCAGGTTCCCAATCCGTCGGGAGTAAACCAGTCGAGCCGCACGTAACCGAATCCGCGGTCGCCGCGCAGCACCATGTCGCCAAAGTCCTGGAACCTCGGCCGGTTGGGATGCCGCACGTTGGCGATCTGCGACTCGACCACTTCCGCCTGCGTGCAGCCGGTGAAGTAAAGGAACTGATCCACTTGATGCGAGCCGATGTCGCAAAGGATTCCGCCGTATTGCTCGGGATTCCAGAACCATTCGGGCCGCCCGCCGCCTCCGCCCGCATCGCCCGCATGCTGAAAAATCTGGTGCGGCGCAATGTTAATCGTCTGAATCACCTTGCCGATCGCGCCCTGCCGCACCAACTCGCCGGCATACACCGCAGCCTTCACTTCCAGCAATTCGCTGTACATGATGGCGTAGATTCGCTCGGTCTCGGAAATCGTCTTGCGGACTTCGCTCAATTGTTCGAGCGTTGTCAGCCCCGGCTTGTCTGAGAGAAAATCCTTGCCGTTCCGCATGGCTCGCACGCCAATGCCGGCGCGCTCGTTGGCGATCTGCGAGCTCAGGACCAGCTGCGTTGACTCATCGTTTAGGATCTCCTCCTGAGTCTTAACGATCTTCACATTGGGAAAGCGCTTCTGAAAAACCGCCAGCTTGTCGTCTTCGCCGCCCCATGCTGCCACCATTTCACCGCCGCCGCGCGTCACCGCGCCGATCATGCCGTAGATGTGGTCATGGCTCATGCCGCACACGGCAAACTTGATGTGGTATTGCGGCGCTGCCTCGGCCTGCGCCGGCAGCACCTCCGCCAACGCGCGCCCTTCCGCACTCGAAAGGCCGATTGCCCCTTCCGGCAACAGCGCCATCACCGCCGCCGAACCCATCGACCCCATCAATCCTGCCTGCTTCAAGAAATCGCGCCGGTGCGAAATGCTCATCATTGCCCCTCCCAACTCCATCAGCAGCATACGTCAACGGTTCGGCATTCGCACAGCGCCGCATAACCATGCCGGCGACGTCGTACACTTGCCGCATGAGAATCCCAACCATGAGGCCAACCCGTGCTCTCGCGGCCCTGTGCGCCGCTGGCTTGTTTCTCGTTGGATTACGTTCTCAACTCGCCCCAAAACCTATCAGGCCCTGACTCCGCCGATCCGTCATCGTTCATCCTCTGCGAAAATAGAGGCAGATGCTTTCGCTGCAAAATGCCGGCAAGCGCTTTGGCCCGCGCGTTCTTTTCCTCGAGGCGAACTGGCTCATCCGCAACAGCGAAAAAACTGCCCTCGTGGGCGGCAACGGCGCAGGAAAATCCACCCTGATGAAGGTGCTCGCCGGCCTGGAATCGCTCGACTACGGCGCCCTCGAGCAGACGCGGGGACTCAGCATCGGCTATCTGCCGCAGGAGGGATTGCAGCTTTCGGGCCGGACCGTGTTCGAGGAGTGCCTCACCGTCTTCGACGAGCTACGCGAGATCGAGCGCGAAATCGAACGGCTCGCCGGCCAGCTCGCCGAACTGGATCACGAAAGCGCGGAATATCAATCCGCCGCAGAGCGCTATTCCCTTCTGCAGGACCGCTTTCACGCCCTCGACGGCTACGCTCTCGACGCGCAGGTCGGCGCCGTGCTCACCGGCCTCGGCTTCGGCAAGGAAGACTGGACGCGACAGACCGCAGAGTTCAGCGGCGGCTGGCAAATGCGTATCTCGCTGGCCAAGCTGCTGCTCGCCAAACCGAATCTCCTCCTCCTCGACGAGCCCACCAACCATCTCGATCTCGAAACGCGCAACTGGCTCGAGGACTACCTCAACCACTATCCCTTCGGTTACATCCTCATCTCGCACGACCGCTATTTTCTCGACGTCACCGTCGACCGCACCGTCGAAATCTGGAACAAGCGCCTGACCATCTATCACGGCAACTACTCGAAATGCCTGTCGCAGAAAGACGAGCGCCGCGAGCAGCTTCTGGCTGCGTATCGCAACCAGCGCGAGCAGATCGAGCATCTCGAAGCCTTCATTAACCGCTTCCGCTATCAGGCCACCAAGGCCAAACAGGTGCAGTCGCGCATCAAGGAACTCGACAAGATCGAGCCCATCGAGATTCCCGAAGAAGAGCCGGTCATCCACTTCAAGTTTCCGCAGCCGCCGCCCTCGGGACGCATGGTCGTCGAAGCCGAAGGCCTGGCTAAGAGCTACGGGCCGAAACAGGTTTTCAGCAACGCTCGTTTCACCATCGATCGCGGCGACCGCGTGGCGCTGGTCGGCGTCAACGGCGCGGGTAAATCGACACTCATCAAGCTTCTCACCAGCGAGGAAGCGCCGACTGCCGGCAGCGTACGCCTCGGTCACAACGTCGTTGCCGAGTACTTCGCGCAGGATCAATACAAAGTGCTCGATCCTCAGGCGCGCATGCTCGACGACATCAGCCGCACCGCGCTCCGCATCCCCGAAGTCACGCTGCGCTCGCTTCTCGGTTGCTTCCTCTTTTCCGGTGACGATGTCTTCAAAACGCTTGGCGTGCTATCCGGCGGCGAGCGCAATCGCTACGCGCTGGCGCGCATTCTCGTCTCGCCCTCGAACTTCCTGCTTCTCGACGAGCCCACCAACCATCTCGATATGCGCGCCAAAGACGTATTGCTTGATGCGATCTCTGCATACACCGGGACCGTCGTCTTCGTTTCGCACGACCGTTACTTCATCGATCGCCTAGCCACGCGCGTGCTCGAAATCGAGAACGGAGCCATCACCGCCTACGAAGGCAATTACGAAGACTACCTGCGCCGCAAAGATGCCCTTGCCACCAGCGCCGCATCCGCCACCGTTGTTGTCCTGAGCGAAGCGCGGAGTCTAAGCAAAGCGGAGACCCCGCGCGAGTCGAGGGATCTGCGGTTGTCTTTGCCTTCGAGCGATGAGCTCAGCGCATCGGCCGCTTCCTCGAACAACACCATCATCATCGAAGGAGGCTTCGATGGACCCGACGGCGCCACACCAAAAAAGCACTCCCGCCGCCTGAATCCCATCAAAGAAAAGCAGATTCGCGACCGCTGCGCTTTCCTCGAAGAAGAGATCCCCCGTGTCGAATCATCCATCGCGCACACTGAAGAGCAACTCGCCATCTATGTCAGCGCCGTCGAAACCCAACGCATCACCACGCTCGCCCAAGAACTCCGCACGCAGCTCGTAGCGCTCACCGTCGAGTGGGAAGAGTTGATGGCGCAGCTCGAAGTCTGACCCCTGGCGCCGCCCTGCCGTCGCCGCATACCATCAGAGACAATGGCCGCCAGGAAAATATCCCGATGCGCCTGGGCTGAGAGCGATCCGCTCCTCCGCGACTATCACGACACGGAGTGGGGCGTGCCCCAGCGCTCGAGCCGCGCGCTCTGGGAACTGCTCATGCTCGAAGGATTCCAGGCCGGCCTCGCGTGGATCACCGTCCTGCGCAAGCGTGACGCCTTCCGCAAAGCATTCAAGGGCTTCGATCCGCAAAAGGTCGCGCGCTTCAAAGAATCCGACATCCGGCGCCTGCTCGGGAATCCCGCCATCATCCGCTCACGCGCCAAGATTGAGGCCACCATCCATGCCGCCCGCGTCTACCTCGACATGCAGAAGACCGGCGACGATTTCGCGACGTTTCTGTGGAGCATCGTCGGCGGCAAACCCATCGGGCTTGAGGGCCCGGTCCCCGTCCAAACACCGCTGGCCGTCGCCTTGTCGAAGCAGCTCAAGAAACGCGGCTTCAAATTCGTTGGCCCGGTGATTGTCTACGCCTTTATGCAGGCCTCCGGCATGGTTAATGACCACAGCCCGACTTGCTTCCGCCGCAATGCGACCGCCGACGGCCGCTAGGTTGTTCAGTCAGAAGATCGCTTCAAAATGAAGTTGTCATCCTGAGCGAATTTTGGCGCGCTTTGCGCAAAAATAAGTCGAAGGATCTATGGTTGCTCTCTAGCGAATTTCAGACTCACCACATTAGGACAGGTAGCACAAATCGTTTCTTGAAAGGACGCGACTAAACAGGATGCGGAAAAATTCAACCGAAGGGGTTTTGTAAGAAGGGCACGGCTTCAGCCGGGTCGATAAGGTGGACAGAATGAGTCAGGCTTCAGCCCCTGCCAATCCGCATTCACCGCGCCCAGATCTCGTTCCCTACTTCGCCTTATACCCTTGCCACACCCACTCCAGCGCTTCCGGCAGCGTCTGCTCGCGCACGCTGCGCTCCACGTGGCCTGCATTGCGCGCAAACACAAACTGATAGGAATAATGCTTCTTCTTGAGCACTTCCGCCATGCGTTCGTTCGCCAACACCCAGTCGTGCATGCCGTCGCGCATTGTGTTCGGGTTATAGAGATCGCGGTCGCCTACCTCCATCCAGATGCGAATCGGCTTGCGCGCGCTGTGCGGGATCAGCCGATCGTGAAATCCCCATGCCCCGTGCGGCGTCTCCGGGTTCCACGGCCACTGTTGATTCACGAAGGTTCCCGAGTAAGTCAGCACGCGGTGGTACCACTCCGGGTGATACCACGCCATCTCCAGCGCGCAGGAGCCTCCTGAACTCGCGCCCATCGTCGCCCGGCCATCCGGGTCGTGCGTCAGCTTGACATGCGCATGGCTCTCCACCGCGGGCAGCACCTCGTTCTCTACAAACTCCGCATATTTGCCGCTCATCGTGTCGTATTCAAGGCCGCGCTCGCTGCCCTGTGCATCGCCGCCGCCATTCTGAATCGATATGGCGACGATCGGCGGCAGCTTGTCCTCGGCGATCAGCCCGTCCAGCGCCGCAAAGAGCAAGCGGTCGGGGCCATCGGCGCCGACGATAAAAGGCGCCTCGCTTCCTGGCAAGTAGCCTTTTGGCACGTAGACCGCAACCTTGCGCACGTACGGCTGCGCATGGGTTGCAATTCCGGCCAGCCGTGCCGGATTGGCCGCATCGGGCTCGGGATGCGAGTCCTGGTTGCAGGCGATGCCTGGAAAACACTTGCTGTCCTCGGACTTCAGCGTGAATTCGATGATCGTGCCGTTGAGCGGGCGATCAGGGTTGGCCGCCTCCGGCGCTGGCGTGTGCGTGGGACCGAGAATGAAGTTGCCGTTTCGGTTCGGCAGCGGAACCGCGCTGTCCGGCAGTTCCTCGGCCTCTACAAATCCCGGCGTATGCGGGTCGCGCGTGGGCGCGGGCTGGCGAGGCCCGCGCGGGCAGGACAGCTGCGCGGCAGGTGGGGCGGCCTGGCTGAATGCGCATTGGCCCGAAACGGCGGCGAAGATGCACGTGAAAAAAGCGAGAAGAACACGGCCTGATCTTGGCATGCAGCCATTGTGCGCTATCCGCTGCGCCGCGGGGAAGACTGTTCCGCAGTGCGAAGCAGTCTCGTTTCGCTCAGGCATAATCAAATCACGATGGCTCTCTTGTGGAACCCTGAAAGCTGGTCGCAGCGGCTGGCCGAGCTGGAAGCGCAGACAGGCGACCTGAAAGAAGCTCCGCTGCGTCGCGACGTGCGCTCATTGGGCGCGCTGCTGGGGCAGGTCCTGCGCGAGCAGGCCGGCACAGAGCTGTTCGGGCAAGTGGAGGCGCTGCGGCAGGGAACCATTCGCCGGCGCGATGCGGAGCTGCGCGGCAGCACCGTGGAGGCTGCGCGCCAGGCCGGCGCGGCCTTGGCGCTGGTTCACTCGTTGCCGGTGGAGCGTGCCGTCCTGCTCACCAGGGCCTTCGCCTTCTACTTCGAGCTGATCAACCTGGCAGAGACCAACCACCGCAAGCGACGCCGCGTGGCGCTGCGCCTCAGCGGGCAGGCCGGCCGCCAGCGCGGCTCGCTCGAAGGCACATTCTGCGAGATGCGCCGTGTGGGCATCGGCGCCCAAGAGGCGCTTGAATGGCTGCGACGCGTCCTGATTGTGCCGGTTTTCACCGCTCATCCCACTGAGGCGGCCCGCCGCACGGTGATGTTCAAGCGGCGCCGCATTGGCGAGTTCCTCGAAGCCCTCGATCGCATCCCCGTCCCTGAGCAGGACATGGCGCGGCTTGAAGAGCTGGTGCTCGCCGAAATCACCAGTCTGTGGCAGACCGACGAGGTGCGCTCCCGCAGGCCGACGGTCTTCGATGAAATCAAGATGGGCCTTGACTATTACGACGTTTCCATCTTCGAGACTCTGCCTGAGCTTTACCGCGAAATTTCGTCGGCGCTGCGCGCCGCGTACGACTTTGAGATGGAGCCGCACGAGCTGCCGCTGATTTTGCATTTCGGCTCGTGGATCGGGGGTGACCGCGACGGCAATCCGTTTGTCACGCCGGAGGTGACGCGCGGCGCACTGCAACTGGCGCGCGGGCATTTGCTGCTCTACTACCAGCGGCGGCTCGACGCCATCATCGACCTGCTCACCACCAGCGCGCAACAGCAGGCAGTCAGCCCGGCGCTGCTGGAGCGGCTTCGCGCCTACGTGGCGCAGGTGCACACCCCGGAAGCGCAGGTCTTTGGCGCGCAGTATGAATTCGAGTATTACCGCCGCTTCGTCATCTGCATGAAGGCGCGCGTCCAGCAGACGCTCGAGCGTACTGGAGAATTGCTGGCGTCCGCAGGCACCTCGCTGCCGGTGACGGCGTACACCTTGGGGCGCGGTCAGGACAAGCTGACGCAGGCTCTGCCTGCTTACTGCTCCGTGCAGGATTTCATTGAGGATCTCGAAATCCTGCGTAGTTCGCTCGCCGCCAACAACGGAGTGCGGATCGCGCGCACGCTCATCGATCCGCTGCTTCTGCAGGTACGCACCTTCGGCCTCCACCTTCACACCCTCGATATCCGGCAGCATGCGCGCGTACACGCAGCGGCCTTGCAGGAGGCCATCAGCGACACTATCGCCCCCGCGCTGGCCGTAGGGCTTTCGGTGCAGACCGCCAGTGTGCTCGAAACATTTCGCGTGGTCGCGGAAGTGAAGGCAGGCTGCTCGCCCGAGGCGATCCGCCAATACGTGATCAGCGGCGCGTCCCGCGTAGACGATGTGCTCGCCGTGGTGCGTCTGGCGCGCCTGGGCGGCGTCACCGTGGAAGGAATAGGCGAAGCGCCCGGCGTCGATCCCGGCCTTATGCCGGTACCGCTCTTCGAGTCGATCGAAGACCTCCGCAACGCGCCGGCCATCTGCCGCGAGTTGTGGACCCGGCCCGATTACAAGCGCCTGCTGGCCAGCTGGGGCAACTGGCAAGAGATCATGCTCGGCTACTCTGATTCGAATAAAGACGGCGGCATGCTGACCTCGACCTGGGAAATCTTCCGCGCCCATCGCGATCTTCATGTAACGGCGCGGGAGTGCCAGGTGAAGCTGCGCATCTTCCACGGCCGCGGCGGCACGGTGGGGCGCGGGGGCGGGCCTACGCATCGCGCCATCTTTGCCCAGCCCATCGACTCGTTCGACGGCCAGTTGCGCATCACCGAACAGGGCGAGGTGCTGAACTTCAAATACGCCGACGAAGTGCTCGCCGAGCGCAACCTCGAGCTGATGATCGCCGCCTCCCTTGACGCGCTGGCGCGACCCAATGCTCGCGACCCGGAGGGCCATTTCACAGGCATCCTGAAGCCGGAGTGGGAGGCCGCTTTCGATCAGCTTTCCAGCTTCGCTTACGGATTCTATCGCGAGCACATTCTCGACGATCCCGGCGTGATCTCGTACTTCGAGCAGTCCACGCCCGTCGGTGAGCTGGAAAACGCGAAGATCGGGTCGCGCCCTGCGCGCCGCAACGACTCAACCCAACTCTCCGATCTGCGGGCAATTCCATGGGTCTTCGGGTGGACCCAATCGCGGCTCCTGGTGCCGGCATGGTTCGGCGTGGGGTTTGCCATCGAGAGCTACCTGGGCGGTTCCGGCGCGAAACTCGAACTGCTGCAGACCATGGCGCAGGAGTTTCCGTTGTTCATCGATCTGTTGCGCAATGTGGAGATGGCGCTCGGCAAGGCCGATTTGGGCACGGCGCGGCTCTACTCCACGCTGGTGAACGACGAAAAGCTTCGCGAACGCATCTACGATCTCTTCGAAGCCGAATTCCATCGCACCGTGCGCGGGCTCTTTGCCGTGCTGCGGCAGAGGGAGTTGCTCGAAACCAACCAGGTGCTGGCGCATTCCATCAAGCTGCGCAATCCCTATGTCGATCCCATGCATTTGATCCAGGTGGACATGCTGCGCCGCAAGCGCGCCGGCGAAGACACGCCGGATGTGAACCGTGCCATTGCGGCCACCATCAATGGCATCTCGGCAGGGCTCAGGAATACGGGGTAAGCCCGGACAACTTCCCGCTTGAAACCTGCAGGCCAGCACCGGTCCGGCAAGTATACGCGCAGCGGCAAAACCAGTTGAACCGTTCGCCGAGACTATATCTCGCGGCTTATGAGTTAGATACGATGGTGGCGTTCAACGCCACGTTGGTAGTGCCGTTGGCAGGCGAACTGGCAGAAACTGAGAAGGTACCCGGCGCGCTCCCGGGGCTTTGTGGTGTGCCCGGAGCGGGAGATGGCATGCGGGCGCTAGCGCCGCAGCCGGCCAGGAAAAAAAGGAGCCCAGGAATCCACAAAGTGACTGGAGTTTCTTTGCCGGTATGCCACACCTGTCACCGCCTCATCCTCCCCAGCGGTGGGATGCTCCGCCGAGATTACCCAGTTGCTCATTTTTCGGCTGATCGACGGTAAGGTGCGGGGATTTTGAGGGGATGGAAAGGGGGCGATTCTACTTTGGGGTCTGTGCGCCGCAGATGCCGATACCGTCGAAGCCTATTTGCGCCAGGAACTTTCGCGGGGAATTGGCCTGGCACTCCCTGCCGCACAGGCAGCCTGCGGGCCTCGCGGCAATGACTCTTGAACCGCATATACTCGTAATCACGATCAGGGAGCGACGTGGGCGCAGAACCGGAACTGACATCGCGCGGGCCTTCGCGCTGGTTCGATCTGAGGCTGGCTGCGGGCATCATCCTGCTGCTGCCGGCGATCTGGTTCAGTTGGCAGACGGAGGAGGGGCTGTCCAGGCGCCGTGAACTCCGCACCGACCTGGCCGAGTTGCAGCATGTTCGCTATGGCATCCTGAGCGCTGACCAGTGGCGCTCCATCATCGGCCCGATTCTGAATGCGCAGGTTGACAAGCTGGACCTGAAGGGTCAAACCCAAAACCTCCGGCCCATGGTTGAGCGCTCTCTGAATGCGCTGCTCGACAACATCAAGCAGCAGATGAGCGCTCCGAAGCCCGCCAATGGCAAAGCAACGGGCATGCCCGGCATGGCGAATCCAATGATCGTGAACATGATCATCAATTCTCTGCGCCCGCACGTGCCGGAGTACACCAGCGTGGTGCTGGCGGAGTTGGCCAAGCCACAGAACCAGCAGGCGTTCAAGGAATCGGTGCGCAGCGTCATGACGGACGCGGTAAAGAACACCTTCGGCGCGACGGATATGAGCGTCTATTCGGCGATCCTTTCGCGCTATGGATGCGCCCGCGGCGCGGCGTGTGAGCAGCTGCTCGAGAACCGGATCCACGAGTCCGATGCGCGACTGAAAAAGGACTGCCTGATCGTGCTGGCGTCGGCGGCGCTGGGATTCATCCTGCTGGCGGCGGGACGGCCGCTTCTGTCGCGGGCTGCGCTTGCGGTGTTGATGTTGTACTGCATGGTGTTGTTGGTGGGCGGCGTGGCAAGTCCGATGATCGAAGTGGAAGTCCGTATAACGCGCCTCGACGCCACGTTGCTCGGCTCGCCCATCGAGTTTCGCGAGCAATCGCTCTACTACCGCAGCAAATCGGTGCTCGAAGTGTTTCAGACGCTCATCGAGATGCATCAGCCGGTCATGTCGCTGGTGGCAGTGCTGGTCCTGCTGTTCAGCGTGATTTTTCCCGCGCTGAAGTTGTTGGCGTTGAGCGCGTCGTTGTTCCGGCCGTCGTTGTTGCGCACCAGCCGCATCGTCAGAGTGCTGGCATTCGAGCTTTCAAAGTGGTCGATGGCCGACGTGATGGCGCTGGCCATCTTCATGTCGTTCGTCGCCTTCAATGGCGTCATCGAGAGCGGCCTGGCCGGCATTCGCGCGGAGCCCGCCGTTCAGCAACTGGTCATTCCCACAGACAGCTCGAGAATTCTGCCCGGTTATTACCTGTTCGTTGGATTCTGCGTCGCCGGCATCTATCTCTCAAAGAAGCTGAAGCACGGCATCGCAGCGGCTGCGGGCTCAGAGTCGGCGTGAAGAGCGGGCCGGCCCGCCGGCTTCGGCCGGCTCCGCCCGGCGCGGTCAAATGCGCCTCGCTCATACACTAGGGTGCCGCAAACCCGTCCCGGGTGATGACCGGTCGCCTCTCCGAAGCGGACCCGTGGCCCTGCCGCAATACCGGGCGCGAGCCGCTCGCCACTACGCCGCTGGTTGCGTGGCGGGTTTGGGCATTTCGAAGATCGCCGGATCGATGGTCTGGTTCAGCTCGATCTTCTTGACGGTAATGCCCAGCTGGAACTGGCCGCCGAAATCCATGTCCATCTGGTAGGGCATCAGGTAGCCTATATCCGTCTTCCGGTAATCAGAGTAGTTGACGGTGATATCGACGTCCTGTCCCTGCATCTGCCCCTTCCTGGTTGCGGATTTGACCAGGTAGGTCTTGGGGTCGATGGTGAAGGTTGATTCGACGCCGTCCTTGGTGGTCAGCTTGAGCTTGTATCCGTCGTCGCCGCTCGAAACCAGCTCGACCTTGTTGCCCAGCGCCGCATAGTCGTAAAGGCCGCCGCCGGCATACATGCCTTCTTTGCCGTCCTTGTACTCGTCGTCGGACATGGGGGTAGGATCGGAGGCGCCGGCCATGGGATTCACCTGCCAGCCGCCCTTGGCGTTGTAGCACTGAATAATGGCCGTGCCATTGAAATCAGTCTGCTGCTTGAAGCCCACGCCATAGAGGATGGTGATGGTGCCGGGCGCGTCGTTGCCCATCACTTGCATCGACGTTTCCATCGAGACCGACTTGATCTGGCCGATGACTGCCTTGCCTCCCACGGCATCGATGTGTTTGGCGATGATATCGTCGGCCGTCGCCGTCGGCTGCGCAACCGCGGCAGCGGCGGTCGCGGCTTGCGGCGTAGGCTGCGCCACTGCGGGAGCGGGCGTCTCGGCCTGCGGCGCGGTTTGGGCGCTTAATACCAAAGCGCCTGTCAGTGCCATGAAGACCATTCCCATACGGATCCAATTCTTCATCGTGATTCCCTCGTTTTTCGCGTGCCGAAGCACGTCGGCTCTTGTCGAAAAGTAGTTTAATCGAAACCCCGCTGCGCGCTGCCGGCAAACCGAGCCGGCTGCCCGCAATCGAGCGTCAGCGCACACCGAGAGCGGCAATGTTTCGGGCTACGTTCTTTTGACGGATACGGAAGTGACGGAGTTTGGGTTCCACGATTGGTTTTGATTAAAAAATACCTCTTGCGTGCGTGGCGTCATTGGGCCTTCGTATAATCACAGGACATGAAAGCCAATCATTCTCTGCTGATTCTCTGTGCAGCTCTGTCGTCACAGACCTTCTTGTTAGCCCAGGCGGCAAGTTCTACGTCCAGGCCCACGGCGGCGAGGCCCGCGGCAGCCAGATCCAGTGCGTCGCTGCTGAAGCCCGCCTTGCTGACGGCGAAGGCTCCGGCCAGTTTCCAGGCCAAGTTTACGACGACCGCGGGCGATTTCATCGTCGAGGTACATCGCGATTGGGCTCCCCTCGGCGCGGATCGCTTCTACAACCTGGTGCGCCACGGGTTTTTCACCAACGCGAGCTTCTTTCGCGTCTTGCCCGGGTTTGTGGTCCAGTTCGGCCTCAGCGCCGATCCCGCCGTCAACAAGGCCTGGAAAGATGCCGACATCCAGGACGATCCGGTCAAGCAATCCAACAAACGCGGCACCCTGGTTTTTGCCACGGCTGGGCCGAACACGCGCACCACCCAGTTGTTCATCAACTTTGGCGATAACGACCGGCTCGATGGAATGGGCTTTGCGCCGTTTGGCGAGGTAATTGAAGGCATGGACGCGGTGGACAAGATTTATTCCGGGTACCGCGAACAGCCCAGCCAGGACCTGATCACGACCCAGGGTGACCATTACATCTCGCAGAACTTCCCCAAGATCGACAAGATCCGGTTTGCCCGGGTGCTTCCTGCGGCGCCGGCGCATGCTGCCGCGAAGGCGCCGGGGCATTGAGGTCGAAGAGATGCTTATGCAAAGTCAGGATGGGGCATCATGGGGCATCCGCTCGGGTTTGGGTCGGTTCAGCAAAGTCAGCAAGAGGAGCCCGCAGCTTGCAAACACTTGGCTTCCCGGTCTAGGGTGAATGTATGCGTCGATGTTGCTAACACCGCAATGGTGCAAGCTCCGACGCTCGAGTGCGCCTGATTGCGCGCTATTCTAACCCAGTCGGGTTGCACCACGATCCCAAACATTCAGACCGAGAGAGGGCCGGGCACTTGGCCCGGCGAAGGAGATCAATTCATGGCGCGCATTGCAGCGAATGTAACGGAACTGATTGGCCGCACACCCCTGGTACGGCTGAACCGTGTGACCGCGGGGTTGCCGGCCACCGTGGTAGCGAAGCTGGAGAGCCAGAATCCCGCGTCCAGCGTGAAGGATCGCATTGGATTCGCGATGATTGATGCGGCGGAGAAGGCGGGTAAGATTTCACCTGGCAAGACGATCCTGATCGAGCCCACCAGCGGGAATACAGGTATCGCATTGGCGTTTGTGGCCGCGGTGAAAGGCTACAAGCTGATCCTGACGATGCCCGAAACCATGAGTCTGGAGCGCCGCGTGACGCTGCTGGCCTATGGCGCGGAGATTGTGCTCACGCCGGGTCCCAACGGCATGAAGGGCGCAATTGCCAAGGCCGGCGAGATTCTGCAAAAGACGCCCGACGGCTATATGCTCCAGCAGTTCGACAATCCCGCCAACCCCGCGATCCACCTCAAGACTACCGGGCCGGAGATCTGGGAAGATACCGACGGCAAGGTCGACATACTCATCTCGGGAATCGGCACGGGAGGCACGCTCACCGGCGTATCGAACTTCATTAAGCCGAAGAAGCCATCGTTCAAGGCCGTTGCCGTGGAACCGACGGACAGTCCGGTGCTCTCCGGCGGCAAGCCCGGTCCGCACAAGATCCAGGGCATCGGCGCGGGCTTCGTGCCCACCGTCCTCGACACCAGGCTGATCGATGAGGTCGTCCAGGTTACAAACGACGAAGCAGTGGAGATGGCACGGCGCCTGGCCAGGGAAGAGGGCGTCTTCGTCGGAATCAGTTCCGGGGCGGCCGCCAGCGCCGCACTGAAAGTCGCGGCCCGGTCTGAGAATGCCGGAAAATTGATTGTGGTCGTGCTGCCCGACTTTGGCGAACGTTATCTGTCAAGCGTCCTGTTTGAACCGTTGCGGCAACAGGCGCTGGCGTTGCAACCCGAGCCGATTGCGGTAACGGCGTAAAGGCAGGGAGCAACGGAGCGGGGGAGCGGCGAAGCCGAATATCCAGACTCACGGCATTGCGGCTTCGCTTGCCTTGCTCCCTTGCTGCCTTGCTTCTCTATGTCATTGATTTCCCGAATTCGCGACGATATCGGTTCCATCATGGAGCGCGATCCGGCTGCGCGAACGGCGCTGGAAGTGCTGCTTTGCTATCCGGGGCTGTGGGCGGTCTGGATTCATCGCTTCTCCCACTGGCTCTGGCGGCATCACTTGCCTCTCCCCTCCCGCATCCTCTCGCAGTTTGCCCGCTTCATCACGGGAGTGGATATTCATCCCGGCGCACTGCTTGGCCGGCGGTTGTTCATCGATCATGCCACCGGGGTGGTAATTGGCGAAACGGCCATTGTGGGCAGCGACGTGACCATGTACCAGGGTGTCACCCTGGGCGGCACGGGCAAGGGGCACGGTAAGCGCCACCCCACCATCTGCGACGGAGTTTTCATCGGCAACAACGCCAATGTCCTGGGCAACGTCACGGTTGGCGAAAACTCCCGCGTGGGCGCCGGGTCGGTTGTGCTGGCCGATGTGCCGCCCAACTCGACGGTCGTCGGCGTGCCCGCGCACATCGTCTATCGCAACGGCCAGCGCGTGCTCATCACCGATCCCCACGAAGTCAAGGATCCGCTGTCGGATGCGCTGATTGCCCTGTCTGCGCGCGTGCAGGAACTGGAAGAGCGGCTGGGTGCGCATGAGCAGTGGGCCAAGCCCTTTGAGGACGAAGAAGCCGAGCGGGCTGCCTACCGCGTGGAACTGGACCAGGCCCACAATTACGTTGAAATGGGCGAAGGCATCTAAGACCGCAGCGGCTGCGCGTTGCGCGATGCTCGTCTGACCTCATATTCTTTTCGACGAGCGGGGAACGCCTCCCGGCACGAGGGGCGTTTCTCTCCCGCTATTTCCGCTCGGAAGGATCCTATCGAGCTCGATGGCCAGTGCACTCTCACTTACCGGATTTGTCTGGAAGAACCTTCATCGCCGCCGCCTCAGAACCCTGCTCACCCTGGGCGGAATCGGCATGGCGGTCGGCGCCTTTGTGGGCTTGGTCGGTTTTTCCCGGTCCTTCGAGCAGCAGTGGATGCAAATCTACTCCAGCAGCGGCATCGATATCGCGGTCATTCACGGCACCTTTCTGAACACGTCGCTCGACCAGTCGGCGACCGGGAAGATCAGGTCCCTTCCTTTTGTGGCCGCGGCTGATCCCGTGATCTTCAACGTGATGGATCTGACAGCGGACGTCAATGCACTGGTGTACGGGTGGCCGGCCAACGCATTCCAGCTCGATGCGCTGCAACTGCTCTCCGGGCAGCGCTTTCGCGATGGGCAACCGGACGTCATGTTGGGCGACCTGCTGGCGCAGGATTTGAAGAAGCAGGTCGGCGACTCGCTGGAGATTCAGGGAACGGCGTTCACGGTGAGGGGCATCTATCACGCCAGTTCGGGCCTCGAAGCCGATGCTGTGATCATGCCGCTTGATGAATTGCAGCAATTGAGCAGCGTGCAGGGCAAAGTATCCACCATCGATGTACGCCTGAAGCCTGCGCCGGCCGGTGAATCGTGGACCCAATACCTGAAGAGTGCCCAGGCGCAGATCGAGGCCGCCCTTCCCGGGCTGCGCGCCGTGCCCGCAGCGGAGCGCGCCAGCGACAATCAGTTTGTCAAGCTGGCCCAGGCCTCGGCGTGGGGCACATCGACGCTGGCGTTGCTGATCGGCATTCTGGGAATTGCCAACACGATGATGATGAGCGTTTTCGAGCGAACCAGCGAGATCGGCACGTTGCGCGCAATGGGATGGCGCCGTGGGAAGGTGCTCGCGCTCATCCAGCTTGAGTCGGCCGCGCTGGGCATAGGCGGCGGAATCATCGGAGTGGCGCTGGGATGGCTCGTTCTTCGCGCGCTCGCGGGCATGCCGCAAACGGCAACCTTCGTGTCGGCGAACATCGAATGGCAACTGATTGCGGAGGCGATGGGGATCGCACTGGTGGCCGGACTGGTGGCAGGCGCCCTCCCGGCGTGGCGCGCAGGACAGCTTTCCCCGGTGGATGCGCTGTATCACGAGTGATCTGGGTTTTGAGAGTTAGTTATCGTGCGGCGACGGAAACGCCGCTTGCTGAAACTTCTTCGGCGAATCGTTCGACCAGCACCCGGCGCAGGAACTTGCCGTTGTGGTTCTGCGGCAATCCGCCGGGATCGAGAATCCAGATGCGGCGCGGAGCTTTGTAGGCGGCGAGACGGCTGCGGCACCACTCCAGCAGGTCATTCTCGTCGGCGGCCGATTCTGAACGCAGCTCAACCGCTGCGGCGGGAATCTCGCCCTTCTCGTTGTGCGGCAGGCCAAACGCAATGGCGTGCGCCACTGCAGGGTGCGCTGCGAGTGCCTCTTCGAGCTCGCGCACATACACCGAGTAGCCGCCGGACTTGATCACGTCCTTCATCCGGCCGACGATCCGGATCAGCCCCATGCGATTGCGCGTCGCCAGGTCGCCAGTGCGCAGCCAGCCGTCGGGCGTCAAAAGGCTGTCGGAGTCTTTATCGTTCCAGTAATGCGGATTCAGGCCGCGGCGGCGTATCTGGCACTCGCCGGTCACACCGCTGCGCACCGGCGCTCCATTCTCGTCGGCAACGCGTATGCGAAACGGCGGTACAGGAAAGCACAAGTGGCCGCTGCCCGGCAGGAACGGCAGCTCCACGCCCATCATGACCAGGCCGCCCAGCTCGACCATGCCGTAGCCGTTTAACAACACCGGTGGTAAGCGCCGGCCGCCGGGCAAGCGAAACAACGCGCCGAAGTCGCGCAGCCGCTCGCGGACTTCGTCGGGCAAAGCATCGCTGGCCGAGAGCCAGACGCGCACGCTTTTGAGCCGCGCCGGGTCCGGGCTGCTGTGAATCAGCCGGGAGAACATGGCCGGCACGCCAACGAACGCCGTGACCTCGAATTTTTCGGCCAGACGCAGTGCTTCTTCCGCGTTGAAATGCTCCAGAAAACAGCCGCGGATGCCCGCCATGAGACCGTAAAGCGCGATGCTCACCGCCATGATGTGCGACCAGGGCAGCGCCACAAGCGCTAGATCCTTTGGCCCCAGGATTACGCCGGTGAGCACCGTGGACGCGCGCGCCCCGAGCAGCGCGTGGCTCGAAAGAGCCGCCCCTTTGGGATGTCCGCTGGTGCCGGAGGTATGGAAGACGGCGATGGTCGCACCCGGGTCGATGGCCGCGGGTGGGAATGGCGCCCCGCTCCCCTCGACACGCAGAAATCCATCGAGAGTTTCCGGATCATCATCGGCCTGAATCCAGACGCGAAGATCGAGCCCGCTGCGGCTGCCAATGTGACGCTCAAAGACCGCGCGGTCGGTAACCAGAATCTTGGTTCCGCTCTCGGCCAGGATGCGGCGCACTTCGCTCAGCGATAGCTGCGGGTTGAGCGGAACGGCGATGCCGCCGCCGCGAATGATGGCCAGAAACCAGTGAAAGCACGAGCGATGGTTGGTGCGGTAGACAGCCACCGGCTCACCCGGGCGCATTCCCGCCTTGCGGCGGAGAAAGGCGTCCAGTGCGCAAACTTCGGCGTGCAATTCGGACAGGCGAAAACGCCCATCGTCGCCAACCGAGACTTCGCAGTCGCCCTTGCGGCGCCTCAGTTCGTCCACCAGATTGGCAACGGTGACGCTGCGGTCGCGCGAGAGCCGGAAGCGGCTGACGAGGTTCCCTGACGGGTTCATGAGACAGCCACCGCCTTGCGCCCCCATTCGCTGGCCACACAGTAGTGAAACAGCCGGTCAAGATAATCCATCACCGCCGGCGGACAGAGGCCCACGGGCGCCAGCAGCCGATCGGCGTTCGTGGTATCGAACTGCATGCGCATCGAGAAGTAGTCGCGATAGGCGCGGCCATCAATGAGAACCCGGCGCTTGCGTCCCCACAAAGAAACAAACAGAAACGGGCGAATGGCGGCGAAGAAAAACCTGGGGTCGACATAGCGGGGCTGGGGGCCGTGAAAGTACTCGGCGGCGCGATTGGCAATCTCCTGAATCGTGGCGCTGCCGCGCGGCCCGGCGCAGAGATGGACTGTCGAGCCGACGGCGGCTTCGTCAAAGGCAAGCCGGGCAGTCGCCGCAGCCACAAAGTCCACGGGAACTATGTCGAGCACCGCGTCGGGGTACCCCGGCACAGTGCGCCACAACCGCCGCGCGTAGATCTTGAGCGGCCAGTACATCATCTTGAAGCTCGACGTGACCCCGGTGCGCGAGTCGCCCACAATGATGCTTGGACGCAAGATAACGCAGGGAAGGGAGCCGAACCGTGATCGAACCAGCGCTTCAGCCTCCGACTTGGTTTGCTCGTAGGTGTTGCGGTAACCCTGGCCGGCGTTGAGCTCGTCTTCGCGGATCAGGCCGCTGCGCTGCCCGGCTACGTAGGCGGTGCCAACGTAAGAAAAGCCGCGAAGCCGGCGCGAAGCGGCAGCGAAATCCAGGACCCGGCGCGTACCCTCGACGTTCATGCGCCGCGCCTCCTCGAGGGTGTGGTCGAAGCGAACGGTAGCGGCGGAGTGGATGACCCGCGTGGTCTCGGCGGCCAGCCGCTCCTGCGCCGCGCGCTCAAGTCCAAAATCGGTCTGGGTCACATCCCCTGGAAAAACTTCCACGCGTGAGCGATCGGCGGCAGGGACCAACTCAACGGCGCGGGCTTCGGCCGATTTGCCCTTGCCGGGGCGAATGAGAAGCGCAAGCCTCACGGCGGGGCGTTTGCGCAGCAATTCCTGCACAATTTGCGTCCCGACAAAACCGGTGGCGCCGGTTAGAAAAACCAGTTCATCCTCGTGCATGGAGCAAGCGGTCCATTCCCCCCAAAAGTCGCTCAAACCTCAGTTTAATGAGTCGGGCGCGCATCGCGAAAGGTTGCCTCATTTTGCAGATCGAGATCGCTTTCTGTTTGCCAGCGCGGCGACAGCATTCGACGCATAGAATCGTGGGCGGAGCGCTTGATGCCGAAACAGAGTGCGGGCCTGCTGCTTTACCGCCTCGGAAAACGGGGATTGGAGGTGTTCCTCGTCCATCCCGGCGGCCCGTTGTGGGCAAAGAAGGATCTTGGGGCATGGTCGATTCCCAAGGGCGAATACGAGAGGGGTGAAGATCCGCGCGCCGCGGCGCGTCGTGAATTCGAAGAAGAGACCGGATTTCAGATCGAGGGAGACGTCCTCGAGTTGGGAACGATTCGCCAGGCCGGAGGCAAGCTGGTTTCTGCTTGGGCAGTTGAGGGCGACTGCGATCCGGCCAAATTGAGGAGCAACGTTTTTCAAATGCAGTGGCCGCCCCGATCTGGCCGCATGGCCGAGTTCCCCGAGGTCGATCGTGGGGCATGGTTCACGCTGAGTGAGGCACACGAGCGAATTCTGGCTAGCCAGGGTCCGATTCTGGCCAGGCTCGCGCAGAATCTGAATCCTTGACTTCGCTCCCGCATTCCCAGGTCCCAAAGACGAAGCCTGCGGCCCCCAGCACCTCGCACCGGGCGGCCAAAGTTCTAGTGCACGTCGACCGAGCGGTCGCCTTCGTATTTCATGATGTGGAAGTACGCCTCCCATCCCGTCCACGATGCCGGCGCGGGCAGCTTGGCCATCGGGTCTTTCAGGTGGTTGGCGTAGTCCTGCACCAACTCATGCGTGCGATAGACCCCTGTGAGCCAATCGCCCCGATACCAGTTCTTCCACTTGCCGTATTCGGCCAGGTGCATCGACGCCTGGATCTCTTCGAGCTCCTTCAGCGCGTCGTCGGCTTCCGAAAGCGCCTTGGCGGTGTCGCCGGCGTTCTGGTCTTTCATCGACTGCGCCATGTCGAGTAGCATGCGGTTGCTGTTGCGGTTGATGGTGATCATGGTCAGCATTTCTGCCTGGTAGTAGTCGCGCCGCGCGGGATCGACCAGGCTCTCGGCTGCGACGGCATCCTTCCACACGGCGTCCCAGCGCGGCTGGGCATCAGTCGTTTCCTTGATGTCGCGATCGAGATAAGCGGCGCGCTGCTCGTCGTTCAGCGTGAAGAATCCCCCCCGCGGCATCGTCCATTTGGGCGACTGGCTGGGAATGTTATAGACCTGGTGATCGGTGAGGTAATCGAGAATGATGCGGCGCGCCTCGGTGTGGTAGTAGTTGTCGCCCAGAACCAGCGGAATATTGCTGTAGCGCGGCGGCGGAGGCGGCGCGTTGCCGGCCGATGACGTTCTCGGCGGACCAAACCGCGGCCGCGGCGACGGCGCGGCAAAGTACTCGTTGTATACCTTGGCCAGCGTGTCCGCCGACCTGGCGCCAAACTCCTCGGTCGCCCACTTCTTGTAGTAAGCCGTGTCGGCGCCGCCCTCGGGATCGGCCGCGCCACCCGTGGTCGCCGGCACTCCGCCCCATGCCATCTCCATCACCGCCCTCGTGGTCATGGCTACTGGCCGCTCGTCGCTGGTATTCACCAGAAAATATGCGGTTGCCCCGGCATTGATATAGCGCCCGATCTCCGATTGAATGATCGATACCGGAACCATCTCGGAAAGCTGGTTGGCCTGGCCGTTCATCATGGCCACGTGGAAGTACATGCCTTGCCCCGCCGCAACCTTGCCGTCGTCCTGCATGTCGCCGTAGCCGGTGTCGGCCCAACACAGCGCAACTTCCGGCGGAATCGTCAGGTAACCCTCCTGCGTGACGCGCGCTCCCTCCTGCCAAAGGTTGCTGATGAACTGCGCATTCGGGAACCGGGCGCGCACAATCTTGATTTCGTCGGCAATGGCGTCGCCGATGCGCTTGCCCAGCAGCGGGTCGTTGTTCTGCACGCTGGGATCAAGCGAGGAATAGCTCGAGTCCGACAGGCCCCGCAGCCCCACCGTCCACAGAATCTCTTCGTCGGGCTTGTACTCATTCACCGCGTTGGTCCAGGCGCGCTCCAGTATCTCGGGGTGGGTCGAGAAGTTGTAGGGAACATCCCGCGGCCAGCGCGCCACGTTCACGCCCAGCGGCGTGGCGTGATGCTGGCTGATGATCAGCCCCCGCATCGCTGCCGCGTGCACCTGAGCGTCGTCAGGAAAGATCCACGTCCCCGGCACAATCATGTTGCCCTTGAGGCGCAGGGTGGTTTCAAAGACCATGTCCCAGGTGGAAAGCGCGATTCCAGTCTGCTCCCCCTTTTTCGGTTGTACCCAGCCGGTCATAAGGTCCTCATCGTTGGGAAAGAACCCCCGGTACTTGAAGATGGGGCTCGGATAGCTCTTGGCGAAGTCCGAGCGCAGCGGGATGGAGGCGCGCTTCGCCGGCTGCTTATCGGTCCACAGATACATGGGGTCAACGCCCAGCACCGACTGCGAAAACTCGTAGATGGCGTAGATCGTGCCGCGCATGTCGGCCCCCACCAGGCAGACCACGTGCTTGCCGCCTGCGCTGGCCAGCGAAAGCGCAAAACTTTCCCGATCGCTGGCCGTGGTGCAGCCTACACCCGACGGCACGTTCGCGGTCTGCGCGATCAGGACGGCAACTGGACCGCTCGCGTCCAGCGTTTCCGCCGTTTTTGGTGCTTTACCGAATACTTTGGTGAAATCGGCGAGCAGATCCTGCGTGGCGCGATGCACCGGCCCCGGCTCTTGTGCGCTTTCGACAATGGTGACTGAGGAATTGATGGCGAGAGCCGGCGTCTGAGCATGGGAGGCAGGTTGGGGGACGAGCAAAACAACGGCAGCGGGCAAGCAGAGGCATTGGACAAAAGAAGCTCTTACAAAGAAACGTGCCGGACGCATGGGGAGTCTCCTGATTTGGAATACCGTGCGATCGGGACTTTATTCGCGTCCCGAATTATACTCAGGATTCCGGTTGAGGCAAATGCTCTGTGCGCTCCGGCGCTGCGCAGCCTGCAAACGGATGCTACATTGGTGGGTTCTAAAGTCCTTTGCGAGGGTTTGCCGGTTGCCCGATTTTCGCGCGCTGCTCGTCTGTTGGTTTGTGCTCTCCGGCGTGGCGCGTGCCGCAACGAGCGTCCAGGCGGCGCCCGTCCCGCCTGAGATGCGCACCAGCTTCTTTGCCGTCACCGTGAACCGCCAGCGCGTCGATGTGGCCCATGCCGCCTCCAACTACGAGTACATCAACTTCGATGCAAGAGGGCCGTTGGATATTGGCATTACCGCGGCAGAACCCGGCTTTTGGGATCGCGGCGTGGATATTGAGCCGTGGCGCCTGGGGCTGCGCGCGGTGCGAACGGGCCCCACGATTCACATCCAGCTCGCGCGGCCTGAGAAGCTCTCCATCTCGCGGCCCGGCGACTACTTGAATGCGGCGCGCATGCTCTTCATCTTCGCCGCAACTCCGCCCCCGCCTACGCCCACGGGACCCAATGTCACGATCGTTCCCGCCGGAGTACATCACGAGAGTCTCAATCCGAAAAGCGGCGACACGATTTATCTGGCGCCGGGCGCCTACGTCTTCGGCAGTCTCAACCTGTGGCAGGTGCACGATGTGAAAGTGTTGGGCCGCGGCACGATTGTGTACGACGGCCCGCAGGATCCGCTGGCTGACGACGGCTGGATGCAGAAGCCCGACTGGCACTGCATCGTCGGCTACCAGGCCCACAACGTGGAGATCGACGGCCTGACCTGCATCATTCGTTCCAGGACCTGGTCGATCCAGATGAAGGACTCCACCGGATTCAGGTATCACGATCTGCGCGTGGTGGGCGGCAATCCCGGCAACGCCAACCAGGACGGCATGGACTGGCTGGGCGGTGGCGACACAATTGTCGACGGCGCCTTTCTGCGCGCGTCAGACGACGACCTGGCCGTGGTCGGCAACTGGGACGGCTACTCCCAGCAGGCCATGCTCAAGCCCGGCGGGGACGTGAATAATGTGATTGTCCAAAACAGCGAGCTTTCCACGAGTATTTCCAACGTGGTGCGCATGAGTTGGCCCCAAAAAAACTTCAACTCAAAGGGCTTTACTCTGCGCGACTCCGACATTCTGCACGGCGGCATTGGGGCCTGCGGCCAGACCTTCGCGCTGCTCGGCTTGTGGGGCGCGAATGGCGCCGCCGGAGACCACTCCGGCGTCACATTTGAGAATCTGCTGCTCGACAACTGGTACTCGCTCTTCCAGATGGAGCAGGAAAAGCCCGAGCTGCACGATTTTACCTTCCGTAATATCTGGGCCCTCGATCAGCCGCCGCTCGCTGAATCCACAATCACCGGCGACGTGACAGACGTGACGCTGGACAACGTCAAGTACGGCCAGATGCGCGTGACGGCTGACAGCCAGATCCCGTTGGTGGTTTCGCAGGGCGCGCAGCCCCCCAGGTTTGCTCCGGCGCCGCAGCTTGTCGCCGCCTTCCGCGCCCAGCCGCAGGTCTTCGCGCCGCGGCAGAAGGTGACATTCAAGGCGCAGGACGTCTCCGGCGCGCGCTACACGTGGCTGTTCGGCGATGGGACGTCGGCGCAGGGGCGTGTCGTACATCATCGCTTTCCCGACGCGAAGGGGACCGAGCTCGACGGGCGAAATGGCGCGGGACGGTTCCGCGTTCTCTTGCACGTGACCGATAACGCAGGCCACCAGGACTGGGCGGCGCAGGCGCTGGTGGCCGTAGCCGAGTGGCACGACGCCGCGACTGCGAGCGGGGCGACGGCGCCCGGGCTGGCCTATAGGATCTATGCGGGTGGATGGACGGAGTTGCCCGATTTTGCTGCGCTCTCTTCGGTTTTGCGCGGAAACTCGCCCGACTTGAATGCCAGCGCGCAGGGTTTCACGCGCTACGCGACGGCGTGGGACGGCTTCATCCAGATTCCCGCCGACGGCGGCTACACCTTCCGCCTCATCGATCGCGACGGCGCGCGGCTGGTGATTGACGGAATGGAGATTGCCAGGACGGGACCTCCGTTTGCGCAGGTGTGCGGCTCGCCCGGCAACGCGCTGCGTACCGATGCCGGGGCCATCGGACTGCGCACCGGGCTTCATTCGATCCACATCGAGGCGCTGAACACGGCCAGCGGTGGAGCGCCGCGGCTGATGTGGGACGGGCCGGCGACGCCCCTTGCCGATGTGCCGGCAGCCGCCTACCGGCACGCCGATTTCTGATTACCTGTCTCCTGCGCTACTTCGGCAGCTGCGTCACGTCCCAGCCGCCGCCCAGCGAACGCACCAGGCTGACGCTGGCGGCAAACTGCCGGCTCTCGATGTTGATCGCCGTGACTTCGTCCTGCAGCAGCGTCTGCTCGGCCGTGAGCACTTCCAGGTAACTCGTCACTCCGCCCTTGTAGCGGTCGTTCGAGAGATTGAAGGAGCGGTGCGCGGCGTCAACGGCGCGCTGCTCCACGGTCGACTCCTGCTCGAGGATGCGCAGCGCCGCGAGCTGGTCTTCGACATCTTCGAATGCCGAGAAGATCGTGTTGCGATAGCCGTCGGCCTGCGCTTCGTAACTGTGGCGCGCCGCGCTGGTCAGCGCGTGGCGCTGGCCCGCGTCAAACAGCAGTTCCGCGGCCTGGCCGCCAAGCGTCCACATCGAGCTGGGGCCCTGGATCCATGTGCCGAAGTCGGCGCTCTCAAAGCCCCCGCTGGCTCCTAGTGTGATTGTGGGATAAAAGGCGCTGATGGCGATCCCGATCTGCGCATTGGCTGCCGCGCTTTGCCGCTCGGCGGCGGCGATATCGGGCCGCCGCTCGAGCAGTTGCGAGGGCACTCCGGTGGGAACCCCGGGGAGCGTGAGGTCCAGCGGCGAAGGCGGAATGCTGAATTGCGAAAGGTCGTAATTGGCGATGGTGCCGATGGCGTGCTCGAACTGCGCCCGCGCTACTCCCACGTCCACAAGCTGGGCGCGCACCGTTTCGAGCTGCGTTTCCGCCTGCGCCACGTCTACCTGCGTGGCCACTCCGCCTTTGAATCGCCGTTGCGTCAGTTCGAGCTGCCGTTCGAGGTCGTTGACGGTGTCGGTCAGCAGCTTGATCTGCGAGTCAAGGCCGCGGAGAGCAAAATAGTCCGTGGCCATTTCCGCCTGGAGCGTGAGATCGACGGCGGCCGCCTGGGCTGCCGAGGCCTGCGCGCCCGCCCGCGCCTGTTCGACGGCGCGGCGCACGCGGCCCCAGAAATCGGGCTCCCAACTGGCCTGCCCCTGGATGATGTAGTCGGCGTAAACCGTGGGGTTTGATTTGCTGAAGAGCGGCTCGTTTGCTGAAAATTTTTCGCCCTGCGGCGTCACGTTTGCCGAGACCTGGGGAAAGAGATTGGCGCGTTGCACGGCCACCTGGTCACGCGCGGCGAGGTATGTTTCAAGCGCCTGTTTCAACTGCACATTGTTGGTGGCGATGCGCTCTTCCAGCTTGTTGAGCTGCGGGTCCTTATAGATCTCCCACCATTTTCCGGTCAGCATCCCGTCCGATGGGTTTGCCGGCTGCCAGTTGCCGCCAGGAGGATTAGGCGGGGGAACGACCGTCGAGGCGCCGATTTCCTTGTATGTGGCGGGCGCATTGTAGGCGGGCTTGCTGTAGTTGGGACCGACGGGCTTGCATCCCGCCAGCAGCAGGGAGCAAGGCAGCAGGAAAGCAAGCGAGCGAAAAGCCTGGGTGCGAAGGAGCAGGGCCGCAAGGGAACGGGAAATCGAGGCGCCAGCGAACAGGGAGCAGCCAACAGAACACCGTTGCGCCGGGTCGCTTCGGTTGAACCGCAGGCGTCTCTTGCCACCTCTTAGAAGCGGCACGTGAGGCTCCCGGATCTTCTGATGCGCGTCTGAGGTCAAGCCTTCGGCCACTAAGACCCTCCCTGAGAGACGCGACGTTGGCCCAGTTGCTCCACCGTCACCTTTTCGCCGTCGATAAGCGAGTCTGGCGGGTCCTGAATGACCTGGTCGTTAGGACCGAGGCCGCTTACGATCTGCACACTGGCGCCGTCGTCCTCGCCGATGGTGATATGGACGAGGTGCGCCGTGTCGCCATTGACGACGGTGCTGACTTCAATTCCTTCGCGGCGGAAGATCAGCGCAGAGGTAGGGACAATGAATGTTGGGGCCACCGGCGGCGTCTTGAAGTGAACCTGCGCCAGCGTGCCCGGCATCAGTACGCCCTTGCTGTTGTTCACGTCCACTTCAACAAGCAGCGTCCGGCTGGCCGGATCAAGGGCATCGGCGGTACGCACCAGCGTGCCCTCAAACGATCTTCCCGGGTACTCGGGAAAAGTGAGCGGAATTTTCATGCCCCGCTTCAGCGTCTCGGTGTAAAGCTGCGGAACATTCGTATAGACGCGCAGGGTCGAGAGCGCCTGCATGTGAAAAAGCTCGGTCGTCGATCCCTGGGTGATCAGCTGGCCGGTGTCGACGTTGCGCGCCGTCACCACGCCATCGAAGGGCGCGTACACTTTTTCGAACGACTGCAATTCCCTTAAGCGCTGCAGGTTGGCCTGGGCCGACTTGACGGCGGACGAGGTCGCGGCGGCCTGCGTGGTGTAGTTATCGGTGTCGAACTGCGACACCGCGTCCGATTTTACAAGTCCCGAATAGCGTTCGGCCTGGACTTTGGCGTTCCCCGCGTTGGTCTGTGCCGTCGTCAGGTCGGCTTCGGCCTGCGCTACCTGCCGGTCCAGCTCGGGCGTGTCGATCACCGCGAGCAGATCGCCTTTCTTAACCCGCGCGCCGATGTCGAAGTACCAGTGCACAAGATAGCCGTCGGTGCGCGCGTAGATGGGCGAATCGGTGTAGGCGGTAACGTTGCCGGGCAGCACGAACTCATCGGTCGGCGCGCCCGGCTTGGCGGGGGCAACCGTGACGGTTGGCGCCGCGGCCGAGTCTGTACGCTGTGCCAGTGCGGAGTTTCCGTGCACACGCACCAGAATGCCGAGGCCGGCCAGCACTGCCGCCCCCGCCAGCAACACCACCAGGCCCACCACGACCTTATGAGTCGAGATCGGTTCCTGCTCGGGAGCGTAATCGCGGCCGCCGGAGGCGTGGCCTGAGGTTTGAGCGCCGGGTTGTAATTCGTTGCTCATTGAAAGTTACTCCAATTCGTCTGGGCCAGCTTCCTCGTCGGCAGGTTGTTTTGCCCTGCGTCGCCGCTCCAGCCATCCGTGAATCACTGAGAAGAATACGGGCACAAAAAAGAGAGTCGCTCCAGTGGCCAGAATGAGCCCGCCGATGACGGCGCGGCCCAAAGGCGCATTTTGCTCGCCCCCTTCGCCCAGCCCCAACGACATTGGAATCATGCCGATGATCATGGCCATCGCGGTCATAATTACCGGACGCAGGCGAACAAAGCCGGCGTTTAACGCGGAGCGCCGCGCATCCCCCACCAGGATTTCTAATTGCTCCCGTGCAAAACTTACCACCAGGATTGAGTTTGACGTGGCTACGCCCATGCACATGATGGCCCCGGTAAGAGCCGGCACGCTGAGCCGCGTTCCGGTTAGGAACAGGAACCAGACGATGCCGGCCAGTGCGGCCGGCAGCGCCGCGACGATCAAAAATGGATCGAGCCACGACTGGAAGTTGACCACGATGAGCAGGTAAACCAGCAGAATCGCGAACGCGAGACCCGTCAGCAGGCCAATATACGAGCTGTTCATCGTCTCGCTCTGGCCGCGCAGAATGAATTTCGACCCGCGAGGCAGATCTTTGCGGTGCTCATCGACGATCTTCTGCACAGCCCGGGTCACGCTGTTCAGGTCGGTCCCTTCGACGTTGGTGTAAATATCGATCACGGGCATCACGTCGTAGTGGCTGACCGTGCCCTGTTCCGCGCCCGGCACCAGCGACGCGAGATTGCCGAGAACTTGCACCGGTTTGCCCGCGCCGGGCGCGCCCGTGAACGCTGCCCCGCTGGGCGCCGATGCATCGGACCCCGGCGCCGCAGTTGACGGCGATGCGCCCTGAACCTGCGGCGAAGTGGCGCCGGTGATCGGCAAGCTCTTCAATTCCGACATGGAGTCCATTTTGTATTGCGGCGTCTGCACGGCCACGTTATAGGAGACGCCATTGCGCGGATCGAGATAAAAACTGGGGCTCGTCTGGAAGCTGCCGCTCAACGCGACGAGCAGGCTTTGCGCCACATTCTGCTGGGTGAGGCCGGTCGACTCGGCGCGCGACCGGTCCACGTCGACAGTAAAATTCGGGTAGTTGAACGGCTGCTGGATGCGCGCATCGACCGCCCCCGGAACATATCGGACCTCGTTCAGCATCTGTTCCGCCAACGCGCGATTCGCGTAAAGATTTGGCCCCAGTATCTGAATGTCGATGGGCGACGTCAGGCCGAAGTTCAGGATCTGGGTCACGATGTCGACCGGCACGCGATAAAAAGTTACGCCCGGATACTGCCGGGTCAGCACGTTGCGGATGCGCTCAACGTAAGCATCCGTCGGGTGGTGTTTGGGAGTCAGCTGCACCTGGATGTCGGCGTCAGAGGGCCCGATCGGCGCGGATACCGAGTAGGACATGTTGAGAGGAGAGTAGGGCAGACCGATATTGTCGAGAATGGTGGCCAGCTCGTTGGGGGGAATCTGCTCCCGGATCGTCTGCTCCATGTGGTCGCACAGCGCCGCGGTCTCTTCAATGCGCGTTCCGGTGTGCGCGCGCATGTGGATGATGAATTGGCCGGAATCGACGGATGGAAAGAAGTCGGCGCCTAGCCATGGAGTGAGCGCGGCCATAGAACCCACCGTGAAGCCAAGAAAGACCAGAATGAACGCCGTCGGGCGATCCACGCAGAATGTCAGCAGCCGCAGATACCCGTGGCGCAAGCGCTCGAAGTTGCGCTCGAAGGCCAACTGAAACTGAATCAGGGGATTGGGGCTTGCCTGTTTCCTCGCGAACTCGGCGTCGCTGTGTTCCTGGAGCAGGTAGCGCGCCATGGTGGGCACAACCGTCCGCGAAAGCAGGTAACTGGCGAGCATGGCGAACACCACAGCCTCGGCCAGCGGTACGAACAGGTAGCGGGCCACGCCGCTGAGCAGGAACATGGGCACGAAAACAATGCAGATGGCCAGCGTGGAGACCAGCGCGGGGGTTGCGATCTGCGCTGCGCCGTCCAGAATGGCCTGCTCGATCTCTTTTCCCGCTTCGAGATTGCGATTGATGTTTTCGATTTCTACGGTCGCGTCGTCGACCAGAATGCCCACGGCGAGCGCCAGCCCGCCCAGGGTCATGATGTTGATCGTCTCGCCCAGGGCGTGCAGCACCACGATGGAGCAAAGAATCGACAGCGGAATCGAGACGGCAATGATCAGCGTAGAGCGCCAGCTGCCCAGGAAGACAAGGATCATGAGCGCCGTCAGGCAGGCGGCGATGATGGCCTCGTGCAGCACGCCGTCGATCGAGTTGCGTACGAAGATCGACTGGTCTGAGAGAGCGGTGATTTTGAGAGATGGTGGCAGCTGCCCCAGCACGTAGGGGCTGGTGATCACTCCGCGCACGCCCTTGATGATGTCGAGGGTGGAGGCCGAACCGATTTTCATGATGTTCATCATGATGGCCCGCCGGCCATTGACCCGGACGATATTCGTCTGCGGCGGATTGCCGTCGCGCACGTGTGCTACGTCATGGATGTAAACAATGGCCCCGTTGACGGCTTTGATGGGAAGGTCGTTGAGCTGCTGGATCAGCGAGGGCTGGGAGTTGGTTTCGACCTGGTACTCAAAGCGGTCGAGCTTGATGGTTCCCGAGGGCGTAATGATGTTCTGATTCCCGATCGCATTCACCACATCGGCGGGCGAAAGGCCGCGCGCCTGCAGCGCATGCGGGTCGATGTCGACTTGAATCTGACGCTGCTTGCCCCCGAAGGGATAGGGCGACTGCGCCCCCTCGATGGTCGCAAAATAAATGCGAATGGTGTTGGTGGCCAGGTCGTTCAGCTGCTGCTCGTTCAATCCCTGGCCGGAGAGCCCCAGTTGCATGATTGGCACGCTGGATGCGTTGTATTGGATGATGAAGGGCGGCGTTGTGCCCGGCGGCAGCGATCGTACTTGCGACTGGCTGACAGACGTGATCTGCGCCACTGCATTGCCAATGTTCACGCCCGGGTGAAAATAGACCTTGATGATGCTGAAGCCGACCAGCGAGGTCGACTCCATATGGTCGATGTCATTGACCGTCGTCGTTATGCTCCGCTCGGCATTCGTCACGATCCGGCTGGCTATCTGGTCGGCGGAAAGCCCGGTGAAGAACCAGACCACAGTCACCACCGGGATATTGATGTTGGGAAAAATGTCGGTCGGCATCTCATCGATGCTGAAGACGCCAAGAATCAGGATCAGCAATGCAAAGACGACAAAGGTATAAGGCCGCCTGAGGGCAAGCCGGACGATCCACATCATAGGCGCAACATCCTAGGACTGGTCCTTGCTCCGGGGCCGGCGCCCACATGATCGTGTGAAGCAGGACCGGGCCTGGAGTCGAAGGTCAGCAACAGCCCGAGTCCGGTTGGCGCCGGCTCGCCGGGTTTTCGGGTCAAACTCTGTCTCAAGCGGTCGCCTGACCCAGCAATGCATTGAAACAACTATGTTAGCTGATAGCCGAGGGCGGCAAGCCTGATCCCCGGCCTGAAGAACCTGAGTATGCGCGCAATTCCACCTTTATACGACGCAATGCCGGCCAAAAAAGATTCGCGGTTCGGCAATGGGCGTTGGCCCTCGCGCTCACCTCAGGGCTGCTCAGGATACCGGCCGGTCATCGGGCGCGAATGGTCGGCGCCTGCGCGCCGCGGCGGTCTAAAGGAGCAATGCGCACCGCTCAGGTTTCAGGCAGCCTCCAGGACGCCTCTCGCCGGCTGGCTGTCCTGAGCCGATGCTTTGCGTCTAACCCGCATATCGCCCAGCGGGCTCGGGAAAACTCACTTCCGTCCGGTAAACTGTGAAATGGATTCCTGGGCGTTCTATGGGATTCAAACCGGCTCGGCCGGTCAGCACCGCCGACGAATGGCGGTGCGCCTGTCGAAGCCGGTTCCGCAGCGTTTGGGCGGGGCGGCTATGGTCTTGTAGAATCATTCTTTCCATAAGGCGAGGCCGGATTTTCGAGCAACGAGGGTGTGCGTATTCTTCCTGTGAAGCTGATTTTTGGAACGGCAGATTCTTTGTGCTCGTCGCAGGGCTCAAACCCGGTGAAGATCAAGCACACTTTCATGGCTCGCGCTGCCTGCAGGACAATTCGGATTGTTCGCGTTTTTCTTTTGCTGGCGCTGGCTTCCGGCGCTGTCACGGTCCTCGCCCAGACCCCCGATACCATTGCCCAGATCCGGGTCATCGGCAACCGGCGTATCCCCAAGGAAACCATCCTCGCCCGCATGTTCACCCACGAGGGCGACACCTACGATCCCATCTCGATTGAACGCGACTTTAACTCGTTGTGGAACACCGGCTACTTCGAGGACCTGCGGATCGAGCGCGAGGACTCCGAAAAGGGCGTGATTCTCAACGTCTTCGTTCGCGAGAAACCGAATATCCGCGAGATTACCTACAAAGGCAACAACTCGATTAGCAATTCCGACATCCTCGATCGCTTCAAAAAGGAGAAGGTGGGCCTTTCCGTTGAGGGCCAGTACGATCCCACCAAGATCAAGCACGCCGAGACGGTGATCAAGCAACTGCTCGCCGAGCATGGCCACCAGTTCGCCACCGTCAAGACCGACGTCAAAACCATTCCGCCCGCCTCGGTCAGCATCACTTTCAACATCAAGGAAGGCCCGGTGGTGAAGGTCGGCAAGATCACTTTTGAGGGCAACCGGCATATCAGCTCCCTCGTGCTGCGCCGGTCGATGAAGAACCTGAAGCCCATCGGCATTCCTTATTCCCTCGTCTTCGAGGATCTTTTCGCCCAGACCTACGACTCTTCCAAGCTGGAAGAAGATACCGAGCGCGTGCGCCAGGCTTACCGCGACAAGGGCTATGCCAACGCTGCCGTGGAAACGCCCGTCACCCACATCCGCGACGAGGGTGGACTGAACTGGTTTACCTTCCGGCCCAACAAGGGCAAGCGCATCGACATTGAAATGACCATTGAGGAAGGCGGCCGGTACCGGCTCGGTACCATCACGTTTACCGGCAACAAGCAGATCACCAACGTGAAGGCCCTGCGCGCCACCTTCCCCATCAAGGACGGCGACTGGTTTAACGCAACCGATATTGCCAAAGGGCTGGACAACTTGAAAAAAGCCTACGGCAGCCTGGGCTACATCAACTTCGGCGCCATCCCAACCCCCCACTATGACGACCAGAACAAGACCGTCTCGCTGGCCGTCGATATCGACGAGGGCAAGCAGTTCTTCGTCTCGAGAATTGAATTCCAGGGCAACACCATCACCCGCGACCGCGTGATTCGCCGCGAGCTGCTCCTCGATGAAGGCTCGGTCTACAACTCCCAGTTGTGGGAGTACAGCCTGCTCCGCCTCAACCAGCTCGAATACTTCGATCCCTTGAGAGTCGATCAGGACTCGGAGGCCCACCAGGATCCCGACGCAGGCACAGTGGACCTGCTTTTGAAGGTGAAAGAAAAGGGCAAAAACTCGATCGGCATGAACGGCGGCGTGAGCGGGTACGCGGGCGCCTTTCTTGGCCTGAATTACCAGACCAACAATTTCCTCGGGCTGGGTGAGACGCTAAGCCTGCAAGCCAACCTGGGCAGCATCAGCCGCACCTTCCTCTTCGGCTTTACCCAACCCTATATCCGCAACCGGCCTATCAACATGGGCTTCCAGATCTTTAACAATAAGCAGGATTACAATGCGCAGAAAAACTACCAGACCACCACCGGTGCCTCGCTCAATCTGACCAATGCCCAGAAGTCGCTCACGCAGAACTACAACGTCGGTTCCGACGGCATGAATTTTTCGCTCAGCTATCCACTCAAGCGCCACGCCTTTCAGCGTTTGGGCTTGACCTATTCCTGGACCAAGTCAACCATTACAGCGTTCAGCACTGCTTCGCAGACTTTTTTCCAAACCATCGCCTTCCGCTCTGGCATTCAAGGGTCGAACCCACTGGCCGGCATTATCACCAGCGCCGTGGGTCTCAGCTATACCTACAACACCGTCTCCAACCCTCTGCGCCCGCATGACGGCAAGGAGTACTCGGCATACTTCCAGGCAGCCGGCATCTGGGGCAGTGTCCGTTATATCAATCCCGTGGTGGCGTACAAGCGTTTCATCCCCATGCATTATCTGATCGCCACCAAGGATGGGCGCAACACCCTGGGCGTTCGCGCTCAGCTCGGCTACGTTCAGGGCTTCAGCGGCGACGTGGCTCCGCCCAACAACCGGTTCTATTCCGGCGGCGAAATGGAGTTGCGCGGCTTTGACGTGCGCGGCGCCACCCCCTACGGTTACGTGCCCACGCGCGTCAACTTCCAGCTCACCAATCCCGACGGCAGCTGCGTTCCCCAGGAACCGTCGAACAAGGCGAACACTGCCTGCGTTCAGGTGCCGCTGCCCATCTACGGCATCGCATCGATCGGCGGCGACGCCAACTTGCTGGCCAACGCCGAATACATGATCCCCGTTGTCGGGCCCTTCACCTTTAAGATCTTCGACGACTTCGGCATTGACTCGGCCGTCAACCACGGGCAGTTGGAACAGAGCCCCGAGGGCTTTGCCTCGCTCACTGCACCGCTTTACGGTTGCCAGTCTCTGCAGGATATCGGCGGCCTGGTCTCCTGTTACAGCACGATTTCCGGCTCCCAGGTCGGCTTCCGCAAAGACATCCGTCCTGTCCAGGGCACCAACTTTGTGCCCCGCATGTCCACCGGCGCCGAGCTTTCGGTGCTGATGCCCATCATCAACGCGCCCTTCCGCATCTATTACGCCTACAATCCCCTGCGCCTCTACAAGGAGCCCTATTGCAACGACGTGGTCCTTGGGGTGAAGCAGTATAGCTGCTCGGCAGAGCTGGTTACGCGCGCCATGTTCCCGCCCGGCGGCGCGGGCGATTACAGCTACCAGGAGGCCATTCAGGCCTACGGCACCCAGGACATTTTCCGCGAGCCGCGCAAAACCTTTCGCTTCACGGTTTCAACCACCTTCTAGCTTCAGGAAACAGGGACTGGCAAACAGGGAGAAGGGAACAGCTGGCCCCTCCCAGGCCCTCGCAAATCTGGTCGTGTGAAGCCACGTGCCGCGCCATGCGCGATTTGTCGGCGATTTCGCTCCTTGACTTGTGTCCTCTTCTCTCCGCTCCCTCCTTTTTTGCTCTTCCCGCTTGACGGTTGCGCCCTTTGGCGGGAAACTGGCGTCCATGCAAACATTGGGGTTGTCTGGTGAGAGCCGCCGCTCAGACGGGTGGCTCAAAAGCATCTTCTGGCCCAGCGTCGAAAATGCGTGGGATGTCGATTATCTGGGGCAACAGGGCTTTTGGATCTGCGTTGTGATCGCAATGTTTCAGCTGGTCATAGGCGTAGCTTCCGGCAACCCCATCATCATGGCGACCAACGCCGCCATTTCAATCGTCTTTCTCATCGGCGCTACGGGCGTGCGCGAAGCGAGTTGGCCGGCGGCAGCCCTCATCTTTGCCCTCTTCTTTGTGGGCCTATTGACCAGGTTGGCTATCGGCGGGCTCCCGGGCCCGATTTCGATCGGCATCGCCGCCTTGCTTCTCTCCAATGTCCGCGCAGCTTTTATGGCTTCGCAGTGGCGCCCTGCATCGGAGGACGAAGACAAGCCCACGCGGTTCAATGAGAGTTGGCGCGACAAATTGGTCGATCAGCTTCCTCCCAAGGCTTGGTCGATCCTGCAGGTTCCGTTCTTCGCTCTGGCCGCTCTCCTTCTGCTTCTGAGCTTTTTGGCCATCGCGGTCATCCTCTTGCATCGCCTGGGCGGGCTCGTCGCTCCCCTGCATAATCAGGCCGCGCTTTCTCATCCCTCGCTCGCTTCCTGCCTCCCGGTTTGACGCTCTGAAATCCCGCCTCATATAATCGCGTCTAGTTCCCGGTGATATCCCTGCGCGCCGCTGTTGCACGCAGTTTCACGCCGGAGAGAGGCTCCTCCACTGAGGACACAAGCGCGCTTCGGGTTCGTGCTTTCGCGCGTGAGACCGGCCAGGGGAACTCCAAAGGAGTTTTTGATTCGCATGAAGCGTCTGTCGTTATCTGTTCTTATCCTGTGCCTGGCAACCGTTTTGACGGCTGCCGGCCAGGCACCTGCCGCATCGGTTACGCCCAAGCCTGCCGCGCCGGGCGCGCAAGCTTCCGCCCCGCCCACCGCCAAAGTCGCCGTCATCATGTTTCAGGCGGCGGTGGCTCAAACCAACGAGTTTCAGCGCGACCTGGCCGATCTGCAGAAAAAGTACGACCCCAAGCGCACCCAGCTCAAGGGCCTCAACGACGAAATTGACAAGCTCACCAAGCAGCTGCAGGATCAGAGCGCTCAGTTGAGCGAAGCAGAACGCGCCAACCGCGCGCGCACCATCGATGAGAAGAAAAAGCAGCTGGATCGCGACACCCAGGATGCACAGAGCGATTTTCAGGGTGACATGCAGCAGGTCATCAACTCGGTGGCCTCCAAGGTGGGGGCCCTGATGACCGATTATGCAAAAACTCACGGCTATACGCTGGTCCTCGACGCAAGCGATGAACAGAATTCCACCGTGCTGTACGCCGTTGACTCGACGAACATCACCAAGCAGATTATCGATGCGTACAACGTGAAATCGGGCATCCCCGCACCGCCTCCGCAGCCAGCTGGCGCCGGCACAGGTGCCGGCATCGACGCGCCCCAGCCCCAGCCGCAGAAGTAATGCCACGGGTCAGGCATCCCCTTTCAGGGATCGAAAAGTATCCTCTGATGGATGGTGGATGCCTGGGCCGTTGGCAAAAGGAGTTTTCTCGCAAAATGAAGCGTTCGTTTGCACTGATTGCAGTCCTTCTATCCGGCTTTGGCCTTGGCGCTGCCGCCCAGACGGCATCGTCCGGCTCGGCGGCCGCTGCAGCGGCGCCTGGACCCGCCAAAATCGCCGTCATCTCGTTTCAATATGCTGTGGGTCAAACCAACGAAGGCCAACGCGATTTTGCCGATCTGCAAAAGAAGTACGCGCCCAGAGAAGCGCAGTTGAAATCCCTCAGTGACGAGCTGGACAGCCTGACCAAGCAGCTCCAGACGCAGAGCGCCACGCTAAGTGACGCCGATCGCAGCGTCCGGGCCAAAACCATCGACGAAAAGAAAAAGCAGTTCGACCGCGAAACAGAAGATGCCCGGAACGACTTTCAGAACGATATGCAGGACATGTATAACTCGCTGGCATCGAAGGTCTACGACGTGATGCAGGCCTACGCCGAAAAGCAGGGATACACTCTCGTCCTTGACGTGTCGGCGCAGCCTTCGCCCGTCCTCTATGCGGCCGAGAGCATCAACATCACCAGGCCGGTCGTCGAGGCGTATAACGTCAAGTCCGGCGTGCCCCCTCAGCCGGCCCCAACCGGCGCGGAAGCTCCCAAGCCGAGGTCCGTTACCCCCGCTGCGAGACCCTCCAATTCGACGCAGAAACCTCCATCGCCGCAGTGAGACCGCTACCCGTCGAATCGCAGCCCGCGCCTCAGGGGGCTGGCAGATTTTCCCCCTGCCAAATTCTGTGGAAAATTTTGTGGAAAGCTTCCGGAAAGCCACTGGGAAACTTCTGGATTTCACCCTCGCCTGCGTCTTTCACCCTTTCCCATCGCGTGTAAACCATGCAATTTCAGTAGGAACCGTTTGTAATTGTCCTGCCGCCGCCCGGCGCGGGCGTTCCCCCGGATTCCTGATCCGTTGCGACAGCTTTCCACAATCACGCATGAAAATTTATTGACAAACCGGCCTCCGGACAGATTTGCGGCATGCCATTTCCCCGCACCCCGCGGCCAACGAATTCTCTCTGGCTGCCGGCGCCGTCGGCTGCGTCCCAATCATGGGTCGACACGGCCTGTAAAGCAGGAAACGGGCAGACGGTTTG
>Ga0335074_10000295_pt1 | contig 75731 bp, 63 predicted proteins | sample Lox_Sample_23_FD_206715 | JGI IMG/M metagenome (GOLD analysis project Ga0335074, IMG submission 206715) | Soil microbial communities from Loxahatchee National Wildlife Refuge, Florida, United States - Lox_Sample_2.3 | ecosystem: Environmental > Terrestrial > Soil > Wetlands | place: USA...
AAGCCACCGGCAACGGCGAGCAGAATCAGCGCATTTTCGGGCGACTGCACCCACCAGATGGTCAGCAGGCCACCGAAAAACGGAGCCAGCGCGTCGGCGGCGAGAAAAGCAATATCCCAGGGCCCTGGTTTCTCACCTGCGGTAGACAGCAGGACGGTATTCATGCCGTCTCCAATGTCATGGAACACGATGCCGCACGCTACCGTAATGTGTTACTCGATGTGGCATCGAATTGTATGTCATTCTCGGAGGACAGCGCGTACCACAGATAAAGTGTCGTTCTTTCACTTATATCCAGCCCTGATCGTTCTCACCGTGTTCGCCCTCTACGCTGTATTAAGATGCAATTGAAGAAGAGGGCTGGATTTCTCGCCACGGTCAATGATAGAACCTTTTCGTGCCTCGAAGACGGTTGGAGTATGCCTATATCAAGGTAGGACTCGAACCTACAACCCTTCGGTTAACAGGGGAATTTTTGGCTTTGCACCAGCTCGCACCGTTTTGAACTTGTGCTCATATTAAAAGACTTATACTGAAGCACATCGCACCTCTAGGCACAACCGTGCTCAAATTCTCAATTTGAACAGCCACCAAAACAGCCACCGCTACCCACCTTCGGTGTCATAATTATTGACAGAAAAGGGAGGGCTCTGGCTTCATGGAAGTCGCGTCCAGCAAGAAACCAAAACCGGTGAAAGGGGTATTTGAACACCCCGCCCGTAGCGGCATCTGGTGGATCAATTATTACGTCGAGGGCACGCGCCACCGGGAAAAGGTCGGGCGCCGTTCGGATGCCATCGCGCTCTATCAACGTCGCAAGACCGACGCGCGCATGGGAATCAAGATGCCCGAGGTTCGCCCTCGCCGAGCGGTGCTCTTTCAGGAAATCGCCGACGACGCCCTTGCCTACTCGAAGGAGCATAAAGCGTCGTACCCTGGCGACCGCTCGACGGTGAACAAGCTGCTGCCCGTCTTCGGCACCACGCCCATCGAAGAAATCACTCCGCAGATGATCAAGGCTTATTTCGACACCCGAAGCGATCTGACGAAGACGACCATCAACCGCTATCGGGGTACGCTCTCGATGATCTTCCAGGAAGCGATCCGGAACGGCAAAGCGAAGGCCAATCCGGCACGGCTGGTTCGGCTTCACCGCGAAGAGAATGGCCGGGTCCGATTCATCACGTATACGGAAGAGGCGGCCATTCGGTCCGTTATCCGCCAAAGGTGCGCCCTGCATGAACCGGAGTTCACCCTTGCCCTCGAAACAGGAATGCGACGGAGTGAACTGTACGGGCTGGAGTGGGACAGGGTCGATCTTAAGCGGAGGCAGGTGCTCCTGCTTAAGACCAAGAATGGAACTTCGCGGGTCGTGATTCTCACGACCGCTGCGGCCAAGGCTCTTGAACAGCTTGAAGAGCGCCGAAACCCCGACTCCCCGAAGGTCTGCCTGACCCGGTACGGTGAGCCAATGATTTCTCCACGCGCTTGGTTTGAACTTGTAATGGAGGAAGTCGTCCAGGAGAACCCGTCCCTCAAGGACGTAACCTGGCACATTTTCCGCCACACCTACATCTCTCGCCTGGTGATGGCTGGCGTAGATCTTCGGACGGTGCAGGAGTTGGCCGGCCACAAGGACATCAAGATGACCATGCGATACGCGCATCTCGCTCCGGCGCACAAGCTCGCTGCAGTAGACCGACTTGTGAAGTACCGTAAGGAGCAGGAGAAGGCGGAAGCAAAGAAGACCTCCGGCTTGAGGCTCGTATCAGCCTGACAATTCGCTGTCTTAGAACCATGTAGGGAACGTCGGGAAATTCGGTGACTTTCCTCGGCAGTTCGCGGTCTGGGATCAAGGACACCCCATCCACTTTCAGCGAGCTTTCCCCGGCACCGGCACCAAAAACCGGCATCAGATTTGGACTGAAATGTCGATTACGCGTTGCGACTCTTGAGTTCATTTTTGGCCTAAGAGAATGCTCTTGCACCCCCTTGCACAGCATCGAGCAAATTGCTTTATATCAATCAGTTATACCTCTGATCTCCATATCGCACATCGCCAAACAAAAACGCACCAAGTCACAGTACAAGGTAGCACCAAAAGTGACACCAGAAAATCCCCGAAAACGCGTGTTTTTGCAATTTGGCACCGCGTAGTTTCAATACGCCGGTGGCGTTGGATTCTCGCCCGCAGGCCCCGGCGGATTTTTCGCAACCGTTCTAAAGTGGCACCAAAAAGCGGCACTGATTTCAGTCGAGAGATTGAACTTCGATGCAAGCGTCAACAGACCAGTCAAGCAAACTATTTACAATCCTTAATATAGCCTCTTGAACAAGGTTTTTGGCTAATCGCGAGTTTATATGCCAGTTGCGTTTGTTCATCTGTCGGACATTCATTTCGGACAGGAAAAGGGCGGTCGTGTCGTCACTCACGAAGACGTGCGCGAGCGCCTGATCGATGATGTCGCCCTAATCGTTCCGAAACTGCCGAACGGGAAAGTCCGCGGCATCATCGTGAGCGGTGACGTGGCATACGCGGGGTTGAAGGAACAGTATGCCGCCGCAGGCCAATGGCTGGACCGTTTAGCGGCGGCTGCCGGTTGCAATATCACGGATATACAAGTCGTTCCGGGAAACCATGACATCAACCGCGACGACATCTGTCACTCGTCGGAGATGATGCTCGCCGAAATCACTGAGAAAGGCGAATCTAAGCTCGACTATTTTTTGGAACTGGAAAAGGACCGGGAGGTGTTTTACGGCAGATTCGAGGGGTTTCGGGAATTTGCCGAAGCGTATGATTGCCCACTTGATCGGGCTGGTGGGACAGCCGGAGAGCGCGCGGTCGAACTCGCTCCTGGTCGCGCGCTCCGTTTTATCGGACTGAATTCTGCCCTTTGTTGCGCCAAGAAGGACGAGAAAGGCAAATTGTTGTTGGGAGCGCGGCAACGAACCCTGCCAAGAAAAGCCGGTGAGGAGTTGGTAGTGATCTGCCATCACCCGCTTCCATGGCTGCGCGATTCGGATGAGGCGAGACAATACGTACGGAGCCGTGCCCGTGTATTCATTTCAGGTCATGAGCACACTCCGCAGATTGCGGTTGATCCGATTCGGGCTGGCTGTGACCTTTTGACTATTGCAGCTGGAGCGACTATCCCTCCAGTGGCGGACGATGAGTTCACGTTTACTTATAACGTGCTTGAATTCGATTGGGACCAAGTCTCTGACAGTCTCGTGGTGACGATCCATCCCCGAGTTTGGTCACGAACGGAAACCGCGTTTGAAGCGAACACCAAGGTCTTCGGTGCTGAAAGAATCGTGCACACCTTGGGTTGTCCAAATTTTCGCGGCAACGAGCCACAACGAGATACGGCTGCTCCGCTCGAAGACTTGCGATCGACAGAAACAGTACGCAACCTCGTCGCGAACGATGGAACGACTGACGCGGGTTCGCAAGAAGAGAGGAACACGATGGAGGATAAGTTTCCTTTCCTGCTGCTCCGTTTTTTCCGGGACCTCACTGCTACCCAGCGATTGACAATCCTGATTGAAATGGGTGCGTTGCCGAAAAACTGGAATGGAGCGTTGACCCATCCGATGGAGCGGAGAGCGTTTGATTCACTCAAGTCGAGCGGAAAACTTGATGAATTGGAGAGAGAAATTCAGAAGTTTCTCAATGAATCCGCCAATGAAGAAAGGGACTGAATGGACATCGCACAGCATATACGAGTTTTCGATAAGACTCCGAGTGACGAACTGGTGGGAAAACGCACGGAAGCGATCGTCACACTCGCCGGAAAATACCAAGCGAATACGACTGTGGACAGCCTCTTGCAGTTGGCGGCGGACTTGGTGAAGGGAGTGGCGAAGGGCGGAGACCTTCCAGAGACGCGGGTAGCTGAGGTTGAGGCTGTCATCAAGGAGAAAAGCCCCTCCTTCGTTCGCGAGGGCCAGGAGTTGCAGATCCTTACCTGTGCTCTTTTGGCGGCTTCGAAATTGTTGACGGAGGCCACGCCGACTCATGGAACTTGGAGTCGGCTTGATGTTCTCGCTCTTGGGCTCTGGTCAGGGCTGGGATTCCAAGTGCCCCGCAGTGAGGAACGACTAGAAGCACTGCGATCTGAATTGCTGATCGCCGCTCGGGATCTTGTTCTCGCCTCTGCGGAGAATGCACGAGCCAGACAGGACGTCCCTGCGGTTACTGCAAGCATGCCTGACGCATACGATCCGGCGAAAATAGGCAAGGCCGTTCAAGATGGGGCAGCGCAAGCGATCGATGCACTGCGGATGAATGCGGCGCTGGATCGCGAGGAGATCGATCTTCTCTGGTGGGTTCTAAGCGGGTGGAGCAAAGTTGCGGGGAAGAGCTTCTCCAGCATAAGTGAGACTGCTGCCGTAATTGCCAGTGGATTCGAGGTCGGAGGGATTGTCCGACGCATCCCGGTCGAAGCTCACAAACACCTCATTCTCCGAATGCTGAAGGAAGACCCGAGCGTAAGCATGCACGACATATTGGAGTCTCTGAAGGATGAACGAGCACAGATTGCATCCTTTTTTGGAAACGACCATTTGCTGGATGGGCGCGAGTCGCTTTTCCCGCTGGTCACCGCGTGTATCTCAGGGAAGTCCGGGGGGAAAGGCGCTGGGGCGCGTTCTCTCAAGCTCTCAGACTGGGCGGCGCGCGCTCTTCTCGAGAGTTCGATTCTCCACGTTGGGCATCTTCCGAGAAACTTGGTGTAGCGATGGCCATCGCATGCAAGAGAACCGATTGTACAGTTGCCCAGACGGGAATCTGTCTGCTGAATAATACCGTGGATACATGCCCGGAGCGGCTACTGACCTTAACTGAATCAGCTGCGACCGAGGCGACAGATGCGTCCGTCCCGCCACCACTCTCCGCACCCAAGCGGAACCCGCAGTTTCCCAGCAGTCTCACGCTGACTCCGGATGCCCTACGCGAGGCATCAAGTGGACGCATGTTCCGCTTGGTCGGCGTGCTAGGTGCGCCAGACGCAGGAAAGACGGCCATTTTCGTGTCGCTTTATCTGCTTCTCTCTCGGGGCCAGTTGGAGGGATTCAAGTTTGCGGACAGCATGAGTTTGCTTGCATTCGATGAGATCAGCCGAGGTGCGCGTCGCTGGAATCATGGGAAACCACCAGAACAAATGACGAACCACACCGAGCCACCGGATCATCGTACAGCGGGATTTCTGCACTTGCGTTTACGAGATAGGAAAACTGGAATCCCTCATGATGTCTTGCTGCCCGATCTCCCAGGAGAGTGGTCAACCTCGCTGATCGATTCGAATCGCACCGATCGACTAGGCTTTTTGAAAGCTGCCGATGTGATCTGGGTGACAGTCGACGGCCGGCAATTGATTCAGCCCGCAACTCGGCAGCAAGTCCTTCATCGGACCGGTTTGCTCTTGCAGCGGATATCGGAGTTCTTGACCCCTCAAGTTCCGCCGGTTTTCGTGGTCATCTCCCATAAGGATATTGGCGATCCATCAGAAGCAAGCATGCGCAAACTTGAGTCCGAGGCACAGCGGTTGAAGTTGCCAATCCATATCTTGCAGGTCTCGTCGTTCTCTGACAACGAAGCAATAAATCCTGGAACAGGGATCGCAGAGCTAATTGGTGCGTCGCTCAGAAGCGCGTCACCGACATCACCGACAGCACTCTGGCCGAACTCAGGTGTTGCCGATTCCGATCGGCAGTTTCTTAACTTCCGCACCAGGGAGGTGTCCTAGTGAATTCTCAGTCGATCATGTTAATTGGTGGTCCGGATTCTGGGAAGACGAACTACCTGGCAAGGCTTTGGAAGGCGCTTCAGAGCGGGACGGGACGGCTGAAATCAGTCGATGCGCCCGAGATCAAATACGTGGAGGACGCCCTGGCCCACTTGCTACAAGGATCGTTTGCTCCGCGTTCGGAAAAGAACATCGAAGAGAGCCGACGCGACTTTACTGTGACGATGGCCACTCGAGACGACTCGAAGCGTATTAGGGTCGTTGTCCCGGACGTCACAGGTGAGCTGTGGAAGAATGCTGTCTCATCTTCGGAGCTTCCGGCTGAGTGGATGAATCTCTTGAAGGAGTCGAGCGGAGCCCTCTTGTTTATTCGTGTGCACTCTGAACTGAATGTCACGCCGTTGGATTGGGTGACTACTCGCGATTTATTGAAGATGGATTGGGCGGAGCCGCATGAGGAAGGAGAGATCCCAACGCAGGTGGTTTTATCTGAATTGCTGCGCTTTCTCCAGTTGACACTGCGGCAGCGATCAGATGGCGGACTTCCACGCGTCGCGATTGTGGTTACGGCTTGGGATCGGCTGGACGCGGCAGTCAAAAAGAGTGGTCCGAGTGCATTCATCGAATCTGAGTACCCCCTCTTCGCAGGAAGAATCGACGATCTAGCTTGCCTGGAAGTGAAGACTTTTGGGGTGAGTGTGGTCGGAGGTGATCTTGAAGCCGATCCTGCCTTCCGTCAGACATTTTTCGAGGGAGACTTCGACACAACGGGATATGTCGTGGAGGAAATCAACGGAACCGTTCGTGAAGAGCAGGACTTAACATTGCCAATTGCTTGGCTGGCTGAGAATTAGGCAGAAGAGAATGCATGTCCGCGTAGAACAGCAATGTCACGGATATAAGAGCGGCCATCAACTTCTGGCGGCCTCGATTCGTCTTCCGCGTGTCGACCAGGATGTTGTAGATAGGCTGTCGGATCTTTCTGGACCGCTGCGACCGGCAGAGACGTTCGATTCGTATTTGACCACGTATCCACTCCCGAGCGGTACCTTTTATGTTCTGGCAAGAACATGGCAGGATTTGAAGGCACCCCGCGCCGGTTGCGTCCTGACGCGAAGTCTTATGGTCCCAATGGTTGATTGGGAAGCTATGGAGTTCCCTGTATCGCTGATCGAGCTTCTAGTGCCTGTTGACCGCCAGGAGATCGCAGCCGGTTCGATCGAGTTCGAGCCGTATCCGGTTCCGCTTCCAAGGATTGCCTCTAAAAGGATCACTGCACTAGTGGAAGCTCTATTTCTGGAGGATCGGAAACCGATTGTCTTGTTCGATGAGATGGATTCGACCTTAATATCGGAACGATTGCTCACTGCCTTTTGGCCCGCGATAAGGCGAGCTTTCAGCCTTTGCACTCTAGCACTATCTCCGCGCAGCGTCAGCGGTAAGTCTTTCGATCTTATGTTCGCTCCCCGTGGGGCACGATCGCGGTTTTCAGAATGGGATGGGCGAATCGTAGAAACGTCCTCCGACCGAGAGGAGATCAGCCGTCACCGATGGTCCGCGCTAACAGCCAAACATATCTTCGACGATGATCCCCCAAGTCTCTTGTCACTAGATGCACTGGGCATCCTTGGCGTCGACGAACGAGCTGATGAGTCGAGTCTAAGACTAGCGTTGCTGTGGAACGAACTTCTGGGCAAGTCCGAGTCGTCACCCACAGCGGTCCTCGGCCTAATGGACATTCTCAACTCGCGGGGAAAGAGATCAGCGGAGGAACTTCTGCCCTTCGTGTCCGTGCTCATCCGCGGCATCGATCTTGCCCGACAGTCGATGTCTCCCACAGATGCCCTTCGATTCCTTCTCACTTTGAGCGGTAAATTCCTATCACGCCGACCGCCGATTGATGTGTTGAACAAAATACGGGAGGCTTTTTCCGGGATTTCAGAACGGGATCCAAGGGCGGCAATATCTTTGTTGCTTGATTCGAGTCTTGGAAAACAAGCGCATGCACCCATTGTCATGGCTGGAATCGGTGACGGACTTGCAAAGGTGCGTGACAGTGCGGAAGTTCTCGCTCTCGCTAGCTGTCTCAAAGCGGAGGACGAATTACGATTGCTCGCATACAGCAGATCATGGGCGGAATCGGTGATGCGAGCAACAGAGATTGTGGCGCCTGAATCCTGGATAGAGATGCTTGTGAATGCGCTGCAGTATCCGGATGGTGATTTGCGAGCGAAGTCCCGCCGAAATGTCGTCCCACTTCTGAAGATTCCGGCCCATACTGCTCTCCTGGCGGCTTTACTTCGAGAGAGCGACAATGAGGCGCTGTTTTCTATTGTCGAGCAAATACGCGAAGCAACACATTTTACGATTGCAGAATTCGATGAACCGCTGCGGCGCGCCGCGCGGGGGACAGAAGGCATACTCGGATTACGCCGAGAGATCCTATTAAGCGACCCGAATTCAGACTCTGATCGTTTTCTGCTGGCCACGATGCGACCGATTACCAATGATATTGAGTGGCTGTTTCAGGAAGGCGCTCTTGGGGAGCGTCGACGATTGTGGCTATTGAACACAGTGCTTTCAAGGGCATCGGAGCAAGACCTTCAGTCATTGGTACAGGGCGAGTTCCTCAGCGAGAAGATTGAGGATGCGCTTCTTGGCGAGTTGCCATTGACAGCGGCCCAACTTGCGCGCGTTCTCATTTCGGGAAACGTGCCTGTCGGACGTTTGTTGAGAAATGGTTGCCGTATCCTTCCCTTGTTAGAACCTGAGCTGAAAGAAGACCTAGCACTCCGAATGTTGACCTTAGGTTTATCGAGTGCCAATAGTTCTGAGAATTCCGCACTTGGAGAACTGATTTCTGAAACCGTCAGCTTCCTGGACCCTCATCGCCTGATTGCGTTGGCTATCCCTTGGGATGCCACACAAAAGCGAGTGAGCGACAACGTCGTTCTACTAGACAGAGCGAAGTCGGCGGTTCGGGAGGGAGTCCTAGCCGACATCGAGGAACTGAGCAATCGCTTGATCGCGAGGCGACATGACACGATCCCCAGTGAGTTGGTCCTGTCCTGGGCGCATTTGCTGGCGGATTCCGGAGCTATCAATCAACGGGCTCAGAAGAATGCAGCGGGTGCAGTACTGTCCTTCGCACTTGAGGAGCGTAGCAAGCCGGTAGGTCCCTTGATAGTGGTCGCTTTCCCGATTGTCTACGCAGAGCTTCGCTCCGGTAACGAAGCACCCGGCCTCTTTTCGTTTTTCTTCGTAGACTGGGATCGGTGTAAGACCGCGCGGAAGAATATTGTCCAGGCATTCCTAAGCGCAAACTGGCCCGCAACCGACTTGATCAAAGCTGTGGAGCCAACCGGAGATCTTCGCCGTGTTCTCGACCGGTTGCTTCGCGAGCCTAATGGTGAATCTTTTATGAAAAGGCTACGACGCGATGTGAGCCAACTGCCGCCACGGGAGCAAAAACGACTGGTAGCAGCAATTGACGAAGCACTGGATAAACACGAGACTTAGCAGGAAGATCTTACTCGACAGGCAAGAGGAGATTGAATATCGATAAGAGCGAATGTCTCTCGGCCAATGACAGCCACCGGAGACGTTGGGTGCCCCGTCGGGCGGGGCAATATGCCGCTCCTGCCAAGGGTAGGAGCATCGCAAGAGGGTGGGTAAGACGGGCACAGACAAAAAAATGCGGGGCCAGTTTTCAAACCCCGCACGAGTGTTCCGGTCGGTTTTCGTGATTATGCCGCTGCGGACTTCTTGGCCGTCTTGGGCTGCGACTTCACGGGCGGTTTCGCTACGGCCTTCTTGGTTGTTGCTACTTTTGCCTTGGCAGCGAATTCCTGCCTAATCTGCGCGGTGATGGCGTCCACGTCCACCTTGTACACCTGAGCGGCATCGCGCAGTACGCGCGCGGTGTCCACATCGGTGCGCATTGAAAGGAGAATTACTGTCTCGACCAATATGCACCCGAGCTTGCTTTCCTCGGCCTTGGGAAGAAACGCGGCCAGCAGTTTCGCCGGGGCGTCACCATCCTTCGGTTTGCCCATGCCGTGCTGCCGGATGAGGACGGCAAGTTTCCGCCCGTCCAAAGATGCGGCCAGCCGCGACACAACGAAAAGCAGGTCGCGCTTCATCAGCCGCACGGGAACCGCGTCGCCGATAGCTTTCAAGACGCGCAGCCCGGTGGCCTGGGCCTGCGCTTCTTCGCGGCGGCGCTTCTGCTGCGCCTTGAATGTGGCATCGTCGCGTTCCCGCTGCCGCTGTTTCTTGGGGCGATGCACCGGGCATTCCGGGTTGACACAGACCTTACGCACCGCGCCCTTTTCACTGCCGTCGGTGACGATGGCCTCGGCTGTGTACTTGCACGTCTTATACTCCGGGGCGTTGGCCTGTTCCTTGCGCTTGGGCGCGTCCTGCCGGATTTCAACGTACTGGTTGCGGGGCACAACCGAACTGCCTTCGGCTGGTTTGCCGTAAGCGGTGCTGATCTGTACCAGCCTCGGTTTTGCGGCTACGGCCTGCTTTACATGCTGGTCTAGTTTGACACTGAAGCATTTCGGATCGGAGCAGCGGTCCGCGTGGGTCATGCCCTCGAAGAGCAGCGTATTGTGCCCGGTGCGTTTGGGGCACTCAAGGCAGGAACCCGCCTCGGGCACAAGCGCGGCATCTTCTTTCGAAAACGGCGCGGCGGCAAGGTCCAAAAGAACATTGCGCTCGATCCATTCCCGCAGATGGCGCACGGGCAGCAGGACTCGTTTCGGCTTGATGCCATTGCCGTACACTTCCTGATAGCAGGCTGACAGCGCCTCCTCTTGTTCGGCTGGCTGCAATTTCGCCACAAGAAGCGCGTGGCCCAATCCAATCTCCTCTTTGAGAAAGGCCTCGGTTGCGGTGGGCGTCAACGCCGCGAGAGACAGGCGCGACACGATGAATGCGGGTGATTTCCCGCACCGCGCCGCGATCTGCTCGATGGAGTATTTCGGCTCGTCCAGCGCCAAAAGCTGCGCATAGCTGTTGGACTCCTCAAGCGGATGTACATCCTGTCTTTGCAAATTCTCGACGATGGCGATTTCGATGGACTGCGCATCGGTGAGTTCCCGAATCTCGACGGGAACGTACTCGACTTCGGCACGCTGCGCCGCGCGGAAACGGCGCCTCCCCGCAACCACTTCATAGGTCTGCGGGTTGACGGGCCGAACCAGCAACGGCATCAGCACACCCTGACTGCGGATGGACTCTGCCAGTTCGTTGAGCGCCTTCTCGTCAAGGGTGCGGCGCGGGTTCAAGGGGCACTCGATCAGGCAATCGAGTGGAAGGTTGCGATACTCGCCAGTGATGGCTGCGTTCGCGTTTGACATACAATGCTCCTTTGGTCGTTGATTGGGTGGAAGTCATGCGGACAGACACGCTCGCCTGTCCGCGCCGATAGATATGCGGGTGGCGAAGGAAGCGGCAGTTACGCCGCTTCGTGTGTGGCTGTCTGTGTATGGGATCGCCGCGCCTGTTTTTGGCCGGACGCTGGCTCGGCTGCAGGCTGCTCGGAAATCTCCGGCGAGAACTCCGTTGACTCCTGCGAGACGGAATCCTCTATCGTGATTGCGGAGAGAATCACAGCCGAAACCTGCTGCACGGTGGCAAGGCTCTCCATCAGCAGGGCCGCATTCCCGTGGTAAAGCTGGATGTAGCTGGCGCTCTGCGCGGCGTTGACGCCGATGCCCTGCGCGACCACAAAGGCCACGGCTTCGGCTTCTGTTTCACGCACAGTCTTGGTTGTCGTTGTCCGTCGCTCCTGATGCTTGAGCGCAAGGTGCGCCGCCTCGTGGACCAGCGTGTTGAGTTCTTCCGCCTTGCTCTGGCCGGGTAATAAACGGATGGTGGTGCCGAAAGCCGCTCCCAATGCGGGCGCAATGCTCTCGGTGTACTCAAGCGTGATGCCCCGCGCACTGAGGAAATCGCGCAGACGGTCCAGATACACACCCGCATTCCCGGTGACCCTTTCGAGCTCCGGTAGAGGCGCGCCGTGAGTCTGGTCTTCGGACCACACGTGGACTTTGCGGAATCCCAAGAGAGCGGGGGCACTTGTTTCGGCGTCCGTGTCGAGCGTGCCCTCCCGCTGTTTGCGAGACTTGCCGATGACCGGGGCCATGATGGCGATGCCCTTCTCGCCCTTATTGATGAACCGGCCCAGCTTGTTCCACGCGAACATTCCTGCTACGTGGGTCGCTGATGGGCGCTGTCTTGCAATGGCAAGTTGGTTGCCGAAGGAATAGTTTTTGAAAACCGCCATCGCCCGCAGATAGGCAGTGAGGGTTTCGCTGTGGCCCGCCTCAAGCTGCTCGATGAGGTGCTTGACGTTTTCGCGGATGAGTTTCTGCGTCGCATTTTCACTGTGCGACGCAGAGGGACTATCGCTGCCGTTGCTGACTATGTTGTGGTTGATGGTGCTGGCTACGCTGCTGTTGTTGATGCTTCCCATGTGAATGCTCCGATGCTGCCCGCTGCGGGCTGAATTGGCGTCCAGAAGCCGTGAGCACCCGAACCACATTTTTTCCGTTGAGTGCCCTGCTTCATGGCTCTTTGCAACGGGCGGAGGCGGGAAGGTTCTGTCACAGGCCGCGCGTTTGGTGCGCGTTCATCGAAGCGAATGCGGAGAGCCTTGACACGGTTCTTCCCGCCTCTGCCAGACCGTTGCCTGAAGCGGGGCTCTCAACGAGAAAGAAGGTTGGTCCACTTCCTTATTGCTGTAGGCTCGTGCGCACGTCAGGGAGGGGTCGCGGAGGGAACGGCCCGCTGGGATGGGAAGCGGAAGAGGCGGCCCCATCGCCGGCCCGAACGAGGGAAACGGCATGGCATTGTTACGAACGACAAAACGTAGGCACTGCAAGTAATTGAATATAAATACCATGTTAAATGCCGTTGACGGCATAATGCCGACTATGACATATTAGACAAGATGGCGTGGGAAGTCGAGTTCTCGGACGAATTCGGAGAGTGGTGGAACGATCTCAATGCCGCCGAGCAGAAGAGCGTTGACTTCAGCGTAATGCTCCTTGCCGAAGCCGGACCGACGCTCAAGATGCCCCATTCCTCCGGAGTGGAAATATCGCGGCACAGGCACATGCGCGAGCTTCGGATTCAGCATGAGGGGCGCCCATACCGAGTGCTGTATGCGTTCGATCCGCGCCGCACGGCGTTTTTGCTGATCGGCGGAGACAAAACAGGAAACGACCGATGGTACGAGGAGTACGTTCCTCAGGGAGACGACATTTACGACCAGCATTTGAAAGAGCTGGAAAACGAATAAGCAAGCTAACACACCAGTCCTCCGTACTGGGGATACCCACCGAGGAGAGAGACGGTCATGGCAAGGAACTATAAAGAACTTCAGGCAAAGATGAACCAGGCGGACGTTGCCGAGAACAGGCAGCGCGTGCGGGAAGAGCTGCAACGCATGGCGCTCGACGAGCTGAGAAACGCCAAACAGCTTACCCAGGCGGACATGGCGGAGCTTCTGGATGTGCCGCAGAGTTCGATCTCGCGTATCGAGCAACGCGCGGACATGTACCTGAGCACACTGCGCAATTACGTTCAGGCAATGGGCGGGGTACTCCAGATTCAAGCGGTGTTTCCCGAAGGCGGCGCGGTCATTATCAGCCGCTTCGGAGACTATGAGGACCAGCCGTATATCGTTTCGGTGGTGCGTACAGAGGAGGGCGGAGCCTATCAGCTTCGGGCGCGTCCATTGCATCATCAGGGCGCTGGGCTATCCACGCGGGCTTTCAAGTTGTCTGGATTCGTGAAGGCAATGAAGGCGCTGCATCTGGAGTCGCAGATTCCCGCCATCCGTACCAATTTGGAGGGAACGCGGGAAGTGGAAATCGGCGGGAGAGCGGGACAACGGATCTTCCATGCGCCCGATCTGGTGGCGGCGGGCTTCGAGCCTGCCACCGTTGAGTAACGGTGGGCAGAGATTGGCAGGTGTTATGGCAGCATTTACCGACAAAGACATCATTCGTCACTGGCTACGGCTTCACAACCGGCTCAGAGGAGAAACCTATCAGGTCGAATCGTGGCCCGATGACGACTCGTCGAAGAAGAACGTCGATGCCCTGTGCCGGGACGCGGAGGGCCGCACGCTCGCAATCGAACACACCTTGATCGAGCCCTATCCCGGCCACAAGGAGGACACAGCCCGCTTCCTCAAGACGCTTGCAGCCCTGGAAAACCATCCCGGCCTTGTGCAAGAGGGATTCTTGGTGATGGTCAGTCAACACATCGGCGCGATTCCCAAGGGCATCAAGTGGGACGAGGTGCCGCAGGAAATTGTTGTTCAGCTTGCGCCGATCCTGGCGAGCTGGCGTGGCGAGGGTGCGCGTACTGTAACCGTAAAGGGTCCGAAGTGGAATTTGGATTTGCACCTGAGCAAGATGGCAACTGCCCCGAGCGACGCGGGCAGTTTTTTGACCAGCCGCATTTACCCCGGCGATCCCGGACCGGAGATCGTTCTGGCGGCATTGGAGAGAAAAATCCCCAAGCTCGCCGCGGCTGCGGCGGACAAGAAGATTCTGTTGCTGGAGAAGGATGCCGTCTCGGGAAATGTGGAGACGCAATTCGAGCAGTTGCCGGACGAGCCGAGAGTACAGGCGTGGTTGAGCAGTATTGACGAAATCTGGACGGTCAACACTGCAGGATTGGACCGCGAAGATGTGATTTTCACGAATCAGATTCTTCCGCCGCTCTACGACCATGCGAACTTCTGCTCGCTGGAACTGACGACCGATAAATTTTGGCAGGTAAGCCGGTAGTCGGTAAGTGCGACGGATTGGAATGGTGTCGGAGTCATAGTCGAATTCCCCGGCTCAGTTGGGCGGCTTGTCCCACGGATTGCGAGACCTCGATGGCGGAGGATTTGGAGACATCGTGGCTGAGATCCTTGCCCAGCGAGGCGGCATGATTGGTATAGATCCGCACATCGACGCTGGCGCGGGATACGGAAACATACGCGAACCGCGACCCGATGAGGTCGGGATGCACCGAAGTATCGACATGGACCAGTACCCGGTCGGCGGTAAGGCCCTGGGAGCTGTGGCTGGTGACCGCATATCCATGGTCGAGGTGGCGGTTGTCCCGGTTTGAAAACCCAACGGTGCGGCCATCGTCGAGCCGGGCGGAGATTTCACCATGCGGAGAGAGGGCCTCGATGGTGGCAAGGTCCCGGTTCGCCAGTTGCAACCGCTTATCGGGAGCCGTGAACTGAATCCGGTCGCCGACGGCGAATTCCCGTTCCATCTCCCGGTAGACGCTTACGCCGCGCAGCCGCTTGGGATCGTAGGTGGCAAGATCGCCGTTCTGTTTTTCAACACTCAGTAAATTCTCGACCGGATTGACGGCTACCACGCGGACATATGAGCCGCGCTCGATGCCGGATTCCTTGCTGCCGCGCGCGTAGCGGACCACGTCGCCCGGTTCGTAGCGCGAGGCCCATTGGCGCTCTGCACCGGTGAGTTCCTGGCGGGGAACCAGCACGCGGAGCGAATGATTTTCGAGATTCACGATACCCCGCGCCTGCAATTCGTAGCGCACGGCATCGTTGATCTCGCGCCGGGAGGCATTGTCCGGGGAGACGATCAATGTCTTTTCAGGACTAAGGGCATAATCCCTGGCGATGGCCTGAATGCGCGCGGCTGGGTCGGCGATCTCCGTGATGCGCCCCTGTTGCTGCAAGAGGCCGACGCCGGCGGCCACATCGCCGCGCGCCAGCCGCTCCACGGCCGTTTTCAAATCGGGGTCCTTCTGGCGCATGATCTGGTCGAGATGCGCCGTGCGCATCCCCGCCTCCACCAACTGCTCGAAGGGCTTTCCGGCTTCGACGCCCTGGTGCTGGCGGGTGTCGCCGATCAGCAAGACTCGATCCTGTGGACCGATCCTAGTGAGAAATTCGCGCATTTGGCGCGTGCCGGCGAGGCTGGTTTCGTCCATCATATATAGGTGGCGGCTGTTGGGGTCGGCACCGGCCTGCTGACCGCGCGCCAGGAATCCTTGCAGGGTGTCCGAAGGAATGCCCGCCTCGCGGAGCTGGCGCGCCGCGCGGGAAGTGGGAGCCAAGCCTTCGACGGCGTAGCCATTGCGCTCGGCGCCATCGCGGACCGAGGACAGAGCAGCCGACTTCCCCACCCCCGCGAATCCTTGCAACCCCTGCACACGGTCCCGCGAGACGAGGATTTCCTCGACTGCCCGGCGCTGGCCTGAATTCAGATGCGGGTATGTATCCGTGTGTGCGATAGCCTGTTGAATGGGCATGATCTGTGCAGCCTGGTTTTGGCCGTCGCGCACCATGCGCACGACATCACGCTCGGCACTGATGACCTGCTGGGTGGTAAACACGCGACCGGAAGCGTGCTTCGGCCCTGCAACCTCCTGAAACTCTCCGGTGGCGTGGCGGGTCTCGAAGTTCGCGCGAATTTCCGGATAGCGAAGCTCCCCCATGCCGCGCCGGAGGGCATCGCGGAAGATTCCGCGCTCGTCGCCCACGGCTTCGCGCTCGAAGACTTTGTCGCGCGCCCAGGTGACAGCCTCCCGTGCGCGCGTCTCGACATCCTCCGGGCGCTGTTGCTCGGAGACGGAGAGCGAACGGGCGCGGGCCGCGGCCACGACCTGATCGGCTTGGTTGCCGAACTCGGCGGCGAGCTGGCGATGCGCGGTATAGACCTCGGCGGGCGAGAGAATCTTCTTCGCATCGCGCGTCGAGTGCGCCGCGATTTCGGCCGATTCGAAGCCTTGGAATCCACGGCGCTCCATGTAGTCGCGTATCTGCTGGCTGCGCGGGCTCGATGCATCCAGATACTCCTGTGTGTACGCCTTGATCTCCGGCGCGCCGCTGCGTCCCGGCTGGATCTCGTGACCGAGATTGCGCAGCCTGTACATCAATTCGGACTGGTAGACGGCGGTGGCGAACTGCTGGGATTGGAAGAGGCTCTGCGGCTGGAGCGCGCGCGGGGTTCCATCGTCACGCTCTGTCACGTTGAAGATGACAGCGTGCGTGTGAAGCTGCGGCGCAGCGTAGCCATCGACGGGCCGGGCAGTGTCATGCTCGAACTTGGCGGCAACGAATTGCCCCGTCGTTTCCGCAGGATGATTGCCGCCGATGCGTGCCTGCGTATACCGCTCCAACTCCGTCAACGCAACCGTGACCGCTTCGCGGTGAGCCAGTCGTACGCGGTCGTCGCCGCCCACGAGGGCGGTCAATGACACTGATTTGGGCGCGGCAAACGTCGCGTCCCATCCGGCGCGATGCTCGACCGACTTTATCATTTCGCCAGCGGCATTGCGGTACTCGTGGACCTGCCGATGCTGCACGAGCTGATCTCCGGTTGCGGGATGCTGTCCCTGCGCAAGCCGCCCGAATTCCTCCGCGCCAACTGCGCCGGCGAGACCGAATTTCTCCGCCAGCCGGCCCTGCCACTCGCTCCGCACGGTCTGTCCCCGGCTCCAATAGTTCTGGTCGGGCGATGTGAACTCGATGGCGTGGTAGTTCCGTGCCTGGCTTGCGTTGAGCGGCTTCGAGATGGTGAGCATGTCAGTACGTGGTCACCGTTGTTTTCACGGCGTTCGATTCAGCCTGCGGGAGGCGCTGCGGGCGCGCCTCTTCCGCTGACGGAGCTGGCTGAGACGGCGGGTTTGCAGCCGTCCCAGCGCTGCTCGCCGTCCCGGCCGCTTGTTCGGGCGCATCCAACTTCCGCAGCGTCTTTGGGTCGAAGTTCAGCCTCTCGCCGGGCAACTCGCGCGGTTCGAATTGTGTCTTGGTGCTGGGCACGTCGAGATACGGAAACGAGAAGCGTGTTACCAGATTTTGGTGCTTTAAGAAAGCGTGCAGGTCTTCGAGGCCGGAAATTTCGGACTCCATGACCAGCGGTTCTTCCTGGCGATCAAGGGCAAAGTTCCGGCCAGATCGCGAGCCGTCGAAGTGGGTTTCGCGCATCCGCTCGATTTCCACTTTGCCGATGAACTCGCTCACCCACTGGCCCGCCTTGGGTTCTTTGGTCTTGAGCCAGATATTCGTGGCGGGCTGCGACAGCATGACCTCGGCCAGGTGTCCATAGATGTATTCGATCTGGGCCTTGCCCTGGAAGCCTAATACCAGTGGGTTACTGCTTTTGCGCCCCTGTGTTATCACCGTGTGAAGCTGCGGCAGGCGCTGTAAACTCGCTAGCTCGTCGAGCACGAACCACACTCGTTTCTGCTCCGGCCTGGGCTGATTGAGAAGCCGCATCACCAACAAGTCGATCCAGAGACTGTGCAGCGGGCGGAGCGCGGCGCGTTGTTCGGGCTGCGAAGTGATAAAGATCCAGCCTTTCCGTTCTTCGGCCCATTCGGTTGCCGTCCAGACTGCTTTTGCCTCGGCGCGCGTGGGCACCATGCGCAGGCTGTCGGCGACGAGGCCGAGCGAAGCGAGAACGCCGTTGCGCTGCTCCTGCGCGCCCTTGGCGATCATGTACGCCATCTCCGTTCCCATGACGCGGCGATCGATCTCTTCATCGTTCGACATCCATTGAACGAGGTCCTGGGGCGATGGGCCATAGGTCAACAAATGTGCGAAAATCTTCTGCGGCGTTTCAATGAAAAACTCGCCCTTGCGGTCCTGCGTGGGCTGAAACAGGGACTCGGCGATGGCCTTCGCCTCGGACTTCCGCCGCAGTTCCTCGGATGGTCCCCAATACGGGCAGCGCACATCGAGCGGGTTCAAAATGATGTCGCCGCGCTTGGAATCGTAGAACCGTTGCACGAACTCGCAGGCCGGATCGTAAACGATGGCGGCGTCGCCCCGGCTCTGAATCTGGCGCAACACCTGAAAGATGATGGTGGTCTTGCCCGCGCCCGAGTCGCCGATGATCTGGATGTGCTGCGATTCGGCTCTGGCCGGAATGCGCAGCATCTCCTGGAGGCCATCGACCTTGATGCCGATGCCGTCGCCCTGGAGGGTGCGATTGAACTCTTTGGGCGACAGGAGCAGCGGGCCGCGAAGGCGGCGTCCGTACTTCATTTCCTTGCGCCGCCGGATGTCTTTTGGTATCGAGAACGGGAGTTGCACGGCCAGAGCTGTCAGACCGAAAAGCAGCTGCCACCAGAAGATGGCAAGCGGCTCCCGGCCGGCGTAAATATCGTGCTTCAGGTAATCGTGCAACGCCTGGTTGCCATAGACAGCGGGCATGGTTCGGTAGAGGATTTCCGCGCCTGCGGCACGGGCTGCGGGTGTCAGTTCCAAGTGCAACGGCTTGCCACCTGGGACCATCGTTCTCCCCGCTTGCACGTCGCTATCTCTGGCAAGATGGAGCTGGCCGTGTGCGTCAGTGACGGCGAGAAGCTGATATTTGTCCGTCCTGTGCAGAGCACCTACGATCTCCGTTTTCAGATAGTTTGGAAGATAGAACTGTTGTAACGGAGTCATTGCGAAGCTGAAGCGCAGATACACGAAAAGTCCGGCTGCAACGCACGCGAGAAAGACGGCGCCATAAGTATAGATGGGGCTGCGGGGCGGCCAGATGATGGTCTCGGTACGTCCCCACTTGGCTGGCTTTGGCATGGTTATTTTCCCTCCTGAACGAGCTTGCGGGCGACGGATTGCTTGAGCTTGTGGACCTCGGCGACGATGTTGTCGAAGGCCGCGGAAGTGAGTGGCTGGCCGGTGACGATGGGCTTCAATGTGTTCATCAGCAGTAGTTGAACGCCGACGATTTCGGTCAGCAGGACCATCGCTCTGTCGTTGCCTTGCTGCTGGCGCGCGACGCTGAGGGCTGCATCGCGCAGCCATTCGCCGGTAGCCTTGCCTTCGGCCCGAGAGATAGTCTCCAGTTCCGCAAGTTCTGCGCCCGTCAGTTTGGTGGTAAGCGTCTGGTTGCGGCTCTCGCGGCCACGCACGCTCCCCTTCTTTCGTTCTGCTTGCATTTCCAGAAGTGCCACGGTCTGCTCCCGTCTTCGTGTAATTCCTCGGGTAGCTCATTAGCTCCCGAGTTTTCGTAACCGGCCTGTTTTGTGCGGGAACCCATTAGCTCCCGCAGGGAGCTAAACAGCTCCCTTTCAGGGGTGGATTGTCGAAATTCACCCGGCGCGCAAGCGACGAACGGGATGCTGACGCCAGAACGATACTTACGCAGCCACGAATCACTGCCGGCCTCCACCGAGCTTGGCGGACTTTCCTGCGCCGTTCGCCGGCTCCGCAGCTCCGTTATTCTGCGGCACCATGCGGATGCGCAGGCTGGCCGGGACTTGTGCAGCTTCAGGTGACCGCAGAAAGTCCTGGAAGTCGCGGTCTTTGGCAAAGACATACGAGAGCGCCTTATCCACGACTTCATCTGCTGAGGCGTGGAGAAAGGCTGCGTATTGGTCGATCAGTGCGGCGGTGGATTCTTCGAGCCGAATGCTGGCGGTAACACGGCGAATCTGAACGATCTCAAGCAATGGCATACGGTGCGTCCTTTCGGATGGAATTGATACTGGAAATTGAGTTGGAATCGCGGCCGAGAACGACCTGGAACTGGAACTGCTGAGAGCGCCGGTCGTACTCACTCAAGCGAAGCACTTCGCGGACGACGCGGCAGCCTGGCTCGCGTTCGACATGGATAACGTAATCGATGGCTTCTCCGATCTCGGCTTCGATGTCCTCGAAGGTCGCCTGAGCATGGCTGCGAAGGACGAGATTTGCAAAACGGCGCAGCGCGCGGACTGCAGAGTTTGCATGGATGGTGGCGAGCGAGCCGGTGTGTCCGGTATTCAGCGAGTCGAGCAGGGTCCGGGCCTCGGCGCCGCGCACTTCGCCGAGGATGATCCGGTCCGGCCGCCAGCGCAGTGCCGACTTGAGCAGATCGTCGAAGCTGATCCTGGCTTTGAAGGTGTCGGTCTGGCATTCCGCAGAGAGGAGGTTGGGCTTCTGTAAATGCAGTTCCGAGGTATCCTCGATCACCACGATACGTTGCTCATCGGGAATCGCGGCGGCAAGAGCACGGAGGACCGTGGTCTTGCCGGTTGAAGTTCCGCCGCTGATGAGCAGCGTTTTTCCTTTGTGAATCTCGGCGGCAAGGAACTCCGCGAGGGGGCGCGTCAGCGTCCCGCGAGCGATCAGGTCATCAACGCTGTAATGGCGGCTGGGGAACTTGCGAATGGTGAGCGCCGGAGCGGGGCGCACGACCGGCGGAATGACCGCCGCCAGGCGGCTTCCGTCCGGGAGCTGTGCGTGAAGCAGAGGGTTGTCATCGTCGAGCTTTTTGCCAAGCTGATTTGCAATCACTTCGAGGCCGGTGCGGAGCGGGCCGGCATCGAAATGAACGGACGGCTCGCGATGTACGATCCCATCGCGCTCATACCACCATGAAGCATCGGGATTGCCCATGATTTCGCTGATGCTGTCATCGAGCAACAGCGGTTCGATCGGGCGCAGAAACGGAAGTATCAAATCAAAGCTCATTGGCGTCAGATATGCGGCGGCGAATGATCGCCGCCGCGTGAAGAAGTGCCTCTATGCGGGCACTTCTTCGTCAACCGGCTCGGCGTCCATGTTCTCTTCCGACTTCTCGGCACGGTCGAGCTTGAGAATGGACGTGGCCCGAACTTCCCAAATCCGGTGGTCTGGGTGCTTCTTGTCGGCGTAACTGACCAGCGCGCCATCGACGGCCAGGTGCGCGCCTTTCTGGATCTTCTGGGCGAAGTCGCTCAGCTTGCCCCAGGCGATGATGCGATGCCATTCGGTGCGGTTGACATATTCGCCGGTCTGCTTGTCCTTGTACGAGGACTGCGTGGCCAGCGACAGCACGGTATACGGCTTCTGGTTGTGGGTGGTACGGGTTTCGGCGGACTTGCCTGTGAAGCCGATCAAAGAAACGTGGTTGCGATACATGGAATCACCTCTGTGATTGGGCTCCTGATTTGCTCAGGGCACAAAAGGCGCAGGGCCCGGCTCCCAAGCGCCGATGACGTGCTTTCTGTGGTGGGTCCGGCAAGAAATTTCGCCCGCTTTCCGGGTTGAAGCCGCGTGTTGTTTGCGCGGGAAATTTGTTGTTGGAAACCCAGACCCGATGGGCGCCGAAAGGCGAAGCAGAACGGCGAGTGCCGCCGGGCGACGGGAAAGGCCCGGAGCAGTGCCTGAGAAGAGCAGGAGCAGTACAGAGGTTCATGACCACGCAGCCACGTTCCACTCGGTGTAATGAGCGAGGACGCCAGTTTTGCCCGTACCGAAACCGGAAAGCGGTGTGCAGTCGCGGCACGAATGCTGTCAAGGGAGATCGGCGATTGAATCGCATCGTGCCGCATCCCTGGACAAGCGGGGAAGGCCGCCCAAATGGAGCGCACCCGGCGGCCCGCGAAGCTGGCCGGTTGAAGCCGACAAAAGCATGCAAGCTCGAATTGGGAGATTGGCCTCATATCCATCACTCGAACGCCTGGTCGGCGCGGAAGCGAACGATGGTTAAGCCGAGCGGGTTGACGGCCAGTTCGTTGTTCTTCACGCTGTCGCGGAAGACGTAGGTGACGCTGGCTGTCCACTGCTCCCGCTTGAGTTCCGAATGGTCCGATGGATTGGTGAGCACTTTTTCGAACTCAATGCGAGCCGAATAGGGCGACTGGCGCAGGTCGTCGAGGATGACGTTCTTGACCTCCACATCTACGAACGGGAGCGAGGCGTCCTTGGTATAGTTGGCGATGGTATTGTCCTTGCGTTCCTCGTCGATCACCGCTCGCTGCACATCGCCGTTCAGGAAATAGAGCGAATTGGTTTGGTCGCGCTCGATGGTGAAGCGATTGCGGCTGAAATAGAGCTCCGTCCAGCGCGTCAGGTAATATTTGTTTTCGGCCTCCTGCGGCCGGTACTGGAAGTTGCGGTAATCAATCGCCTCAGCCCGGCCCACGTCATTGATGCGGATGATGAGGGGATGCGCACTGGCAAGCGCCATCTGGCTGCGATAAAGAAGCGCCACCAGCGCAATGCACACCGCGGCCAGCACCAGAATCGTGACCTTCAAGTAGGTATTCATCACCAGGGGATCGCCGTACTGTTCGAGATACCGTTCCGCGGCGCGGGTGATCTCCGGGGATGGTTTTGTTGTGGCTGCCATAGGGATGCCTCCAGTGCCTCAAATAGCCCGCAGAACCGCAGCCGCGATCAGCCCGCCCATGCCGCCGCCGTGACCGCCCGCCGATCCCGAGAAGATGCTCATGGTCATGGCGGGAACCTTGAAGAGGATATAGATGTTGACCAGGACCAGGAGAATCAGCAGCGGAAGCTCCTGCACCATCGTGCCGGGATCGGAGAAGTTGACCATTTGCGTGTAATACTGCGCGAGCAGGTGAGCAAGGATGCTCAACACCGCCGCTGCGAGCACCTTATAGAAGCAGAATCCGATGAACGCCTTGAGCCATCCCCAGAACAGAAAGTCCAGCTTGTCGAAGACGAGAAAAGGGATGAAGACAGGGCCCAGCAGGCCGATTACTGCGCTGGCAATTGCGCCATAAGCGACGATGGTGCTGACTACGGCGGAAAAGGTGGCAATCAAGACCTGAATGACGACGTACACGATGGCGTAGTAGGGGTTCATCAGCGCCTTCATCGTGCCAGGGCCCTCTGCAGATTGCGCCTGGCTGAGCGTGTTCTGAATGGTGGTCATGCTGTCGGTGCCGATGACGTTGACAAGATACTGGGCTCCACCGTTGATAAAGCCGCGGAATGACTGGCCGACTCCGGGGATGGTGGTGTCGTAAAACTTAACCAGCGTGTAGGCAAAGGTGATGAGCATGAAAAAGCTCACGAACTTGCCCACGTGGAATCCCGCGCCGTGGTGCGTCGATGCCAATGCTTCCTGGACGCCGAACCAGACGAGCATCATGGTCGCGAGCGCGATGCAAATGCGCAGACCCATTGCGTCGATCGTGGGAGATGCGGTGGTGGTCAGAGCGTCGCACCCCTGGGTGATCCAATTCAGCACACCCATACATCACCTCAGTAGGTCAATGCCTGCGCTCCACCGTTGTAGGCGGGTGCAACCTGTGACTGGTAGGTGTTTGTATAGGCCGTGGCGTCCTGAAATCCCGCCTTCAACGCGTCCTGCTGCTGTTTTTGCGCCACGATCTGCTGAAGGGCAAGATTTGCATTGATCTGGTTCGCGTCCTGCATGGTGCGCAATTGCAGGAGAAGAGCCTGGTTGATGCGCTGGAGTTCTGCCATCACGGTCTGCTGGCTGGGGTCCTGGTTCTGCGTTGCGGCTTCGAGGTTGGTGATATCGGTCTGGCGCGATGTCTGGTTGGCCCGAATCGTGCCCAGTACAGCGAGATTGTTGGTCATCACGGAGTCGCCAAGGTCTACCGTCGCCCCTTGGGCGGCGATCTGCTGCTGGCCGGTGACGCTGACGGCGCCGTAGCCGGGAACCATGTTGTTGGTGCGCGGCACACTCGCCTGTTGGTAGGAGGCAGTAGCGCCGTTGCCCGTATTCGCGGATTTCACCCACTCCGATGAATTGTTATAGGTGTTTGAGGCCTGTTCGAGCATTTGCACGTCGGTCATGGGCGAGAGGAACCGCGAATAGAGCATCTGCGGCGCAAGCATCATCTCGTGGTAGAGGTTGTATTGCTGCTGGACGGTGTTGTAGGTCTGGATGGCGGTGGCCGCGATCTTCACGGTGTTCGTGAAAATTTGCTGGCCGTTGTCGATCTGCTGGGCCTGGTTGGCGAGCGATTGTTCCTCGTGTTCGATCTGGACAATGGCATGACCCGACTGCGTGGGGTCATAAACGATCCCGGAGCCGAACTGCGCGTGTGCAACGGCCACGAGAGAGAACATCGCGGTCAGTGTGAGAATGATGCGCTTCATGGGGGAGTCTCCTTATTTGTGGTATCAGTGCTGGTTGCCTTTCTCGATCCTGTTGGCGTCCTGCTCTCCCATCCGGCACACCTCGGCCGATGTGTCCGAACGAAGGCACTGCTGGAACGCATCGCACACTTTCTTTGAATCCTGGGGATCGCACGCGACCTGCTTTTTGCAACCGGACAGAATAAGGAGAGTGGAGATCAACACAACGGTTACGGTGAATGGGCGCATGGTGGCTCCTCAATAGGTTTGGGGAATGGCGTGGTTCTCATACGCGGGCAGCAACATATCCTGCGTGAAGTAAACCTTGATGCGGTGGCCCTCGCGGATGGTGATCGTCGGTGGGATCTGCATGAAGCGGTCGAGGATGGTCGTCGCCGACTGCGAGGCGCTGGCAGACGCGCCGGTGGCAAATGCCTGAGAGCCGCTGGTGGTGATGGTGCCGCCGCCTTCCTCGATCTCGCCGGCGCCGGCAATGACACCCAGGGCAATCGAGGTTCCGAAGATTTCGAGATAGTGATTGTTGACCTTATCTTTCAGGCCCTCTTCACCGATCTGATCGAGGCCGTGGAATTGGTCGAGGTCCACACTGTACCCGTCCGGCATGATGAGCCGATGGAAAACCACTGCCATGCGGCGTTGTTGTCCAATGCCTGACGCCCCGATCTTTTTGGCTTCACCCAGGACGATCGTTCCCTCCGGAATGAGCACGTGCTGGCGGTCGTGCGAGTAGACGGGATTCGAGACAAGCGCCTTGACCGGCCCCGCGGCGTCGCCGTCGAGACGGTTCATCAGAACCGTGTCCAGCGTCGTGCCCTCATAGAGCACGTAGGGCTGGCCCGTGGCCGCGTCGATGTTGACCTCCGGCCTGCGGTCGGAAGAGGGCGCCTGCGGGGTCTGTGCGACGGGAACCGAAGGCGGGTCCCCCGCGGACCGCGGCGCGACGAGGTCTGTGGCTGCCGGAGTAGATGGAGCCGCCGAAGCGACCGGGGATGTCGCTTGTTGCGGTACGTCCGCCGACCGCGCAAAAACAAGATTCGATGCGAAGCGAGAATCGTAGGCCAGCGCACGGTCCCTGGCGGCGAGTTGCTGCGCCTCCTGTTCTGCCGGAGAGAGTTGCTGCTGGGCATTCGCCCCCGGCTGTTGCGTACAGGGTTGGCCGGGAGCGCAGGGCAGGGACTGCCCCGTGGGACCATAGCCCTGAGCGGCGGCCTGCTGCGCAGGCGTCGCGTTGGGCAGGGCGGGATCGGACGAGGGGAACCCACTAGCTGCCTGCTGCGCTTCCTTTTGCTGCGCCGCGGCGACCTGGTTCTTGAGATCCTGCACGTTGTTGTCGGTTGAGTCCTGTAATGTCGGCTGGGGCGGTTGATTGGGAGTCGCGCCCTTTTGCGTCGCGGTTTTTTTGCCCGTGCCGCTGAAAACCGCCGCGGCGATGACCAGCGCCGCCGCGCCGAGATATAGCATCGGTTTCAGGTTCTTTTGAAGAACGCCCTTGGGATCGACGGCCCGCTTGGTCAGCTCCGGTTCCGCGGTTGCGCCTTGAATCTCGTCTGCCATCGTAGTTATCCCTTCCGGGTGAACTCAAGGCGCTTTTTGCCCAGCTCGACGTAGCCTGAATCCATCACCTTGGGGATGATGTACGTGCCGTTGTTCAGCTCGTAGGTGATGAGATTGGGCTTGCCATCCCGCATCTCGTACACGCTGAACTTCTCTGTGGCGCTGCTCTTGATATAGGTGAACTTGTCGTCGTGGTAGATCGCTGTAATATCGAACGGTGCCTCGTTGGCGTGGAAGGTGTAATCGAATTTGAGAGACAAGGGATACGCGCTCTTGTACTCGTCAACGGCCTGGGTGACATGCGCCTGGACGGCGGAGAGCGCCTGTTGCGATTGCTCCAGTTGTGCGGTAGGGACGAACTGCGGCGGTCCCGATGATGCAACGATGGAGGAGCGGTCCGCTGGCTGCACAATCACTTTGAGATCGGGAGCATCGGTGGTGCCGGAGACATCCTGCAAAGTAAAGCTGTAGATGTTCCCTTTGTCTGTAATCAGGTTGAGATTGGAGGCGATGCCTTCTTTCGCCGGATGCACGAAACAGAAGTTCCCGACCACATCGACAACCCAGAAATCTTTGTCGCCCGTGGCTGCCTCCATGATTTTTTCGGTGGTGGGCAATTCTATGAGCGTCGTGTATCTGAGCTTTGCGTGGATGGCAATAATGTCCTGCGAGTGATACTGCACGGTGCGCGCCGTGGCGTCCTGAGCAGAGGCGGCAACAGGGGCGAGCGCAAGCGCAAGCCCGGCAATGGCTATGAGTGAGCGGTTCATGCGAGAACTCCTTCAAGAGTGGGGGTGACGCCGACAGTCTTGGGCAGCGGCGGCGGAAATTCGTCGGCGAGCCGGCGCAGCCCATCGGCGAAGCCGAATCGTGCGAAATAATCGCGCTTCTTCAGGTTGTCGTTGGCGCTGTTGGTGGCCATCCAGTACGACACGGCATCGACGTTGAGGCGAACCTTCTTGGAAGCCTCCGCCTTGCGTATAACCATCTGGCCCGGAGGGACCAGGCCCGTAATCAGATCGAGTTCCGTATCGTTCAGGTGAAACGCCTCGGCGTACACCGCCCGGTCCATGTCCGGGTTGGCGAGAAAGATTTTGGTGGGGCAGCACTCCGCGACGATCGGCAATAGGCCCGACTCCTGCAATTCCTTGATGGACTGTGTTGCCAGGACCATTGCCGCGCGGTGCTTGCGCCAGGTCCTCTGCCCCTGCACCACGTAATTGCGGATGGTTTCGTTCTTGAAGAAGAGCCATGCCTCATCGAGCAGGAACATCTTGAACATCCCCAGCTTCGCTGGCTCGGTAATCTGGTTGCTGGCCCGGTGCAGCACGTAAAACAGCAGCGGCTCCAGCACATCGGGCACGTCGCCCCATCCCTCAAAGTTGAAGGTCTGGAAGTTGGCGAACGAAAGCGAGTCTTCCGGGTTATCGAAGAGGAATCCGTACTGGCCTGCGCGGGTCCAGCGGTGCAGCCGATCCTTTAATTCACCGATGATGTTGGCGAGATTCGATACCGTCCGCTGGCCGGCCTCCAGCATGTACATGCGCTCGATGGCGCTCCATAGTTTCTGTTCTTCCTTGAAATCCATCCGGTAACGCTGACCGGCCCCCTCGATTAAAACGCGGAAGAGGCTGAATAGGAATTGCAGGTTTTCGGGAGTGGGCTTCAGAGAGAACGGATTGATAGTGAAGTCACGCGATTCGCGCCCGACGTTGAGATAAGTGCCGCCGAAGATGGAGGTGATGGACTGGTAGCTGCCTCCAACGTCGAAGATGTACGTCTGCGGTTGGTATTTCTGAGCATTTTGAACGATGAACACAGAGAAAAAAGTCTTGCCCGATCCGGTTTGACCGAGGATGAGCGTGTGCGGCACTTCGCCGCAGTGCAGATTCAAGAAATAAGGCGTGTCGTTGTCGGTTTCGAGCACCGCCAGATACTCCGCGCCGAGATAGGCATTCGTTTTCTCGCCGGGCAGGATCGTGAATAGGTAACTCAGGTCGGCGTAATTGGTGTTCAGCAGGAGCAGCCTGCGCAGGTTGAAGGGATAATTGCCGGGCACGGTGGCGAAGTAGGCGTTGAGCTGGTTATAGGTCTCCACAAACAGGCTGCCGTCCGCATTCGTAAAGACGCCGGCGAACTCGCCCGTTAGATGGTCAAGCGCCTGGCGGTCTTTTCCGTAGAGCACAATGGTGAGCGAAAACTCGCCTAGCGACTGCCCATCTCCGAGAGCGCGCAGGCAGTCGCCGAGGTTCTCGATGTCCGCCTGCTTCGACTCATCGACCAGAACATCGCGCGGGTTGGTCTTCGCAGGATCGTTGCCGAGTTGCGAGACGAAGCCGGTCTTCGAGATGTTGAAGTGCCTGCGGCGTTTTTCGACTTCCTTGCGGGCCTTGTCCGCCGCAAGCGGCGCCCATTCGGTGACGGCGCAGAAATTGGCCGGAATCTTCAAGAGCGCATCGAGTACCAGCGGCCTCGTTTCACTGATGGCCTCCTTCATTGTGAGGACGCGCACGAAATGGTCGCCGACGCGCAGGTGGTCGCGCTCGGCCTCGATGTCCGAGTTCACCACCTGATAGTCGAGAAACTGTGTGTGCTTCGGCCGGCCTGCGATGCGCCAGTCGTCATAGTTGAGCAGCTGGCGGAAGAAACGGAACTGGCCCTGGTTGTTGAGAATGTCGATGCGCACAAAATCGCTGAGCTGGCTCACAAACGCCCGCACTCGCTGTTCGAGGCGCGCAAGGTCGCGCTCGATCTCCGACCGCAGTAACGTCTTCATCGCGTTATTGGTGAACTGTGTCCGTAACTCGTTCACTGCGCCGGCGGGATCGCGGAAGAGCTGCGCGAACGCTGCGCCCACGCCGGTCTTCGACCGCGAGCCTTCGAGCAGGATGCAGTAGTAGATTTCGATCTGATAGAGCCGGTCGGCCTTCTCTTCAAAGAACTGCCTGCGCCGGTCAACCGCCGTCTGCACCACAGCATCGCCGTAATCGGCGAATGGGATCTCCGGGCGGTTGGTTTTGAAAAGGTACTGGTAGACATGGAAGCCGGGGCCGAAGGATTTGAGCGCGGCTTCAAGCCGCTTGACGGCGTATTCCTGTTCTGAGTGGTCGAGGCATTCATAATCGACGCCGGTGACGCTCAGCACCATGCCCAGGTCGCCGCTCTTGGTCAGAAAGGCTGTCTCGTTCCAGAAGCCATAAAGGTTGATGTGATCGCATAATGCGGCGGCTTCCTTCCAAGGCTTGACGATCTTGTCGAGGCGCAGCATCAGACCACCTCCACGCGCGGAATACTTGGCTTCGCTGCGTCGTACCGGGCCTTCAATTTCTCGGACTTCGCCAGGATGCGCAGAAAGGCGGGATCGGCGTTCGTGACCCAGCTTCCGAAGGCGAATCCGCCGATGAATACGGCCAGCCCAGCAAGGAGACTGTTGAAGAGATTGAATGCGCCAACGGCCCCGACACAGACGAAGTAAAACAGCGTGCGTTCCACGCCGAGGTACGTGAGGGGCTTGTGCAGGCTCTTGTAAACCCGGTTTCTCCTGCGGGTTGTCGTGTGTGTCTGCATCGGAAGCCCCTCACACTTGAAAGGTTGAATGGTTGCGGTTGCGGCTACAATGAACTGGCACAATCAAATGCCCCACAGCCAATTCAAAACGTTGACGGCCATTACGGCGATGCCGCTGCCCGCAGCTACGCCTGCCAAAGTTTTCTTTGCGCCGGGAGATCCGTGCGCGAACTCGTAACCGCCAACCACAATGGCGATCAGGCTGGCGACTTTGGCAATGGTTCCGGTGAAGAGGTTTTGAAGAGCGGTGAATCCCGTGTCGAAGGGCGTCCCGCCGGACTGGGCGAAAGCGAATACGGGGAACAGCACGAGCAGCGTGATGAACGCAACGGGTTGATGGAGTCGGCATGGGAGTCGCCACAGGGCGATTCCATGCCGAATTGGGGATTTGGATCGGAGAATCATCGGCACCTCCAACGGCTGCGCGAAACAGCCGCCTGATGCCGAAAGCGTAGGCAGGCTCTACGGTCCGAGTCCAATACCTATTTGAGATTGCTTGTTATGCCTTTAAGAGATGGATTAACAACGGCGCCAAGGACCGGGAATCCGAGGTGATCTGTAAATAAGCTTCGCTCCGCCACGAGCGATAAGGATGGCCTGTCCCACGCGATAAGTTTGGCCGGCCAGTCGAGTTGCAGATATGGCCGGATTTTGGGCTTGTCGGCGAGTGTTTTGAGTCACATGCGTGGTCCTATATTTTGGAAGCGGATCGTTGGCCGTATTTGTGGTTTGACGAGTGGGCATATAGCGAGTCGTCAGCGGTGATTTTACGGTGCCGCGGGTTGTACGCGGCGTGGGTTTCGAGACGGTGCCATGAGCTAACAGTCCGTCAATCCGCTCCCTTCCGGTACTCATCGTGCGGCGGTTCGTCTCGATTGCGGACAACGCCAAGTGTTGCCTTCGCGACTGTCGTAAGCACACCGTGCTGGGCGAAGACGTGCTCGAAACCTGTAATCTCTTCCAAGGAGCCGACAGCCTCGATTACGGCCGAGCAGGAATTGATGCTCACGACGGGAAGGTCAAGAGCGGATGCGGCCTGCAACACCGGCAGTCGCGTTGCCATGTCGCAGCACACTTCGAAGAGTGCAACGGTGCGGCAGAGACCATCGAAAGCGGCGAAACATTCGACCCTGTAGACGGATTCGAGTCTCAGCAACAGCGCGCACACAGTTGACCGGTTGACCTTGTCGGGATCGATCTCCACAAGAGCATGAACCGTTACCCATTCTGCGCCGGTGGAGACCACGAAGGAGTGAATCTGGATTCTCTGATTGTCGAATATCTGAAGGATTCTCGCGTGCGTGCGCGATTGAAGGTCGGCCGTTACCAGAAACATCCACTTCATCGGATTACCTCGTCATCGTGATTTCTGCGCAAATAAGAAAGCCACCATCCGTCGTTGCGGGTGGTGGCTTCCGGACTCCAGACTGAATAGAAGCACTACATACCCGCACCTCGATTGCGCAAAATAATTCGCGCGGAAGCCTCGACCGGTGCGGGGGTTCCAAAAGCAAGCGAGTTGGGTACGCGGCTCTTCATGAAATTTCTATGCTTCTCTGCGATGATGCAATTCGGACTTTGCCTTCCGCGGTCCTCGTAAAGGCGTGCAGCACCCCCCCGTCACTATCCAAATGCCGCAACGTCATCTCCCTTTCCGTCACGGCAAGATGGCTGAAGCCGTATACCCTCTGTGCGTAGGGGCCACGCTTCGACGGATCGATCTTGAGATCGTAGAGATCGGCCCCGCCGCCGCCCGACAGAAAGAAGCTGGTCGGGTGTCCCTCAAACTCAAGGTGCTGTAGATCATGGTCGTGGCCCGCGAGATAGAGATCAACCTTATGTTTGCGGAACAGCGGGTCCCAATCGCGGACCAGGATCGGGTGATCGCCGTGTTTTCCATCTGAATAGACAGGATGATGCCCCATCACCACGAGAAACGGAGTGGTGCGCGAACGCTTCAGTTCCGTCTCCAGCCACGCGAGCTGTTCCGCCTGCTGCTGTGGTGTCAGGGTGAAATCCCGCCCCCGGCTTGAGCTGCCATCGGGGAACGGCATATTGCTGTCGAGCGCGAGAAATGTGATGAGCGGAGTCTTCTGAGGAAACTCGAAACGGTACCAGCGCGCCGGCATCGTCCACCTGGTCTTTCGCTTGCGGGCGTATTCCAGTTCGGCGTCCACCTTGCTTTCCGGCCAGTTTTGATAGTCGTGATTTCCCAGGATTGCGTAGGCCGGGCAATCGAATACCTCAGGTGGATACATCGCCTCGAACTGCATCTGCCACCGGGGCGACTGTGCGCCTCCCGCAAGTTCGCCGTACCAGTTATCTCCAAGCATCAAGAGAGATTGAGTTTGCAAGCGATGTTTTTGCGCATACTTCCGCATCCGTGCTGCCACGCGGGACTGCGCTTCATGGTGCCTGTCATATCCCCAGTCACCGATCATGAGAAGATCGACCGCGGAACTTTCCCGGTCGGACGGCGCAGCCATGCCTGGCACCGAACCTAACGCAGCCAGAGCACTGAAGGCGAAGGTCTGCCGCAGAAAACGGCGGCGAGTCAGAACTATGGTCAAGTTGTCAGCCCTCCTTATTGAGTCTCACTTCTACTTGGCAGCGCGCTCTGCACAAGTGCTGCTCCCTAAAGACCTAGTTCAGTTTTAACCGCGGAGAACTTCTCCAGCGCAAATTCGAGATCTGCCCGCGTATGCGCCGCTGAAATCTGGGTACGGATGCGCGCCTTACCTTTGGGCACGACCGGATACGAGAACGCTACGACGTAGACGCCCTTCGCAAGCAGCAATTCTGCCATCCGAGATGCGATAACCTCATCGCCGAACATGACGGGCACGATGGGATGGTCACCGGGCAGGACGTTGAAGCCAGCCTGGACCATTTGCTCACGAAAGAAATGAGCGTTTTCGCGCAGACGTTGACGCAAATCGGCGGACTCCTCCAGCAGATCAAGCACCTTCAGTGAGGCCGCGACAATTGGCGGGGCGACGGAGTTCGAGAAGAGATAGGGTCGGGACCGCTGCCGGAGCAGTTCGATGATCTCTTTGCGGCCACTGGTGTAGCCGCCGCTGGCGCCTCCCAGCGCCTTGCCTAGGGTGCCGGTGATGATGTCGATGCGGCCTTCGACTCCAAAAAGCTCCGGCGTGCCGTGCCCGTGCTCGCCAATGAATCCAACGGCGTGAGAATCGTCCACCATGACTATCGCATCGTACAGGCGGGCGAGATCGCAAATCTTATCGAGCTTGGCGAAGTACCCGTCCATCGAAAAGACGCCATCTGTGGCAATCAGGCGGTACCGCGTCCTTTGAGACTCCTTCAGTTTCGCTTCCAGATCTTCCATATCCCCGTTACGGTAGCGATAGCGCAAGGCCTTCGACAGGCGGACTCCATCGATAATGCTGGCATGGTTCAATTCGTCGGAGATTATGGCGTCTTCTGGGTCGAGCAATGTCTCAAACAGGCCACCGTTGGCGTCAAAACAGGAACTATAGAGGATGGTGTCTTCGGTCCCTAGGAAACTGCTGATGCGCGCTTCGAGCTGCTTGTGGATAGACTGCGTGCCGCAGATGAATCTAACGCTTGCAAGCCCATAGCCCCACTCCTGCAATGCCTCCTGCGCGGCCTGGATAATGGCCGGATGATCCGCCAAGCCGAGATAATTGTTCGCGCACAGGTTGAGGACGTACCGGGCGCCGACCGCGATCTGGGATTGCTGTGGACTTTCAAAGACTCGTTCCCGTTTATAAAGGCCGGCAGCTTGGATTTCCGCTATTTTGTTCCGTAGATGAGTCTGGATATTCCCGTACATTCTGACCTCTTCGGCTATCGAACCGCCTTCGTTCTCCATTGAAACCTCAACGCCAGCACCCGAATCATGAATCCGGCAACTACTCCGATCGAGGTAGATAGCTTCGCATTGCCCGTCCACCGATCGCAGATAAGAAACAGAATCGAAACGATGGCTGCGGCGACGGCGTACGGTTCACCTCGTTCAAACACCTTAGGAGTCCGCCCACTGAATACATCTCTCAGCGATCCCCCGCCAACCGCGGTGATGATTCCCATCAACATGGCTGGCGGGAACGAAAAACCGGCGGCCAGAGCGCGTGTAGAACCCGCAACCGCGAAAAGGCCCAGAGCCGCCGCGTCGACGAGGATTAGAAGCTTGCCAAGCCTCTGGCCCGAATTCGAGCCGCAGAGCAGGCCAAGCAATCCACCTGACGACGCGATGAGCAGATACCGAATGTCCGTGAACGCCAGAGGAGGGCCGTGCTGCAACAAAATGTCACGGGTAATTCCGCCACCCAAGGCCGAGATCAGTCCAAGACCGATCACGCCGACAAAGTCGAAATGGTAGGTCCGGTTCTGTTTTGCTTCCAGAGCTCCAGCCATCGCTCCGGCGAATACGCCGGAAGAATCGATCAGCGAGAAAAGCGAAGATGGAGAAATCGGTATCGGCGCCAACTTAGCTCACGTCCCGCCAGTCGAGGATCACTTTTCCAGTCTGGCCGGAGATCATCGCGTCGAAGCCCTTCTGGAAATCGCGGTATGAAAACCGATGCATGATTACCGGTGAGATGTCCACGCCAGACTCCAGCATCACGGTCATCTTGTACCAGGTCTCATACATTTCGCGGCCATAGATACCCTTGATCGTAATCATGTTGAAGATCACCTCGCGCCAGTCCATGAGAGACTCTTTAGCCGGAATGCCGAGGATGGCGACCTTTCCTCCGTGGCTCATGTTGGCGATCATGTCGCGAAGAGCGCGAGAATTGCCGGACATCTCTAGGCCCACATCAAAACCCTCGGTCATCCGTAGTTGTTTCTGGATCTCGCGAAAAGGCGTCTCGTTCGGATTGACGGCCAGCGTCGCACCCATCTTGCGGGCCAATTTCAGGCGGAAGGGATTCATGTCGGTAACGACGACATGCCGTGCACCGGCATGGCGCACTACCGGAATCGCCATGATACCGATAGGGCCGGCTCCAGTAATGAGCACGTCTTCGCCGAGCACCGGGAAGGAAAGAGCCGTGTGAATGGCGTTGCCAAACGGATCGAAGATAGCGGCCACCTCCTCGCTGATGCCAGGGCCGTGCCGCCAGATATTCGTCATGGGGAGCGAGATCAATTCGGCAAAGGCGCCGGGACGATTGACGCCGACTCCGAGGGTGGCAGCGCAAAGATGCCGTCTCCCCGCGAGACAGTTACGGCATCGGCCGCAGACAACGTGCCCCTCCCCGCTGACTATGTCGCCGGGAAAGAAATCGCTCACGTTTGAACCGACTTCGACGATCTCGCCGACAAACTCGTGACCGATCGCCATCGGTACGGGAATGGTTTTCTGGGCCCACTCGTCCCACTGATAGATGTGAACGTCGGTGCCGCAGATGCCCGTGTAATGTACCCGGATCAACACATCGTTGATGCCGACGGTCGGTTCAGTGACCTCCTCCAGCCAGAGTCCAATTTCAGCCTTCTCCTTAACCAGTGCTTTCAAATCTCGATCCTCGATTCGTCAATCGCTATCGTTTCGTGGGAACCGCCAACCGGCTTAAGACAAGCTCGGATACTGCGATGTCCTGCACTGCAACACCCGTTAGATCGGCGACCGTGATGTCAGTTGCGGAGCGGGATGACCGTTTCGCCGCGCGAGTAAGCGACGAAGGCCTGTTCTATCGCCGTGATCACCTCCCCCGGACGAATGACCCTCTCGATCTGTGCGCGCGTATAGACGGTCGCCATCAGAGCACGTCCCTCACCTTCTGAGAGAGGTTGCCGCCGCAGATGACGATGGCGACCGTCTTTCCCTGGTAACGCTCCGCGGTCTTCAGAAACGCGGCCACAGCGACTCCGGCTGCACCTTCGATCAGCCAGTTCTTCGAGCGATGCACCAGGCGCATCGCATCCAAAATCTCTTCCTCCGAGACAAGAACGCAGGTGTCGATCACAGCGCGGCAGACTTCGAGCGTGACCGATCCCTCTTCGAGTCCGCCGGACGTGCTTTCGGATACGGTGGGTCTCTCTTCGACGGGAAGGATCCATCCCACCTTCATCGATTCGTAGAGGACCGGCGAGTTCTCCGGCCAGCAGCCCACTATCTCCGTGCGCGGCGAGGCGTGTTTCAGGTAAGCGCCGATTCCGCCGATCAGTCCGCCTCCGCCAACCGCCACAAAGACGGCATCGAGATCGGGAATCTGTTCCAACAGTTCGACAGCGATTGTGCCCTGCCCGGCCATCACGTAGCGGTCGTTGTAAGGGGAGATGAAGACCCGGCGTGATTCTGTTGCTCGCTGGCGGGCTGTGATCTCAGCATCCAGAGGTTCGGAACCTGCGTAATGAATCTGTGCGCCGTACGCCTGGATGCGCTGCGCCTTCTCAGGCGCCACTTGGGCAGAGACATACACCTCCGCTGAGACCCCCGCTCGTCGAGCCGCGGCTGCCACGCCCAGACCGTGATTGCCGTTAGAGGCCGCGACAATGCCCTGCGTTCGTTCCTCAGCGGAAAGCTGGAGAATACGGTTTGTCGCTCCGCGCAGCTTGAAGGAGCCGGTGTCCTGCAAGTTTTCGAGCTTGGCAAACACTCGTGCGGTACTCCCTGAGGGGAATTCGGAAATGTCTTCGATGGGAGTGCGGCGCACTGAGGAGAGAATCCTCTTATGAGCCTCCATGGCCATTTGGCCACAGGTAGAAAGGATGGATTTTGTGGCGCTCGTTTTGTTTTGCACTCATTGTCCTTTCGTAGCCGAGCATGAATGTTCTTGATTGCCTTGCTAATGCACAAAGACTGGCTGCGTCCACGCCATCTTCCCGTTCGAATCGGTGATTCTCGCCCGGACATAACCCTCATCACCTTTGACGATGTAAGTTGCCGGGTTCGACGTGTTTTCCTGCAGAAGATGGCCATTCTTACCGATGAACTGCGTGCGATACTTCGTTCGGAAGCGATTTTCTTCTATCTTTATCGTGACCTGATTGTTACTGGCTTGATAGTCGTCCAACTCCACTCCAGTCGAAGCGTAGAAGTCACCTCGCTCAATGGCGCTCTTGATCGCTTCTGCCGTCAATTCAGGCGCGCGCACCACGATCCAAGCTTGCCCCGGCGCGGCTCCACCGGGTCGTTCACGTCGGGCTCGGCGAAGTAGTGGCTGTCGTCGCTCCCCACGCCCAGACCCGCTTCCCGCGTGACAGCAAGATGTCCCACAAACCTTCCGCTGATGGTCGTATGTCACCCGGAGCAACCTCACCACCAAGGTTGTTAATGTATCCTTGGCCGTTCCAGATTTCCAGCAACGTCCCATCAGGAATGTCGTAGAGGTCTTCGGGCTTCACCGACCAACGGTAGTTGGGGTGGTTCACCTGGGCGATCCCGCCTTGCGCTAGCACTGCGGCGATGTTGGTTTTGAATATGACCTCAAGCGGTGTTTCCTTAGATGCATAGGCGCCGCACCCCGAGTCGATACATCTTCTAACTCCCACGGGGTAGATCACCTCATGCGTGAAGAGGGAGTTGATATGTGCGGAAGACCGCTTCGGATCATCGGTGGATTGCGTGATCTCTTGTCCCGGTAGCAGCAAGAAACGTTCCTTGGCTCCGAAGAGTACATTGAGTGGGACTAGATCAGTCAGGCACTCACGGTCTGTGATGAATAAGAATTGATAGTCGTGTTCCCGATACCAGCGCGCGACGACATCAGGCGCGGAATCACCGTCACTATTGATTGTGTGAGTGTGTGTATTGCCTTTGAACCATTGCGTTTGTGCTCTCAGAGCCGCTGACACAGTGAAGAGGAGAATCACGAGCAAGTATCTCCAATTCATTGCAGAGGTTTGGGGCTTTCCCGGATCAGTGCGGCTACGGAACATTTGCCTCCAAGGGGGTCATTGCAATGAGCAGTCCATCCTTCTCGCTTTCTACACCTGGTGTTCCGGCGATCCGAAAGCCTGCATATCGGGTGGTGCTGGGAAGAGCCACGCTCCACTTTTCGCCACTACGGTGATTGGTGTCTGTTTCTGTCCGCCAAGCCTGTGTAGGCACCAACTGCGCTTCACTTAGCTTGTAGACTAAATTGCGATCCATCTGCTCGCGACTGCGCACGATGATCCTCCACGTTCCAGCCTGCGGCTTTTCGACTACTAGGGGTGCTCGCTTGTCCATGATCTCCTGTTGCGAGACGATGACGCAGCCGTCCTTCCCGGTACAGTTGAAAAGGTAAGCATCGGCGTGCGCGCCCTTAGCCGAGCCTGTGACCAGCACGCGCCACTCTGCAAGGCCCGCAGGTACATCGCGCTCGACCTCGGCCATTGCGTGATTTCCCTGGCCCTTCAACTCAGAGGTGGCGAGCTTCGCGTCGTACAACTCAATATGCCCCTCCGCATCCGCAAGTTGATTTCTAACTGATAGTGTTCCACGCTCCGTCTTTGCGATCACCAGAGCGTACTTCGTCACGGTTAGGGTTGCGTGGATGGGCACATCGGGGGCCGGGCCGTCATACTGAGTTGCGTATTCAGGGCGGCCGCGATTCTCCCAAAAGATCTCTTGCGTACCCGGGGAACCATTCGCGACCAGAGACCGCAACTCTTCCATCGGACCGACATGATGAGCACCGTCGACCGGTGCGCCGGGAGGCGTTTTCTCTTGTCTGTAACTAAACCCCGGGAAACTCCTCGCTGAATTGTGAAACGTCCCGGTATAGGGAATCCGCATCACGTAGCGCGCGGCCTGAGTATCATCGTCGGCGCGAACATAGCGGTACTCGTTCCCTAGCGGCTGGATGGTCGACTCATACTTGTCCACTCCTGGTGCGACCTTCTCTGGTATGTCAGGCACGCGCACGGAAAGCGGAACATCCTGCATCACTACGTCTGCCTTTGCGTCCCGCAGTTCCAGAAAGACGATATTCCAGCCAGACTTCCCATTTGTACGGAAGCGAACCCGTACAGCCTTGTCCCGCTCAAGCACGGCTTGGTGGTCGAGAAGTTCGTAGCTTCCATCATTGCCGCGAAGAGCGAGAGTGTACTTCCGTCCTCCGGCATAGCCGCCGTGCCGCGTGATCCAGATCTCGCCATCCAGCTTTTCACCGACATTGGGAAGATCGGCGTGGAAGCCCTGCACTTCGACGATGCGACCGTCTTCCATACGAGAGACGGTGAACGAGGTCAATGCCGGATTGGCCGGATCGTCGGCTTTCGCCATCTTCGCCAGCTGGTCCCAGGACTGCGCAGCATTGATGAGGCCGTAGCCTTGTTGGGAGACCGGGAAGCCCTCCAGCAGCCGCGTGCCAGTGAACACGGCATTATTCAGGCGGGTCGCGTTGTAGCGCACATGCTCACGTTTCGCTTCGCTGATCAGGTCGGCCAGCACGCCACTCATCACCGGAATCGTCGGCGACATATTCCACCCGATAGAGTAGCCATCGGGAGCAGACGATGCGAAGGTGTCATCGGTAAAACCGCGCTTCGTACCGTCGTCCCATCGCAAATCTAGGGGCATGTAGCGCGACTCCGTCACCAGGTTTGCTGACGGGGCCAGCACTGTATTAACTAGACCGCTGGGAAGATTCCACACGAAGCTGTTGACGGTGTCGCGATATGGTGGTGCAAGTCGTTGATTGCGACGCAGCATCTCTGGGCCGTCGTAGTCCATCACATGGATAGTGCCCGCCGCCGCAGAATACGCCGCAATGGGTTTGTTATAGACCGTAATGATGCGCTCCAGAACACGCTGCGGAAAGTCCTCATATCCCTCTTGGCTGTATCCTGGGAAGGCAACGCGACCGATCCCGCCAGAAACATTAACCATATCTACATCTGGCCGACTAAACACGCTCACCAACGCGGCAAGTTCCGTAGATCGGCTATAGTTCCAATCTATGAGTTGGGCGCTGGGAGCGGCTCCGTCGAAGAGACCGCCGGTCAGCGTGTTAGCCGCCAGCGGGCCGGCGACCAAAGCACCGTGGTCGCCTCCGATGCGAAGATAGACGGCGTTCTTCGCTGTATCGATCTTCACACCGAAGGGGATGCGGTTGTCGTCTTTCCCTAGCTCAGTGCCGAACCAATCGATTTCGTGCGCCACGCCATAGTCGCCGAGAGCGTGCTGGTTCTTGAAGCTGCCATCGCCGTCAGTATCCACCCAGACGAGGCCGTTCTGCTGATCCCAGAGCACGCCCACCGAAAGAGAGAGCTTTTTCGAGCGCGAATTCCCTTCAGGGCCAAGTACCAGATCCTGTTTGAAGATGCCGAAACGATAGGTTCCGTCTTTTGGAACAGTCCAGCTCCGTCCAGCCGCCATTAACACTCCGTGCTTGCTTTCAACTGGCTCACCGAAGGGAATCCAGCTGCTGTCCTGGTCCGGCGAAGTCGAGGTTCCTAGATCGGCCACTTTGTGAACGATATTTCCAGCTGCATCTCGGGCCTGTTCCAATGCAGGATGCAGCAGGTCGAAACCCTCGTCTGGGATGCCAACCCGTACGCCGCGCCCATCAGCCTCGGGGCGTCGCTTCCAAAGGGCGCTGAGGCCGATCTCGTCCGCGGCAAAATACGGTCCGTCGGGAGCCAGCGTCGTCGCTACGCGCGGATACGGAATGCCGATGGCTGGCACGGGTTCTACTCTGCGCTCGCTGAGGGAAATCGTGGCGACAGGGTCCTGGTAATACGTCCAGTGATTGTCGCTGGTATAGGCATAGTCGATACCAGCTATATCGAGCGTTTCAAACAGCTTTTCCCGGGAAAGCGTGATCAGAGCATAACCCGATGGCCTGTCCCAAAAGTTGATTTTGGCCCCCAGATGGCTAAGAGCGGCAACCATCGGCTCAGAGCATCCCGGTGCGGAGAGAAACTGTGCCCGGACTTCCTCACGCTTGCCTTCGGCAGCCTCTACAAACTGTCCTCGTTCCCACTCGTTGAGTTGGGCACGTGAGGTGCATTGCGACTTGCAAGAAAGCCCTGAGAGCAATGCGAGGATGAAGACGATACAACATGACAAACCTCTTCGTGAGGAATCCTTTCCGGAGACAATCAGCAACACTGCGCCCTCCCGAGGAGTTTTATGAATTGTTGAAGTTTGTATTTGAAACAAATGAACAACCGCGTACCGGAGGGGTGTAGGTCCATCGCGTCACAGTCGGAATGCCCCTCGGTTATAGCTTCGTCTTTTCTCATTAGAACTGTGCTCTGAGTGAGAACTGCAATGATCTCGGTCCGCCCTGCTGGTAAAGGGACGAGAGGCCACCCAGGCTGCTCGCCAATGTGGCAGTAGCTTGACCGAAGAGCGCACTTCCGTAGTATGGGTAGATCTCGCCGAAGTTCGGATGGTTCAAGATGTTGAAGCCGTCAGCACGAAATTGCAGGCGGACACGCTCGTATATTGGCAGCTCGCGACGGAGAGCGAGATCGAGTTCATCCTCGCCGAAGCCGCGCGCGAAGTTTCGTGGTGCATTCCCAACTTGGGTGCCAGATGGAAGCGTAAAGGCAGCAGGGTTGAGGCGACGCCCACCTGGATATTGCCCATAAAGATAAATTGGCACACCGGGCACAAGGTTCAGACCACTATAGACCTCAGCACCCGTCAATGGGTCCAAAAACTCATTTCCGCTCAGCGCGACAGGAAACCCAGATCGCGCGCTGAATCTGAAATCTGCACCCCAACTCTCAAGCAGTGCGCTCACAATCTCAGAACCAAGATGTGTCGGAAAGTCGTAACTGAGCGCCGCGGTTAGGTTGTTTCTTACATCAAAGTCAGAGTTGCCACGTTGGTAGTTAAAGATACTTTCATCTTGACTGGCGTAGTCAAGCGAATGCGACCACGTATACGAGCCAAGTACCTGTAGACCTCTACTGAGCCTTCGATTGTATTGCAGTTGAAGCGCATTGTAACTTGAACTCAGGCCGTTGTGATATTCAATTATCGATGTAAAGAGAGGATTGAGTGCTGCTAGAGAGTAGGTACTTTGCTCGATCAAACGCCTGCCGTTCGATCCAATATAGCCAAGCGAAATACTCTGCGTTGCTCCGAGCGATTGCTCCAGCGTAGCGTTCCAGTGAAATGAGTAGGGTAGCTGGAGATGTTGGGACGGCATACGAATGGTGCTATATGGCGGCGTGAGTGTCGATTCCAGAGAATAATCGTAAAAAGTCGGGCTAATAGGGAACGCGGTCCCTGGCGTGCCTGCGGAAAACGACGCAGATGCCCCTGTCCCCGGACTAGCGCCCGAGCCGAAAAGCGCAAGGAAATCCTGCCCCGTGTCATAGAACACTCCCGCGCCCGCGCGGAAGACTGTCTCCCGGCCTGGGGTGTTCTGTAAGATAGCGGCTAGGCCCACCCGAGGGGCAAGATTGTAATAGGTTGAGTGGTACAGAGGAGTTCCTGGTGCTGCGAGAGTCAAACCTGATGGATCCTCCAAATTACCATTCACAGTGCGGTTGGCTACTCCAGAGGTAACGGAGGGGGGCGGGTTCAATTCCCATCGCAGGCCGAGCGACAAGTGGATAGCACGACTAACGCGCCATTCGTCCTGAGCGAATGCACTAAAGTTAGTGAATTCGGGATGCTGGAGGCTACTGACCTCAGTAAATCCAGCCGGACTGTTCGCCAGAACGCTCTGGGACGACTTGTACTGGTAGACTATATCTGGTGAATTGACACCAGTACTGGAACTGGTGCGTCGATAGTCAACACCAAAGTGTAAGATATGGCGGCCCTGTTGCTTTTCTAGAGTATCGACGACATTTGACTGATGCTGCTTGGGCGCGGTGGCTCCACTTTCTACGGAAGGAAAACCATAGCCAGAGAAGGGGAGCTCAAAAGCGATGAGCCCCTGATCAGATGCCAAGTTGTGGGCCGCGTGGAGGTCGTACGCAACGGCGCCACCGTAGCTGACTTCACGGTCAGCATCGGCCGCCGCGGCCATGGAATAGTTGAGCCGCAATTGATTCGAGATGCGTGGACCTAAGGAACTCTCTCCGCCTAAAGTGAATGTCTTTGAGTTAGTAGTGGTAAACGCCTCCGTTGTACTGGCAGTCGTCTGGGCGGAGCTCCGGGTTGAGCCGTAGCGAAAGAATAGATGGAGCCACGAGACAGGATGCTCGTCAAAGCGCAGGCTGATCGCATCGAGGCTACTTGGAAGCGACGTACTTAAGAGAAAAGGCGACAAACCATTCCCAGGATCTATGCACTCGGAGTTCGTGGCCGTTGTACAGTTGGGAAGGGGGAAGGCATTTAGCGGACCTTGAATTACTGTGGGGGCCTGTTCACGCAGTTGGATGGAAGGAACGTAGAGCAGGGTTGCAGGTTGAGGCTGGCTCAATCGTAACCCTTCATAGGAAAAAAAGAAGAAGGTGCGATCCTTTCCTGAATAGAGCCGCGGAATCTGAAGTGGACCTCCTACGGTCCCACCGAAATCGTTCTGTCTTTCTGCAGGCTTTTTTATCACTGGGGTTGAATCGTCGTTGAACCAATTGTTCGCATCGAACACGTCATTTCGCAGATAGTCGTATGCACTTCCATGCCAGTCATTTGTACCTGAGCGAGTCTGTATGGAGATCTGTCCTCCAGGCTGTCGTCCAAATTCAGCTGAATAGGTAGAGGTTTGAATCCGAAATTCCTGTAATGCGTCTACTGAGACCAACGCCTGCGTGGTGCCGAGGGCCGAAGTCGAAGGAAGAGCTCCAGCGCTTGCTGAGCTGCTATAGCCGTAAGGGGTAACGCTATTATTCGCACTGACTCCGTCAACCATGAAGTTATTTGCATCGGCGCGTTCACCGTTTACGCTGTATTCTCCTGAAATACCTGAAGCGGCCCCAGTCTGTGGGGATGCTGTTACCACCCCGGGCGCCAGCAGGATCAGGGACTGAAAGCTACGCCCGTTTAGCGGCATCGAGTCCACAAATTGCCGATCGACGACTGTGCTAACAGAGGCGTCGGTGGTGTTTATTGTGAGGCCGCTGCCGTTGACAGTGACGGATTCCGAAGTCGAGCCCACCTCCAGGCGAAAGTTTTCTTCCAAGTTGTCTTGCACGTTGACCACTAGCCCCGTGATATTGGTAACTTTGAAGCCGTCCCGTTGGACTTCGATTCGATATCGTCCCGGCTGCACGGCGGGGAACGTATAGAGCCCGCTGCCGTTGGTCTTAGTGTCGGTTTCCGTTCCCTTGTCGATGTTGACCAGATGCAACGTAGCGTTCGGGATCACTGCGCCGGAGGGATCACTGACGCGCCCGGCGATGGTGGCTGTCTCTGTCTGCGCGAGTGCTGAGGGGAGAAGACATCCGGGGAGAAGCAAGAATGCAGTGACCAAGAACAGTGGCCAGCGGCTAGTGGCTGGTGATGAGTGGGAGCCACTCGACACTGAACACTGATCACTGCTCTTAAGGGCAGTGGTGAGTGACAAGTGGTTAGTGGCGAGAGGCCGTGCTCCGCCCACACTACTCCTATGCGTAAAGCGAGGAGCCCGCATGTTTTTTGACACCCTAGACATAAAATTAACCGTCAACCGCTTGAATGCAGTCGCAGGTGACAAGTGGCTGGTGACTGGTGCAGCGTGCCGGGGAAGCCGCGTCTCTGGGGCGGCGGAAAAGTCGCGCATCGTTAACCTCTCAAGGGCACTGCTAAGTGACAGGCGTCAATGACGAGTGGAGCTGGCGCGAGCTCTTCTCGCCACTAACCACTTGTCACTGACCACTGATCTATTGCCCGTTACTACCGTTTGCACGGCTAAGGGCGCGATTTCTCCATGCGGCCCGAGGAAATTTGCAGTTTTTATACGATCTTCATAGAACGAGCAGCGGGGAGTGGCGAGTGGCTGGTGACGAGGAATACGTCCCGCGCGGCCAAAGTCGTGGCTCTTGCGCGCTAAACTCACTGCATGGCTCTGGCCATATTCGTCGCGTGGCATGGCGCTGAAATCCGCAGCGGCTACGGGTGATTCGCTTTATCGCCCAGATACGCAAAGAGAATTTGTTTGCCATCCGGGTGCTCCACATTCTTCTTTGACTCAGCGGTGACGAAGACTGTGTTGATCTGTGCAAGCACGTGGGGATCGTCGAAGGTCAGGACCCAGCGGCCCGCTCCTGCGTCCTCGTTGCGAAAGATGCCGAGGCTCTTGACTGCATGTTCATCGCCCAGTCTTCCGCCCCATACGTAGAAGGCGACCTGCTGTCTCCTGAGTTTTGCGGCACTGTCGAGATCGTAGGCGTAGAAGACGATTTGCTTGCCTTCCGTGTAGAAGATGCGCCCGAAGGCTCTCTGCCGCTCGCCCTCTCCGTTGTTATCGTGAACGTCGATGATGTGCAGGTTGCGGGCGATGATGAGGTCACGGGCCTGGCTGCCTGCCGCCAGCAGCTCCCGCTGGTTTTGAATCGTGGCGTCCCGTTCAGCAAGCTCGTCGCGAAGGGTATGAACTTGAATCTCGCTCTGTGCCAGAGACGCGACCTGGTTGTTGTTCAGACTCTCGCGTTGCGTCAGTTGGGTGTCGAGGCTAGCGATCTGCGCGTCCTTTGCCGCGGACTGCTGTTTGAGCTGGTCCAGTTGGTTCTGGAGCGTCGCGATCTCGGTGGTGAGCTCCCCGTCGTGCGCCGCCTTCGCCTTGATCTGGTCGTCGAGGTCGGCCACTGCCTGGGTCAGACGCTGCCTGTCAGCGGTAGCGGCGCCCAATGCGGCCTTGAGCCGCATTGCCGAGTCGTCCGACGCGCCCCGATCCGCGGGGACTACATCACTCCCGGGGGGCATGGATGTAGGCGCATGCGCCGTTGCTTCGTCTCTAGTCGGATGGACGAAGCTGGCAATTCTATGGAGGTTGCCGAGAGCGAGAACGGCAATCACGATCGCCGCCGCGAGGCTTCCCGACCAGGCGAGCGGATGACGCGACGCCCAACTGGGAAGCAGTTTTACTGGCGGGCGCAGGGGAATCCCTTCGGAGATAGCCCTCTCCACAAATCGCGCGGTCATCCCGGCCGGCGGGCGACGCTCGGGGCCCTTCTTTGCCGACAAAATACCCGCACCGATCTGAGCGAAATCCCCAAAGCGGTCCCGGCAATCCTCACAGCTCTGGAGATGATTCTCCAGTTCCCGGAACTCGTCCGCGGACCCCAGTCCGCCTGCGACTACTGCGCAGAGTTCCTCGAAATGTTCATGCTCATTCATCGTTTTCGTTTTCACTTCTTTTCTTATTCCGACGGCTTCCTGCGGCCCATGACGTTCCCGAGGATCGAGCGCGCCCTCTCCATACCGCGATAGAGGTTATGACGGACTGCGTGCGCGGAATCGCCGGTCCGTTCCGCGATCTCTTCTGCCGTGCAACCCTCGTAGTAGACCAGCTCAATCACCTCGCGCTGACGAGGCTGGACTTGTTCGAGCGCCTCCCGGACGAGATGCGCGGCTTCGGTTGCCTCAAAAGGAAACGGCCGCTTCTTTTCGACGATGGTGTGATTGCGCAATACCTCCTCAAGATCTTCGAGCTCGTAGTAGCGCCCCGCCCGCAGGTTGCGCTGGTGATTCAGAGCCCGGTGATAGGCGTACATCAAGAGCCACACCTTGAAACTGCCCTTCGCGGGGTCGAATTTCGCCACTGAGCGGAACAAATCGAGGAAGACCTGCTGGACCGTATCCTCTGCTTCCGCATCGTCGCGGAGGATACGGCGGGCGATCCTGAACACGAGAGAACTGTAACGCTCGAACAGGACAGTGAGAGCTTCCGTTTCTCCCGTCCGTAACTTGGCGACCAGCTCTTCGTCAGTATTCAACTGGCACTGAATCCGGCTGAGCATCGTCGATCCGCTGGACGCGCCCGCGCCGACAGCATTCTCCTCGCTCTCGCGTGGTTCATCGTGCGGCGCGAGATCGTTCAGCAGGGATCTTGCTGTGCGAGAATCCATCGATGGAATCCTGAACCCAGGATGAGGCGAGCATAACCCATCCGTGCAACTCGAGAGCCAATAAAATCTCTGCTTCGCTAATGCTTCAAGCATCACAAGACCCCAGGTCTCAGAACTAAATGCACGTTCGAAGCGGCGTTTTCGCCGTTGCTCCTGAATTATTTTTTTGGCGAGTTTATGAAGCGCGGCCGAAACGATGAACCATCCCTGGCACCATCGTAACCTTCGGCACATCATGATCTTGGCGAAAATCGTGCTTTGGATGGGCACTTAATAACAAGCAGAGTTGGCTGCGGCAGAGTCACTAAGCCTCAACGCGGCCCGCTGTCCAATACTCCATCGACCCGATGAGCAGGATGGTTCATGCGCAATCACCTCCCCCAATTCATCGTTCATCCCTCGCACGGGTTCTGCTCCTTCGACCAGGCAGACCGTGCTTCCGGCCTTGACTTCCGCCGTCAAACAATTGCGATCGTCACCGGTAAGAGCCGGCAGTTGGATCGCGTGACCCGGCCCAGCTCTTCACTGCGCCGGCGCTGTCCGACAGCGATCCATTACGAATAGCCCAGCCAGGCTCAATTTGAATTCCCTGGGACCTGGAGTGGCGCATGAGTGTCTACGATCATCTGGAGTTCCGTCACCTCGTCTACATCATCGCGGTCGCGGAGACGGGCAGCTTTACCGCCGCCGCCCAAAGTGTGCATGTGGCGCAGTCGGCTATCAGCCGGCAGATCGGGGAGATCGAGGACTTCTATCATATTCAAATCTTCCAGCGGGTCGAGCGCAAGGGCAGAGGCAAGCGCAAGGTGCATCGCATCGCCAAGCTGACGGTTTCCGGAGAGTCCCTGCTGGGTTTCGCTCACAAGTTGCTCGGGATGCGCAAAGAAATTATCGAAGTCGTGCAAGGGATCGAACAGAGCGCCCTGCGCCCGTTCCGGCTCGGCTTCACACCCTTCGTCGATCCTCACGTCCTGGAAACGGTGACACACGCCTACCGCGATCTCTTTCCCCGAGGCGAAATTGAACCGGAGAGCGGCGACACAGAAGTGCTGGTGGAACGGCTGCGCAGCGGAGAGATCGACGCTGCGCTCGTCACGCTGCCAATCGCTTCCAATGGTTTCGCCGTGCAGTCGGTCATGCACGAGAAGCTGGTCGTGTGTCTTCGCAAAGACGACCCCCTGGCTCAACATGAGACTCTTGCCCCTGAGCAGTTGGGCGGGCAACTTGGAATCTTCAGCGACCCGCGACACCACCCGCGTGCGCACGCGCGCTTGCTGGAGATGCTGGCGGAGCAGGGCATCACACCGCGCATCTCCAATCCCACGTTCAATGCCGAACACGTGCAGTGGATGGTGAAGCATCGCATCTGCCTGGCGCTGATCCGCGAGCGTGAACCATTGGACGAAGAGCTGACGACGCGACCGATTCGCAACGTCAACTGGACGGTAGACTCTGCAATTGTCTATAGGCCCGAACAGCGCCAGATGGCCTTACCGCTTTTGCTGAGCGAGCTGGAGCGAAGGTTCCCCGTAGCGGGAATGGAGAAACCGTCGCCTGATGAGGCGCGTTCCAAACCTGCCCAAGGTTCATTCCCATTTGCGGGCAGACCACGGAGACCCGACGATCGAGATTGACCACGGTGGGGTTGCAGCGCAATCTCTTCGAGGCATTGCCCGGAATCTCTTTTAAGTATTGGACACTTTGATCGGAGCTGACGGAATCTGAATGGTAAATAGGTCGCGCACGATCGCGCACATGCAAACGGTGGGCACTCTCATGGATCATAAAGTCGAAAAACTTCTGTACTCCAAACAAGCCGCTGCTGAGGCCCTGAGTCTCAGTGTTCGCTCCATCGACTACCTCATTACCACCCAGCGGCTTCCTATGCGACGGGTCGGAGGCAAAGTGATGATCCCGGCAAGTGCGGTCCGGCGCTTCGCTAGAGAGGATCACCCGGAGCGAGTCCGTGGAGACGGTCACACCGTCTCCATTTATTCCGAAACCCATCGACAGGTTTCCGAGACGCACCCGAACCGCTTTGGACCGAAAAGCGAAACGATGGATGTGACGCCGCTTCTCAGAGCTAACAGTCGCGGCTAAGCACCCGACCTTTGTTCGAGCGGCAGGCTGGCCAATTCATGCGTTGATGAACAATTCGATTACTTCTGGCAGCTTCTACACGATGAATTAGACTGGCTATTTGCTAGAGATATTCCAAAGACTCGTGCGGCGGAACCCGCGACGGACCGAGGCCGAGATCCAGGCTGATGTCCGTCAATTCATCCTCTCTGCTCCGTTCGAGCTTGAGCCGGGGGATCTTGCTGATGTGTCCCTCGAATCCCCTGTAGGGGATCGGAAGCGCATTGACGTGGAGGCAGGTTCCACGGTCATTGAGGTCAAGCGGGACCTTCGACGCGAACGCGTGAGGATTGAAGCGGAAGAGCAGCTTGCTGGTTATGTGGAGTTCCGGATCAAAGAAACTGGCCTCCGCTATGCCGGTGTCCTCACTGATGGAACCGAATGGCGATGCTACAACCTGGTCGATGGCCGATTGACACAGGTCGATGAAATCGTTCTTGAGGATACTTCCGCTGATATCGCCCGCTTGGTTGTTTGGCTTGAGGGTGTATTGGCAACGACCAGGGATATAGCGCCGACTACCGTAAATATAGAGCAGCGTTTGGGCGCGGGAAGTAGTGCTTACAAGCTGGATCGATCTACGCTCGCAGCCCTCTACGAGAAAAGCCGGAACAGCCCGACCGTCCTCGTCAAACGAAAGCTCTGGACCCAACTACTGGTTTCCGCACTCGGAACACAGTTTAAGGACGATGATGACCTGTTCATCGACCATACGCTCTTGGTAAACACATCGGAAATTATTGCCCATGCGGTGCTGGGTTTGAATGTCAGAGCGATGACTCCCGAGAGACTTCTTTCGGGAGACGAGTTCGTGGAAGCAGGCGTGTACGGGGTTGTTGAGGCGGATTTCTTCGATTGGGTGATTGAGGTTGAGGGCGGCTTGGCGTTTATCAGAACCCTTGCCAAGCGGCTGATGCGTTTCGTTTGGTCAGACGTGAACCAGGACGTGCTTAAGATTCTCTACGAGAACTTTATCGGTACGGAGACGAGAAAGCGACTCGGTGAATACTACACGCCGGAGTGGTTGGCTGAAGTCATGGTGTTTGAAGCTATCACCGATCCGCTTCATACGCGTGTGTTGGACCCAGCCTGCGGATCAGGCACTTTTCTATTCCATGCAGTCCGGAATTTCATCACCGCCGCCGAGGCAAAGGGCGAGTCCGTCGATAAGCTCCTGAATGATGTAACGCGCCATGTTATTGGAATGGATCTGCATCCCGTAGCGGTCACGCTCGCGCGCGTCACTTATCTCCTCGCGATCGGAAGAGACAAGTTGACGGACCCGGGAAGAGGGACCGTTCAAATTCCGGTTTACCTCGGAGACTCAATCCAATGGCGCGAGCAGAATGTCGATTTATGGTCCGCGGGGAATCTCGTCATCAGAACCGAAGAACACAAGAACCTGTTCGGGTCCGACCTATCGTTCCCCGATCAACTACTCGAAGATGCGGCCAACTTTGATCTACTCGTGAACGAACTCGCGGATAGAGCATCTAAGCGAAAACCGGAATCCGCGATTCCCTCACTAAAGCCGCTCTTTGCGCGTTTCGCAATCCCGGAGAAGTTTCAGGAGACAATCAAGAGCACTTTCAAGACGATGTGCCGGCTGCATGATGAAGGTAGGGACCATATTTGGGCGTATTACGTTCGCAATCTCGCTAGGCCGCTGTGGCTTTCGCGGCCCGGCAATCAGGTGGATATGCTGATCGGCAATCCGCCCTGGCTTGCCTACAGTCAGATGACACCCGAAATGCAGGAGACGTTCCGCTCGTTAAGCGAACGCAGGGAGTTGTGGGCGGGTGCTCAGCTTTCGCCACACCAAGACCTTTCTGCTCTTTTTGTCGTTCGAGCTTGCGAACTCTACCTGAGAGAAGGCGGGCGATTCGCCATCGTTCTTCCAAACGCGGCTATCGACCGAGAGCACTACGCAGGGTTCCGGCGCGGAACCTACACGGATGAGCTAGGAACTCTTACTCTCGCATTCAGTCCGTCGTGGGACCTAAGAAGAATTCGTCCTCACTTCTTCCCGAGGGCGGCAAGTGTCGTATTCGGCTCGCGGATTAGTTCGGATTCGGGACCCCGCCCAATGCCGGCAGAGGTCCAAATCTGGAAGGGCAAATTAGAAGCCACAAATGCGCCCTGGAGTTGTGCGAAGGAATGGCTTGCGCGAACAGATGGGCATGTGCAATACACTGGCCAACTCATTGAATCGTCCTATGCTTCATCATTTACACAGGGAGCAACGATTCTGCCTCTACTGGCGTTCTTCGTGAGCAAAAGGGAAGCGTCGGCCTTGGGCATTGCGCAGGGCAAAATGGCGGTGCAGTCGCAGCGGAGCGTCTACGAAAAAAAGCCGTGGAAGGATATGCCTTCGCTAACTGGAGTTGTAGAGAAGAAATTTGTGCGACCCGTTTTTTCAGGGGAGAGCGTTTTCCCATTCACAATCGGGAAGCCGATGCATGCGGTTATTCCTTGTACGAATGAAACGCTTCTCCGTCCAGACGAAATCGACTTGCACCCAGGTCTCCAGAATTGGTGGAACCAAGCAACTCAGATGTGGGAGAGGAACCGGACCAGCGAACGGCTGAGCCTGATGGAGCGGCTTGACTATCAACACACTTTCTCAAAGCAATTGCCCATCGCTCCGCTCCGAGTTGTGTACAACAAGTCGGGAATGCACATCTGTGCCGCAAAACTCAAGAGCACCAACGCGGTTGTCACTCACGGCTTGTATTGGTGCGCAGCAACGTCGGATGCCGAAGCGGACTTCCTCTGCGCCATTCTGAATGCTCCGATTACGACAGAGCTTACTCGACCACTGATGTCGTATGGCAAGGACGAGCGCGACATTCACAAGCACGTCTGGGAGCTTCCTATTCCGGAGTTCGATCGCGCGAACAAGGTGCACCAACGAATTTCACAATTAGGCTCTGCACTGGAGAGAGTGGCTGCGAAATTTGAAGTGGATGACGAACTTCACTTCGCAGCCACCAGACGGCACATCCGAGACGTTCTGATTGCAACTGCCGAAGGGCAGGAGCTGAACGAACTTGTTTTGGAGCTGATCGGGTAGAAACCGGGGTCATGCCCCCTAGTCAATTCGGGCCGATGTCATCTGCTCCGCTGGCGATCTCGATCACGTGATCACCGCTGAGTCTCCCTTGAAAACTTCACTTGTGCCAAGCTCTGGCTGAAAACAAAGCCCACGCCATTCTGCCCACGAAGAAAATCCCGGAACAGCCACCAAAACAGCCATTCGACCAAAATAAAAATGGCAGCCAATTTGGCTGCCTCGCATCTCATTTATTTTGTTTGATAATTGGCTCCTCAGGTAGGACTCGAACCTACAACCCTTCGGTTAACAGCCGAATGCTTTCTTTCCGACCTTCGTTGAAGGGCTGTCCAGGAACCAAAGCCATCATTCCAAAGCGCAATATCCTCATACAGCACATCCATTAGGAATCTGGCTGGCTATTGAGCTGGCGTCCCCAACAAGTATTCGATAGCGAAGGTTTTCCATCCCTATCACTTGATCAAATTCATGCAAGCTCAGGCTACGAGAGCGTGCCTTCAGCTGTAGCACAACTTCTTTCTGAGGCCATGTCGCCCATTCAAATACAGTGGGGAAGGCCCTTCCCCGTTCTTCCGCCAAATGCCTGCGACGGTCACACTGCTTTCTAAATTCGGCGGGATCCGAGATGCGGGGGCACAGATCAATAGCGACATCAACATCGCCCAACCTATCCACACATGACAGCATACTGCCAAACAAAACGGCGCTTTTGACTACGAATGCATATTCTTTCGAAGCGTTTACAGCATTCACGCGATCCAAGAACTCTCGTAGGACCCGTTCTGCTGTTCCTCGAGAAATTGGCTTCGCAGCAGATGCATTCGCAAATGCATGACCTCGCGTTGCAACCTGGAAGGCTGCTTTATTTCCAAAGGGCAGTGTGGGCTCAATGAGTTCGAGCGCGACCATATCATTGATAAACTCCGCCGCCCGGCGTGATTTGAGTTGCATAAAGCCCTCAACAGCAGAGAGCATGAAAAAACCACGTTCGAACCTCCTGAGAAACCCACGCACCCGCAATGCAGAATGACCCGCGACAACTTCTTCCTTCGTAATTCGCATTTCATTCACCCTCTGCTCAAGCAACGATTTGACGAAATCCTGCTTTCTTCTCGGGGCATAAACTATCGTGGGCACAATCCCGGTCGAATATGGATGCCTTCAAATCCCCGACTGCGGTTACGCTCACCGACCCCTCCAGCGGCATCCGGAAACAATAGTTCTGCAGAATTGAAACTTGGTCAAAGTCTTGCGAAGCGTAGTGGTATAGATATCGAGCAGATTTGACCGAAATTCGATTCCCGTCTAAACAAATCGATAGATAGACGACTATTGACCTCGTATCCGGGTAAATGAATACAGGTCGCAAACTGGGACAGGGGGCTGCGAGCCCCTTAGCGGAGGAATTCTTATGACACCCGAACCATTTGTATCCGCTCAGGAGGCTGCCAAGTTCATCGGGATTAGCAGACGTTTCCTCACGGAGCTGGCCCGTCGGGGAATCGGCGGCGCCTACCCGATTGGAACCGGCAACTTGCGCAAGACATGGGTCTTCCGTCTCTCGGAACTGGCCGCATCGATTGATCGCAGGAACGCCTCAGTAGACCGTCGCCCTCCACAGAGCGAGCCAGCGTATCATTCAGATATTAGGCGTTCCCTACTGAAATGAGACGTTATGGCATATCAGAGGGGATCACTCAGAATCGTGTCCCGCAAGGGCGGAGATGTTTGGATGCTTCGCTACCGACTCAACACAGCGGATGGCAGCCGCAAGGAGAACACCTTGCCAGTTGGCCTTCTCAGGGATTTCCCTACTGAGAAAGCTGCCTGGCGTGAGGTAGACAGATTAGCGCTGCTCGTTCGTATCAACAGTGAAGAATCTGGTACTCGCATCCGCTTCGATGCCCTTGCCGAATTTTATTTGAAGGCTGATTTTGGCGACGATGCAGTGCGCCAAAAGTCGGTCAACACTATCCCGATCGTTGAGCACTACGTCCGGGACTACCTCATTGCCCGCTGGGGTAATGAGTTCGCTGGCGATATCCGACCGCTGGAGATTCAGCGTTGGATGAAGTCGCTTCATACCGTTAATGGACTGGCCTGGACAACGATCTCCAAGATCCGCGGCATCATGCTGCGGGTCTATAAGGTCGGCATCCTGCATGAGCGCGTCGATAAGAATCCGGTGGAGCATGTCGAGACGCGTTCCCAATCCCTTTACAAGGCAGTCGTTATCACACCGCAGCAAACCCTTGCCATTCTCAACAAGCTGACGACCCCGTTGCATTACACGCTGGTCCTGACTTGCGCCGCCACGGCGCTTCGCGCATCGGAAATCATCTCGTTGCGGTGGTCAGACCTTCTGTGGAGCGACGGGCAAATCCGCATATCGAAACGATGGGCAAAGGGAGAGGACGGCGAGACCAAGACGGCAGCCTCTAACAGCTATGTGCCGATGCATCCGGTGCTGGCGGAGTATCTGAAAGAATGGCGCGCGCAAAGTCAATATTCGAAGGTCGACGATTTCGTCTTTCCGTCGCAAGTCAGGGACGGTAAGGTTCCTATCAGGGCGTCGACATTCGTGCAGGACCATTTGCGGCCGGCGGCGGTGAGCGCCGGCGTGGTTCTCGTGAAGGGGCAGCGCTTCGGTATGCACAACCTGCGGCACAGCCTAAGCACCTGGCTCGTGAACAAGGGGAAGGTCGATCCGAAGACGGTGCAGGGGATGCTGCGGCATAGCGACATCCGCACAACCATGAACCTCTACACGCAGGATGACCGCGACGAAAAACAAGCGGCGCAAGGCGCATTCCTAAGCGCAGTAGGACTTGGAAGTCGTCTAGTGCAGTAATTTGTGGATCGGATTGTGGATTGTCACTATAGGAGCCACACAAGCTTAAGTCCTTTGCTTTGTATGGCGGGGACGACGGGGCTCGAACCCGCGACCTCTGCCGTGACAGCTAATCCGTGTCGCGTAACTGATTGAAACCAGGCGTAACGGATGGCTACCTGAGCGCCCAGAAACCCTCATGGCAACGGTTATTGGACCCTTATCGGACCCGCGGCCTTTGCCCTCTAAACCTTTGCCCTGGACATCTGCCCACCCTTTGCATTTTGACCCATCCCTGCCGCGGTCGCCGAAATTTGAAGATTTGAGCTGATCGCCGAAACACGGTAGAGATGGCCTCAATAAGCGCATTGGCCTGTACGCGACAACACAGATTTCGGGCCACGGCAATTCGCTGGTTCGTGGGCGACTTGCCGGTACCGACCTAATCGAACCAGCTCGCGTCTCCCCTGAGTGTAGCCTTCACTTGCCCTCCCTGCTGCAGCTTCAAAGAGTGAGGAGATTATTCAGCGCCTTAAACGCTGCCTCGAAACGATCAAGGGTCGCAGACGACAGATCAGGAGCCAACGCCGCGATATTCTCCGTGAAATAGCGTGCCGGCCGGTAATGGTTCAACGATCCGTTTTTCAGGGGATTCGTCGACACGTATTCTTCGATCGAAACCAGAATCCGCGGATAGTTTTGGTTGAGCGCGGTCTGCGCAATGGGGCTCGCAAGCTGGTTCTTATATTCCTCGTTGACGAGCCGCAGATAGAAGTCGGGCTCGAACATATCCTCGATGTCGGCCTCGACCTTGCCGGTGAAATCTGCAAAGGTCAGTACATGATTCCGACCGAGCAGCTTGCGCTTGTAGAGATTCTCGATTGTCTGGGCGCTGCTCTTCTGAAAATCGATGAGCGTGGCGACGCGCAGCGACGACTTGGCGCCGATAAGCGCAACAAATGTGGGCACTTTATCGGCACCGCCTACCGGGGTCAGGGTCCATGCCGGATTGAGCCCTTCGCGGCCGTTCTGCGCAAGGATGGCGGACAACGCTTGGATATAGAGGAGGTCGGATGCCCCTTCGATCACTATGCTGTTCGGACCCACGAATAACGTTTGGTAGATTTCATATCCGAGTGCGCCCTGAAGCGGAAATAAACTGTCCGGCCCGGCGTCGAGAACATCCGTGAGCACCTTCGTCCCCTCTTCCTCCGGGGGCAGTTGGTCATCCGAATCGATGGTTTTGTCCTGCACGATGCGGACACGCTCGAAGTGCTGGGAATCGACCATGAAGGGCGAATGCGTCGAATACACGACCTGATGAGTGCCCCTCAGCTCTTCCTCGAAATAGCGCAGCAGATCTTCCTGGGCTTTTGCGTGTAGAGATAGGCCGGGCTCGTCGAGCAGAAGTATAATGCGCTGCTGTGCCGTCGTCTTGAGGCGCGAGTACCAGGCGAGGAACGAAAAGAACCAAACAAATCCCCGCGAACGCGTACCGAGCGCGGTGTTGACGAAATGCTTCTGATCCGCGACTTCCGCCCAGATGTTGGTGCCGGCGCGCATGTTTTCCGGGTCGCCGGGCCTGGCCGGCCGCACGTCGAACGCAAGGCGGAGATGCTTGTTCTGCGACCAGTATTTCAGGATCTTGTTGGTCAGGTGGTTGCCCGCGCCCTGGAGCCTGTTCTTCAACTCCTGCGTACGGTTTGGGTTCACCAGCTCGGGCAGCTTCAGCCCGGCGAGTTCGATAAGGCCGATGATGGGGTGGTCTGAAGGCTGGAGCTGGCTCTTATCAATACGTTGCTGTAGGGCCTCGATATTCTCGCAGCCACGCATCTGATAATACTCGTCAAAATAGAGAAAATAGGGCAGATGCGGCTGAAGATATTTCTCGTAGATATGCTTTGCGAGGCCAGCCGCGTTGATCTGGTCAAGTTCCGCGCGCAGCGATTTCGCCGCGACCGTTTCCTGCAACGATTGCGCTTGCGCCTGGGCCTGCGCCTTCTCGTCGGGATCAGTAAGGGCGTTGGCGGCCGTCGCCGCTTGGTTGAAGTTCGATTGCTGGGCGTCGCCGCGCGTTTTCAGAACGGACGAGAGGTCTTTGAGCGAGTTCCACTGGAGATTCTCGTCGCGGAGCGGCTGAAGCAGATGCGCTGCCACGAGCAGGGTTTCGCCCGCGACTTTCTCATCGGCCTTCAGTGCGAAATTTGTCTTGTTCTCATAGCCGCGCGTGAGCGTGACCGTGCCTTCTGGCAACACGCCCTTGCCGAAATGCTCTTCCAGCGGTGCCAGTTCATGGGGCTCCACGATAAGTATCGCCGTAGTGACGATGGAGTGCGGCTGCTTGCCGCTGTTGACCTGCTGCTCGTATTCCGTCACCTGCGATCTCGGGTAATCGTCGGTGATATCGAACAGGTCGTCGCCTTTCGTGATGGGATTCAGGCGGTAAAGGGCCTTTAGCAGAGACGTTTTACCCGCTTCGTTCTTGCCTACAAGGCATGTAATGTCGGCGACATCAACGGGATTGGAATCCCGAACCGACTGAAAATCCCGGACACGGAAAGTCTTCAGGAGCATGGCGGAGTCCTTGCCGGACGGAGTATGCCCGTCCGAAACACACCTACAGCATTCTGTTCAAAGGGCAGTGACGATTTTAGCAGTTGGCGGTGAACAGCGGTATTGCCAGGGCAGAATCCAGCAAGCCAATTCAACTTGATAACGGATCTTCCGCGACGATCAATGAACGCATCATCGCCGAGCCAATCAATGACCATTCTTTTACCCGACTGCCGCAACTTTGAAGCAGGACCGTTGACATACCAGCACCACAGCCTAGAACCCTTCGATCTCAGCGGGCTTGGACTGCTCTTTCAGGAAAATTTCGACCCTATCTGAAGTCCAGACCGCAACTCCTGTTCCGAAGAAGTCCGTGTCCTCCGTCCAAATCGCACAGGACAGAGACAAGGCAGTAGCAAGGACAGGCCAGTCCTCCTCGTCTCGGCCTCGAAGGCGCTGCCGGGCATCGGCTTCGAAGAGACCGTATGTCTCATCGCCGATAGACTCGATCAGGGATTGCAGATATGCGAGCGTGGCGGGAACATCGTTATTCGACTTGTCTCGTTTGGTCAGCAGCGCGGGCAAATATTTCTCTGCGTCTGCATACGCAACTTCCGGGGCATAAAACCGGATGCCGAGTGCAGCATAGGTCTCAAGAAGCTTCCGGACGCGCTTCCCGAGGACAGCACGAATCAGGATGTTGGCGTCCAGAACGATCATCTTAGCGGACGGTAGCCTTTCTGCCGCGGCGCATCTGTTTGAACTCTGCGACGATCTCTTCCTCGTCTACATCGGAGAGGGCGGCTGCGAGGCGGTCAGCCGCTGCACGTAGTTCGGTCATGTCGGCGGACTTGACGGATTTGCGCGGGGTCGGCACGTAGACTCCAAGAGTTTCACCGCGCCGCGTCACGGCGACAGGCGTGTCGGACTCCAGAAACCGGGCAATCTGTTCGCGAAACTCCCGTACCCCCACTTTGATTGCAGGCATAGGCACCTCCATGTGTACACTTGAGTGTACACCTTCGGCGTTTACGAAATCAATTCCCATGACATTCGCTCTCCATTAAGGTCGAACTCCAATTCACCCTTTCGTCCTAAAGGGCAAGTGCTCGTCGCTCCAATCCCGCAACAGGTTGATGAGCCGCAACGCCGCGTGACCGCCCGACTCGGACAGCGAATACTCCACATGAAGGACGCGTCCACTGAGGTTCATACGCACAACAAGGCCGTCTCGCTCCATTTCACGAAGGTGTTGCGTTAGCATCTTCTTCGATGCCTGGGGAAATAGCCGACGCAGTTCGCCCAGGCGCGCGGGTCCATGCTGAAGCCGTGAGAGAATCCGGGTCTTCCATTTCCCCTGAATGAGATTGACGGCGATTTGCGCGGAACATACTTCCAGACTTTTGGAGTTCGTGCGAGCTACTGAACGCGTTCGCCTTCCGGCTTTGGGATCTTCCAAACGCGCTTTGATCTCACATATCTCCGTCAACGACTGCGAGTTTCGACTCAAGGCTGATTCGGGTTTAACCTGTTCACGCAAATTCATCAACATGCTTCACCGCCGATTAACGTTCAGGTCTGTCCTTCAACTACTAAAGGCACTTTCATGCGCCGTTTGGGGCACGGGCGCGGAAGTTTTTTTACGCAGGTCGGGTTCATCCGATTGTGGTCTATACTTAAGTCGTTGAATTAGTTAACTCATTCGAAACGATCGCTCGTTTATGCCGCCACAAGGTTCTATCTGGCAAGAGCTGACGTGGAGTTGGGCCTATTCGACTGGGCACCCTGCTTCTGATCAGAAATTGGAGGCCGCTGCGAAGACAGCATGGTCATATGCGGTTCTGTGCGCTTCTACGTATCTGTACGACCGTGAAGCCGCGCACGATCTGATGGACCATGCGGTCGAGAATGCCTCTCATTACATTGCGCGTCATCCGGATCGACCTGCAGATAAGCTCGTTTCACGTATCAAAAGTATGATTCGACGTCGCGCGAAGCAGCTGGCGGCCAAGCATCGCCATGAGCTCCCATTCGGGTCGCTGCTGGATCTGGAACAGCGATACACTGGCGAAACAGAAGCGGAACAGAGAGTCTATGCAAACGAGTTGTTTGAACGTCTCTCTCCGTTTGCCCAATCCATCGTCAACCGGCGCTGGCTTGGATATTCGTGGCGAGAGATTGCGCGAGAACTCGAAATGGACCACACAGCTGTGCGCCGTGCATATTACGTGGAGTTGAACTCAGTGCTCCGTAGTGTGTCCCGACCTGGAGCTTGCGCTTCATGCGATTGAATTGGCTTCGATCCTCGCGCGTTGAGGATCGCTTTGAAACCTGGATTGCGAAACGTCACCAAGAACGGGTTCTCGCTGGAGAGACGACTTCTTCTGGTCCCCACCCAGACGAGACCTTCCTTCGCGACCTTGCCCGCAAGTCCAAACGGATCTCATTGTCGGACCCGCGAGTAAACCACGCAGCGAGTTGCCCAAACTGCATGAGTCGATTGCTGACTCTTCGCCAAGAGTATCGGTCACATCACCAAAGGCTGGTCTTCGCGACGGCTATCGCAGCCTGTGCGCTGGCCATCGTGGGGGCTCTCATCACCTATCGGGCACTGCAAAAGAGCCCTGCAACGGCGAATACCGCAGTTGTTTCGCAGACTGTTAACCTCTGGGACGCCGGAACGGTGCGCGGAGAGCAGCCAGGTGAGTTGCAATCGGTGTCGCTGTCGGCGGCATCTGTGAGGCTCAAGATTATCCTTCCTCGCTTTAGTCCTGCGGGCAGATACGCCGTCGCTGTGACGCGGGACCAGATGGGGACCGGAGTCTTGGCACAGGCCACTGCAGACACCATTAGCGAAGGCCAGCAAGAAATACTCTCAGTCAATCTGGATCTACATAGAGCCGCGGCTGGAGCCTACTTCCTCGCTACCACTCACGAGCAGGATCAGGCAGCTTATTATTACCCGCTGCAAATCAAATAGCGGCCCGTCTCGCCGAAGTCGTTCAGCTTGCCAACATCTTCCCGAATGAGAGGTAAACGAGTGCTTTGGCCTGTTCTCGCCAACTGACACTTAAGTGCCGTATGGCCCGTGGCACGTCCGAATGAGCAATTTGGACGATGCCGCTATTCCCCGTCCGCTTCGGCAGGTGATAGTTACTAACGTTTCAGGTCAGTTGCTACCCTGCACAAACCCTTTGGGGACCAATCATGGACCATTGTGGTCGGAGGCTGCGATGACTGATGGAGGATGATCACGATCGAACGGCGCCGTTCGGAGCCAATAGCGGTGAGGTGCATTGATAATCCCATGGGAACGATAACCGGGGGGCCTCCTACGCGGCTGATCTGCATGTGACCATCGGAGGTCTCCAGGCATGTTTCGCCGCCGACCGCGTACCAGGCCTCCGGGCCGGAGTGTATGTGTGCGGGTGCCGTCATTCCGGGTGTGAAGTCCGCTTCCATAAACTGCGCCGAGTATTTTTCCCCTGCGACGATCGGAAGCGGTCCAATCTCTGCAATGCGATTTCCGTGGGTAGATTTCCAGTTCTCGTCCTCGATGGTCATCAACCACACTTTGCCAAACGATTCGATCACTGTGCCACGCGGCCCCTTGTCCGCTTCGGCCGCGACGCGCGTTGGATACGTATCGAGATGCCAGAACACTCGCGGCTTTTCGAGTTGACCCACGGGATTGTCGGCCAAGATCCAGCATCCGATGTCTTGCGTTCGGGCACTCGCCGGCTTGCATGTGTCTCCCGGAACAGCAACGCCTTGCGCTGCCAGTTGTGTGCAAAGGAGCAATGGCAAACAAGAAAGGAGCGTGGCGTTCAACCGCAGTCGAATCATTAATCTGAACCTCAAATTCATTGTTGGCTGTCAGGGAGAAATTTTACCCGATCACATAGATATGCCCGTAAGCTCAGATTTCAAGGTTCTGACTGAATTGTCGAGCAGCCGGAGATTGGGCCAAAGCAAACTGAGCTCTTCGTTGGCAGATAATCGCCAACGCGCTCATCGAAAACCTGAGGAGTCCTCGGCAAGTTGGCCGCAAGGGCACTCAGGGATTACATTGAGCAGGGGCGATCCTGACCCGAGGTGTTGTTGTGGACATTGCGGATTACGCGCGGCAATTCGCCTACGACGAGTGGGCCAATCGCGAGGTCGTGGGAACGATGCAGTCCACCGGCGCGGACGAGCGCTCGCTCGCGCTTCTGGCGCATATCCTTTCTGCGGAGCGCCTGTGGCTGGAACGCATCAAGCAGCAAACGCAGAGCTCGCCGGTGTGGCCCAAAGCGAGCCTAGAAAACTGCGCTGCGCAAATCGAAGAGATGGGCCGGCTCTGGCGCGAATACCTATCAGGTATTGCAGAGGAAGAGCTCGGGCATGCGATTTCTTATCGAAACAGCAAAGGCGAGCTCTGGACAAGTAGTGTCAGCGACATTCTTACTCATATTATCCTGCATTCCACGTATCATCGCGGACAGATTGCCAGCCACATGCGGGTCGGCGGGAATACGCCGGCCTATACAGACTTCATTCACGCTATGCGCCAGGGATTTGTGAAGTAGGTCGCCGCAAAGTTCCCGATGGAAGGGCGAAACTGTACATCTTTACATTAAGAACAGAATGCTTCTCTTAGTCACGCCGTTTGCGTTTGGTGCATCGCTTCGGTGCCTGATGCCTCGGTGCCTTGAGTAAGGGGAGCGGCAACTGGCGACGAACTTTGGCATCGAACACGATCGACGTCTCGATTCCTACGACACAGGTTGACTGGTAAAGCGATCAAACGTTAGAAGCTGCTAGGACGTGAGTTCGCAAATCTTATTACCGGACACATGCCCGTAATCCATCCGAAAAGCCCCAAACTGAAGCTGGATCAGCGCATTGGGCTTGATATCGCCAGTTGAGGCAGGCTTCTACATTTTGTCCCCTCTGAATATCCTGAGGATCTGTGTGGCGCCATCTGGACCGTGTGCGAACGACGAGTTCGACATACAGCACGGGGTACGGAGGCGGAACGATAAAATCAAGGCCTGAAGGGAGTTCTGAGTGAGCGCTCTCGACACGTTGGATAAACTAATGGTCGGTTTCCTCCAAGACCAGGCAACACCTCAACCAGACGTTCTCTGGCACTATACGAATGCTGTTGGGTTTCTTGGTATTTTTCGGTCGGGGAAGCTGTGGGCGACCAATACGGACTACTTGAATGATGCATCGGAGATACGGTACGCAAGGAACCTTGTCTTGAGAGCCGTTTACAGTAGCAGGTCGAGCACAGTGAGTCACAACGAGCACGAGATGCTCAATCTCCTCTGCGATTGCATTGGCAGCGATGCGACGCGCCCTGTCTTCGTGGCATCTTTGTCCGCCGAGAAAAATGAGCTTAGCCAATGGCGTGCATACGGGGGCAGTTCAGGAAGCTTTGCACTCGGATTCCATCCGGGGCGCCTCATCGCGGCGGTCGAAAAGAATACAGACACGCGATTCAATCTTTACAAGTGCATTTATGACGAAGGGCGTAGTCGGTCCCTTTGCCAACAGTTCGTCGATGGCCTGCTTCACGAATACCGCGTTCAGCGAGCGGCACACAAATCGGGTGGCGACGACTATCAACAAACGCTTGACCTCGTGCATGAGGCCGTACGACTTTTCGACACGCTGGCGCCACTCATAAAACATCCAGATTTCATCAAAGAGTCGGAGTGGCGGCTGGTGTCCAACCCGGTCGACCTGACAAAGAGACCGATACGTTTGCGCGAGGGGCGCACCGGGATCGTTCCTTACATCGAGCTAATCATCGCCAAAGACAAGACCGATCCGAGATTTACAGTACACACCCTGATCGGACCCGCGATTCGTCACGTTCCAACGAACACCAATCTGGCACAGATTGCTTACTGCGATGACTTTATCCTCCAGCCCTTTCCTGTAGAGCCGTCTACGACCCCTTATCGGCACGGATAAGAGTGATCAGTCCTCCGTTCGCGAACTCATTGCGAGCACCCTTCCAGTTGGAAATGCGCTAAGTCCTGAAGTCAGCAGTTGACAATCGGACTGGCCCGAATTGCTAGACGCTCGCCGACTTCCGTTGCACAGTAGCTGTTTTCCACTTCCGGCCTGTTGCGGTCTGCGCCATCGTGTACTATTTCGTTGCAATGATTGAGCCAACCTACGCAAACCTCCAGAAGCTCTTCGCCGACCGCGTGTTCCGAATTCCGGCATACCAACGCTTCTATAGTTGGCAGTCGAGACAACGCTCCGATCTGTTTTCGGACATCAAGAAGTTGTCAGCCAGCGCGTCTGACCAGCACCACTTTATGGCAACAATCGTATGCAATCGCACTGGAGAAACCAAGGCGATCGGGACGGCGGAATACACGGTCAACGATGTGGTCGATGGCCAGCAGCGACTCACAACATTGATCGTTCTCCTTAAGTGCATCGAACTCGCACTGTCGGAAGGTGTAGAACGAGAAGAACTCGCAAATATTCTAGTCAAGCGTGACGGTCTTTTGATCCTTCTGCAAACAAACAATGTTAATGCCCATCTGTTTAATGCGTTCATCCGTGAGGGGAAAAGGACCGACAAAAAAGATGTAAAGCTCAAGTCGGACCTGAATCTCGTGCAGGCGATCCAAGAATGCTCAAGCTTCGTCAAGTCATGGCAGCAAACCAGGCCCCTAGCTGACTTGATGCGCCTTATTCTTCACCGTTTGGGATTTGTGGTGTTCGATACGGTGGATGCACGCGCTGTTTACACTCTGTTCGAAGTTCTCAACAGCCGTGGGTTGGCGGTGGATTGGCTCGACAAGACCAAGAGCACTTTGATGGGGCGGGCCTTCGAACTGAGTGGTTCCACGATTGCTGCTCAAGCGGCAATTGAAGAGCTTCAGAAAGTGTGGGGCAAGATATATGACAAGCTCGCTGAAGAGGATGTGCCAGGTGAAGAGGTACTGAGAATCACATCTACACTTTACTACGGCACCGAACAGGGAAAACCGCGCTCAGCAGACGATTCTCTCGACGTTATCAGAGACGCGTGCAGCTTGCCCAAGCATCCCGAAGAGATGAGTATGCGCCTTTTGCGCGTCGCCGAATTGACTACGGAGGTCTACCGTAATGTTCAATGGAATGTAGTAACAGACATACTGCACGCACGGTTGCTCGCTGTAGCCCTGTTCCTAGCGAACGGCGTTTCAAGCCATGAGCGCCAAATGCTCTTTGAACAGTGGGAACGGGTCACATTCCGAATCTTCGGTCTACTGCAAAAGGACTCCAGAACCAAAGTGGGCGATTACGTCCGTCTAGCTTCGCGAATCGTCAAAGGAGACCCGAACCATCAGTCATTCAACCAAATCATGACCGCTCTAAAAGAACTTGGGGCCGAGTACCCGATCACAGACGCTATCAGCCAGGGTCTCCTGCGCACCGACCTTTATTGGGTCTCGCCTGAGGTGTGTAGATATGTTCTCTGGAACTATGAGGAGGCTCTGGCACACACGAAAGGTCCGAGCGCAACTGTAGACGAACACGAGAGAGCGAAAATCTGGGAACTGCGGGCGGTTGACTCGGTGGAACACATCTTTCCACAAAGCCTCGCAATAGGATGGAAAGACAAGACGGGGGATAAGCCCTTCAATCTTGAAACCATAAATGCCAATGTGCACCGTATCGGAAATCTTCTGCTCTTACCGCAGCCGCTGAATGCTGGAGCGCAAGCCCGGCCATTCACAGAGAAAAAGCTCCTTTACAAACAGCACCACCTTCGGATGATCGATGAAATATGTTCGCTGGACGATTGGACGCTCGACTCTATCGACCGGCGCGAACTTGTCCTTGCTGAATGGGCCGCTAAACGATGGGCTGATATCTAGGCGACCCGGGCCGGGGCACCAGCTTTGTTCTGCGCACATAACAGGAAAAGATCCGACTAAATGGGATTCTCGCCAGAATATTCACCACTGGCGGTATCGCCAGTGCACTCATCGACAATAAACGGGGCTTCAGCTGGCTCTCACGCTTGTCATGTTGTGAAGTGACTCAATTGCGTAGTCGAGTTGTCTATCCTGACCAAGGCGTCTCTCGCGCCAATCAAACTCAACCAGTTCGTCGGGTTCGATCGGAGTCCCCTCAAGTACCGAGCCCTTCCAAGTGTAATAGGCACCAGTCGGCAAAGCTAATCGAAATCCCCGCCCCACCTTAACGGATGTTGCGGAAAGCAGTCTGCCTGCTGTCTTTTCTCCAACAATTGCGGCTAAATTGTTCTCTCGTGCGAAAGCCACAATCATTTCTGCGGCACTTGCCGTATGACGGTTTACCAGAAGCGCTATGTTTCCGTGAAACGGCTTGGCGCCTAATCCTTCGCTCTCTGGAACGATAGCTTTCTTCGTCATCATGGCTGGCGCAAATTTCAATGCCAGCGGCCAAAGTGCCTTCATAGAGACTGGAACCCGTGAGAACCGCGGAAAATGCTGCTTCTCAGCATCCAGATTTGCCGTGACGCGTCTTTTATCGAGAGCAAATCCAACGGGAATCTTGTCCGGTGTCAGCAGGCTCATCACACGCAACGCTCCGATGCCTCCGCCAGTGTTGCCGCGGAGGTCGATAATCAGCCTATCGATCACGTCCAGCTTCTTGACCGCGCTGGAGATTTCGTTCGCAACTTCAACTCCTACCATACCGGGAAACATGGCAATTTTGAGATAGCCGAGTCCATCTTCAAGCCGACGAGACTCGACCAATGTGGGCTCTACAAAGTGAAGCTTCTTTCCCTTGGGCCTGGCTACGTCAACAAACACCGTCTGCTGGATATTGTCATTTCCCACAATTTGAACCTTCGTTTGAGTCCCCATCGGGAATACCGGGTGTTCGGGTGGCACAATATCCCGGTCATCAACACGCAGGAGAAAATTGCCTGGCTCAATCCCAGCGTTGCTTGCGGCTCCGCCGGTGTGGACATCCTGAAATATCCATCGCCTTCCATAAGGAGTGTCATCGGCGAGGTATGTTGCACTGAGGGCAGCTCGGCTCGACGCCCTGCGTGCGCTGCTGTGAAAGAAGCCCAAATGAGAGGTCTTTAGCTCAGCCAATAAACTGGTTATGGACTGTTCAAAGGAATCCGCAGTGGCTGCCTGCTCGATGATCGGACGGTGGCGATCGACGGCGGCCTGCCAGTCGCCGTTTAGTTTTTCAGGTGAGTAGAATCGCTTTTGCAAAGCGCCAAGGACATTGGCGAGTATCTTGCGGCGATCCTGAAGCGAAAGCTGAACTGGCATCACTGCTTGCGTCGTGGAGCTAAGGGTCATCTGGAACTCCTGATATCGGTGCTTGTCTGTTTGAAGAGACTGCCACTAGGCTCGCCAGCGAGTTCAAAGGCGGCCCAATAGTAGGGCGGTGCGCCTGAACTGACCATCTCTAGTTGTGCCTGTCGCAGTGCCTCTGCCTTCTCCTCATGCTTGCTCAGATGCTCATAGAAGGTGGTCATGAGCTGAGCGGTTGCATGGTCTTCAAGCTCCCATAGCGTTGAGACTACACTCTGGCCTCCCGCTTCGATGAAGGCATTCACAATATTGGCAACGCCTTCCTCACCCACGGGTCCAATTCCGGTATTACAGGCAGACAGAGTCACTAGGCTGGCATTGAGACGTAGCCTTCGAATTTCACGTACTTGGAGAAGTCCATCATTGGTTCCGGAAGCTTCAGGCGCGAATATGAGAGCGGAACGATCCGGAAATTCTGGATCAGCGTATCCATGAAGGGCAAGGTGAATGACGTTATACCGGTCTAGTGGAAGCCGCTTAAAGTTTGTCTCGGTGGCTTGGGAGCCCAAGAGAACGGTGTTGGGCTTCGTCATGTCAGCTGCAGCCGTTTCGACCTCGTGTTCGCTCTCTGGAAGCGCAACCAACTCGCGTCGTTCGGGTCCGGAGGCAACTCTGCGTATGCTGGCAACGAGTGTGGTGGGCGGTGGTTTCGAAGTCCATGCGGCCACTCCGACAAACGGCAAATTGCTATGATCCGCGGCCTCGGAACGGTGCCTAAGCATATAGAGCACGGTTCCTGACGGAACAACTGTCACTACATGAGATGTCAGAAGGTATTGACCTGAATTCACCAAAGCAGAAAACGGCAGAAGATGCAGCTTTCCATCAGGCACCACGATCAGAGCGGTCTTCTCTTTGAGTTCCGATATTCCACCCAACAGATCGTTAAAGATCTGCTGTGCTAAAACTGCATCCGTCTTCTCATGCATAAGTTCTGAGCGATACAGTGTGGTTTCCTGCTCCAACATACTTTTGGAAGGGAGCGTATACCGATGCACAGATTCTCGGGTCACAGCAAGGGCATAAGAGTTCGGATCGGCTAACACGTATTCAACAAGAAGCTCGGAGGGATGCAGCGTGGCTTGCAATTCGGCAAGAGAAACGGGAGCAGGCCGAATGTTCTCTGGAGCGGAATCCGTGTCGAGTTGAAGCTCAGTGCTGTAGACTGCATCGAGGACGCGCGCCCTGGCTGTCGAATCATCTGTATCGAGCAACTGCAGATTTAGCTTTGTCAGACGTTGCTCAATCGGGTCCGCTTCGTGTGGTGCGAGAGTCTCGTGATGAGAGAGAGCCTGAGCCTCGACTCGGCCACGTGCCCGTTCGATCACGCGGTAGGCGTCGGCCATCTTCCCTTGGTCGCACAAGGAAGAAAAATATCCAGCGTAAACTGAGCTTAGATCGCTCAGCAGTTGTCGCTCGATTGTCGGCGTCGGAACTTTACTGAGCAGCGCATCGAGCAGATCGGCACTCTTTTCGTAAAGATCGTTCGACGCTTTTGTCTGTCCCATCCGCGCCAGGATTAGGGCCTTGATGCCGAGATTTCGCGGAACAAAATACAACTCGTCGGGGATGTTTTTATTAGATTCGATCCCTTCATTGATAGCCGCGAGTGCGAGTTCTAGTGCTCCCTGGTGTAAGTAAGCCTCAGCGAGCGATCCGTCCGCCTGGGTCAATCCGCGCCAATATGAGAGCTGCTTTGCGTAATTGGTTGCTTGAACGTAGTCAGAGATAGCTTGGTCCCATTGGCCCATTCTCACGTAGACGCCAGCGCGCGTCTGGTAAAGCTCATACAAATGTCCCACAAGGCGGCGCGAAGAGACTTTCTGTAATTCCTCTGCGGCGAGTGCCAACGCTTCTTTGTTTTGGCCGAGCCCGCTGAGGGCTTCGATTTTCGCCGTAATAGCGATCGTCGGATATGCTACTCCGCGTGTTTCGGAAGCTACATGGATTGCCTCGTCAAGTGGACTGAGAGCCTCTTTATACTTGCGCAACTCGACAAGACCCGTGCCATACATGCTGGCATATCTGATGCGAGCTGCGGGGTCGGCGACTTTGGCGACAAACCACGCTTTTAGTACATCCTTCTTCGCAGTGGCGAGGTCGCCCAATAAGAAGGCCGCAATGCCTTGCTCGCCGATGGCGCGCGATGCCAGCAGGTAATGGTTCCGCTGCAGGGCCAGCGACTCAACCTCTGCCCAGGTCCTCCGGGCCATTTCCGAGTCGTAGTTCACTTCCAGCATCCCCAGGACCGTTAGGATGCGAAGCCGCGTCTCTGGTTCTTTTGCCTCTGGAAGATCGAGATCATGCCGCAATTGGGCGATTTGACTCGGATAGGTTGTTGAAGATTCACTACGAGCCGGAATTTGGCTCACGTGCGCATATAGCGCTTTAGAAGGCTGATCTTTTTCCATGAACTGACGTTCGGCTTGCCGATACAGCGGTTCGGCGCCGATCCAGTTATTCAGCCACGACATCCCGTCGGCTCGCTTCAGCAGCGCATCAGGTGAGCGAGAACTCGAACGCCGGAAAACTAAATACCCGACAATGCTCAGCAGGGCAGCCAAGAGCAAACCGGTAGCGATGCGAAGGGTGGGGGAAAGAGCGATTCGCATAGCGGCCTGTTTACTTAAAAACAATGTTGCCAGAATCATGGGGACCAAGCAAATTGCGGACTCATTGAAGGACGCAGAACGGTGGGGGTGGTTTCTTAGGGTCCAACGCCGCTGGCAGAGGCGCGATGAGGGTACAAGGAGAAACCAAAGCGGGTTCTTCCTGCGCGATTTTTCGGACAACAAGAACGGGGCGGCAAGGTGCCATCCCTCTGTATTACGCGCGTTTATGCTGCCAGAATCTCAATTCCAGGTCGGCTTTCTGCGTTCCCCTGGTGAACCAAGCGGAGGAATGGTTCGGGACGAGGAACTTGACTCCTGGGCGTGTTCGACTCCGCGAGCAAGACGGTAGTACCGTTATTCCGTGTGCACAGTTAAAGGCGAATTTGTGTAGATCTTCGCAGCATCTTCGCGTGAAAGCACCGTGTCATATAAGCCGATGTCTTCCTCGCTTTCGTGCCTGTTAATGCCCATATAGCTGAGACTTGCGTCTTCATAGCGTTTGAATTTATATACGGCGTCATTCATCAGAGCGCTATTAAAAACACCCAGGCTCACGAGTAATTCGAAGTCTGAGACTGTCAGCCCCGTCACTTTTTTGAAGAGCCCTGGTTCAAGCTGGGTGACGACATCCTTCAGTGTCTTCTCTCTGTAATCAGTCAGGTACATAAAGATAGGGATTCGGGTTGCGAACTTAATTAGCTTTTCCTGAATCTGCTTCCGAAGCCCCTTGTATTCCTTTTCTTCTTCACTGATCTGCTCTTTTTCTGCTTTCGTCAGTTTCTCGTCGTTCTTCTCTTTTTTGACCTTGTTTACGGCTTCGGATTTATTGATGATCGTCTCAATATCTTGATTCAGGTTGCGGAATCCCTCAATGCTCATCAGTGCATTCATAGCCTTTTCATTGGCCATCAACCGCCGCAGAGTATCGTTGTCCACGTTGACGAGTAGAGCACTCTCCCATCGCCGCGCCAACAGGGTGGCAGTTGTTCCGCTCATAGCCATGTCCAATATGCCAGCAGCATCCACTTGCTTCATAGAACTACCGTCGTATGCCAGGACGGGGAGAAAGCTAATAAACTCTGCCACCTTCTTCTCGGGGTTGGTATCGTCCACGTTCAGGCGACAGCTATAATCCGCGATCTGACGAAGCGCACGGTTTGGAGCAAAGTCGAAAACATAGCATTCTTCCTTGAGAATTTCTATCTTGTTCGGAGAAGTCTTGTCTGGGTTTCGAATCGTCCAAGGGGATTGCACGCGAAACGAAGCCTGAAAATATGTTTCTGGGCTAGAGCAGTTCCGAAGCATGAGAATTCCAGCCCATGGGCTAACCGTCACACCCGTAGTTAGCTTGCCACAAGAGAGCGTAATGGTTTTACTCTCCAGCGGATCATCCATTGCCTCTAGCACTGGAGGCAGAGCGTCCACACCAATGCCTGCGCTGCTTCCTGCTGCAACAATGATTTTGTAATCATGGTAAAAGCGGTTCTGCCGCTTCGCCAGTAAGTTTTGCATGGCATGGCATGACGCTACGTTCGGGAGAAACCAGAATGTATGAGAGAGCAGGTTGAGGAGGCGCGCATCAGAATAGGGCATGGGCGGCTTTTGCGCTCCCAGCTTCAAATTATCCACCGTGGTTTCAGCGAACGCCCCACGAATCAAATCAAGCCATTTCTGAACCTCGTCCTCATATGCAAACCTAGCTTTATCTCCTGAGCCACTAGCGGAGAAGAATGTATTCAGATCAAATTCGTTGAATTCGCCTCTCATTGCGATCTCACGAATTTCGTCTGGCAACTGGTAGGTGAGCAGCACCATGCGAGGAAGCATCGCATACGGATTATTTTCTCCCTCCCATGCGAGCTTTGCTCGTTGCTCATCGGAATACGTCCAGTTGAAGATTTGCTCCTCGATAAACTCTCCGGTTGCGATCGCTCGGAATGGTGTCCCCGATAGGTACAGATAATGATCTGTTGTAATCGGCATAGTGGCTTCGTTGTACGTCTCGATGCCTTCCCCTTCGCCGAACTCGACCTCTTCTTGTTCCTCACCCTCGAACAAGTCCCTGGCGTTTTCGCGCCATGCGCCGTAGTGATATTCATCGAGAATCACGCAGTCCCAGTTGACTGCGTGGACCCACTCGTTCTTTGTCTTGATTCCGCCCGTGCTGCGGTTTCTACCGAGATAATCCTGAAAGGAGCCAAAACAGACGATAGGCCGCTTCTTATCAGCGTCACCGTAGCTCATTCCGCCGGGCTTTATAAACTGCCATCCCTTGAAATCAACGTGGCTGGCGAGGTCGTCTTCCCAGGCGCTCTGCACAGCAGGCTTGAACGTTAATACTAGAATTCGTTTCCAACCCATCCTGCGCGCAAGCTGGTAGGAACTGAAGGTCTTGCCGAACCTCATCTTGGCGTTCCAGAGAAACCGCGGAGTCTTTCCCTTATTCTCCTTCTCCCGATGGAAGCTCTCGAAATATGTCCTGGTCTTGTTTAAAGCGTCCTCCTGCTCGGGACGCAAGGCGAAGGATGCCGAGCGCGTAATTTCGACGTTCTGCCTTTCGCGCACGGCAACGACGGCAGCCCTGACCTCTTCGACCCCGCACGCGAACCACTCGCCCTCCGGGTTCTTTACTCCTGCCTTCCGCAGTGCGTGGTGGACCTCGTGATCTGTAAAGCTCGTGCCGTCGCCCCGCATAGCCGGTTCATCCAGGACGATTTCGTAGGGCAGATTGCCGGGCCTTTTGGTGGGATATTGCTGCCCGACGCGACCCTGCACATCGACAGCCGTGTAACCCACCTTAAGCAACCCGGCGAACTGCGGGTTGGTGTCAAGATAGGCGTAGATTCTGGGGTCTACGTTTGGTCGCGGCTGAAAGAACTCCTTACTCATTGCCGTCATCCTGGCCGGAAGTGTCTTCAGCCGCATCCATCGGCTTCACGACCGATTCGATAAAAGCGATTTCCTGCTCTGTGATGCCGTACCGCTTATAGAGTTTCTGATCGTTCCAGTCGTGCCCAAGCGGGACATCAGGGACGAAAGCGTACACGCTTCTGTTTGCGTGCTGCGTGACCTTACGCAAAGAGACAAGAAACCTGACAAACCGAGTCCGCAGATATTCGGCATACCGCGATGCCGTTTTCTCATCGTCAAAACGGCCCGCAACCAGATAGGTCTCCGTACAGGCTTCGCCCGGCCTGGCGATGATGGGATTGCTCAGGAACTTCGTCTCGACCGCCGCGCTTGTTCCCTGTACGGCGGTCATCAGCACCTTCCAGTCGTCAACCCATTCGGGATTGACTTCAACGGACGGACGCTCGACCCACGAAATCCGCTGGGAACCGTAGAGCTTAATCGGGTCGCGCAGTCCACTGTTAGATTTCTTGCCATGAAAGTTGGTGGGAAATCCAAAAGGTTTCCTGCCAGACACCCGTTGATCCAGCTTCCGCTCTGGCCTACCACCAACACGGTAAGCAAGTACTTTATCGAGAATAGACACGGCCTCATTCCGGCGAACCAGCACATCGTAGGTGTCGAGATATCGCTTCATCGGCTTGCCAAGAGGCGCGCCATCCCACATCGTTTGCACGGAGCAAGGGCCATTGTAATCACGATCCCAGAGAAAGTAAGAAATGCCTCCCCTGACCTTGACACCGGGAAAGCCGTCATAAAGCTTGGGATAATCCACAAGGTTGCGAAGCCGACGCTCTTTCAGCATCCGCGTACGAAACTCATCCAGGCCCTTCCCTCCGGCAAACCAGCGCGAGGGAGTAATCATGACGACAAAACGCGGCTTTAGATTGATCGCGGTTTCGACAAACTTCTGATAAATGGGAGATGCGCTTGCTCCGTGTCCGCCATCGCTCAACTGGTACGGAGGATTGCCAATAATGACATCAAATTTCATATCGAACACCTGTTCCGGAGATTCGGCATGGATGAACTCATAGGCATGAGTCTCCAGTTCCGCACCCCGCTCGTAATCTTTTTCACCAGCACCGCAATATATGCAACGCCCATCCTTCCAGGTGTGCTTAATTCGTCTGAAACGTATGTTTCCGTCTGCGTTGCTGAAGGCCCCGCACACCGAATATCTGCTTGTTGCACTCTTTGAGCAGTAGACGGATCGGCGCGACATAAGGGCCGTCAATTCCGTGGTCGCAATGCCATAAATCTGGTTCTTGAAAATATGATCCAGCCGCTTTTGACGGTCTGGAATTTTCGTTTGCAGTTCAGCGTCGAGCCGCTTGGCAATCTCTCGCAGGAACACGCCCGACTTACAGCCGGGGTCCAGAAACGTGCTTTCTGGACTGCTCCAAAGGTCAGATGGTAAGAGATCGAGCATCTGATTTGCTATCTGCGGTGGCGTAAAAACCTCGTCGCTGCTGAGGTTCGCAAGACACGAAAGTACGTCCGGGTTGTAGTTAGTCGTCGCGTCGGCCATTGGCGAGCTCTAAAAAGTGTACAGGGGGATATTCGTTTTCCGCCGTGGGGATAAAAACTTCGTCACCTCGGTCGGAGAACAGCGGCAAGTCCTTATTGCTCTCCTGGGCCAGTAATTCGTGGAAGCTGAATTCCCGGCGTTTTAGGAGGCTTCCATTGACGGGCGACCATTCTGTGAACACGATGTATCCAGGCTTCTCGCCGACGGTCTTAAGCGTCAGAGCGTCGCCCCAGATTATGTTCCGAGTGAGGACGAAGCGGGCAGACGCTAGGCAGCTTCGCTTGACCCTCTCTCCAAACAAACGCTCGTACGCTGTGCGATAGATGCTATGCAGGCGCTCCCGGCAATGCTCAACATTGTCTTCGAGGAAGTCGATTCCGTAGATGGAGCATACCGCGAGGACGGAGTAACGCTCATACTCCAACTGCGACTTTTTGTAACGCTTTTCCACGACCGCCAGCTTGCGGGCCAGAATCTCGGCGAGAAAGTTGCCATTCCCACATGCCGGTTCCAGAAAGCGCGACTCGATGCGCTCCGTTTCCTGCTCCACAAGATCGAGCATCGCGTTAACCTCGCGTGAGTCGGTTAACACTTCGCCGTGAGTGGCTACACGGTGCTTCGATACTATTTGAACTTCCGACAACCGATACCTCCTGCTCGAAAACGAGTATCTCAGCCAACCTCTTTCGTATCTCAAGGATACTGACCGTCCAGCTATGCTGTCGAAAATTCTAGAATTGCCTGGGAAGATCAGTACACGAACCGAATTCAGGGGAAGGCCGGAGGAGGAACTTGACTCCGGCACGCAGCCGGCGAGCGGGGCCGGAGCAGAGCGAATGAGGGTGCAGGGGGAAAACAGCCTGTGTTCCCCCTGCCGATTTTTCGCGGACACGAAAATGAGAGGCGGCCTGGGCCGCCTCTCATTGGTTGGTCGTGATCGTGGTCTATGCGGCCTTTGGGGCAGGTTTGTCTGTGGGCTGTGCCGCCTTCTTCGCCTTCTCCTTGGCGGCGAACTCCTGCCGCACTTTGCGACCGATGGCGTCCGTGTCCACCTTGTAAGCTGCCGCCGCGTCCTTCAGCACAGCGGCGGCGTTGCCGCGTGAGGCCGCAATCAGGACCGTGGACTCCACCAGCGCACGGGACAGCGTGCTCTCGTCGGCCCGACGAAGGAAAGCGGCGAACGCCTTCTTGATACCTCCGTCGTCCCGCTTCTGCCGGATGCCGTGCTGCCGCGCCAGTGTCACGGCGTTCCGCTCGTCCATCGTGCTTACCAGCTTCTCGACAACAAAAAGCAGGTCGCGCTTGAGGAGACGCACAGGCACAGCAGAACCGATGGCAGAGAGAACGCGAAGACCGGTGGTGCTGGCAATGGCTTCCTCGCGGCGGCGCTTGGCTTGCTCGGCCTTCCATGCCACATCCTCGCGGCTGGTTTGCTGCTTCGGATGATGCACCGGACATGCGGGGTTGGCGCACACCTTATGGATGGTGCCTACGTCGTTCCCCTCGGTGATGATGGCGTCCGCGGTGAACTTGCACACCTTGAACTCCGGGCGCTTGGCCTCGTCCTTGGACTTCGGCTTCTCGTCGCGGATCGCGGTGTACTTGTTGCGCGGAAGTACCGGACTGCCTTCCTGCTGTCCACCGTAAGCTGTGCTGATCTGCACCAGTCCCGGTTTTGCGGCAACGGTGCTGGCGATGTGCGCCTGTACCTTGTTCGCGTAACAGGTTGGGTCCGTGCAAGCGTCCTGCTTCCCGAAGTCGGTAAAGAGTAGCTTGTTGCCTCCGGTACGCTTCGGGCAATCGGCACAGCTTCCCGCTGATGGCACAAGCTGCGCATCGCGTTTGTTGAACGGCGCATCCTTCAATACCAGCAGGATGTTGCTATCAATCCAGAACTGAAGGTTGCGGACGGGCAGCAGGATGCGCGTGGGCTTCTCCCCGCCGTTGTAAATCTCCTTGAAACAGGCTTTGAGCGCGATCTCCTGTTGGTCAGCAGGAAGCCGAGCCAGCAACAAGGCGTGACCTACGCCGATAGCGTCGGCATAGAACGCTTCGACGGCTGTGGGAACAAGATCAACCAGTTTGAGGCGCTGCGCCACGAACGAGGGAGTTTTACCTACCTTCGCGGCGATCTGCTCAATGGTGTATTTAGGTTCCT